>Ga0209726_10009643_pt1 | contig 10011 bp, 6 predicted proteins | sample Subgrocontami54m_FD_187453 | JGI IMG/M metagenome (GOLD analysis project Ga0209726, IMG submission 187453) | Subsurface groundwater microbial communities from S. Glens Falls, New York, USA - GMW46 contaminated, 5.4 m (SPAdes) (version 3) | ecosystem: Environmental > Aquatic > Deep subsurface >... | reverse complement strand
GAGCGTCGCCTCGCGGTCGCGCAGCAGGTGCGCGAGCCGCAGTTGTAGCCGCGGCGGCATCTCGACGACGTTGCGCAGCGCGATGGTGCCGCCGGCCGCCATCACCATCCGGCTCGTCCCGCCCAGCACGTCCAGGTCCCGCCCATCGTCGCCAGCCGGTCTTGCAATGGTGCCGAAGAGCAACGCCTCGAGCGCGCGGACGTCTGGGGTACTGCAGTCGATCACGAAGAATGGCGCGGATCGGTCAGGCCGGCCCCCCTCGACCGGGCTCGGGCCGGGGAAGCCGGCCTCTACGATCGCACCCCGCCGATCGACCTGCGTGAACCCGTCGTTGATCGCGCGGGCGGCGCGCTCGCGGCCGGTGCCCGGCTCGCCGCAGACGATGAGGCTGTCGCGCGTCTCGGACGCCCGGGCGATTTGCGCGAGGGTGTCGCGGATCGCCGGGGACTGGAAGACCGACACATCCGGCGCCACCGGTTGCGCCGGCTGCTCTCGACCGAGGTCCGTGTCGGGATCGGGCCGGCTAAAGCCGGCCCCTACGTCTGTACTACTCACTGTGCTACTCACGCGTCGTCTCCACGGCGACGGGATAGTCCGTCGGCGCCGGGTTCTCGAATCGACCCCGATCGTCGGCGACATCCACGCGCACCACTTTGCCGCCGGCGCCGTAAACGAACCGCTTCTCTGGAATGCCGCGGTGGCGCGAGTCCCAGGCCATGCTCGTCACGGCGTAGCGACCGTCCGCAGGCGTCGTGCCCGGCTCGATCGCGTAGGTCTCCCACTTGTCGATGCGGCTATCTCCGTCCTGGTCTTCCTCGACGCGCACCATCGTGCCCTGCTCGTAGAACTCGACGCGATCGGAGCGGCCGTTGCGCTTGGTGGAAATCTCGATCCGGCTCACCTCGCCGCTCGCGGCGCGGTAGGTCCACGCATCCTCGACGCCATCGTGCTTCCGGGACCAGCCCAGCTTTGTGAGGCGGCGCTCAGCGTCGTAGTAATCCCAGCGGTCTGGGACGCCGTTCTCGTCGGTATCGACCTGGATACGAAAGATGCGGGTGCCGTCCATCTGGGCCACCGAATCCGGCTTGCCGTTGCGGTTGGCGTCGTAGCTAAGCTGGGTCAGGCGTCCAGTCTTCGGGTCGTAAACGGCCCTGGTCCCCTGGCCTTCTGACAGTTCGCGTCTACAGCTTAAGCTGCACGTTATCAATAGGATAACGACAGAGAAGCCGCTGTGTTTCAGGATGGGCAAGAGGACACAGGGCACAGCTTCGCCCTGTCAGTTACAGGAGGGAACGTTTCACGGAATCTTGCCAATAGACGGTCGAGATCCAGAAATTCTTAGCAAATGGCCCAGGGACTGGCACGCCCCAACGGACGAGCCTATAAGAGGGATCCTACACTTCTCCTGAACTGTGTCAAGAAAAATACTACTGAGATGACTTTGATACTAATCACAAGGAGAGCGCATGGATCATGCCGAATCGATGAGGCTGAACGCTGAGTGAAGTTGCGGAAAACGCTTCGCGGTACGCCGGTCGTGAACAAGGTTCGTCCCGGTGGACGACGCTCGCGACTCTACGTCGTCGCGAGCATGGCCGCGATGCGGTCGCAGGCGGCGGCGAGCCGATCGGTCGGCACCGCGCTGTAGCACAGCCGCAGGTAGCCCTCGCCGGCTGCGCCGAAGAAGCGCCCAGGCATGCAGACGACAAGCGCCTGTTCGATGAGGCGATGCGCGAGCGTCTCGGAGTCGGCCACACCATCCACGTGTGCCATCACGAAGAAGCCGCCGCCGGGCGCGACCGGGTGTACGCCTGGGATGGCGCGGAGCTTCTCCAGAACGAGCGCGCGGCGGCGCGTCAGCTCGGGCACGAACTGCTGCGGGTAGTCGCCGGCCTCGCGCAGGATCGCGGTGATCGCTTTCTGCACCGGCACCGGCGCACAGATGACCATCGTGTCCTGGATCTTCATCGCCTGCGCCCGCACGTGCGGCGGCGCCACGAAGTAGCCGCACCGCCAGCCGGTGATCCCGTACGACTTCGAGAAGCTGCCGCACGAGACGACGGTCTCGCGCCAGAGGGGGAGCGCGGCGCCGACCGTCGCGGCCCCCTCGTAGACGAAGTCCTTATAGGTTTCGTCGATCGCCACGAACAACTGCCGCGCGCGCGCCTCGCGGACGATCACCTCGAGTGTCGCGCGCGGAATCACGGCGCCGGTCGGGTTCGCCGGCGTGACGAGGACGATGCCGCGGGTGCGCGGCGACAGGTGCGGCTCGAGGTCGGCCCACGTCGGGACGAACCCGTGCTCCGCAGGAATGGGCGCCTCCACCGGCGTCGCGCCGACGATGCGCACCGCCATCTCGTGGTTCAGGAAATACGGGCTCGGCAGGACGATCTCGTCGCCGGGGCTCACGAGCGTGAGCATCGCGAGCATGAACGCCTGGTTGCCGCCGGCGGTGATGATGACTTCGCTGGCTGGGTCGATCTCCGCGCCGAAATTATCCGCCAGACGCGCCGCCAGCGCCTCTCTCAGCTCCATCGTCCCGGCTACGCTCGAGTAGATGTGCGACTCGCCGTCGGCGAGGCTCTTCTGGAGCGCCGCGACTGCGACCGGCGGCGGCGGAAACCCGGGCAGCGCCTGCCCCAGGTTTTCGACCTCGGCACCGCGCGCGCGGCGCCGGTCGGCGAGCTGGTTGAGGACGTCGAACTGGGGCTCGGAGATGTTCGTGATGTGGGCGGGAATGCGAATCATGACGCCAACCACCGAGACACAAAGGCACAAAGTATATAGATCTCAGTGCCTCGGTGCCTCCGTGGTTCGCGTCAGAGGTTCACTGCGACGCGTGCGCCGGTCGAAATGTGTTCGCCTTCGAAGAAGAAGCGTCCGACGAGTTCGCGGAGTTCGGCGAGCGAGCCGCAGGTGTTGACCTGTCCCCTGAAGTGCGCGCCGCCTTCGAAGCCCTTGGTGTAGTAAGCGCAGAGGGCGCGGATCTTGTTGACGACCCAGCGCTCGCGGCCTCTGGGTGGGAAAATGGGGACAGGCCTAATTTCGCAGCCAGGACCCGGTGCGAAATTAGGCCTGTCCCCATTTTCCGCCTGCGGGGCGGCGTGGCGGAAGCCCTCGGGCTCGGTGACGCGCTCGTCCACCAGCAGGTCGATGTAGTCGAGCAGGAACTGGCCGCGATCGCGCATGGTGATCGGACGCATCGGGCGGCCGGCGACCAGGTCGTCGGCCTGCGCGAGGATCCAGGGGTTGCGCAGCACGCCGCGGCCGACGAGCACGCCACTCACCCCCATGCGCAGCCGCTCGAGCACCTGTTCGGGCTCCAGGCAGTCGCCGCTGCCGAGCACCGGGATGTCCAGCCCCTCGGCGACGCCGGCCACGAGGTCCCAGTCGGCCGTGCCGGTGTAGGACTGCGCCGCCGTGCGGCCGTGGATCGTCACCGCCGCGGCGCCCGCATCCTGCACCATCCTGGCGAGCGCCGGCGCGTTGCGCTCCTTGTCGTTCCACCCGGCGCGCATCTTCACGGTGACGGGGATCCCGACCGCCTTCGCCATCGCGGCAATCACCCTCGCCGCGTGCTCCGGCTCTCGCATCAGGCTGCAGCCGGCGTTGTGCTTCGCGATCTTCGGCACGGGGCAGCCCATGTTGACGTCCACGATGTCGGCGCCCATGCCCTCGACGATCTGCGCCGCGGCGGCCATCTTCTCGGGGTCGCCGCCGAAGATCTGGATCGAAACCGGCCGCTCTTCTTCCGTGAACTCGGCGAACTCCAGCGTGCGGTCGATGCCGCGCACGAGCCCCTCGCTGCTCACCATCTCGGACACGACGAGGCCGCACCCACCGTTCCGCTTCACGAGGCGGCGGAACGCCGTGTCGGTCATGCCCGCCATCGGCGCGACGACGAAGGGCGACGGGAGTTCGACTGTTCCAATCTTCATGGGTGACTTGTCTACGCGAATCACAAACGCACGAAGACACAGAGAATTGCGTGTTGACTCGGTGCCTCTGAGTCTCCGTGGTTTGCGTGATCAGTACGCGCGGACGTCGGCGGCGTCGACCGTGACGGCGACGGCCTGGCCGATCAGATCCACCGAGAGCACGAGCCGCGCGTGGGCCCCTTTGCGCATGAGGCGGCCGATCACGCCCTTCAGCGGGCCGTGGACGACCTCGACCATCATGCCTTCCTTGATGAGCGGGCACGGGTCGTACTGCAGCTCGCTCGTGACGAGCAGCCGGATACTGTCGATCTCCTGGTCGGGGATCGGCGCCAGCTCGCTCTCGAACGAGATGATGTTCACCACGCCCACGCACTTCAGGACCGGCAGCTTGTCGCTGGGGTCGAAGCGCGCGAAGCAGTAGCCCGGGAAGAGCGGCCAGTCGATCTGCTTCTTGCGATCCTTCCACCGGCTCCAGCGCTTGATCGTCGGCAGGAACGCCTCGATCTGCTTCCGCTCGAGCTGCTCGCGCACCACCATCTCGTGGCGGGAGCGGGTCCAGAGGGCATACCAGTGGGTCAATCCAGAATCGGTCGAGCGGTCGAGCGGTCGAGCGGTCGACTGTTGAAGATTGACGATGTGTGGATCGTTCGAGTCCATCCGGTGACCGTCCATCAACAGATCGTCAACAGTCCTGGCCATCAACCGTTCGACCGACCGACCGATTCACTCTTCACTTTGCCGTGTCGGCCTTCGTGCGGGCGGCGACGCCGGCCTCGTACGCCTTCTTGATGTCGTCGTTCTTGAAGTCGATGATGGCCTGGTCGCGCAGCTTCGCGAGGTACTTGTCGAGTTCGACCTTCCGCTTCTCGTTGTAGATGCGGTCGGCAATCTGGTCGCGGGCCTGCTCCATCGGCAGCACGGTCGCGTCGGCGCGCGACTCGAGCTTGAGGATCTGCCAGCCCTTCTGGCTGCGGAACGCGGGGCTGACCTCGCCGACCTTCAGCTTGCCGAGGAACTCGCCGACCGACGGCGCCAGCTCGGTCACGCTGAGCGGACCAATGAGCCCGCCGTTGGCCTTCGAGGGGGCATCGCTCGCCTCGCCCGCGAGCCGCGCGAACGGCTCGCCGGCCTCGGCGCGCTTCCGCAGCGCCTCGACCTTCTGCTGCGCCTCGTCGTCTGCGCCGGCGTTCATCCCCTTCTCGGTGACCGGCACCTCGACGAGGATCTCGCGCAGCGTGATCGCGGCCGGCGTGGTGAACGACTCGCGGTGCGTCTCGTAGTACGCCTTGACCTCGTCGTCGTTGACGGCGACCTTGCCCATCACCTCGTTCTGCTGGACGCGGGTGCTCAGCATCTGGCGCTCGAGCGACCGCTTCAGGTCGGCCATCGTCATGCCCTCCTGCTTGAGGGCGGCCTGGAACTGTTCTTCGGTTTCGAGCTTGTTCTCTTTCTTGATGTTCTCGACGATGTTCTTGAACTGCTCCTCGCCGAGCGCGTAGCCGAGTTCGCGGCCGCGCTGCACGAGCAGGATGTCGTCGATGGCGTCGACGATGAGGCCAGGCGTGAGTTCGGCGATCGCCTTCTGCAGCTCCGCGCTGTTCGGGCTGGCGCTCGCGAACTGCGGACGCTGGCGCAGGATCGCAACCTGCCGCGCCTCGAGTTCGGTCTTGGTGATGATGTCGCCGTTGACCTTCACGAGGACCTGCTCGAGTACGTCGGCCCGGAGACCCACACCGACGAACGCGAGGAGGAGCGTGACGACGAGCAGCTTTTTCTGCATGGAACCTCTGGGCTCTTCGTGCCTTCGTGCCTTTGTGGCAACCCCATCTACAGGCGGTTTCAAAACCTGTAGAGGCCGGCTTTCTTGTCCCGAGCTTGTCGAGGGGAGCCGGCCCCAGGTCCGCCTGACCGCCTCCGCCAAGACTCCGGCGAGTCCGCCGAAGCACTCCGCGCGTAGGCGGAAGGCGGACCCTACATCGGTTTTGAAACCGCTTCCAGTTTACGTCACTGAGCCAGCGCGCGCAGGAGCGAGCCCAGCCGGTCGAACATGCCCCCCTCGGCGCGGGGGTCGTCGTCGGGGCGCCGGGTCAGTTCTTCCTTGGTGAAGCCCGCCTTCACCTCGCCTTCGAGCGCGCGCTTCGTCCACCACGATTCGGCGCTCAGGCCTCGGCCTGCGGCCTGATGCCTGCCGCCTGGTCCCCGGTCGCCGGTCCCTGGTCCCCGGTCCCTGGTCCCCGGTCCCTGCTTGGGCGCTTCCCGCTTCGCCGGCGCCCGCATATCCAGTTTCACCCCGTTGGGCGGCACGAGCACGAGGTCGCCGCGCTGCTGCACCAGCCTTATGAGTTCCATCGGATCGACCTTGGCGTTGGCCCTGAACTTTAAGACGATCAGACCGCCTTCCCGGTCGATGGTTTCGATGCCGAGGCGGTCGGCGAGGACCCGGATTCGGCCGTACTCGGCCAGGTTCAGCACTGAAACCGGCAACGGGCCGTAGCGGTCGCGGATCTCCTCGAGCACGCGATCGAGTTCCCGCTCGGCCCGCGACGAGGCGATCTTGCGGTAGACCATCAGCCGCTGGTTCATGTCGGCGATGTACGCCGCGTCGATCTTCAGGTCGATGCGCAGATTCACCGTCGAGCGCAGCTCGTCCTCGATCTCCTCGCCCTTCAGCTCACGAATGGTGTCTTCGAGCAGCTTCATGTACATCTCGAAGCCGACCGCGTCGATCTGCCCGCTCTGCTCGCCGCCGAGGAGGTTGCCGGCGCCGCGCAGCTCGAGGTCCATCGCCGCCACGCGGAAGCCGCTGCCCAGATCGCTGAACTCCCGGATGGCCGCGAGCCGCTTCTTCGCGATGGGCGAGAGCGACTCCTCGGGCGGAATCAGGAGGTAGGCGTAGGCCGCGCGGTCCGACCGGCCGACCCGCCCGCGAAGCTGGTAGAGCTGCGACAGCCCGTAGCGGTCGGCGCGGTTGATGATGATGGTATTGGCGTTCGGGATGTCGAGCCCGTTCTCGACGATGGTCGTCGCGAGCAGGATGTCGAACTTCCGCGCCATGAAGTCGAGCATCGCGCGCTCGAGCGCATCGTCGCTCATCTGCCCGTGGCCGACGACGATCTTCGCCTCGGGCACGAGCTTCTGGATCAGGCCGCCGATCGAGAAGATCGACTCCACGCGGTTGTGGACGAAGTACACCTGTCCGCCGCGCGCCAGCTCGTTGCGGATCGCCCGCTGGATCACGGTCGAGTCGAATTTGACGACGTTGGTCTGGATCGACAGGCGGTCCTTCGGGGGCGTCTCGATGATCGACATATCGCGGATGCCGACGAGCGACATGTTGAGCGTGCGCGGGATCGGCGTGGCGGTCATCGTGAGCACGTCCACGCGCTTGCGCATCTGCTTGATGCGCTCTTTGTGCGCCACGCCGAACCGCTGCTCCTCGTCCACGACGAGCAGGCCGAGATCGCGGAACACGACGTCTTTCGAGAGCAGGCGGTGGGTGCCGACGATGATGTCGAGCTTGCCGGCGGCGAGATCCTCGAGCGCCTGCGCGATCTCCTGCTTCGTGCGGAAGCGCGAGATCATATCCACGCGCACGGGGAACCCGGCGAACCGCTCGCGGAGCGTCCGGAGGTGCTGGAAGGCGAGGACGGTCGTCGGCGCGAGGACGGCCACCTGCTTGCCGTCCATCACCGCCTTGAACGCGGCGCGCATGGCGACCTCGGTCTTGCCGTAGCCGACGTCACCGCAGAGCAGGCGGTCCATCGGCGTCGCCGTTTCCATATCCTTCTTGATGTCGATGATCGCGTTCGCCTGGTCGACGGTCGGGTCGTACGGGAACGCGCTCTCGAACTCCTCCTGCCAGTGTGTGTCGGGCGGAAACGCGTGGCCGGGCACCGCCTTGCGCTGCGCGTAGAGCTTGAGGAGTTCTTCGGCCATGTCGCGCATCGCCTTCTTGACGCGCGTCTTGGCTCTTTCCCACGTCGTGCCGCCGAGGCGGTCGAGCGCGGGGCGCGAGCCGCCGGTGTACTTCTGGATCAGATCGAGGCGCTCGACCGGGACGAACAGCTTGTCGTCGCCGTGGTAGCGCAGCTCGAAGAACTCCTGCGCCGTCGCGCCGCCGCTGCCCACGCCGAGCTGCTTCAGCCCGACGAACTCGCCGATACCGTGATCGACGTGGACGACGAGGTCGCCGACTTTCAGATCGCGCAGATCCGAGAGGAACGTCTTCGCGAGCGAGCGCGTGCGGTCGGTGACGCGACGCTCCTCCTCGAAGATGTCGGTCTCGCTGAAGAAGTAGAGCCCCGCCTCGGGCAGGCGGAAGCCGCGCGAGAGCAGGCCGCGTGCGACGAGCACGCTCGCCGAGTGGACACCGTCGGTGTTCTCGACCGGCACGGCCACGACCTCGTACTCGTGGAGCATCTCGACCGTGCGTTCGGCGCGGCCCAGGGTGTCGGCCACGAAGAGGATGGTGTCGCCGCGCCCGCGCGCGCGGCGGATCTCGGCGACCCAGTCGGCGACGCGGCCGCGGTATTCCTGCGCCACCTGGCAGGAGAGGTGACGAAGTCTGGGGCCTGGGGCTTGCGGCTCGGGGCTTGGGGCTTGGGGCCTGGGGCTTGGGGTGTCCTCGCCCAGCGCGAGTTCGTCGAGGCGCGGCGCTTGCGCCAGCCTTCGGGCGGCCTCCTCCCACGAGAGGAGGAGCGCCTCGGGCGGCGGCACCTGTTCCTTGCGGGCGATGGCGTCTAGGTGGCTCGAGGCGATCTGATCGACGAGCTTCGTCGCGTTCGCCTCCACCTCGTCCCACTCGGAGACGAGAAGACGAGGGGCGGCGTGGAGGGACACGTAGTCGAAGAGCGTCGCGATACCGGCGGTCGGCGGTCGGTGGTCCGGCGCGAGTCGGCCGGGCTGAAGCCCGGCCGCTACGGTTGCCGGCTCACCACCGTTGTCGGGGCCGGATGGAAACCCGATCGGCACGGTGGTCTTGTCCCCACCGTCGGTGGCCTCACCCCCGCCGTCGTAGGGGCCGGGCTTCAGCCCGGCCCGATCGTCGTCCTGCGAGAAGTAGTCGTGCAACGGGACGATCGACAACTGATCGACCGGGTGGGTCGAGCGCTGCGTCGCCGGGTCGTACTGCCGGAGCGACTCGATCGTGTCCCCGATGAACTCCACGCGCACCGGCTCGGCCTCGCCCGCGGGGAAGATGTCGACGATGCCGCCGCGGACGCAGAACTCGCCATGCTCGTCCACCGGGTCCTCGCGCGTGAAGCCGGCGTCGACCAGCAGGTCGGCGAGGTCGGTCGGCGCGATGTCCATCCCGGGCTTCAGCTCGATCGACGCCGCCCTCAGCCGCGCCGGCGGCGCCACGCGCGGCAGCAGCCCGGCCGCGGAGGTCACGACGACGCGCGCCAGGCCGGTCGTGAGCGCGTGGAGCGCGCGGGCTCGGGCCGAGCTGACGCGGAAGTGCGGCTGCATCCCGCGGTAGGGATCCACCTGCTGCGACGGAAACGGCAGGATCGCGCGGTCGAGCGCGATGTCCGAAAAGCCTTCGAGCGCGCCGAAGAAGAACCGCGCGTCGCTGACCATCTGCTCCACGTCGGCGTCGGTCGGAACGACGACCACCACCGGCCCGTGCGGGTTCGCCTGCGCGATGGCGGCGGCGCAGAGCGCCTTGGCGGCCGGCGACAGCCCGGCGGTCACGGGCACAGCCCGGTCCAGCCCCGCCCGGGCCACGGCAGACTTCAGCAGCGAACGGAGCGTGAGGGAGGTGGACGTGGACAATATCGGGACTCGGCGCTCGGGACTCGGGACTGGGCGCTGGGCGCTCGAAGGCAGGGGCCTTCCAAGCCCACCGCGTACATGGCGAGAGCCCGGCCCCTCTCCGCGGAGGGGCCGGGCCGACGCATCCACCCATTGTCCTATGAAATCGACGGGCTGGCCAGCGTGGCGCCGAGGCCTTCGGTGAGGCGTGCGACGACCTCTGGAACGCATGCGGCGATCTCGGGCGAGAGCGTCATCGTCATCGGCTGCAGCTCCGCGACCGAGACGGTGACGAGGCGCATGCGCGGCAGCGGCCCGG
>Ga0209726_10009642_pt1 | contig 10012 bp, 8 predicted proteins | sample Subgrocontami54m_FD_187453 | JGI IMG/M metagenome (GOLD analysis project Ga0209726, IMG submission 187453) | Subsurface groundwater microbial communities from S. Glens Falls, New York, USA - GMW46 contaminated, 5.4 m (SPAdes) (version 3) | ecosystem: Environmental > Aquatic > Deep subsurface >... | reverse complement strand
CCCCTTGGGCGCCCGCCGCCGACTTGCTCCGTCCCATGAACTGTACACGCTCCGCGACGACCTCGACGACGTTGCGCTTCTGTCCGTCCTTCGTCTCCCAGTCCCGCGTCTGCAGCCGCCCCTCGACCATGATCGGGCTGCCCTTGTCGAGGTACTCGCCGCAGCTCTCTGCCTGCTTGCCCCATACCACCACCGTAAGGAAGCAGGTCTCCTCGCGCTTCTCGCCGCTCTGCGTGGTGTAGTTGCGGTTCACCGCGAGGCGCAGGTCCGCGACAGCGGTGCCGCTCGGCGTATACCGGAGCTCCGGGGGACGCGTCAGGTTCCCCATCAGGAACACCTTGTTGAGACTCGCCATCAGGCGCTCCCCTCGACGGCCGCGGGCTCCCGCTTGGGCGTCCCACGGACGCGCTTCTTGACCGGCACGCGCGTCGTCATGAAGCGAAGCACCTGCTCGTTCAGCCGGAGCTGGCGCTCGAACTCCTTGATGGTGGCCGGCTCAGCCGAGCACTCGAGGACGGCGTAGGTGCCCTCGCGCTGCTTGCGCAGGTCGTAGGCCAGACGGCGCTTGCCCCAGCTCTCGGCCTTGCCGATCTCGGCGCCGAGGCTCTTCAGGTTTTCCCCGAGCTTGGTCAGAAGCGCAGCGACCTCCTCGTCGGTAGGCCGCGGATCGATGATCACCAGGATCTCGTACGGATACAGACTGTTCACCCCCTTCAACTCCTATAGATCATTTCGAAAGCACTTGACGATACCAGAAGCGCCGTTCGAACACAACTCATGCGGCGATCATGGCGCGGCCTACGCGCAGCGGTCAAGACGTGGACAAAAAGACACGGCCCCCGCCGGTAAACCGGCAGGGGCCGCGCTCCGCAAGATTCTGCGAACGGCCTAGTACATGTCCCCGTGCGGCATGGCGGGCGCCGCGGCGGACTTCTCCTCGGGCAGATCGGTGATCAGGGCCTCCGTGGTCAGCAGCAGCGAGGCCACCGACGCCGCATTCTGCAGCGCGACACGCTCGACCTTGGTCGGGTCGATGATGCCGGCTTCGATCATGTCCACGTACTCGAGGGTCTCGGCGTCGAAGCCGCGCGTGACGACCTTCTCGGCCTTCACCTTCTCGACGATGACGCTGCCCTCGAGCCCGGCGTTCTCAACGATCTGCCGGATCGGCTCTTCGAGCGCCCGGCGCACGATCAACGCGCCGACCTTCTCATCGCCCTCGAGCTTCAGGCTCTCGATCTTGGTGGACGCCCGCAGCAGGGCGACGCCGCCGCCCGGCACGATGCCCTCCTCGACCGCCGCGCGGGTCGCGTTCAGCGCGTCCTCCACGCGGGCCTTCTTCTCCTTCATGGCCGTCTCGGTCGCGGCGCCGACCTTGATCACCGCCACACCGCCGGCCAGCTTGGCCAGGCGCTCCTGCAGCTTCTCCTTGTCGTAGTCGGAGGTGGTCTCCTCGATCTGCGCCCGGATCTGCTTGATGCGGCCCTCGATGGCCCCGGTCTTGCCGGCCCCCTCGACGAGGGTGGTGTTGTCCTTGTCCACCATCACCTTCTTGGCCTTGCCCAGGTCTTCGAGCTTGATGTTCTCGAGCTTGATCCCCAGGTCCTCGGTGATCGCCTTGCCGCCGGTCAGGGTGGCGATGTCTTCCAGCATGGCCTTGCGGCGATCGCCGAAGCCCGGCGCCTTGACCGCGGCGCAGTGCAGCGTGCCGCGGAGCTTGTTGACGACCAGCGTCGCCAGGGCCTCACCCTCGATGTCCTCGGCGATGATCAGGAAGGGCTTGCCCGCGCGCGCCACCTGCTCGAGCAGCGGGAGCATGTCCTTCATCACGCTGATCTTCTTCTCGTGGATCAGGACCAGCGCGTCTTCGAGCACGCACTCCATGCGCTCGGCGTCCGTCACGAAGTAGGGCGAGAGGTATCCGCGGTCGAACTGCATGCCCTCGACCACGTCCAGCACCGTCTCGGCCGACTTCGACTCCTCGACCGTGATGACGCCGTCCTTGCCCACCTTCTCCATCGCCTCGGCGATCAGGCTACCGATCGTCTTGTCGTTGTTGGAGGCGATCGTCGCGACCTGGGCGATCTCCTTCTTGTCCTTGGTGGACTTGGACATCTTCTTCAGCTCTTCGACGACAACATCCACGGCCTTGTCGATGCCGCGCTTGAGCCCCATGGGGTTGGCGCCGGCCGTGACGTTCTTCATGCCGTCGCGGATGATGGCGTGGGCCAGCACGGTGGCGGTGGTGGTCCCGTCGCCCGCGATGTCCGAGGTCTTGGAGGCCACTTCCTTGATCATCTGGGCGCCCATGTCCTCGTAGTTGTCCTTGAGCTCGATTTCCTTGGCAACCGTCACCCCGTCCTTGGTGATGGTCGGGCTGCCGAACTTCTTGTCGATGATCACGTTGCGGCCCTTCGGCCCCATGGTCGCCCTGACGGCAGCAGACATGATGTTGACCCCGCGGAGCAGAGCGGCCCGCCCCTCGTCGCTGAATAGCACCTGCTTAGGCATCTGATTCTCCTCCTCGTTCGTTCGATGGAATGGGCCGGCCCGTCTTGGCCGGCCGGGATCGTTCCCGGATCACGCTTCTGGTCGCCGCGGCCGCTCTCGCCCCTACTCAGCGCCGCAGCCGGTCTCGCCTCTACTCAAGGATGCAGAGAACGTCCTCCTCACGGAGGATCAGGTACTCGACGTCGTCCAAGGTGACCTCGGAGCCCGAGTACTTGCCGAACAGGATCTTGTCGCCGGTCTTGACGTCGAGGGGGATCTTCTTGCCCTCGTCGTTGACCTTGCCATTCCCGACGGCGATCACCTTGCCCTCCTGGGGCTTCTCCTTGGCGCTGTCCGGGATGATGATGCCGCCCTTCCTGGTTTCCTTCTCTTCCTGCCGCTTGATGAGGATGCGGTCATGCAACGGACGAATCTTCATGGCCAAATCGCCTCCCGATAGATAAGATGTTGACGTTTCTGACCGGTTCGTGACCACCCTAGTGGTTAGCACTCACCTGAGTTGAGTGCTAACATAGCAGTCGGGGTCCGGTGAGTCAAGGGTAAAAAAATCTTTTTCATTCACTATCTTACACGGAGACCACATGGCATCACAGACCCCGAAGCCTTCCATCCTGATATCTCGCATACTCCCTGAAGAGGCGGTAGCCCGCGCCCGGAGCCGAGCCGTGGTGGACCTCCACGAGGCTGACAGGCCGCTCGGGCGGACCGAGCTCATCGCGAGGCTCAAGGGCCGCCAGGGCCTCGTCTGCCTCATCACCGATGCCATCGACGCCCCACTCCTGGCCGCCTGCCCGGACCTCAAGGTGGTGGCCAACGTGGCCGTCGGCTTCAACAACATCGACGTGGCGGAGGCAACCAAGCGCGGCGTTGTCATCACGAATACTCCCGACGTCCTCACCGAGACCACGGCCGATTTCGCCTGGACGCTCCTCATGGCGACGGCCCGGCGGGTGGTCGAAGCGGACCGCTACGTCCGCGAAGGCAAGTTCACGCAGTGGGAGTTCATGCTGCTGCTGGGGGGCGACATCCACGGCAAGACCCTCGGCATCATCGGATTCGGCCGCATCGGCCGTGCCATGGCCCGGCGGGCGCGCGGCTTCGACATGCGTGTTCTCTACCAGGATGCCGTGGCCGCGGACCCCGCCACGGAGCGGGAGCTCCGGGCCACGAGGACGGACACGGCGACCCTGCTCCGGGAGTCGGACTTCGTCACCCTCCACACGCCGCTCCTGCCGGAGACGCAGCACCTCATCAATGCCCAGTCGCTCAAGACCATGAAGAAGACTGCCTACCTCGTCAACGCCTCGCGGGGACCCGTGGTGGACGAGGCCGCGTTGGCGCAGGCGCTCAAAGAGGGGTGGATAGCCGGCGCGGGCATCGACGTCTTCGAGAGAGAACCGGAGGTTCATCCGGCGCTGATGGGCTTGCCCAACGCGGTCCTGGCACCGCATATCGCCAGCGCGTCGTCCGACACGCGCCTCAAGATGGCGAACCTGGCAGTGGACAACTGCCTGGCGGTCCTCGAGGGCAACACGCCTCCGACCCCGGTCAATCCTGAGGTGTTGGCTAGGCGCTGACCGAAGAAGTCCTGGACTAGGTGAGGCGCGGGCGCTCGAGCCGCCTGGACAGCCTCGCAAGCCTGTGCGAGAGCGCCTCCACCACCGGCGCCGGCGCCCGGTGCGCGTGCGCACGATCGAGGGCCTCCGTTACGACGGCATGCGCGGCCCCGAGGTCGCGTAGACGGTGCTCGTGGATTTTGGCCATCTCCTCCCACGGCCTCGAATCGAAGATGCGCGCGCCGCGCGCGGCCGCCTCCCAGAGCACGCGCGAGGCGTCCCAGCGCGACCGGCGCTTTTCGCGCCACGCCAGGCGCGCGAGCAGGCGCTCCCGCGCTGGGCTCGCGAGGCCCCGGTCGAGCGCCATCCGGTAGCAGGCCTCGCCGCGATCGGGGTCGGTCGGCTCCCAGAGCCTTCCGAGCCCGGCCAGCTCCTCGGCCCCGAGATCGGGGACGGGCGCCCGCGCGACCGCGTCGGCCACCCAGCCCGCAAGCGCGGCCAGCGAGAGGATGTCGTGGCGGTTGTGCTCGAAGACCCGAGGCAGCTCGCCCGGCGCCTTGCGCCGGAGGTACTCGAAGTACACGGAGGGGATGAGCGCGCCTGGCAGGTCCCCCTCGCGGGTGAAGCCCAGCGCGTGCTGCTCGACGGTGCCGAGCCGGCAGTCCGGGAGGCGGGCGCTCCAGAGGCGGCGCGCGACCGGCAGCAGGTCGAGGTGGAACGCAGCCTCGGGCCAGCGCCGGCGCGCCAGCACGAAGCGCGTCTCGAGCAGCGGCAGGTCGAAGCCCGTGCCGTTGTAGGTCACGAGCCCGTCCACGCTACGCAAGAGCGGCTCGAGCGCGGCCAGGAGCGCCGGCTCCTCGTCAAGGTCGCGCATGAAGTACTGCCGGACCTCGAAGGTCTCACCGTCGAAGAAGCCCACTCCGACGAGGAAGGCATACGTGCCGGTGCCGCCTGCGAGGCCGGTCGTCTCCGTGTCGAGGTACAAGAGCCTCGGACCCGCGGGCGCCTCGCTGCGACCCAAGAGCGCCAGCGGCGCATCGGCCATCCCGCGTGCCACGTCAAGAAGCTGGCGGCCGTGGCGGTGCCCCGAGTCGAAGCGCCGGCGAACAACCAGCACCTGCCCGCGTGGGGTCTCCTCGACGGCGCCGCCCAGGAGGTCCTCGAGCGAAGTCGTTTGGCGAGAAGCGGCATTGATCCGGCTCTTGGCCTCGAGCCGCCGGATGACGCGGCTGAGATCGCGGATGGCGTCGCTCACGGTTTCGCAGCGCGCTCAGCGACGAGTGACGAGCCGCTTGAGCAGGTGGAGCGCGACCGGCTTGGCGCGGCGGCCGACCTCGTTCACGGGGCCCACGCAGGAGGGACAGCCCGCGGGACACGCGCAGCTCTCGAGCGTCTCGAGGCCGCGCGCGAGCAGCTCGGGCAGGACCTCGAAGATGCGCTCGGCGAGCCCGATGCCGCCCGGCTGGTTGTCGTAGAGGTAGATGGTCGGCGTGAACTCGTCGCCCTGGACGAGCTGGGCGCGCATCGTCTCGCGCGTGACCACCTGTCCCTCCGCCGAGGGCGTGCCGTCGCCGAGCCACGCGCCGATGTCGCGGATGTCGCAGAGGAGGAAGATCGGCGCCAGCGAATGGAGCAGGCGCGTGAGCGCGCGCAGCCCGTCGACAAGCTCGTCGCGGTGCGGCGAGATCTCGGCGAGCATCGCCGGGGCGACGGTCAGCCACGCGGCCGTCGTCTGCATTTCCTGCTGGGGCAGCTCGACCTCGCCCGAGCCGACGTTCTCCATCGTGCCCATCTTGATCTTCTTGAAGCCCACGACCTTCTCCGCCACGAGCACCTCGCCCTGCTCGGCCACGAGCCCCGGGGTGTCCTGCCGGGTGAACCGCTGGAGCATCCACACGCCCTTGGCGCTGATGGCGTCGGTAAAGTAGTCCACCACGACCTTCTTGACGTAGGCGACCTTCTCCTCGTCCTCTCGGTAGTGGAGCTCCTGGACCTCGAACGGCTCGCCCTCGACCATGTAGATGGCCTTGGGATAGATCATCGAGAAGGCGCTCTTCCAGTCCACCTCGGCGATGATCTGCCGGCGCTTGACCTGCTTCGTGTCGCGCGCCGTCGTGTCGATCACCAGGAAGTTGTCGGAGGTGACCGTGCGAAGCGAGATGTGGTCGGCCGGGTAGGTCTCAGACGTCCAGTGGAACTGCTCGCCCGCGCGGTGGAGCAGCCCCTCCTCCTCGAGCGCGGCAAGGTGGGGCTGCACGTCGCCGCCGAAGGCTTCCTGTCTGCCGAAGGGCAGCTCGAAGGCTGCGCACTTGAGGTGGTTGACGAGGATGAACGGGTTCTCGGGGTTGATGCGCGCGTGCTCGGGCGGCGCGCCAAAGAGGTAGTCGGGGTGCGCGGCCAAGTACTGGTCCATGGGCGAGGAGGTCGCCACCAGGATCGCCGCCGACCAGGCGCTCCTCCGCCCCGCGCGGCCGGCCTGCTGCCACATGGACGCGATGGTGCCAGGGTAGCCCGCCAGGATGGCCACGTCCAGGTGGCCGATGTCGATGCCGAGCTCGAGCGCGCTCGTGGCGACGACTCCCAGGACCTCGCCCGAGCGCAGCCCCTGCTCTACCTCGCGCCGGCGCAGCGGGAGATAGCCGCCGCGGTAGCCGCGGACGATACCGGCATCGCCCGTCCTGTCCTCGACGCCCCTCTTGATGGCGGAGAGCAGCACCTCGGTGGACAGCCGGCTCTGGGCGAACACGATGGTGGCAATCTTCTCCTTGAGGAGCTGGATCGCGAGCGCGGCCGCCTCGCCGAGGTATGGCGCCCGGATGCCGAGCTCCGGGTTGACGACGGGAGGGTTGTAGCACAGGAAGAGCTTCTCCCCGGTGGGCGCGCCGCTCTCGCTCACTTCGCTGACGGCCTCGCCCGTCAGCCGCTCGGCCAGCTCGCGTGGGTTGGCGATCGTCGCCGAGGCCATGATGAATTGCGGCGAGGAGCCGTAGTGCCGGCAGATACGCTTGAGCCGCCTCAGGACGTTTGCCAGGTGGCTGCCGAACACACCCCGGTACGCGTGGAGCTCGTCGATGACGACGTAGCGGAGGTTCTGGAACAGGTTCACCCACTTGGTGTGATGCGGCAGGATTCCTGAGTGGAGCATGTCGGGGTTGGTAAGCACGAGGTTGGCGCGCGCGCGCACCGAGCGGCGCGCGTCCTGCGGTGTGTCCCCGTCGTAGGTGTACATCCGCATGTCGGGCAGCGTCTTGGCGAGCTCCATGAGCTCGGCCAGCTGGTCCTGGGCCAGCGCCTTGGTGGGGAAGAGATAGAGGACGCGGGACTCGGGCTGCTGCACGAGGGCCTGGAGCACCGGCAGGTTGTAGCAGAGCGTCTTGCCGGACGCGGTCGGGGTCACGACGACCAGGTTCTCGCCCTTGGCGACCGTGTCATAGGCCTTGGCCTGGTGCGAGTAGAGCTGCTGGACGCCACGGCCCCGGAGCGCTTCGAGCAGGCGCGGATCGAGCGAGGAAGGAAACGGCGCCAGGACCGGGGGCTTGGCTTCGAAGTGACGTGTGGCGGTGATGAGGGGGCCGGTGCGGGAAGAAGTCAGGAGACTGTCGAGGATCTCCTGCAGTGACATGGCTCATCCTATGTTTAGTGTGAGAGTCTTGTCAACTTTCGGCCGCCGTGCCACCGTGTAGCCATGCTCCGGCTCCTGCCGCCACTCTGCTGGACGGGGCTCATCGCGTACTTCGGCGGCAGCCAGTGGGGCGGGACTCCCACCGCCGCGTGGCTCGGTCCCCTTCTTCGCGCGCTCCTGCCCACCGCTTCACTTGAAGAGCTGGCAACGGCCCATCTCCTCATCCGCAAGGCCGGCCACGTCATTGAATACGCCGTCCTCGCCGGTCTCTGGCGGCGAGGCCTAGGAGGCGCGTGGGCGCCGCTGGCTTTAGCAGTGCTGACGGCCTGTCTCGACGAACTTCGCCAGTCGTTCACGCCCGGACGCCTGGGCAGCATGGTCGACGTGCTTCTCGACGGAGCAGCCGCTGCGACGGCGCTTGGGCTGATCGCTCTACGCGCACGGCTGCGCGGGGCCGCCTCGTGAGGCAACCCACCGAGTGGCGACAGTCTGACCTGCCGCAGCCGCCTCCCTACACGTTCCGCAACGTCGTGCGCATCATTGGCCCCGGCGCCATCCTGCTGGGACTGTCGCTCGGCTCCGGCGACTGGATCCTCGGGCCGGCCGCCACGGCCCGCTGGGGCCCGGGCATCCTCTGGATCTGCACGGTGTCCGTCCTACTGCAGGCGCTGCTCAACACGGAAATGGCCCGCTACACGCTTGCAACCGGGGAGTCTATCTTCGCAGGCTTCATGCGCGTGGCGCCTGGGCCGCGCGTGTGGGGACCGGTCTACGCCCTCCTGCACCTCGGGCAGGTGGGCTGGCCGGGCTGGGCGCTCGCGGCGGCCTCCACGCTCACGGCGGCCTTCCTTGGGCGCATGCCGCGAGCTGAGGACGGGGCCGTCGTCGTCGGGTTGGGCTACGCGATCTTTCTCGGAGCCGTAGGGGTGACCCTGTTGGGCACCCGGGCCCGGCGGACGGTCGAGTGGGCCGAGTGGCTCGTCATGGCCTGGACGCTCGGGTTCCTGGCCGTCCTCGGGCTGCTCCTCGTTCCCTGGAGCATCTGGCAGGCCGTCGCCGTCGGCTTCGTGTGGCCCTCCCTGCCCGCCGAACGGGACGTGAGCTTCGATTGGGTGCTGCTTGCAGCCTTGGCGGCCTACTCGGGCGGAGGCGGCACCATCAACGCGGCGCTCACCCACTGGCTTCGGGACAAGGGCTTCGGCATGGCGGGCACGATCGAAAGCCGGCCGCTAGTGGTCGGCGGCGAGAGCGTTCGCTTCGCGCGGGACGGGATGGCATTCGCACCGACCGAGGCCAACCTCGGCAAGTGGCGGCAGTGGTGGCGCTACCTGAGAACCGACTTCTGGTACCTCTGGACGGCCGGCTGTCTTACCAGCATGGCGCTCCCCGCGCTGCTCGCGGCCCACTTTGCTACTCGCGGGGAGATCTGGACCGGCGTGGGCGCGCCCGCGTGGCTGGCGCAGGCCGTTGGGTGGCGATACGGATTCGTGGTCTGGACGCTCGTTCTCCTCACCGGCTTCGCCATCCTCGCCCTGACGCAGGTCGGCATCGTCGAAGGCTTCGCGCGGAGCGTAACGGACATCCTGTGGACAGCCCGCGCGCGGAGCCGCGCGCCGGGGGCCGAGGGCGCCGCGGGCGGCCTCTACTACGCCGTGCTCGTGGCCTTCACGGCGGCCGGCTGCGCCGCCATGACGCTCGCGGACCCGTTCCGGCTCATCCTGATCGGCGCCAACGTGGCGGCGCTCAATTTCGTCCTGCTCTCCCTGCACACGGTCTGGATCAATCGCGCGCTCCTGCCGCGGGAGCTGCGCCCGTCCCTCTGGCGCGAGCTCGGGGTGCTTGCCTGCGGGGCTTTCTTCGCGGCACTGCTGGCCAAGGTCGTGCGCGATCCCGCGCGCCTCTCGGCACTCTTAGGCTAGCCGGACGCTCAAGTACGGGGCCGCCTATGCCGGGCAGGTTGCCGTCTGTCGTCGTCGACGTCGGCGGCGGCGGGTTAGACGTCTATCCGGTAGACGCGAGCGGCAGTGTCGTGGAACATCGCCGCGCGCTCGGCGGCTGAGTGGCCCTTGGACAGCCGCTTGAAGGCGTTGTACATCACGTTGTAGGAGTACGAGACCTTATCAACCGGGAAGTTGCTCTCGAACATGCACCGGCCGGGGCCGAACTGCTCGATGCAGTACGTCATGAAGGGCGCCATCGACGCCGCCAGCTCTTCCGAGCCGATGGGCGCGGTCCGGGCATGCCAGTCGAAACCGGTCCGCGGCATGCCGATGCCGCCCAGTTTCACGTAGACGTTGGGGCACGCTGCGACGGCGGCGATCCC
>Ga0209726_10009639_pt1 | contig 10013 bp, 8 predicted proteins | sample Subgrocontami54m_FD_187453 | JGI IMG/M metagenome (GOLD analysis project Ga0209726, IMG submission 187453) | Subsurface groundwater microbial communities from S. Glens Falls, New York, USA - GMW46 contaminated, 5.4 m (SPAdes) (version 3) | ecosystem: Environmental > Aquatic > Deep subsurface >... | reverse complement strand
AGCAACGATGTGCCGCGGCTGCGGACTGATCGAAATCATCGGGGACGTGACAAAACTACGTCGTCTGACGACCGATCCCGAACCGCAAACAGCCCGGTTCGCTGGTACGGTGAAGGGATAGCTACCGGGCGTGGGCGCGGAGCCCGTGCCGGCGCCGATAACTGATAGTGAAAGCGAGTCAGAAAGTGACTGTGGCGGTCAAGTCCCCTGCGGATGTCGTGACGTTCCCTGCGAGTGGTGCCGCTTGGAACAAGGTTGCGTCCCAGAGCGGCGTCGCCGGCGTTGATCCAGCCGCAGAAAGTGAGCGGCTGCGTACCCTGCTTGAAAAACAGCCTTCATGTCTGGTGCGAGTCGGCACCGACGGAACGCTGCTCGCGGTCAACGACGCGGCGCTCAGCCTTATCGGCGCGCAGCAGCTCGCGCAGGTGCTCGGGACGAGTCTCGTCGATCGCTTCCGCGGCGAAGCCGTCAACCTGTGGGCGGACTTCGTGCATCGCGTGTCGAGCAGCGGATCGGGATCCGTTGAATGCGAGATCAACGATCTCGACGGCACGTGCCGAGCCGTGCTCCTCCTGGGCGTGGCCTTGCCGAATCACCCCGATGGGCTTGGCTCCTTGCTCGTCAGCGTTCGTGACGTGTCTGCGGCACGTCGGCTCGAAACATCCCTGCAAGCCGAGGAGGGCCGGCGCCGGTCGATTCAGGCCGCCCTCGACGACGCGACCGCGGAGTTGCGCCAGCTTCGTGCACAGATCGAAGAGGCCGCGGCTGAGAAACATCAGCTTCGCGAGGCGCTCGACGCGGCGGTCAGCCACCGCCAGCAGATGACGTCCTCGGTCGCAACCTCCCTGGGGGAGGAAGAAAGCCGCCGCCGGTCGATTCAGGCCGCGCTCGACGAAGCGACAGGTGACTTGCAGCAGCTTCGTGCACAACTCGAAGAGGCTGAAGTTGAAAAACGTCAGCTCCACGCGGCGCTCGACGCCGCGGTTGGCCAGCGCCAGCAGATGGCGTCATCGGTCGCAACGTCCCTGCAGGAGGAAGAGAGCCGGCATCGGTCGACTCAGGCCGCCCTCCACGAGGTGACAGCGAACATGCGGCAGCTTCGTGCACAACTCGAAGAGGCCGAGGTGGAGAAACGGCAGCTTCATGCGGCGCTCGACGCCGCGGCGATCAAGCACCACCAGGTTGCGTCATCGGTCACAACATCCCTGCAGGAAGAAGAAAGCCAGCGCCAGTCGATTCAGGTCGCCCTCGACGACGCGACGGCGAACGTGCAGCAGCTCCTTGCACAATCCGAACAGGTCACGGTGGAAAACCGTCAGCTCCACGCCGCGCTCGACGCCGCGATTGCCCAGCGCCAGCAGGTGGCTTCATCGCTCGCAAAGCTCACGCGGGCACTCAGCATCGCGGTGGACGCGACGTCGGTGACGCAGCAGGTCCTCGAAAGGCAGGCGCTGAAGTGACAATCGAGGCTACCGGCCCGAGACGTCGGCCCGCCGCCGAGCTGCCTGAGATCACAGGCCTGCGCTTCCTTCCGCCGGGGGCCGGCGCCTCCCTGGTGAATATCTCGTCCACTGGTCTGCTGGCCGAATCCAGCGCACGGCTGCGGGTTGGAGCTGTGGTGCAGGTGCAGTTCGAGGGTGGGTTTTTGCCGAAGTCCGCCAAAGGCCGTGTCGTCCGCTGCGAAGTATCCGTGATGGGACGCGACGGTCTCCTCCGGTACCACGTTGCGATCGAGTTCGAGTCGCCCCTTGCCGTCGACGAACCCGTCGCGGAAGCTCCGGTACCCGTGTCCAAGGGCGTGAGAAACCGGTGGTAGACCCTTGCTGACTCTATTTGGCTGGTAGCTGTAATACGAGAATCGCCCCGGGGCTCCGTGGTTCGAAGGTGACGGTGCCGCCGGAACGTTCTGCAATCGCCCGCACGATAGCCAGGCCCAGACCCGCAGCGTCACGCCCCGGTTGTGTCGTGAAGAACGGCTCGAAAATGCGTTCCGTCAGATCCGGTGGAATGCCGGGCCCGTTGTCCGCGACCCGAACGACAACCCGACCGTCCTGGGTTTCAAGTTCGAGGTCGATCTGGGCTCCCGATACGCCGGCCAGCGCCTGCTCGGCATTCGCGATGAGGTTCAGCAGCGCCTGCTGAAGCTCCATCCGGTTGCCGTGCACGATGAACGTCTCATGAGCTGGCGCCGACACGTTGATGCGGATGCCCGCGCGGCCGGCGGCATACGTGCGAAGCGCGACGGCCTGCGAGACCACGTCGCGGATATTCACGAGCCCGCGGCCCTCCGTCCCTTCGCGCGCGAACGCCAGAAAGCCACTGATCACGGCGGCAGCACGCGCCTGCTGCTTCTGTATCCGCGCAAGCCTCACCGCGGCCGAAGGCGGCAGACCGGGATCATTCGCCAACAACTCGACCGATCCCCCAATCACCTGGAGCGCGTTGTTGACCTCGTGCGCCACCCCCGACAGCAGCCGCGCCAGCACCGCCGATCGATTCAGTGCGACGAGATTCTCGAGCGCGACGCGGCCTTCAAAGCTGTCGTCCATTGTCTGCCTATCGAAAAATGCCGCGAATGCCACGGCCGAGGGCGCCAAACAGCTCCTGAACGGCTCGCTGCGTGCGCTGCTTGAAGCTGCCGCTATGAATCGGACAGAGCGCGGTGGGAATGTCATCGCCCTCTTTGAAGAACTCGAGATAGGTCGGACATCCATTCAGCGGCCGCTGATAGGAGATCCGGCAGAGCTCCTCCTCTTGGATCCCGGCTGGCGCGTGGAACGCCTCGGCCGGTAGCCGGCGCGCAGTGCGCCGCATGAAATCCGCCCAGATCGGCAGCGCGATCCGGGAGCCGGACCCGCCTCCAGCAATCCGATCCGGCTCGTCAAATCCCACCCACACTCCGGCGACCACCGCGGACGAGAAGCCGACGAACCACGCGTCGTGATAGTCGTTGGTCGTGCCTGTCTTTCCGCCGACCGGGCCCGTCACGCCGAGCCGACGCGCCCCGCTTCCAGTGCCGCGATCCACCACGTCCTGCAGCATCGACAGCATCTGAAACGCGACTGGCTGATCGAGCACTTGATCCTGCGCGACCGCGGTGCGGAACACGATCGCGCCTGACGCGTCGGTCACGTCGACCAGGCCACGCGGCCGTACGCGCATGCCGAGAGTCGGAAACACGGCGTAGGCCGTCGTGAGATCGAGCGGCGAGACGAGGCCGCTGCCGAGCGCGAGCGACGGCACCTCTGGCTGGTTCGGCACGCCAAGGTCCGAGGCCAGACGGACGACCGGACCTGCCCCGACCTGTTGCTGCAAAAGCACCGCAGCTGCATTGCTCGATTCGAGCAGGGCCTCGCGCAGGGTGAGCGCGTCTTTCTGCGACGCCCGCTCGTCACGAGGAATCCAGACGCCTTCCGGGGCGTGGACACGCACCTCGCGGAGTCCGCTGATCACAGACACCGGCGATAGTCCGCGTTCGAGCGCTGCGGCGTAGACGAACGGTTTGAAGGCCGAGCCGGGCTGCCGCCGGCTGCGCACTGCGCGGTTGAAGGGAGTGACGTTGTAGTCCGAGCCGCCAACCATCGCCAGAATGTTCCCCGTCGCCGGATCGACGGCGACAAGCGCCGCCTGAAGACCCCGAATGCGCAGGCGACGCAGACCCTCCGTCACCGCAGCTTCTCCGGCATCCTGAATCTCAGGCACGAACGTGGTGCGCACACGCCAGTCAGGCGGGTTGTCGCCGCCGTAGATGTTGCGAAACTGCTGCCGGAGGTATTCCTTCGCGTAGCCGTGGCGCGCATTGGTGACGGCGGGATGCGGGTACGTGCGGACGCGGGCGACGCGGGCGGCGGCCTCCTGCTCGGCGGTGATCTTGCCTTCTTCCCGCATGCGCTGCAGGACGACCCAACTCCGCTTCCGGGCGGCGTCGATGTGGGTCCACGGCGACAGCGACGCCGGCGCCCGAACGACGCCGGCAATCAGCGCGGCTTCGGCAAGCGTGAGCTGCGCCGCCGGCTTCCGCAACAGCTTTTGCGACATCGTCTCGATGCCGTAGATCCCGGCGCTGAGGTACACGCGATTCAGGTAGAGCTCGAGAATCTCCTTCTTGGTCAGGAATACCTCGAGCATCACCGCCAGGGCAGCTTCTTTGACTTTCCGGCCATACGTTCGCACGTTCGACAGAAACAACGTGCGGGCAAGCTGCTGGCTGATGGTGCTGGCGCCCTGCCGGCTCTCATCCGACCGCAGATTGAAGACAACCGCGCGCGCCACAGCAATTGGGTCGATGCCGGGATGGAGGTAGTAGCGGTGATCCTCGACGGCAATCACCGCATCCTTGAAGTACACGGAAATCTTCTCGAGGGGAATGTCCTGACGCTGCTCGTCGAGACGGAACCATGGACGGTTCGCCGCATCGTAGAACACGGTGTCGCCGACGCCGCGATTCAGTCTGTACACCGCCCAGGCATGACGGGCAGTCCAGACACACGTGGCGACCACGAAGACGATCGCCGCCGCGCCGATCGCGACCATCCCCCAGTCCTTCAGAGACAAGGACTTCAGTCTGTTCATGTCCGATCTACTCGCCTCGGAGCGCGGCGTCTTCCCGGGCCAGCAGTTCCTCGGCTTCCTCCGCCAAGGCCTCTGATTCGACGGGGCCCTGGAGCCGTGCATAGATGAAGGCCGCGACAAAGATCACGACCACGAGCCCCAGCGAAAACCATTTCGGGACCTGGAAATGCACGTAGCCGGCGGAGTGGAGGTACTCGAGCAGGAGCTTGATGCCGACCCACGCGATGATGATGAACGCGCCGTCGACCAGCGCCGGATAGCGGTTCACCAGGGTCAGCAGCTGCCCTATCACTAGCCGCATGGCGATGACGCCCAGGACGCCGCCGGTGATGATGACCCAGGTCTTGTTCGACATCGCGACCGCCACCAGGATGGAGTCGATCGCGAATACCACGTCCGTGAGCTCGACTTTTGCGACCGTGCCCCAAAAAGGCGAAAGCCCGAGCCAGGCACGCGCCGGCCTCGCCTTCCGTCGTTCGGCGGCGTCGGCATGACCGGTGAAATGCGAGTACGGCAGGTACAGCAGGTACGCCGCCCCGATCAGCATGACGACGTTGATACGGATCAGGTAGACGGCGAGCAGGATGGCGGCGATGCGGAAAACAAAGGCGCCGACGATGCCGTACCGCAGGGCTTGCTTCTGCTGGCGCTTGGGGAGGCCAAGGACGAGAACGGCCAACACCATGGCGTTATCAGCACTGAGCAGGCCCTCGAGCGCGATGAGCGTGGCAATGGTGAGGAGATCGGTAAGCTGGACATCCAAAGTGACTCCCATCCTAGCATCGAACATTGACACGAGTCGTATCAGGGCCTACACTCGAGATGTATCAAGTCCGTCGAGTTTCGGTTCCTGTTCAGAGTTCAGCGTTCGTGTTCATGTTCATGACACGGACCGTCGAATGCGAGGCCGAACCTGAACACGAACCATGAACGTTGAACAGGAACATGAACGACCTCTATTTCATCAGCGTGGCCGCCCAGATGCTGGGAATGCATCCTCAGACGTTGCGGAAATATGAACGTCTCGGCTTGATTCAGCCGTCGAGGACAATCGGCAGCATGCGGCTTTATTCGCGGGATGAACTCGAGCGGGTGCGCCTGATCAAGCGGCTCGTCGACGAGCTCGGGATTAACCTGGCCGGCGTCCAGCGCCTGCTGTCGATCGCGGAAGTCATGCAGCGCATTCGGCCTTTGATGGACGAAGGCGCGCTGACCACTGGTGCCGCTCGACGTCAGCTCCTGCAGGAGATGCGGAGACTGAACGACGTGATTGGCTTATGAGAATTGAGGGTTTACGAATCGACGAATTGACGAATCGGGGAGGGAACGCAATTCGTCAATCCGTCAACGCGTCCATCCGTCAATAACATGGAATTCAAAGACTACTACTCCACGCTTGGCGTCACGAAGTCCGCCTCCGAGAAGGAGATCAAACAGGCCTTTCGAAAGCTCGCCCGCAAGCACCATCCGGACGTCAACCCCGGAGACAAAGCGTCGGAATCTCGTTTTAAGGAAATCAACGAGGCGTACGAAGTTCTTGGCGACCCGACCAAGCGACGGAAGTACGACGAGCTCGGCGCCAACTGGCGGACGTACGAACACGCGCAGGGGCATGGCGGCGCCAACCCGTTCGCCGGGCAGTGGAACACGAACAGCGGCGGCGGGCAGGGTGGCTTTCGCACGATGTCGCAGGAAGAGATGGAGGAGCTGTTCGGGAACACGAACCCGTTCTCCGACTTTTTCACGACGTTCTTTGGCGGCGGCGGTGACGACGAAGGGGCACGGCGCGGCGGGCGCGCCCGCACGCGGCAGCGCAAGGGACGCGACGTCGAACACGAGCTGGAGCTGTCGCTCGAGGACGCGTACCGCGGCACCACACGTCGCCTGGCGCTGAAGCACGACGGCCACGCCCGTACGGTGGATGTGCGTATTCCGCCTGGCGTACGCGACGGCTCCCGCGTGCGCGTGGCAGGTGAAGGTGAGCAGGGTGCCGGCGGGGCGACCGCGGGGGATTTGTACCTGCGCGTGCGTCTGGCGCCCCACCCGATTTTTGAGCGCAAGGATCAGGACGTGTACGTCAGAGCTCCGCTGCCGGTGACAACCGCGGTGCTTGGCGGCGAGGTCGAGGTGCCCACGCTCTCCGGTAAGCGAGTACGTTTGCGGGTCCCGCCATTGACGCAGAACGGGCAGGTATTCCGGCTCAAGGGCTATGGGATGCCCACCGTGAACAAGCCCGAGGAGACCGGTGACGCCTATGCACGGATCGAATTACAAGTGCCGACCGAGCTCACCCCTGCCGAGCGCGAACATTACGAGGCTCTGGCAAAGCTGAGCGGCGGCGAGAAAACACACAGCGCCGCGTAAGAGGGCGGGCCTGAAGGCCCGCCCTCACAGCGCGTATCTGTGGGGATGGACAACAGCGTACGTAGGGGCGGACCTTCAGGTCCGCCCGGGTGATGCCTATGAACCTCAACACATTCACCGAGAAGGCCCAGGAAGCGGTTATCAACGCGCAGAACCTGGCCACCGAGCTCAACCACTCGGAGATCACGCCCGAGCATCTGCTCATCGCGCTTGTCGAGCAGCCGGGCGGGATCGTCCCATCGATCCTCCGGAAGATGAATATCGATCCGGCTACCGTCGCGCGCGAAACGCGCGCGCTTCTCGGCACCATGCCGAAGGCGTACGGTGCCGACGTCCGTTTTTCGCCCCGCATGAAGCTGATCACCGACGCGGCCCAGGCCGAGGCGCAGCGACTCCAGGACGAGTACGTCAGCACCGAGCACCTCTTCGTGGCCGTCGCGACCGAAGCGGGCCGTTCCCCCGGGGCCCAGCTGCTCCAGCGGATCGGGGCCAGTAAGGATGCGATCTTTACGGCGATGACGATGGTTCGGGGAAATCAGCGGGTGACGAGCCAGAACCCAGAGACCACGTACGAGGCCCTGCAGCGCTACGGCCGCGACCTCACCGATCTGGCGCGCAAAGGCAAGCTCGATCCGGTCATCGGCCGCGACGAGGAAGTGCGTCGCGTGATTCAGGTGCTTTCGCGCCGCACGAAGAACAATCCCGTGCTCATCGGCGAACCAGGGGTTGGCAAGACGGCAATCGTCGAAGGCCTGGCGCAGCGAATCGTTCGCGGTGATGTGCCGGAAGGGCTGAAGAACAAGAAAATCTTTGGGCTCGACATGGGCGCCCTGGTCGCCGGCGCGAAGTACCGCGGCGAGTTCGAGGAGCGGCTGAAAGCCGTTTTGAAGGAAATCGCCGAGTCGGAGGGCCAGATCGTGCTCTTCATCGACGAGCTCCATACCGTCGTCGGCGCGGGCGCCGCCGAGGGCGCGATGGACGCGTCGCAGATGCTGAAGCCAATGCTGGCTCGCGGCGAACTGCACACCATCGGCGCGACCACGCTGGATGAATATCGGAAACACATCGAGAAGGACGCCGCGCTCGAGCGGCGCTTTCAGCCCGTGCTCGTCGGTGAGCCGACCGTCGAGGACACCATCTCCATCCTTCGCGGCCTCCGGGAGCGCTACGAGATTCATCACGGCGTGAAGTTCAAGGACGCAGCGCTTGTTGCCGCCGCTGTTCTCTCTCACCGCTACATCTCAGATCGCTTCCTGCCGGACAAGGCCATTGACCTCGTGGACGAAGCGGCATCGAAGCTGCGCATGGAAATCGACTCCATGCCGGCGGAGCTCGACGAGGTGCGGCGCCGTATCATGCAGCGCGAGATAGAACGCGAAGCGCTGCGGAAGGAGACCGACAAAGCGTCGGTGGAGCGGCTCTCGCGGCTCGAGAAGGAACTGGGGAATCTGAAGGAGGATCAAACGCGCCTTCAGACACAATGGGATCAGGAGAAGGATCATATTCAGGGCGCCAGGCGGCTCAAGGAAGAGGTCGAACAGGTCCGGATACAGATAGAGACGGCGCAGCGATCGGGCGATTACGCCAAGGCGTCGGAGCTGCAATATGGGCGGTTACCCGCGCTCGAGGAGAAGATCCGGCAGGAAGAAGAGCGCCTCGCCCCGGCTCAGCAGGGTCAGCGCATGCTGAAGGAGGAGGTTGACGAGGAGGACATCGCGGAAGTGGTAGCCAAGTGGACGAACATTCCCGTGAGCCGCCTGATGGAAGGTGAAATCCAGAAGCTGATTCACATGGAGGATCGCCTCCATCGCCGTGTCGTCGGTCAAGACGAGGCGATCGCGGCCGTCGCGAATGCGATCCGCCGTGCCCGCGCAGGGCTTCAAGACCCCAACCGTCCGCTGGGCACGTTCATCTTCCTCGGCCCGACCGGCGTCGGCAAGACCGAGCTGGCGCGCGCGCTCGCGGAGTTCATGTTCGACGATGAGCACTCGATGGTGCGGATCGACATGTCGGAGTACCAGGAGAAGCACACGGTCTCGCGGATGATCGGCGCCCCGCCTGGATATGTCGGCTACGAGGAAGCAGGCCAGCTCACCGAAGCCGTCCGCCGACGCCCGTACTCGGTCGTGTTGTTCGACGAGATCGAGAAAGCGCACCCGGAGGTGCTCAACGTGCTCCTGCAGCTGCTCGATGACGGCCGCCTGACCGACGGCAAAGGGCGGACCGTCGATTTCAAGAACACGCTCGTCATCATGACGTCGAATCTCGGCAGCCAATTCATCGCCGAGTCAGCCGCCGGCGCGGAGGGGATCCCCGCGAGTGCCCGCCGGCAGGTGATGGAGGCGCTGCGGCAGCACTTCCGGCCGGAGTTCATCAATCGGGTCGACGAGATCATTTTCTTCCACGCGCTGGGGGTCGAGCACATGAAGGAAATCATCGACATCCAGCTGGCTGGCCTGCTGAAGCGGCTCGACGATCGGAAGATCAGCGTGGAGCTGAGCGACGCCGCCAAGAGCTGGCTGGTGTCGGAAGGCTACGACCCTGCGTATGGCGCGCGGCCTCTCAAGCGGTCGATCCAGAAGCGCGTACTCGATCCGCTGGCGATGCGGGTCCTCGAGGGCGAGTTCCGGGAGGGCGCTCGCATCCTTGTCGACCTCAACGGCGATGGTCTGACGTTCGACAAGACACAGTCAACGGTAACGCAGGCGCAGGCCGGGTCCTGATGGACCCGGCTTCTGGCGGGTCTGAAAAGACCCGCCTACGGGAGTCACTTGGCAAATCTCCGCACACCTCCGAGCCTGAACCCGCGCGATCGGCGGCCGGGCGAGAAACGCTCCTTTGGGCCCGGCGCGCGTCCGGCCGGCGCCATCTGGTACGTCATGGGCTTCGTCATGCTCATGGTCCTGGCGCAGGCGTACTTCCTCGCGCCGAGCGGACGGCCAATTCCCTACAGCGAGTTCAAGCGGCTTCTGCGTGCGTCGCAGGTCGAAGAGGTCACCGTCGGGCAGCAAGCGATTCACGGCACCTTGAAGCAGGAGATCGACGCGAGCCGGACCTTCGCGACCACACGCATCGAA
>Ga0209726_10009638_pt1 | contig 10014 bp, 10 predicted proteins | sample Subgrocontami54m_FD_187453 | JGI IMG/M metagenome (GOLD analysis project Ga0209726, IMG submission 187453) | Subsurface groundwater microbial communities from S. Glens Falls, New York, USA - GMW46 contaminated, 5.4 m (SPAdes) (version 3) | ecosystem: Environmental > Aquatic > Deep subsurface >... | reverse complement strand
TGGCGGCGGAATCCTGTCCGAGCCGCTGGCGCGGATCGGGGCCGAGGTCGTGGGGGCGGATCCTTCCGCCAACAATATCGAGGTGGCGAAGGGGCACGCCGTTCAAAGTGGGGTGACGGTCGATTACCGCTGCACCACGGCGGAAGCGCTGGCGGACGCAGGCGAACGCTTCGACCTGGTGCTGGCGATGGAGGTGGTCGAGCATGTCGCCGACGTTACGCTGTTCGTGCGCCGCTGCGCCGAGATGGTGAAGCCCGGCGGTTTGATGCTGACGGCGACTCTGAACCGCACGCTCAAAAGTTTCGCCCTAGCCATCGTCGGAGCCGAATATATTTTGCGCTGGCTGCCGCGCGGCACGCATCGATGGGACAAATTCGTCACGCCTGCAGAACTTGAGACCTCGCTCGAGCAGGGCGGCTTGCAACGCATCGCCGAGACCGGCGTGATCTACAATCTTCTCGCCGACAAATGGCAGCTCTCTTCCGATATGGACGTGAACTACATGATGACGGCGGAGAAGCCGGCCTAATTTTATTTTCGTCATTGCCGGGCTTGACCCGGCAATCCAAGCAGCGGATCACAAAAACACGAGAAGATGGATCACCGGGTCTCGCCGCTCCGCGGCGGCCCGGTGATGACGATAGATGGTCATGACGGACTCAAGCTGGCTTTGGGTGATCTTTACGCTAATCGCGGCGGCGGCGCAGACCGCGCGCAATGCAGCGCAGCGCGAGCTGTCGACGACCTTGGGCACGGCTGGCGCGACCCATGTGCGCTTTCTGTTCGGCATTCCCTTCGGTCTGCTTTTTCTTGCGCTGGTGTTGATCGCGACGGGCTTGCCGCTGCCGAGGCCCGGCCTCGTCTATTGGCCTTGGGTGCTTGTCGGCGGGCTGTCACAGATCGCAGCCACCGCGCTCATGCTCACCGCGATGGAGGGCCGGTCCTTCGTTGTCGTCTATGCCTTCATCAAGACCGAGCCGGTGCTGGTGGCGCTGTTCGGTCTCATCCTGCTCGGTGACGTGGTGACGCCGCCTATGGCGGTCGCCATCTTGATTGCCACCTCGGGCGTTGTGGTGATGTCGCTGCGGCCCGATGTGTTGGAGGGCCGGCTCAAGCCGACGCTGCTCGGCGTCACCGCGGGAGGGCTGTTCGGCCTCTCGGCCATCGGCTATCGCGGCGCGATCTTGAGCTTGGAAGTGCCGCACTATGTCCTTGCCGCATCCTTCACGGTCGTTATCGGTCTCGCCATCCAATCGGGCGTGATGTCGCTTTATCTCTGGCTGAAAAACCCCGGCACGTTGACCGCGATCTTTCGGGCCTGGCGGCCGTCGCTGTTCGCGGGTTTTATGGGCGCGCTCGCGTCGCAATTCTGGTTTCTGGCTTTCGCGGTCGCCACGGCGGCCAGCGTGCGCACGCTGGCGCTGGTCGAGGTGCTGTTCGCGCAGGCGATCTCGAGCTTTATGTTCAAGCAGCCAACGAAGCCGCGCGAGGCGCTCGGGATTATTCTGATTAGCGCCGGTGTGCTGCTGCTGCTCTGGGCGTATTGAGACTTGTTGTCATTCCGGGGCGCAAGCAAAGCTTGCGAACCCGGAATCCAGAAACAAACGCTGTCTTTGCATCTGGATTCCGGGCCTGGCGCTACGCGCCATCCCGGAATGACGAATGTATTTAATTCCGCTCGTCCGGCAGCACCGGCAGCGGATGAAATTCAATTCCTTCGTCGTGCAATTCCTTGGCGTCTTCCGGCGTGGCTTCGCCATAGATCGACCGATGCTCGATGTCGCCGTAATGCATCTTGCGCGCTTCATCGGGGAATTTTGTCCCAACGTAATCGGCATTCTTCACCAGATGCTCGCGCAATTCCTTCAGCTTGCTGCGGACTTCCTGCTCCTGCGGAGAAAGCATGGCGACAGGGGAAGCCGCGTCCGATGCCGGCTTGGGCGCGGGCGCGGCCTTGGACTTTCTCGTGCGGACTACGCTGGGCGCCATGATCGCCTTCTCCACCTTGGCCGAGCCGCAGGCCGGGCAGGTCACGAGCCCGCGCGCCGCCTGCTTGTCATAGGCGGCCGAACTGGCAAACCAGCTTTCGAATTCGTGCCTGCAGGCGCAGACAAGGGCGTAGCGGATCATGTGGGGCCTTTCACCGCGCGCAGATGCACCGGCTCGGCCATCGGCTCGCTGATCTCGAAGCGCCGCCCATGCTGCAGAGATGGGATGCGGCCGCGTGCGGAGGCGATTTCTGCCGGATCGATCTTGGCCAGCACCACACCCGGCTCGGTTCCGCCTTCGGCAAGAATGCGCCCCCAGGGGTCAACGATCAGTGAATGACCGAACGTCTCGCGCCCGTTCTCATGCTTGCCGCCCTGCGCCGCGGCAAAGACGAAACAGCCGTTCTCGATGGCGCGGGCGCGCGCCAGCGCATGCCAATGCGCTTCACCGGTCTGCTGCGTGAAAGCGGCGGGGATGGCGAGGAAAGACGCGCCGGCTTCGGCCAAGGCTCGATAGAGCGCGGGAAAGCGCAGATCGTAGCAGATCGTCAGCCCGAGCCGCCCCCAGGGCAAATCCACCAGGACGCCAAAATCACCGGCGCGGAAATTGCGCGACTCCCGATAGCTTTCGCCTTTGTCGAGGTCGACGTCGAACATGTGAATCTTGTCATAGCGGGCAACGATCTCGCCTTTCGGATCGATCAGGAAGGAACGGTTGGCGGCCTTCTCAGGCGACACACGGATCGCCAGTGAGCCGATATGCAGATAGATGCCGAGTGCGCGCGCCAGCTCACGAAAGGTGGCAAGGCCGGCATCGCTCTCCTCCGGCACGATCGCCGCGAAAAGCTGCTCACGCTGCAGCACCATGATGTTGGTCATTTCCGGCGTCTGCACATAGTCGGCGCCGCCGCGCTTGGCTTCGCCGATGAGCTTGACCGCGGCGTCGAGATTAGCTTGCGGGTTAAGGCCGGAGCGCAATTGCACAAGAGCGGCGGTGAAGGTTCCGGTGCCGGCGTTCATGCCGCGCTTCCTTGGCTTGCAAGAAGAGCGTCGAGCTTCTTCGCCTGCTCCAGCGCATGCAGGTCGTCGGAGCCGCCGATGTGGGTCGACCCGATGAATATTTGCGGCACCGTCATGTGTCCGTTCGCCCGTTGCACCATTTCCTGGCGGCGCTCCCAATCGCCGGAGACGTCGATTTCCGTGAAGGCAATACCCTTGCGAGTCAACAATGCCTTGGCGGCAATGCAATAAGGACAAAAACGGGTCGTATAAATTTCGACGGAAGGCATGGTTGTTCTGTTCACCTTACCGATTTTATATGGGTGGGCGCGCCGGCGCCACAACCCGGGCGAATACCAGCACATCGACATTTGCCGCGCCGGCGCGCAGCAAAGCGCGCGCGCAGGCATCCGCCGTCGCGCCCGATGTCAGCACGTCGTCGATGAGCACCAGCCTGCGGCCGGCGATCTTTGCCTTGCCTTCATCGGTGACACGGAACGCGCCTTGAACATTCGTCGCGCGCTCGGATCGGGAAAGGCCAACCTGGTGCGCGGTCGCTTTCACGCGCTTGATCGCCGCATGCAACGCCGGAACACCGCTTGCCGCGGACACGGCTTCAGCCAGCGCGGCGGATTGATTGAAGCGGCGTCCCCATAGGCGCCCCCAATGCAGCGGCACCGGCACAACAGCATCGGCGTCGGCCAAAAGCTCGCGCCCGGCGCCAGCGGTCCAGCGGCCGATGGTCGGTGCCAGGTCGAGGCGGTCGCCGTATTTGAAGGCATGCACCAGCGCCCGGGCGACATCGTCGTAGCGCACGGCGGCGCGCGCGCGATGATAAGACGGCGGGTCGGCGATGGCTTCCATCGACAACATGCCCGGACCAGGATCATAAGCAAAAGGAATGCCGAGCCGCTCGCAGAAAGGCCGCGAGATGAAGGAGAGCTTGGACCAGCAGGCGGCGCAGAGGCCCTGATCCTCGACCGGCTCCCGGCAGGCCGGGCAAAGCGGCGGCAGCGCCACATCCAGGGCAAAACGGAATGTATTGCGAAATGCCGCCGTTAAGCCCGCGAAACGCGAGACCTTCTCCATTGTCGCTGCAGGACCCATAAGGCTACGCTAGCGTTTCACGAGGCCGCGCTCAACATGGTGCGCTCTATGCCGCAGGCTCCCGTCATCTTCGATCGTGCCTTGCAGCGTGTCCGCCGCCAGCGCGCGGCGGCGCAAGGCGGGACGAACTTCCTGCTCGATCATACCGCGCGGGAGTTGGGCGAGCGCCTCGACAGCGTGCTGCGCCGCTTCGAGCTTGCGGTCGATCTTGGAACGCCGGGAAATCAGGTGCGTCGGGCATTGGCGAATGGCCGCAAGGTCGGTGCGGTGATCGCTGCCAATCCCTTAGCTGATGGCTCCGATACCACGCTGAAAGTCGCCGCTGACGAGGAGGCCCTACCGTTCCGCGAGGCTTCGCTCGATCTCGTCGTCTCCGCGCTGGCGCTGCATGCCGTCAACGATCTGCCCGGCACGCTCATTCAGATTCGACGCGCACTAAAGCCGGATGGACTGTTCATGGCCGCGCTATTCGGCGGCGAGACCCTGACCGAATTGCGTCAGGCTTTTGCCGAGGCAGAAGCCGAGATCGAAGGCGGCATCTCGCCGCGCGTTTTTCCCTTTCCCGATCTGCGCGATCTCGGTGCGCTGTTGCAGCGGGCGGAGTTTGCCTTGCCGGTGACCGACGTGGAACGGCTAACCGTGCGTTACGCATCCGTCTTTGCGCTTATGCAAGACCTGCGGTGCATGGGAGCGACGAACGTGCTGGTAGAGCGGCGGCGTATTCCGTCGCGCCGGAATACTCTCGCGCGCATGGCCGAGATTTATGCGCGGCGTTTTGCCGATGCCGACGGGCGGTTGCGCGCTACGTTTGAAATCATCTGGCTGTCCGGATGGGCGCCGCACGAGAGCCAGCAAAAACCGCTGGCGCCTGGCTCCGCGAAACTGCGGCTGGCCGACGCGCTGAGCACCAAGGAAATTCCGGCGGGAGAAAAAGCGGGACGATGAGAAGCGCTACTTCATCACGCTGACGATGGTATCATACATGCCCTTGGCCGTGACGCCGAGCGAGACGACGGTTCCGGCAATGACGACGGCGATGCCGGCCGCGATCATGGCATATTCAATCGCGCTCGCGCCCGACGCGTCTCGCGCCAGGCGCCGTGTTTGAGCGAAAATATAAGAACGGACGTTGCTAATCTTATTCATGATCGATCGCACTATCGGCTCCTTCGTTCACAACAATGCTGTCAAATGCGGTATCAGCGGCTCGTCGGCGGGCGGCATCGGATAGTCGCGTAGCCGATTTGGCTTCACCCAGGCAAGGCTTTGGCCTTCGCCGCCGGTCACGCGGCCTTCCCAGCGCCGGCAGATATAGAGCGGCATGACGAGGTGAAAATCCTCGTAGCTGTGGCTGGCGAAAGTCAGCGGCGCCAGACATGCCTCCTGCACGACGATCCCCAATTCCTCTTTCAGCTCGCGGATCAGCGTCTGCTCGGGCCGCTCGCCTTGCTCCACCTTGCCGCCGGGGAATTCCCAAAGTCCCGCCATCGTTTTTCCGGCCGGACGCTGCGCCAGCAACACGCGGCCATCGGCATCGATAAGGGCACAGGCAGCAACGAGGAGGAGTTTCACGCTCACGACCCCTCCCCTTAAGAACGGTAATGCGCGTTGATCTCGATATATTCCTTAGTGAGGTCGCAGGTGAGAACGCGATCGCTACCGCGGCCTAATCCAAGCTGCACCTTCAGCGCGATGTTCGGACTCTTCATCGTCTGTGCGACTTTGGCCTCATCGTAAGTGGGATCGCGCATGCCCTTATGGGCGACGCGGATGCCGCCGAACCAGATGGAAAGTTTATCGCGGTCCGCAGGCTCGCCGGCTTTTCCGACCGCCATGACCACGCGTCCCCAGTTGGCGTCCTCGCCGGCAATCGCGGTCTTCACCAGCGGCGAATTGGCAATGGAAAGCGCGATGCGCCGCGCTGAACGTTTCGACACGGCGCCTTCCACTTTGATTTCGATGAGCTTGGTCGCTCCCTCGCCGTCGCGCGACACCTGTTCGGCAAGATCCGCCAGCACCATGTCGAAGGCCTTGCGGAATCCGCGCAGTCTCGGGTCATTCGCCTTGGTAATCCTCGGCGCGCCGCGCGCGGCGGCCGCTCCAGTGGCGAAAGCCATGAGGGTATCGGATGTGGAGGTATCCCCATCGATGCTGATGGCGTTGAACGTATCCTCGACGCCATCCTTGAGCAGTTTCTGCAATACCCGCGCGCTGACCGGCGCGTCGGTAAAAATAAAAGACAACATCGTCGCCATGTCGGGCGCGATCATGCCGGCGCCCTTGGCGATGCCGGCGATGGTCACTTGCGTCTTGCCGATACTGGTCTTGGCGGTGGCGGCCTTGGGAAAAGTGTCGGTCGTCATGATCGCGCGCGCTGCATCCAGCCAACGCCCAGGTGCGGCATTGGCGGCGAGCTTATCCATAATGCCGGTGAATTGGCTCGCTTGCAGCGGCTCACCGATCACGCCGGTGGAGGCGAGAAATACTTCTCCCGTCTTGCAGCCCACTGCCTTGGCGGCGAGATCGGCGGTGAATTTCGCCGCTTCGCGCCCGGTGCGGCCGGTGAAGGCGTTGGCATTGCCGGAATTGACGACCAGCGCCCGCGCCTTGCCGCCGCGGAGTTTTGCTCGGCACCAATCGACCGGGGCAGAGGGGCATTTCGAGCGCGTGAAGATTCCGGCGACGGTGGTCCGCTCGTCGAAAATTGCAAGCAGGACGTCGGTGCGGTCCCGGTAGCGAATGCCGGCCGCCCCCGTGGCGAACTTCACGCCGTCGATCGGCGGCACCTCCGGAAAGGACTTCGGCGCGAGAGGGGAGATTTTGGAAGCCATGACATTGTTAAACCGTCATGGCCGGGCTTGTCCGACCATGACGATGGGTGTTGCGGCCTTACTTCTTCTCCGGCGCGGCCGGTGCCGCAGGGGGCGCCATAGTGCCCGCCGGCGGAGCCATGCCGGCGGGAGGTGTCGCGGGCGCTTGCGCGGCCGGCTTATCCATGCGTTCGAGCTTGGCGCTCTCACGCAGCTTGGTGACATAATCGGCCTGAGCCTTGCGCATCACGTAATTCTCGATCTGCGGCCGTGCCTCTTCGAACTTAGGCGTCGGTTTTGTGCGCTTTTCCTCAATCTTGATGATGTGCCAACCGACCGGGGACTTTACAGGATCCGAGAGCTGGCCCTTCTCTAGCTTGAAGACCGCATCGGCGAATTCCGGGATCATCTGGTCCTTGACGAAAAAGCCGAGATCGCCGCCTTCGCCTGCTGTACTGGTATCCTTGGACTTCTGCTTGGCCAGTTGGGCGAAGTCGGCGCCCTTCTGCAGCTCTGCGCGAATGGCCTTCGCGTCGTCCTCACTTTCAACCAGGATGTGCCGGGCGTGCACTTCTTGTTCCGGTTTCACCTGCTTGACGGCGTCGTCATAGACCTTGCGCAAAGCGGCGTCATTCACGGCGGCCTTGGCTTCAGTGTCCAGCAATTTTCCCATCAGCAGCTTCTTGCGGGCGAATTCCATGTACTGGTCGAATTTTTCGGATTGATCGAGCTTCTTGGCCTCCGCGGCCTGGGTCAGCAGCATCATGTCACCGACATAAGTGATGAGATAGTCGCGCTTGGACTCCGGCGGCATCGACGCCAACTGCTGGCCAATGTCCTCCTCGGCCAGAGCCAGGTCGCTCTCCCTGATCTCAATGCCGTTGATCTTGGCGACCACCGCTCCCGTGCTCTTGCTTGTCGCGCTCTGCATTTTGGCGCCTGAACTGGAAGTTTTGTCTGCTTCCTTTGAGCAGCCTGCGACGACAAGCGGCAGAGCAAGCAGGGCGGCAAATCCGAGCCAGCGCGCACCTAGAACTGCAGGCGCGCGATTCAAGCGATAGCGGAGCAAGGTGAGGGTCATGATACAATCCTTGGAAATGGAGAGCCCCCGCGGGCGGCGGGACAGTCGCGCAATCAGAGGGGCTTGGCAATGGCCGTGGAGGCAGCCCAAGGGGCCGCAATGTAAGCAGGTTAGGGGGGTTTACAAGCACGGCGCCGGCAATTGACAAGGGTCGGACCCCCTCCTATCTCTCCGCCATCTCCCCGGCCGGCCCACGGGGACGGCGTTTTCGCCTGTTTGGCAGAAGCCCGAAAAGTGCTGCAATTCCAGAATATTCGGGTTGTACTGGCCACGCTCCGAGGGCGCGGGCTGAAGCGAATTTATGATCGGATCGTGCGGCAGCCAAAAGGCCGGCACCCACGATTGAAAGGACTTTGATGATCGGTGGCATTGCCCGCAAGCTGTTCGGTTCCGCCAATGAACGGCGCATCCGGGGCTACCAGCCCAGGGTCGAAGCGATCAACGCGCTGGAGCCCGAGCTGACCGCTCTTTCAGATGACGCTTTGCGCGCGCGTACCGCCGTCTTCAAGGCGCAGATCGCCGAAGGCAAATCTCTCGACGACATCCTGGTGCCGGCCTTCGCCACCGTGCGCGAAGCGGCCAAGCGCACGCTCGGCCAGCGCCATTTCGACGTGCAGCTCATCGGCGGCATGATCCTGCACGAAGGCAAGATTGCCGAGATGAAGACCGGCGAAGGCAAGACGCTGGTGGCGACGCTGCCGGTCTATCTCAACGCCGTCTCAGGCCGCGGCGTGCATGTCGTTACCGTCAACGATTATCTCGCCAAGCGCGACGCCGAATGGATGGGGCAGATCTATAAATTCCTCGGGCTGACCGTCGGCGTGATCGTGCATGGGATCGACGACGAGCAGCGCAAGCAAGCCTACGACTGCGACGTCACCTACGGCACCAACAACGAGCTCGGCTTCGATTACCTGCGCGACAATATGAAGTACCGGCTCGAGGACATGGTGCAGCGCGGGCACATTTACGCCATCGTCGACGAAGTGGACTCTATCCTGGTCGACGAGGCACGGACGCCGCTCATTATTTCCGGTCCGCTTGAGGACCGCTCGGAATTTTACAACACCATCGACGCCTATATCCCAAAGCTCGACAAGGGCGACTTTGAGGTGGACGAGAAGCAGCGCACGACCAACCTGACCGAAACCGGCATGGAGAAGATGGAGCGGCTGCTGCGCGAGGCCGGGCTACTTAAAGGCGATCATCTCTACGACGTCGAGAACGTCTCGACCGTGCACCACGTCAACCAGGCTTTGCGCGCACACAAGCTGTTCACGCGCGACAAGGATTACATCGTGCGCAATGGTGAAGTCGTCATCATCGACGAGTTCACCGGACGCATGATGCCAGGCAGGCGCTATTCCGAGGGTCTGCATCAGGCGCTGGAGGCGAAGGAGCGGCAACCGATCCAGCCGGAGAACCAGACGCTGGCCTCGATCACCTTCCAGAACTATTTCCGCATGTACGAAAAACTTGCAGGCATGACCGGCACGGCGCTGACCGAGGCCGATGAATTTCTCGACATCTACAATCTCGAAGTGCTGGAAGTGCCGACCAATATGCCGCTCGTCCGTCTCGATGACGACGACGAGGTGTACCGCACGGCGGCCGAGAAATATCGCGCCATCATCGCTCTTATCGAGGATTGCAAGAAGCGCGGCCAGCCCATGCTGGTCGGCACCACCTCGATCGAGAAATCGGAAAGGCTGGCCGAGATGCTGCGCCAGGCCGGCTGGGAGCAGCATGATTTCACCGACCCCAATGCTTTCGCCGCGCTCTACAGCGGCGATGACGGCGCTGCCAAGGTCAAGGTCTTTGCGATTTTGAACGCGCGCTACCACGAGCAGGAGGCCTATATCGTGTCTCAGGCCGGTGTGCCGGGCGCGATCACCATCGCCACCAACATGGCCGGCCGCGGTACCGACATTCAGCTTGGCGGTAACGCCGACATGCGCATCCGCCAGGAACTCGCCGACATCGAAGATGCGCGTGAACGCGACCGTTCCCCGCGCGCCGCCGAGATCCG
>Ga0209726_10009637_pt1 | contig 10015 bp, 9 predicted proteins | sample Subgrocontami54m_FD_187453 | JGI IMG/M metagenome (GOLD analysis project Ga0209726, IMG submission 187453) | Subsurface groundwater microbial communities from S. Glens Falls, New York, USA - GMW46 contaminated, 5.4 m (SPAdes) (version 3) | ecosystem: Environmental > Aquatic > Deep subsurface >... | reverse complement strand
TACGACGCCCTCTCGCATGCCGTCGAGACGCTGGTCACCACCAAACGGAACGCCATTTCGGACTGCTATTCGCGCCAGGCCTGGCAACTGCTGGCCGGCTCGTTTGAACGCTTCATCACGCACCCGGACGACATCGAGGCCATCGCAAACATGCAGATCGGCGCATACCTCGCCGGAGCCGCCATTGAAAATTCCATGCTCGGCGCCGCGCACGCCACCGCCAACCCCATCACGGCCCGCTATGGAACCGTCCATGGCGATGCCATTGCGCTCATGCTCCCGCACGTGGTCCGCTGGAACGCGCTGCCCATCTACACCGAGCTCCACAAGAACCTCCCCGCACACCTGAACCACCTGGCGCAGACCGCCAGCCTCCCGCAAACTCTGCGCGAAGCCGGTGTGGACCAAACTCTGTTAACCGAACTGGCCGAAGACGCGTCCAAACAATGGACGGGCCGCTTCAATCCGAAGCCCTTCGACGCCCAAGCAGCCCTGGAGCTTTATCAATGCGCCTTCTAGTCCGCATTTTTCATAAGTATTCGGGCGCAGTAACGTGGCGCACGCACTCGTGCGTGCCGCGTCGGCACTCGTGCCGACGCCTGCTCCCGACGAGGTGTCGAGATGAGTCTCGACACGGCACGCAAGAGTGCGTGCGCCACATCGGCTCGTCAACTTGGGAGAAATACGGGCTGGCCACCTTGTTAGCCTGCTCCCTGGCCTTCGGGCAATCCGATACCGATTGGCCCCAATTCCGCGGCAACCCACAGCTCACCGGCGTGGCCACCTCCACACTCCCGGCCGTTCTCAAGCTGGCCTGGACCTGGGAAGCCGGCGATGCGATCGAATCCTCCGCCGCGATCGCCGCCGGCTCAGTCTACGTCGGATCGCAGGCCGGATTCCTCGCCTCGCTGGAGCTGGCCACCGGCAAGCTTCGCTGGAAGGCCAAGACCGGACCGATCGGCGAATCCTCACCTGCTGTCGCAAACGGAATCGTCTATGTCGGAGATCTGGAAGGGGTCGTCCACGCCTTCCAAACCTCCGATGGCAAGCCGCTCTGGACCCACAAGACATTTTCTGAAGTGAAATCTTCCCCCGTCGTAGCTGGTGACCGGGTCCTGATCGGCTCCTATGACGAAAACCTCTACGCCCTGGATGCCCGCACGGGAAAAGTCGTCTGGAAGTTTCAGACGCAAGGGCCGGTCCACTGCACTCCCGGCCACGCCGCCGGAGTCACCTACATCTCCGGCTGCGATGCCCGTTTTCGCGCCATCAACATCGCCAACGGCACGGAAGCCTACGATGTCAATGCCGAAGCCTACGTCGGGGCCTCCCCCGCCTTTTCGGGCGGTTTTGCTTTCTTTGGAACCTACGAAAACGAGGTCCTCGGTGTCGACATGACCAAGCGGAAACTCGCCTGGCGCTATGAGCACCCACAGCGCAAGTTTCCCTTTTACAGTTCGGCGGCGATCGTTGGAAACAAAGTGGTTCTCGGCGGCCGTGACAAGATGGTGCACTGTCTCAACGCGAAGACCGGTAAGGCCCTCTGGACCTTCATGACCCGGGCGCGGATCGACTCCTCACCCGCCGTCACCGGCAATCGTATCTTTATCGGATCCAACGACGGGCGCCTCTACGAGCTTGATCTCAACTCCGGCAAGAAGATCTGGGAGTTCGAAACCGGCTCCGCCCTCTCCGCCTCTCCGGCAATCGGCGGCAACCGCCTCGTCATCGGAGCGCAGGACGGCAAGCTCTACTGCTTTGGCGGGTAGGCTGGCAGGCGCATCACCGACGGGGTTAGCATCCGCAACTGGCCGAGCTGCTCGGTAACAAGGTCCGGCCGGTTGTCAATGAAATAGCGGACATGGGTTGCCGCCAGCTCAAATTCATTGGCGGTCACCCGTTTGTTGGCGTCCTGGGCCACGGCCGCGCGGATGAGTTCGTAGTGCCGTTGCGCTGAACGCGCCATCCAGTTCCCAGGACCTCCGTGGTCCAGGCTGATCTCCTCCAGCTTCTTCAGGAAATATTCTGCGAACCGCGGGATCCCCAGCAGCCGCCGCACCAGCACGTTCCGGTCCAGGTCCTGCAATACCGAGCGGTCCAAATTGACAAAGGCGCCGTCTTTGTCCCATGGGATAAACTGGAACTGCGGCGATTGCGCGGGACGGTACAGGTAAAAGTTGTTCATCCCCCACTGGCCCGTCAATCCGTCCCTCTCACTCACCCAGGACTCAATCGCCAAATAGGTGATAAAACGCTCCACATCCAGGTAGTCTCCGATGTCGGAGGCAAACTGAGCGTTGCTGCTACGGTTCACAAACTCTACCCAGGAGACGATCGTGTCCGGATCAGGCCCTGTTGTTTGCGTAACCGGCTTGAACATTTCCGGGACGTAGGTAGCCCCATCATTTCCCAAAGACTCAAATTGCCAGTTCATGACCCAGTCATACTCATAAAGATAGCCGCCTTGATCCTCCATGTTCCGCTTCAGGAAACTTCCATCGATCTCCTCCACGATTGCATACAGCCCAATGTAGGCATCGTTCAGAAAGACCTTCGCGTAAGACTCCCGGGGCGCAGGGATTCCGAAGCGGCGGAACAGCTCCATGGTCAGCGATTCGGCCATGTGCGCCTCGTCCTGCCACATGTTGTCCAGAATCAACGTTTCCAAACCAACAAAGCGCTGCGCCTTATCGTATTTGGAGAAATTGATCTTGAACCCCGGCTTCTGCGGGTTCCGGCTACCATTCCCGCGTGACCGTATCCCGGCTGTGGTTACGCTCACCCCGCTCCAGTTCATGTCGACCTTGTAATAGGTGTTTTCCGTATATTTGTCCATCAGCGTGGCCCAATCACTCGGAGCCATGTCCAGGCGGATTTCATGCAGAACCTTATCATCAAAGAGTTGGTGGGCCAGGGGTCTCGGCCCATAGCGAAATTGCTGAAGCAACAGCAAAAAAGGTCAGTAAGAGAAACCGGCGGCGAACCACACCTTTTACATCGGCTGGAGCGGCAGAAAACTGATTAGCCCGCAGTGGTCCCAAGTCCTACTCGACCCAAACCTTGGATGCCACCGCCTTGCCCAATTGCACCGCCGACCCGTTCACCCGGAACGTTACCGTTTCGTCATAATTCTGCGCCAACACGTCCAACCGCTTTCCCGGCTGAATCGCCAGACCATCCAAATACTCCAGCAGCGGACGGTCGCGCTCGAACACGCTCCGCACCGTCACCGTTGTATTCGAGCTCACCTGATCCAGCGTCCGCCATCCGCGCTGCCTCCGCTGATCGGGTGTGTCCCGATCCACCACATTGCCATGCGGACAGGCCTTCCCCGGGCCCAGCTTGTCCACCAGCAGACGTTCAAAGTCCGCCGACACGGCATGCTCCAGCCGCTCGGCCTCATCGTGAACCTTGAACCATTCCATCCCAAACACTTCCACCAGCATCCGCTCAATCAGGTGGTGGCGGTGAAGAACCTTGTTGGCGATGTCGCGCCCCGTGCCGGTAAGGTTGATTTGACCGGCTTTATCCACCTCAATCAGGCCGTCTCGCTTGAGCCGCCGCGTCGCCATGGTTACCGCCGGAGCTGAAACGTTCAGCCACCGCGCCAAGGTAGCCGCAATTACCGCTTCCCCCTCAGCCTCGGCTTCGGCGATCGCCTTGAGGTAGTTTTCCTTGGAGATTGTAATTCTCACGCATCCACGATTGTACCGTGCGCCGCAGCCTGTTATGCTCTGGAAGGCCCTATGAAACACAAATTCGGATGGTTGCTGATTCTGGCGGCGCTGGCCTTTTCCGCTGCCGGTCTTTGTCAGGAAAAAGTGGATCTCAACATGGTCCATCGCATCAAGGCGGAAGCCTTCGAAAGCTCGAAGGTGATGGAGCACATGTTCTATCTCACTGATGTCCACGGGCCCCGCCTCACCAATTCCCCCGGCTACCGGGCCGCCGGCGACTGGGCTGTCAAGCGCCTCCAGGAGTACGGCCTCTCGAACGTGAAGGAGGAAAAATGGGGTCCGTTCGGGCGCGGCTGGGCGCACACCCGTTTCTCCGCCAACATGATCGAGCCCGGCTACTCCGCCCTCATCGGATTCCCTCTCGCCTGGACCCCCGGTACCGACGGCGTCCTCACGGGCGAACCCATCCTGGCCCCCATGCGCGTGGAAGCGGACCTGGCCAAGTTCAAAGGCAAGCTCAAGGGAAAAATCGTGCTCATTGACGCTCCTCGCGAGCTCGCCATGCAGACCACGGCCCTGGGCCGGCGCTACACGGACAACGACCTCACCGATGAATCCCTCGCCCGGATCATCGCCGCGCGCCGCCCGTCTCAAAACACGCCCGCCGCGCGCCGCTTCGCCGGCAAGCGCAACGAATTTCTGAAGGCCGAAGGCGCCATCGCCGTTCTCTCCGCCGGTTTCCGCGGCGATGGTGGCACCGTCTTTGCCGCTTCCGGCGGCTCCTATGATGCCAAGTACCCTGACCCTCCCCCCTTCGCCGCCATCACGCCCGAACATTACAACCGCATCACCCGGCTCCTGGACGAGAAGATCCCCGTCAAGCTCGAACTCGACATCAAGGCCCAGTTCTTCACCGATACCAAGGACTCCTTCAATATCATCGGAGAGATTCCCGGCAACAGGAAGAAAGATGAGATCGTCATGATCGGTGCGCACTTTGACTCCTGGCACGGAGGCACCGGCGCCACCGACAACGCTGCCGGCAGCGCCGTCATGATGGAGGTCATGCGCATCCTCAAATCACTGGACATCAAAATGGACCGTACCATCCGCATCGCGCTCTGGGGCGGGGAAGAGCAGGGACTGCTCGGCTCCAAGGCCTACGTCAAGGAACATTTCGCTGATCCGGAAACCATGAAGCTTGGCTCGCAGCACGCCAGGCTCGCCGGATACTTTAACTACGACAACGGCACCGGCAGGATTCGCGGCGTCTATCTCCAGGGCAACGACATGGTCCGTCCCATTTTTGAAGCCTGGATGGCGCCCTTCAAGGATCTCGGCATGAACTCGCTGAGCATCAATAACACCCCCGGCACAGACCATCTTTCTTTTGATGCCGTCGGCCTGCCTGGCTTCCAGTTTATTCAGGACCCCATCGAATATGAGACCCGCACACACCACTCCAACATGGACGTCTATGACCGCATCCAGGCCAATGACCTCCGGCAAGCTTCCGCCATCCTGGCCTCGTTTGCCTACAATGCCGCTACCCGGCCGGAGATGCTCCCCCGCAAGCCCCTGCCCAAGCCACCGCCGAAACCGGAGCCTGAGAAAAACGGTGTGCAGCCGGCCGAGGAGACCAAAAGTGCGACTAATCCATAGTTTGCTCGCCCTGTCGATTGCCTGTTGCGCCGCGGATGGGGGCAAGCTCCAATCCGACATCGAATTCGCCCGCCCAGGCGGCGTCTCATTAACCCTGGACGCTTGGGTCCCGGACGGAAAAGGCCCATTTCCCACTGTCATCGTGGTGCACGGAGGCGGCTGGGTGAACGGCACCAAGCAGACCTACGTCACCCCGCTGTTTGAACCGCTCAGCCAGGCCGGCTTCACCTGGTTCACCATCAACTACCGTCTCGCGCCAACCCATCTGTTCCCCGCGCAGGCCGAAGATACCTTCGCCGCCATAGAGTGGGTAAAGCAGCACGCCGCCGAATACAAAGTCGACCCCAAGCGCATCGCCCTGATGGGCGAATCGGCCGGAGGCCACATCGTCGCCTATGCCGGAGCCAGAGGCCGCGGCAAGACTTCCGTCGCTGCCGTTGTGGATTTCTACGGCCCCCACGATCTGCTCGGCAGAGCCCGCGAAAGAGGTTCCAAGGATCCCACGCTGCGCCTGGTGGGCGGTACGGATCTCGATGCCGCAACCGAAAAGCGGCTATTCGATGCCAGCCCCATCAACTTCGTCCACAAAGGCATGCCGCCCTTCTTGTTCATCCACGGAACCAAGGACGCCTCCGTCCCCTACCAGCAATCGCCCATGATGTGCGACAAGATGAAGGCGGCCGGAGTGAAATGCGAAGTCTATACAGTGGAAGATGCTCCGCACGGAGTGGGCCCCTGGGAGAAAAATCCCGCCTGGCAAGGCTACAAGACAAAGATGGTGGACTGGCTCCGCCAAACACTACGTTAGGGCGGAGCAACCTCCGTATACTCCATCCGCAGCACCGCACTGCAAGCCAGGCAGACCAGCCGCCCGTCGGCAAGCTGAAATACATCAGTCGATTCACACTTCTCGCAAGCCACCGCGGGCTCCGTACAATCAGGCAACGGGTCCGGAGCCTTCACGCCCCGCAAACGCTCGCCAGTCGCATGCGTCACCGGTTGAAACGAAGTAGTGCACTGGCAGCAGACGTGATTAAAGCAGCACTTCGGCTCGCAGCTAAACACAATCTCGCCCGACCCACAGTGCGGGCAAATCATCCGAACCCCGCTGGATGCCAGTTCAATCATTGGATTTGCCGACGTCCGGCTCGATATGCTCGCAAATGAGATGCACCATCAGCAGTGGATTCATGATGGGGAATGGGATGTGAGCCTCGCTGCTGCCGAGGTGGAGATGGCACCGTGGCACTTTGAGCGCATTGAGACCAGGTTCTTGGTTCAGGTGGATCCGGACCATGTCGATCCCGCGTCCGGGAAGTTGCAACTGATATTTGAATCGCTTGACCAACCAACCGGCAGTTTGGGCCTCTACCATCTCGATGTTGAAAGTGAGCTTGGAATCGGACTCAAACTCGACCTCATCGCAAACCAGTTCCTGCACATTTCCGGCGCTGGTTTCGAGCCTGAGAGGCTGCGCCGATCGTTTCAGCCTGTGATAGTCTGCCTGTCTCGCCAGGTAAGCCCTGAGTTGTCTGAGAAGGTTTTCGGGATGATCAAAGGTCATCCGTGTGAGCCGCTTTTGATAGTCGTCCTCCCGATGCGACGCCAACTCCTCCAGTTGCCTTTCCCAATTCAACGTGGAAAGCCTCCCGAAAGATCGTCCGGTACAATTTGCATTACTTCGGTGAGGCGATTGCGAAAGTTCGGGGCTGCCGTCAATAACTGGTCAGCCAACGGGGCTGTAGTGAGAAACAAAAACTGTGCTCCAGTCCGCTCCAACCGGACCACGTGTGTATCCAACAAACCCACAAGCTGCGGCGACACTTGATCAATGCGAAACGCGCGTATAAGGCCACCATCGTGCGATTCGATGGCTTCGCCTTGCCCAATTACCAGCGTATCTCCGAGTTGCACTGCAACCTCTTCCTTGAGATCAGTTTCAATGGCCAACCGGGCCTCCTCCGTGTGAATGAGGAGGTACATGGCCGTTGATCCTTCGCCCAGCACGAGTCGTCTCACAAGACGAAAAGCCGTTGTCGTGGCGAAATCGATCACCCGGATTCCTTCAGCACTTCGGCTAGAGCCGGATGAACGGAGAAATAATCCCGTCCTTCCGCGCAGTGCTCAAGAACCCGGCGATTGATTAACATCTCCCGGCATACCGGGTCCTCTGTTGAGTAATCGCCATTCTCCAGAAGGTGATTGATCAATTTCCGTTGAATCTTGCCAAGCCCGGTAAGGTAACGCTTTCCCAGTTGCCGAATTGCCGATCGAACATGAGCAGGGCTGATCCGATCTTTGTCATCCCGGTAGGCAGCATCCGCGGAGGTTCGCGCCAGGGCAATCAGATCACGCAACACGCCGCCCGAAAACCGGCTGAGTTCCGAGATCTCGTCTTCGTCCATGAGGTCCCGGTCCCGGGCGCCTCGCCGAACCAATACCTGTTTTAGAAAATCAGACTTCTCCGGATCAGCAATGGCGGCCGGAATATGCTTGAAATCATAAAAGTAATCCTGCAGGAAACGAGTCTTGTCAAACCATAGCAGGAGTGGTGCCGCGACAATGATCGAGATTTGAGTACCACGCAACGCACGGAGATCCTGTTCCGTGAATTCCCTGAAACGCTCCGGGCGGATAAGACGGTCCAGGCCGTCGATTAAGACTGTAATCTGGCGTTCCGATTCCAGCAGCGGCTTCGCAATCTCAATCACCAAGTCGCACACTTCCTCAACATTGCGCTGGATCGCCGGAAATCGCGGTTTCAGCAAACCGGGTGTATGCACCACTTCAAATGAAGGCCCAGGATCATCCTCAAAATATTCATCGGGATCAAGCTGATCTTGCGCCACATAGGTCGTCTCGCCTCGTGCCAACACTCCCAGCTTTTTGTAGGCAGCCTTGATTTGGTCGCTCTGCTCGTCTGCTTTACTCAAATGTTTGTAAAGCTGCCGACCAATCGCAATCAGAATCGCGCCCGGATTTAACGCATTCAGGTCCGTCAGTTCACCCAGATCCACATAGATATTGATTGCATCCTCGTGCCTCGCCAATAGCTTGTACGTCAGTTGCAGCTCCGTCGTCTTGCCAGAACCGATTCCTCCGACAAGAGCCATTTGGACTCCTCGGTTCAGCTCGGCGGTACTCGCGAATGCCACGTGAATCGGCGGTTGATCAGGATCCCGTGGGTCGTGCTCGGGAGGCACAATTAGGTCTTGAGCCTCAAGCACTCCGGCTGTGGATGGATTGAGCCGCTCAAGGAATGGCCGATACACCTGCCGCCGGTCGAGGGTTGCTGTTTTCGATTCCATTAGCGCTGCTATAAGTATAGCCAGACGGTCTACGGTTCACTCAAAAAACGCCTCGCCACCCTTCCGGTACCTGTAGGCGACCTCCTCATCGATCGTCACACCCACTCCCGGCGTATCCGGAACCGTGATCTGCCCATTGACGATCATTGGCCCCTCGGCCCCCTTCACCAGATCGTCAAAGAACGGCACACTCGCCGCGTGCCACTCCAGCGCCAGCAGATTCGGGAATGAGGTGGCCAGATGCACCCCGGCCATCGTCCCCAAAGGACTGCTGATGTTGTGCATGGTGAGATTCACGTAGTGCATGTCCGCCAAATCGGCCAACTTGCGCCCTTCCCACAATCCGATCTTTTGCACATCCGGAGCCAGCACGCGCAGACCCGCCTCGACAATCAGGCGTTGGAAATCCACCCGGAAATAGTGATTCTCGCCGGTGGCAATTGGAGTTTTGGTGGCCCGCTGCACCTGGCCGATCGCGGGAATATTGTCTGGCGGCACCGGATCCTCCAGCCACAGCAGATGATGCTGTTCCAGTGCGCATGCCATCTCCACCGCCGCCTGCACGCCGTAGTTCCAATGGCAGTCGATGGCCAGCCCCACCTCGCGTCCGACCGCGCGGCGCACCGCGCCCACTAGCGCCTCGGCGTAGTCGATCTCCATCCGGCTCAAGTCGCGATTGTACTCGTCGGTTTCAAAAGGGGTGGGTACATCGACGTCGAACTTGATGATCCGGAACCCGCGCCCGGCCATTTGCCGGGCCCGTTCCGCATAGGATTCCGGCGTCAGATGTTCCTTCTTGCTCGCGTCCCAGCCGTGATGCTTCACGCTGATCCTGCTGTCGAGCCCCGGCCCATCGCCCGATCCCATCCATCCCGGCGTCCGCGGCTTGAGCAGCGGAGTGATCGACTCCAGCGCTTCCCCGGCGTGGCAGTCGGCGTAGATGGTCACTTTCTCGCGATACTTACCGCCCAGAATCTGCCACAGCGGCAGCTTGTAGCGTTTGCCCACCGCGTCCAGCAACGCCGCCTCAATCCCGCAAATGGCATGATAGGCAAGCCCCGGCGAGGCATGCACGCAACTGGCCTTCATACGCCGCACGATACGGTCTATGGAGGTCGGGTCCTCGCCCACCAGAATCGAGTTGAACTCCTTGATGACGCCCGTAATGCCGGGACCGAGAAAAGCCTCGCCATAGCCGGTAATCTTTTCGTCTGTTTCCACTTTGACGAGCACCCAGTCAAAGTTGGCTTCGAGGATTGCAGTCGTGATGCGGGTGATTTTCATGAATAGGAGTCCGAACTGGAAGCGCGCTCACACGATGATAACAAACCGCTGACAAATGCTGTCTTTTCAGTCTTGTCCAATACA
>Ga0209726_10009630_pt1 | contig 10018 bp, 6 predicted proteins | sample Subgrocontami54m_FD_187453 | JGI IMG/M metagenome (GOLD analysis project Ga0209726, IMG submission 187453) | Subsurface groundwater microbial communities from S. Glens Falls, New York, USA - GMW46 contaminated, 5.4 m (SPAdes) (version 3) | ecosystem: Environmental > Aquatic > Deep subsurface >... | reverse complement strand
TACCGGCTTGTCCTTATGGATCAGTACGATGAATTTGTTGTGCCGGATTCCGGCTCGCGATTTCTGTGGCTTGCAGATGCTCTTGATCCCGGCCGCCGCGATCATCGCCTCATTCTCGTCCTTGTACGACTGGGCCTCATAGCGAATCGCCACGTCCGCGCCCGCTTTGCGCGCGTCGCCAAACGCCTTGCCGACGGGGAGATAACGAAACTCGTACAACATCGCCTGGAGCTTGTAGTTGGCTGCGTCCTTGCCGGCAGCCCGGCGGATGAACCCGGTCAGCGCTTCGTACAGCCCGCGGGACAGCCATACCATTTGTTTCGAGTCAGGCTTGGTCTCGTCGGGCTTGGTTTTGAACTTCCGGGCGTACGCCTGAGAACCGGCCGCGCCCCGGTTGAAGTAAATATCATGCGATGCCTCGCCATCGTCGCCCGCGTTACCCTGCTCCGCCTCGGTAGTAATCTCAACGGTCGTCGCAGACTTATCGTCCAGCACGAGAAGCTTTGGCTTGCCGTACACGGGCACGACCCTGTACCGATACGTCGTCGCAGGCTTTGCCGTGTAATCGCCCCATTGGAATGTTTGGATAGGATGCTCCGACGTCGGCATAGGCGTGCCGGGCGCCAGCCCTTCGTCTTTAAACCTGAATCGCTTGATCCCGCGCAGGAAGTAGCGCTCGACGACCTGCCCGTGGACGAGCTCCGAACGTTCAATGGCAAAGCCGAGCAGGCCCGTTTTTCTTGCGCTCTGCCCTTTGGCGAAGTCCCACGCAAGAGTAACAACGTGAAGCCCGCCGATCGCGCGCACTGCCAAGGTGGTACCAGTCTTCAATTGACGCATGAATGACTCCTTCCGTCGTGATCATGCCGCTGCAGAACGTCTCATCGGGTACGGGTCCGCGGCCTGTGCGCAGCAGCTACGGGTCAGGCCTTTGAACGGTCGTTGCATAGCGCGGCCAGGTTCGCAGGTAGGTGTGCTCGAGCAAGGGCAGTGCCAGCGCTCCCGCCATCCCGGCGCCAAATGCGAAAACCATCAGGGGTTGACTCTGCAACCAATATGCAAGCGCAGTCAGCGTGGCGAATGTCCCGAAACCGAGCGCAACGGCTATGACCTCCGAGCGATGAATATTATGTCGGATCGTGCTCTTGCAGTGGGAACATTGGATCTCCATTCGAGCCACCGCCGCTTGGCTCAGTCTTCGCTTTGCCAGATTCTCTCCGCAGACAGGGCACCGGTAGTTCATTAAGGTCCCGGATCAAATGCCGTCGTAAAGCCAGGCGACGCCGTTGTAGGCCTGCTCCGGCGTGCGGCCGGCGAGCAGCTGCCGGCGCAGGTCGCGCACGGCATCGGCAGCGTGGTAGATGTCGCCGTAGAAGCGCGCGGTCAGCTGCACACGGGTGGTGCGCAGGTAGCGCTGCTGTTGATATGCGAGGAAAGCTGCGGCAAAGTCGCCGTGTGCCGCATCGAGCTGATCGGCGAGCACCACCGCGTCCTCGATCGCCATGCACCCGCCCTGGGCCAGGTACTGCAGCATCGGATGCGCGGCATCCCCGAGCAGCGTCACGCGGCCGCGGCTCCACTGGCTGACGGGATCGCGATCGCACAGCACCCACATTTTCCAGGCGTCGACCATGGCCATGAGCTCCAGCACCTCGGGGCGCTGGCCGCGAAAGCGTTCGCGCAGCTCCTCCGGATCGCCGTAGGTGTCCCAACCTTCCTCGTAGCGGTTGCTGTGGAACACCACCACCAGGTTGTACAGTTCGCCGCGGCGCAAAGGATAATGCACCAGATGGGTTTTCGGCCCGGCCCAGAGCACGACGTCGTTGCTGCGCAGATGCTCGGGCACCTCGGGCATGCGGAGCACGGCGCGATATGCGATGTGACCCGAAACACGCGGCTTGCCCTCGTGCAGCAGCTGTGCGCGCACCCTGGACCAGAGGCCGTCGGCGCCGATCAGCGCCGCGCCCTCGAAGCTTTCGCCGCCCTCGCTCTTGACCAGTACACGCTCGCCCAGGTCTTCGAAGCCCGTGACCTTCGCCGATGGCGTGAGAAGTACCTCCGGACTGCGGCGCACCGCCTCCAGGATCGCCTGGTGCAGGTCCGGACGATGGATCACGGCATAGGGATACTTGAATCGCGCGCGAAACGCATCGCCGAGCGGAATGCGCGTGACTTCCTCACCGGAGAGGCCGTCGCGCATGACGAGACTGCCGGGAAACACGGCGCTCGCGTTGATCGCCTCGGTCAGGCCGAGGCGCTCGAACATGCGGAATACGTTTGGCCCGAGCTGGATGCCGGCGCCGACTTCGCGGAAATCCGGCGACGACTCGAGCACGTGCACGCTGCGTCCTTTGCGCGCGAGCGCCAGCGCGGCCGCGAGGCCGCCGATGCCGCCTCCGGCCACGAGTATGGGTAAGTCGCCTTTCGCCATGTTTCTCCTCCGCGTGTTGCAGCGATTATAATCGCCTCGCGCCCGGCCTCAATGCGCGGCAGGGCGCGCGCTCGCCGGAATCATGCACGACAACGTGGAGACAACATGAAAAAACTATTGATCGCCCTTTCGCTCGCGCTTGCCAGCGGTCTCGCCGCGGCTGCCGATACCTGGCCCGCAAAACCGGTGCGCGTCATCGTGCCTTTTCCGCCGGGCAGCTCGCCCGACCTGGTCGCGCGCATGCTGACGGACAAGCTCGCGCAGGCGCTGGGGCAGCCGGTGATCGTCGAGAACAAGCCCGGCGCGGGCGGCAACCTCGGCACCGGGCTGGTGGCGAAAGCGGAGCCCGACGGTTATACCCTGGCCCTGTCGATTCCCGGGCCGCTCGCGGTGAACACCGTCCTCTACAAGAAGATGGAATACGACCCGTTCAAGGAGCTTGCACCCATCACGCTGGTCGCGCAGAGCCCGAACGTGCTGATCGTCAATCCGAGCCTCGGCGTGAACTCGGTCCGCGAATTCATCGACTACGTCAAGGCGCGGCCGGGCAAGCTCAACTACGGATCGATCGGCAACGGCAGTGCCTCGCATCTCACCATGGAGCTGCTGAAAATGCAGGCTGGCATCGATATCGTGCACGTGCCCTATCCGGGCAGCCCGCAGGTCAACACCGCCATCCTTGCAAATCAGGTACAGGCCGGCTTCGTCGTGCCCGCGACGGCAATGCCCTTGGCGCAGGCCGGCCGCCTCAAGGTGCTCGCGGTCACGAGCAGCGTGAGAAGCGCGGTGGTGTCCGAGCTGCCCACCGTGGCCGAAGCGGGCTTCCCGGGTTTCGAGTCGAGCGCATGGCTGGGCATGGTTGCGCCTGCGAGGACGCCCAAGCCAGTCATCGACCGCCTGTCGCGCGAACTGGTGACCATCATCCGCAGCCAGGACGTGCGCGAGAAAATGCACCGGATTTACTTCCAGCCGGTCGGCACCGCGCCCGAGGGCCTGTCCATCCAGATGCGCGCCGAGCGCGACCGCTGGGCCAAAGTGATCAAGCAAAGCGGCGCGAGAGCGGATTAGAACTCGATCGGGGGCTCGCCCCGCGTGCGCCTGGCGAGTTCACGCTTGACGATCTTGTAGACATCGAGGTCGAACACCGGCCGGCCGCGGGCTTCGAGCTTCTCGTAGATCTCGGCCTCGCTGCGCGCGGTGCCGAGGTAGCACCAGCGCTCGAACAGGTGCACTTCACTTTTCTCGCCAGAGCGCTCGCGCAGGCCGATCGCGCCCTTGAACGGCCATTGCGCCAGCCTCAGCGACTGCAGCGCCTGCCCGAGACGCAGGTTGTGGGCAGTCGTGCTTTCCTTGCCGCAGCAGGCGCCGAGGCAGCGCTTCGACTGGTACGCGGAGCAGGCCACGCCGTCCTCGTGCGCCGGCTCGAGACCCAGCAGCACCGGGCACAAGCCATGTTCCTCTGCGATCCCGGCGAGCGCCGCCAGCGCCGCGTGTTTCGCGCGGAAAGTGCCGTAAAGATGTTCCAGCGCCGGCGCTTCTCCATCGCCCGCGGTCACCAGCTTGAGCGGGGCGCGGCTGCCGAGCGCGCCGTCCCATTCCCATGAGTAAAAACCGGCCGCGCGGCGTTCGCGCCGGTTGTGTACCGGCCGCAGTTCCCTGATCAGGCGCGATTCGTTCAACAGCGCGCCGAGCTCGCCCGCGGTCTCGATCCACTCGACCCGAGTCACCTGCTGCGTGATGCGCCTGTCCTTGGCCAAGCGATGGTCGCCCGAGAAATGCGAGCGCACCCGCGCGTACAGGTCCCCGCTCCTGCCGACGTACTGCGGCGCGCCCCGCTCGTCGTAGAACAGATACACGCCCGGCGCCTCGGGAATCGCCTCGAGCGCCTCGGCCGACAAGCCGCCCGGCAGGCCGGGTGCCGCCATCTGCGCCTGCATCGCGTCGTCGATGAGGGAGACGTCCACCCGGGCATAGAGTTTCTGCAGGAACTGCCACAGCACCTCGGCATCGCCGAGCGCCCGGTGCCGGGCGCTGCAGCGCAGGCTCCAGCGCTCGATCAGGCTGTCCAGGTTGTGGCGCCGGTACTCGGGAAAGAGTTTGCGCGAGAGCTTGGCAGTACACAGGACGCGCGAGCGGTAGGACATGCCGAGCCGGGCGAACTCGTTCTTGAGGAAACCGTAATCGAAGCGCGCGTTGTGCGCGACCAGGACCTTGCCGTGGAGGCGCTCGAACAATCCGGGGGCGAGCTGCTCGAACGTGGGCGCGTCCTCCACCATCTCGTTGCTGATGCCGGTGAGCGACTGGATGAAGGGCGGAATGCTCTTTTGCGGATTCACCAGCTGGCTCCAGCTGCCGACAAACTCGCCGTTCGCCACTTCCACCAGGCCGATCTCGGTGATGCGTTCGTGGGTCGCAGTCATGCCGGTGGTCTCGAGGTCGAGGAATATCAGCGATTCGGCGAGCATGGGAATGGCGGTCCGGTTCAGGGATGCCATGTTACAGAAAAACTCGGCCGCCCCGCAGGTTCTCCGGGGCCGGAGTTCAAGAAAGAGAGGGAAGCATGCGCAGCGATCAATTTGTGACCGCGACGCCTCCCATCTCGAGCAGCAGCACGGCCTCTCCATCCTTCGGTGCGGGACCGAAGCGATGTCTCAGCGGACGCCCCGCGGCCAGCGGATCTTCAGCCGAGAACAGGATATCGGCGACGGCGCCGTGCCCGGGCACGCGCAGGTCCCTGTTGTCCCAGTCGGCGTGATAGCAGAAGATGACCAGGGTTTCGCCGTTGGGAAGCGCGGTGCAGCGCACCAGTGTCCGGTCCTGCATGACATCGAGGACGCCGCGAATGCCCTGTTCGGCCTCTGCCGCGAAAGCGCACTCCACGTAGGTCGCCCCGCAGGCCGGCGCGGCGTCGATCCAGAGTGTTTGTCCGTCGTCTTCCGCACTCGGCCGCGAGAGGTAGTCTGTCGGGAACGCGATCCAGGCCACGCGCGAGGCCCGGCCGCTGCCGCGCGGCGGCGTGGCGGCGCGCCGCCACCTGAAACCGGCGCGATCGCGCAGACCTGCCGGCGCGCCCTCGGCGCCGCTGTGCGCGCTGCGGCACAGGCCGGATTTGTTGAAACTGTATTTTTCGACGCCTGCGATCGAGCTGGTGGCGAGGTGGAAATCGCCGCGCCGCGTGGTCGATGCGCGCCAGATGTCCGACACATAGCCATCGGGCCGTTTGACGCCAAAGCTTAGATCGAGCAGAGGGTTGGACATGGCCGCCGTCCGATTATCGATCTATTCTGCGCGCAAACCCGGCCCCGTGCGAGCGCCTAGTCTTCAAATCTCAGCACGCCGGGTGCGCCGATGGCCGCTGCATCCCCGCCAAGGCCGTGCACGCCGGCGCCGAGCAGGCGTACCGGCCGGCGCCCGGCGTCGGTGCGATCGAGCAGCGTCAGCGCGCGCGCGACGATCTCCTCCGGATCGCGCGTCGGCGCAGCGGCGGTGTGGCTGCGCGTGACGGTGGTGAAATCGGCGTAGCGCACCTTGATGTTTACGGTGCGCGCGAGCAACTCCTTGCGTGCCAGCCAGGCGGCGGTGTCGCGCGCCATGCGCTCGATCTCGGCGCGAATCGCGTCGCGATCGAGCAGGTCCTCGTTGTAGGTGTTTTCGCTGCTGGAGGATTTGTAGGGCCGGTCCGGCACCACTGGGCGCGGATCGTCGCCCAGGGCCAGCCGCTGCAGCGCGCCGGCAAGGCTGCCGACCGCGCGCCGCAGCAAGGCGGGGTCGGCCGTGCGCACTTCCACCAGGCGTTCGATGCCGATCTTGCGCAGCTTCGCCGCCGTTACCGGCCCGACGCCCCACAGCGCGTCGACGGGAAGCTGCTGCAGAAAAGCCTCGACGCGTTCAGGCGAAATGACGGTGAGGCCGTCGGGCTTTTTCCAACCGGAAGCGATCTTGGCGAGGAACTTGTTCGGTGCGACGCCAGCCGACGCGGTCAGCCCGAGCTCATCGCGGATGCGCTGTTTCAGGCGCTTTGCCACCGGTGTGGCCAGAGGCTCACCCCAGCGGTTGTCGGTGACGTCGAGGTAGGCTTCGTCGAGCGACAACGGTTCGACCAGCGGCGTGCACGAGCGGAATATTTCAAGTATCCGCTGCGATGCGGCGCGGTAGCGCGGGAAATCCGGCCGGACGATCACGAGGTCCGGACACAGGCGCACTGCGCGCGCCATGGGCATGGCCGAGCGCACTCCGAACGCGCGCGCCTCGTAGCTCGATGCCGCCACCACTCCGCGCGAGCCCGGCTGGCCGCCCACCGCCACCGGCTTGCCGCGCAGCGCCGGGTCGTCGCGCTGCTCGACCGACGCATAGAACGCGTCCATGTCCACGTGGATGATGCGGCGCACGGCGGATGTCACTCGATAAGCCCATGCATGAATGCGATGCGTGCATTGTTGTCTGCCGCCCGATCTCGGTCAATGCCTGGGGGTGCCCCCGTGCGCCGAATGCGGATCGGCCCCGGGGCAGGCCTGCTACAGGAACGGCTCGGCGCGTTTAAGCAGTTCGTCCAGGCCCGCCTCTTTCGGGTTGCGCGGCTTGCCCGGATGGATGATGGACACCTGGCAGCTCTCCGCCGCCTCCACCAGCTGCGCGTAGGTGCCGGCGTTGATGTCGGCAATGTAAGCCTGCTTGTTCCCGTCGTAGGAAAACATCTTGTTGTTGATCGTGGTGCATTCGTTGCAGGTGGAGCAGCGCGCAGTCTCGATATAGGCTTCGTCGGGCGAGCGCTGCGGTTCCTCCTCCGCCGCCGGCGCGCTGGCCGCGGCCGGCGCCGCCGATGCGGTCGATGCTGCCGGTGCCGCCGCGGCAGGCGCGCTTGCCGCGTGCGCCTCAGCTTCCTGCTGCATTCGTTCCTCCCATGCCTTCTTCTCGCGCGCGAGCAGCTTCTCCGCGTGCGAATTATGCACGCCGCCGAGCTCCTGCAGGCTGTGCCACATCTCGCGGCAGCGGCGCGCTTCCCTGATCAGCCGCTCGTCGACGATCACCTTCTGCAACACGTTGTCGGCGTCGACCATCAACAGGCTCGGCACCTTGTCCGGCAGCCCCTTACGCTCGCGCGTCAGCGACTCGTCCACCGCAATCATGCTGCCGTTCCACTTCTCGCGCGGCACGCGCGCCAGGTGTCTGGCATAGCGGCGGTCGCTCGCGACGAAATCGACCAGCGTGAAGGCGAGGTCCTCGGACACCCTCTGGTGCTGTTCGTCCTCGTAGGCAAAGCCCTGGATCGGCCAGTCCAGGTCCACCTGCGAATTCGCCTCGAGATAAAAGCGCGACGCCCAGTTCGGTCCCGCGGACGGATCGTAGGTGAAAGCGGGAAAAGCGCGCGATTCCATCGCCGCTGCCGACATCAGATAGGGCTGCAGCCCGGAGGCCGTTGCGCTCGCGCCGGAAAACACGCTGAACAAGGCAGGGCCGCGATAAGTCAGCCCGCGCAGCATGCGCTCGCGGAAGCGGTAAAGGTTGGAACTGGCGGACTGCAGCACGTAGACTTCATTGAGCCCCATCGCCATGTTGGCGATCTGCCTCGCGCGCATGCCGGAGCTGAAGTTGCCGTCCGCGTTCGGCGATACTTCGAGGATGTCGTCGATCTGCAGCAGCACCTTGATCGGCAAACCCGAAGACAGAATCTCCATCAACTGCGCTTGCTCGGCGGCCTGCATCTTCCCGGCGCCGACGCAGACCAGATAATCCGGAAACGGAGCCAGGTCCTGCGGGTCGAGTCCGTTCGCTCCGAACTGCTCGAACAAAGCGTCGTGCTTGGGTTCGCTGTACTCGCCCTCGATCTCGAGCCCGGCGATAGCGATGGCTTTCGCGAGTTCGATCAGCCTGGGCATGCGCTCGCGGAACGCGGCGAGCGCGTCGGCGCAACCGTCGAACACGAACGAATAGGATTTTGCGAATCCGTTCTTCTTCGCAGGCGCCGCAGGGGCGGGGAAGAACTGCTGCGCGCCCAATACTTCGAGCAGTCCGCGAATGCGCTTGCGCCTGCTTTCGGGAAACACGTCCTTCGGCAGGGCCTTCGCGAGCAGGCGCGACATGGCATCGAAGTCGAACGCATCGCCGAACCCGGTCCCTACTGCCGCTTTCAGGTGCTTGGCGCTGCGCCCGGCGTCGGAGCGCTCAAAATTCGCCTTGAGTATGTCCGAGAGCTTGAGAGCCAGTCGGTCCAGATCCTTGCGGAATGCTTCGGCTTTTTGCCTTTGCACCGCGTCCCACGCATGGCGCAGCAGGCGCACCGGCAGCGCGGCATCGCAATCCGCCACCTCGCCGTCGACCTTGATCGCGGCGCGCGCGCGCTTCAGGCTGTCGGCGAACGATTTGTCGGCGCCCTTGGCCAGACGCCCGGCCGCCTTGTCCCACAGCGCAGACAGCGTGCCGCGCTCGCCGCCTGCAACGAGCGTGCGAATTTCCTGCTCGAGCCGCAGAACATGCTTCCTGACGCGCTCGCCCTCGCTGCCGCCCGCGGCGGTGTCGAGGGCGCCGTCGACGAGCCCCGACAAGGACTGCACGAGCAGGCCATCGGCGCGATGGGCGACCAGCAGCAGCGGAAAATCGTAGCGCAGCTGGTCGAGTTCGCGGTAACCGGCGAAAAGCGCCGGACGCAAGTCCAGCCCGTCGACGGCGTCCAGATGCTCGTCCGGGCGCCTGCCCGTCAGGAAAAATGCAACGTGTGCCTGAGTATCCGCTTCCATGTCTTTATCAACCTGCCTTGCTGGTGAAGATAATTGGCTTTCGGTTACGGCGCGCTCGCGCGCTACGCGGCCTTTTCCTTCGCTTCCTGCGGCCAGACCGTGTACTTGTCGAGTTCCGCGTTCAGCCCCGTCCTGGTCAGTTCCGGCGTGCGCAGCTTGTCCGAGTGGCGCAGGTCCTCGTAGCAGGGAACAGCCGGATTGCGGTACAGAATGCCGACCGGGATGTCATCGTGGCCGGAGGCGATTTCGCGTGCCCGGTCTATGTTCGACGGGTCATGCTGAAGCTGGTTCTTGTATACACGCGACAGCCCGGCGCTCAGTTGCAGGCCGTTCTCGTGGTGCAGCAATTGCACCCGGTTGGGATCGTGCATCCACGGATCGAACGCCTTTGGCAGCCATTCGGTGCAGCGCTGGACGATGCGCACGAACGACAAGCCCTTGTGGTGGTAGGCGGCCTTGACGATGTCGAACAGCACCTCCGGAATCCAGTCGACCGCCTGCGCGACGAAGGAAACGTTCTGCACGCCGAGCGTGACGGTCAGGGGATTCAGCGCCTCCAGGTAGCTGCCGCGCGGGGTGGTGTTGCTCTTGGTTCCGATGGGCGAGGTCGGCGAGGCCTGCTTTTTTGTCAGGCCGTAGATCTGGTTGTCGTGCAGAAACACGGTGATGTTCATGTTGTAGCGGATCGCGTGGATCCAGTGCGCGGCGCCGATGCTGCAGCAGTCACCGTCGCCGGTATTGACGAACACGGTCAGGTCCGGGCGCGCCATCTTGACGCCTTCGGCGACCGGCAGCGCGCGCCCGTGAATGCCGTGGAAGCCGTAGGTTTTCATGTAATGCGGGAAGCGGCTGG
>Ga0209726_10009627_pt1 | contig 10019 bp, 5 predicted proteins | sample Subgrocontami54m_FD_187453 | JGI IMG/M metagenome (GOLD analysis project Ga0209726, IMG submission 187453) | Subsurface groundwater microbial communities from S. Glens Falls, New York, USA - GMW46 contaminated, 5.4 m (SPAdes) (version 3) | ecosystem: Environmental > Aquatic > Deep subsurface >... | reverse complement strand
CCACGCCGCCCGGCCAACCGATCCAGCCGATCGTCACGGATCTACCCAACGACCAGCCCGGCGTCGAGCGCGTCTACTACCGCCTCGCCAAGTCGCACGTCCCGGTCAAGCGCAAGACCCACATCCCCTATCCTCTCGGCACCGCCCGCCTAGCGTGGATCCAGAGCCGGTTCTTCGACGCGGCGTGGACACTGCAGCACGACGTCGGCTTCGACCAGGACCTGCGTGCGGCCCCGTTCGAGGTGTTCCACGACATCCCGCCACGGACTCGGTACGAGTTCATGCTCGAGGATGCGGACTACTACGTGAACAGCTTCATCCGCGGCCCCGTTTGCCGCGGTCCGACGGCGATCAACGCGATTCGGGAGCAATTCTGGATCGCGTTCGAGGCGCCCGAGCACGACCTCTACTGCAACGACCCGACGTTCCAGGGCGAGGTCACCTCCGACCTGCGGCTGCCCGGAACGATCCGCAGCCTGGTCGCAGCACCGTTCACGTACGAGGAGATCGCGCTGCAGCGCGCGGCGTACGTGAAGCGTCGCGAGATGTACCTCGATCAGCGCCAGGCGTTGGAAGGCGGGCCGACGATCGAGCACGTGTGGCACGGACCGTTGGCCTACCACACGCCGATGCTGACCGTGTTCCGCCACTTCGACTCCGCGTCGGTGCAGCGTGGCTTCCTGGGCCCGCCTCCGCTCACGGCCTGGCTCTACGACTACTCGCTGCTCGAGCGCACGTACTACACCCTGTGCGTGAACTTCGACGTGTACGGGCCAGTGGCCCACCAGACCACGACCCGCCTCTACTTCGACCTGATCCGGCACGAGTGCGAGAACAACCTGCTGCGCCTACTGCCGCCGCCCGCTCGGACCGCGCTGCAGGAGAGCTGGTATCGCGGCGTCTATCTGAAGAAGGTGCTCGCCTATCAGACCGTCCCGACCCACCGCGCGACGGGCATCCCCTACGCGACGGGCGCGCCGCTCGAGGAGCTCTTGGTGTCGATCACCGCGCGCTGTGCGCGACCCACCTCGGACGACGCGACGCTGACCCGCCTCGCTCGAACCCTGGCAGAGCTTCCCGCGGCGTCGTCGGCGCTGGTGCAGCACTTCCCGGAGATCGCGCTCCTGCGCATCGTCCGGCCGGATGGATCCGCCACCCCGTACACGATCACTCGCGAGAAGGCGCTGATCAACGTCGCGTACATGTTCGACGAGGAGTCACGGCGAGAGCCCGCGCGGGATCGCCTGATCGCTGTCGCCGCGGTGTGCGGTGACTACCCCGAGCTGATCCTCGAGGTCCACGAGCACGAGCTCCCGGCGTTCGAGCGTGCGCTCCACTCGCTCGACGAAGCCAGCCTCCCGTCCTTCTGGGACCGTTTCGCGATCCGGCGCAACGACCCCCGCTTCTGGACGCTCGCCGAGTGGTTCGTCGAGACGGAGTGCCTGCGAGGCCGACGCTACGAGGGCCTGCTCGACCTGCGCAAGATGCGCGTTCGGTAGGCGCGACCGAGTGACTCGGCGCACCGCTCGCGTCGGGGGAGTAGCATGGTGCGTCGAGATGTGCGCGCCCGTGCGTGAATCCGCCTGACGCCGATGCCCAACCTCCTCCTCATCGATCCCGATCGGGTGGCCGCCGAGATGCTCGTCCGGCGACTCCAACGCCACGGCTACGAGGTCACCGTGGCCGCGGACGGCGCGATCGGGTTGGAGCTCGCACGCGCCGAGCCCGGACCCGACGTCGTGCTCGCGGAGCTGGCGGTGCCGTCCGTCGACGGATGGGAGCTCGCGCGGCGACTGAAGGCCGACGCGCGCACGCGTCGCCTGCCGCTCCTCGCGGTGACCGTGCGGGCCCTCGATCAAGACCGCGCGCGCGCGCTGGCTGCCGGGTTCGACGACCACGACACCAAGCCAGTCGACCTGCCTCGCCTGTTGGGCAAAGTCGAGGCGTTGCTCCAGCGCCGCGCAACCGTGCGCCCGCCCGCCGACGCGGCGCTCCCGACCCGCGAGCGCCTGCTCGTGCTCGACGGCAACACCGAGCAACCCTGCCAGCCCCTGGTCGACGGCTTCCGTGAACGCGGGTACACGGTGGACGTCGTGACCGGCATCGATCAGGCGCTGCAGCTGCTGGACAAGGTCGCGTTCCAGCTCGCGCTCGTCGACATGCGTACGCGGTTGGAGACGCTCGACGCCCTGTCCGCGATCCGCGAGACCCACTCGCGCAGCGCGCTGCCGATCGTGATCGTCAGCGTGCGCAGTGCGCCCGAGGACACGATCGAGGCCCTCGCCGCCGGCGCCAACGATTACCTGTCGCGCCCCGTGGCATTCCAGGTGCTCCTCGCCCGCGTCGGAGGGCTGCTCAAGTCCACCAATCAGGGCAGCGGTCGGACCGAGACGCGCCGCGTGCGCCGCATCGAGAGCGGCACCACGCTCGAGGGCCGCTACGAGCTCGGCGCCGAGCTCGGCCGCGGCGGCAGCGCGCGCGTGTTCGCCGCGCGACAGCTGTCGACCGGGCAACAGGTGGCGGTCAAGGTGCTCACGACCGTGGACCTCGAGGACGGCTCGTCGGTCACGCGCTCGGTGAGCCAGTTCCAGCGCGAGATGGCGGCGATCGGCCAGCTTCGCCACCCGCACATCGTCCGCCTCATCGACTCAGGGATGGTCGAGCAGGTCGAGGGCGCGTTGGGCCAGAGGCTCCACCTGCGTCCGTATCTGGTGATGGAGCTGCTGGACGGCCAATCGCTGGCCGAGCGACTCAAGGCCGGGCCGTTCGCCGTCACACCGGCGATCGACCTCATGCTGCCCGTCGCCAGCGCGCTCGAGCTGGCCCATGCGGCTCGCATCGTGCACCGCGACGTGAAGCCGGCGAACATCTTCCTCACGAAGGCGCCCGGCGGCCGCGACCACCCCATCGTGCTGGACTTCGGCATTGCCAAACAGTTGCGCGGCGACGGCGCGCTTGCGGCCGACGGCGCGAGCCTGAGCGAAGGGGGCTTCGTGGGCACGGCGCGCTACCTCGCGCCCGAGCAGGCCGACGGCCATCGCATCTCGCCGTCGACCGACCAGTACGCGTTGGCGAGCGTGATCCTCGAGTGCATGTCCGGGAAGAGCCCGTTCCCGCGCGAGATGGCGCAGATCGTGATCCTGGATCGGATCGCCCGTGGCGAGGTTCCGGGGCCGCGTGAGCAAGTCCCCAGCTTGCCGGAGCCGTTGGCCACCGTGCTCGAGCGCGCGCTCTCGCTGGATCCGGCCGCGCGCCACCCCTCGATCGCACACCTCGCGTGGGCGCTCTTGCCCTTCGCCAGCGTCGCCGCGCAAGCGGCCTGGGAGGCCGATTTCCGCGCGGCGATCGGCACCGCGAGCGACCGGGGGAGCGCGCTCTGATGCGCCCGAACACGCACGCGATCGCCCAACGCGCCGTCGCGCTGACCGCGCTGACCAAGGCGAGCCAGCGCCTGCGCACGTCGGTAGCCAGGCTCGGCGGCGGACCGACCGGCTTCGAAGGCGACATGGCGACGATGCGCCGCGCCAGCGAGGCCTTGTGCCTGATGAGCCGCCTCGAGCGCGCCGCGCTGGCCGACGCGCGCACGCACGACGTCGAGCCCGAGGACGAGGAGCGCATCCGGTGCGAGCTGCGCGCCCATCTCGGCACGATCAAGGGCTACGGAGAGCTGATCCTCGAGGAGCTCGCCGCCGGTCCCGCTCCCGAGGCGCCGGACCCGATCGCGGTCCAGCTCCTGGACGTGGTGACCCAGGCCGGCGCGCTCCTGCCGCTCGTCGATCAGCTGCAGGGTCCCAAGGGCGAGGTCGTCCCCAGCGGCGCGCCGGCCGGCGCGACCGGGCGCGTGGTCGTCATCGCCGACGATCCTGCCGTCCGCCAACTGCTGCGCGACGAGCTGCTCGGCCTCGGCATGGACGGTGAGGCCGTCGAATCTCCCGAGCTCGGCCTGACGCTCGCGGAAGCGGGGCCCATCGCGCTCGTGATCTGCGACCTCGTGATGCCGCACATGGGGGCCGTCGAGCTCGTGCAGCGGCTCCACGCCCAGCGGACGACGGCGGCGATCCCGGTGCTGGTCATGGCGCGTGCGGACGAGGAGCGGGGCGTCGGCGCGTGCATCGAGGCGGGCGCCGTGGACTTCGTCATCAAGCCGCTCAGCCCCTCGGCCGTGCGAGCGCGCATCCATGCCCTCCTCGTTCGCCAAGAGCTGCACGAGCGCGAGCGCGCGGCCCGAGCCGACCTCGAGGCCGCGGTCGAGAGCATGGCGGAGGGCTTCGCGATCTTCGACCGCGAGCTGCGGCTGCGCTCCTCGAACGTCACGTTCCGGAAGCTCAACCCGGGGCTCGCGGACAAGGAGCCCCACCCGACGCTCCAGGAGCTGCTGCGGAAGAACTGGGACCTCGGCCACTACCACCTACCCGAGGATGCGCCACCCTTCGAAGCGTGGGCCGAGCTCCGAGTGGCCCGTGCGCGGCACGCGCAGCCGCACATGGAGCGCCTCGCCGGCGACCGTTGGCTCGAGATCTTGCACAACCGCATGCCGACGGGCGGCGTCGTCGTGCGCCAGATCGAGGTCACGCGACGCCGGCGCGAGGAGGAGCGGCTGCGATACCTGTTGTTCCACGACGCGTTGACGGCGCTGCCCAACGACGCGATGTTCCAGGTCCAGCTCCGCCACGCCCTCAAGGAGGGGCCGTTCGCGCTGCTGCTCCTCGAGCTCGACGGCTGGAAGGGCTACAGCGCCGATCATGGCCGGGACGCAGCCAATCAGCTCCTCAAGGACATTGCCGTCTGCTTGGTCGACGGCGTCCGCGCCGGCGATCTCGTGGCCCACCTCGGCAGCGAGACGTTTGGCATGATTCTCGGTCGCGTCGAGACCATCGACGAGGCGCTGGAGCTCGCGCGGCGCACGTGCCTCGCCGCCAAGGACACGGTCGGACCCGCGGCGCAGCGCATCACGATGCGGGTCGGCCTGGCAATCCACCGCGGCGGGGCGATCGATCCGGGCGCGTTGATGGACAGCGCCATCGCCTCGGTCATCGAGATCTAGCAGTCGTCACGAGCCGGCACGGGCGCACGCCGAGCGTGGAGTCGTGGAGCGCCGGCGCGTAGCCGAAGCGATATGACGCGCGCGCGTGGAGCGCCGCGACGCCCCAGCTGCCGCCGCGGTACACGCGCAGGCGCACGTCCGAGCCGGCGGTCGGAGCGCGGTCGCCCAGGTCGTCGGCCGATCGATCATAGGCCCGGGCGTCGTATGCGTCGCGACACCACTCGCGCACGTTGCCGTGCACGTCGAGGAGACCGAACGGATTGGCGCCGTCGGGGAAGCTCCCCACGGGGGCGTGGATGAAGTGGCCGTCGTCCCACGCCTCGAAGGTCATGAGCCCCGGGTCGACCCGCTTCGCGAGCGCGTCCGCGATGTTCTCGGCGCGCTCGAGTCCCGCCGGCTCGTTGCCCGTCCAGTAGACGGTGCGCCGACCGCCGCGTGTCGCGGCCTCCCACTGCACCTCGGACGGCAGCACCAGCCCGATTCGGGACAGCTCCCGGGCGCACTCGTCCCAGCTCACACCCTCCACCGGGTGACGTGCGGTGATCACGCGATCGGCCTCGGTGTGACCCGCCCCGTAGTGGCTGGGTCGGGCGCCCGTGAGCTCGTACCACTGATGCTGCGTCATCTCCGTCCGTGCGATGAAGAACGGTCGCAACGACACCTCGTGATCGGGCCCCTCGTGCGAGAACGCCTGCGGATCGAGCTGGTCGCTCGGCGACTCCGAGCGCGCCCCGATCCGATGGTGCCCCGCCGGAATCAGCACGAGCACTACGGCCGTTTCGTCCGTGAGCGCGGTCGGAGCCGCGGGCATCCGCCCCGTGCCCGCGACGCCGAACAGCCACAAGCCGGTCCGCGCATCGGGCCCCAGCGGCACGAGCCCGACCTGCGGGTCGAGTCGAAGCCCGGCGTAATGCGGGCTCGACTCGATCGCCGACGCCGCGCGCTGCCACGCTCCGGACCGCTCGCGGTGCTCGAGCGCCCAGCGCCGGTAGCATTGCTGTCGCTCGCCGATCTGGCGGCGCAACTCGACCAGTTGGCGCAGCCCGACGACGACGTCGGACATCACCCTGGCCCGAAACGCGAACCACGTGTCCTTCGGCGAGCGATCCCGATCGCGAGCGGCCGCCTGCGCCGCGGCCACGAGCTCGTCGGTCTGGTCGAGCAGTCGCCGAGCGGCGTCCTGCCAGGCGTCGATCGCGACGTCGATCGCGGCGAGCCGCTCGGCGTCGGGAACATCGCGAAGCAACCCGGTCACATCGTCCAGGCGAGTCCACCACAGTGCGAGCGCGTCGCTCTCGATGTCCCGCAGCTGCTGCAGCGCGCCCATCCGCTGGGCGTCCGCGAGACTCGCCTGCGCTCGCGACTCCGCCGCGACGGCAAGCTGCTCCTTGATCCGCAGCTCCTCGAGCTGGGCTCGCGCGGATACCGCAACGTAGATCGATGCCGCCACGATGGACACGACGGCCACGGCGATCGCCGACAGCGCCCGCGCGTGGCGCCGCGCGAGCTTGGTCGCCCTTTGCAGGGGCGAGTAGTGCGCCGCGGCAACGAGCCTTCCGCCGAGAAACGCGTCGAGGTCGGCCCGCAGCGCAGTGACGCTCGCATAGCGCCGCTCGGGCTCTCGCTCCATCGCCCGCCCCACCACCGCCTGGAGCTCCCAAGGAATCGACCGTGAGCTCGTCCGCTCGGCCAGTGGGGTCGGTGGTCCCGCGATCACCTGCTCGAGCACCGCCGACGCCGAGTGCCCGGCGTACGGCGGCTCGCCGGACAGGACCTGGTACAGCATCGCTCCGAGCGCGTAGATGTCGACGCGCTCGTCGACCTCGAGGACGTTGCCCAGGGCCTGCTCGGGTGGCATGTAGGCCGGAGTGCCCATGACGTCGCCCGCGAGCGTCGCGGCGCCGGGGGCGCTCGGCCGCGACGTGCTGGTGCCCGCGTCCGAGGCGTCCTCGGGTGCGGTCCCGGCCAACACCTTCGCGAGGCCCCAGTCGCACACGAGCACCTCGCCGAACTCGCCGATCATCACGTTGTCGGGCTTCAGGTCGCGGTGGATCACGCCCTTCGAGTGTGCGAAGCCGACGGCCTCGCACACCTTGAGCATCACGCCGATCCGCTCGAACAGCCGGCGATCGCGCCGAGCCGCGTGCGGGCTGGCGCCCTGGGGCAACGAAGGCTCGGCCGACGAGGGCGCGGTCGAGGGCCAGAGTGGCGCGCTCGACGGCGGTCGCGCGACCACCTCGTCATCGGCGCGATCCGCCGCCAACATCGCGGCCAGCGTGCGACCCTCGATCTTCTTCATCGTGAAGTACAGCTGCCCCTCGGGGGTCCGTCCAAGCTCGTGCACGGGGACGATCGACGGATGCTGGAGCTGCCCGGTAATCTGCGCTTCAAGCACGAACTTCCGCAGATACCGCGCGTCGACCTCGCCTCGGATGACCTTCGCTGCGACCTCGCGCCCGAGGTCCGGGTCGAACACGGCGTACACCTCGCCCATCCCCCCGGCGCCCAGGCGACTCGTCACGGGATAGCGACCGATGCAGGGCCCGTCGCGCGACGGTAGAGATATCGACCCGAGCGTGGGGCGCCCGAGCCCGAGCGAGTGCAGGGCAAGGGCGATAGTCGGCGGTGCTGCGCGCGAGCCGTCCTCGACCACCGTGGCCTGCCCCGCGGAGTCGTCCATCACGAGCCGCGCGACGGGATCGCCGCCGCTCGCCTCGTCGATCAGTCCCAGGAGCAATCGCCGGCGGTCGAGCACGCCTCGTGCGAGGCCGTCGCGCAGCGAGCGGTCCTCTGCGCTGGCGAGGACGCTCGTGCCGGCGATCCCATCGACGCGAGCGACCAACGCGCGGGCGTGGTCGGCGAGCTCACGCGCGACGAGCGCCGACAGCCCCTGGGTCTCCAGATGGCGCTCCACGCCGTCCGCGGCTCGACGGCACGCCGACCGCAATGCCTCGCGCTGGGCGGCGTCCACGTGTCCGCGCCGATGGGCGAGTCGCGCGACCGCATCGCCGAGCTCGTGCGAATCATGGGCGTGGGCCAGATCGTCACTCATTGCGCCAGCCACTCGCGAGGGATGGCGTCTCGCAGAGCCGCCATCGCCTCTTGGTCGCTCGATGTCCACAGGACCATCGGGCGCGCCTCGTCTCGACACCACTCGAGCGCTGGCGCCTCGCGCGCCTCGCGCCAGGCGCGGAGGTCCCGGATGATGCCGGCGATCTCGCCGACCTTGGGGATCTTCTCGACCCAGCTCTCCTCGGGATACACGACGACCTCGTACGGGACGGTGCCGATGCGAAGCTCTCCCGGCGCGATGCGATGCAGCTCGCGCCGCACCGTGCACAACCCGGACAGCGTCCAGCGCCGGACGGCACGCCGCCCTCGAAAATCCACCGTGACCTCGCGCAGCCCGAACCCGGCATTGATCCAGGCCCCCGCGACGAAGACCAGGGCCGCGCCGAGCTCGCCGGCGGCCGGCGATCGCCCCCGACCATAGCGGAGGCCGAGCAGCAGCGCCAAGAAGGCCAAGGTCACCGCAAGACCCCACCACGTCCGATGCAGCTGCCTCGCGCGAAGCCGCGAGCGGCGCACGTCGAGCCGAAAGGTGGGAAGCACCTGACTGAAGGAGTCGGGAGACGCCTCGGCGCCCCGCCAGTCGAGCAACTCCTCGGGATTGCGGTCTGGCGCGATGCGCCGAGCGGTCTCCGCCGCGTCGCGATACATCGCCTGCGCAACGAGCGACGGGCACACCAGCCCCAGCACGAGCCCTGCGAACAGGAGCCAGTGCCCCAGCTCCTCCGCCGGGATCGCCCCGACGAGGCACGCGAGCACCATCGTCGCGAGGCCGCCCCCGAGCGGCAGGAGCACCACGTTGTACCGCCGTGGCGACCGGCGTATCAGGCCGAGGCGCGCGAGGATGGCGAGCAGCCCCAGCACGCCCAGGAGCGTCGCCGCTCCGCCCACGGCGCCCCAGCCGATCGCCCCGAGCACGCTCGGCCCACCCTTGCGCGTCGCGTCCAGGGACACGAGCGCGAGGAGGAGACCCAGCAGCCCCACGATGCCACCGAAGCCCAGCTGGAGGATCGCCACGGCCCCGATGATAGCGCGTGCGTCGGGAGGCGAGGCGACGCTTCACGTCGCGGCCACCCTCAATACTTCGGGATCGGCTCGAACTTGCCAGGGGTGCCCTCGATGTCGCGAGAGCCCTTGTCGAGCGAGCTCGCGACATCGCCCGTGACCGCGTACGACTCCCAGCTGAACAAGATGACGGTCCACGACGTGCGGTGGATGACCGCGCTCGTCATGAAGTCGCCGTTTCCGTTCTCGAGCGCGGCGTCGACGGCCTGCTCGAGCGACGGCGCGTTGCCGAACGGGATGAACAGGAACCAGAACCGTCCGTCCGAGCCTTCGATGCCGCGGTTGTACGACACCTTCTTGAGGTCGACGCGACTGATCTCGACGGTCTTGGACGACAGCAGCGTGAAGTCCCCGAGCCGCGACGCACAGCCCCACTGGAGCAAGACCAAGGCGAACAGGGTGCAGCGAAGGATCGTGGCCATGCCCGAGTGTCGCACGCGTCGGCGTGTTGGCAAGTAGCGACTCGCCCGCCTACTCGCCCTCGACGCGTCCGGTATCGGGATCGATTCGCCAGCGAAAGTCCTCGTCGTTCGTCTCGGCGGAGACGCGCGCAAACTCGAGCTCGCGCTGCTCCGCAACCGTGAGGACGAGGCGCGTCGCCTCGAGGCGGAAACCGGGCGTGCTCACCAAGCGGCGCGGCCAGTAGGTCCGAATCTCGATGCGCCCCTCGCCGATGCTCGCGACCGTTCCGAGACGCCGGCCCGTCACGCTCTGGCCCTGATAGATCCGCTCGACGAACGCATACCCGCCCGTCGCTCGCGGACGCACCTGCAACGTCACGGTCTCGCCGCCCTCCCTGCGCTGCCACGTACCGGCGAGGGTCGGCGCGGGCGCGGCGAGC
>Ga0209726_10009621_pt1 | contig 10023 bp, 10 predicted proteins | sample Subgrocontami54m_FD_187453 | JGI IMG/M metagenome (GOLD analysis project Ga0209726, IMG submission 187453) | Subsurface groundwater microbial communities from S. Glens Falls, New York, USA - GMW46 contaminated, 5.4 m (SPAdes) (version 3) | ecosystem: Environmental > Aquatic > Deep subsurface >... | reverse complement strand
AGCTGACGATCAAATCGGCCGTCACCATCCGATCCACCCAGGCGAGCAAGGAGCCACGCACGCTATTGACGAAGGCCGCGATCGTGAAAATCGCCGCCAGGCTGATCACCATCGTTGCGACGGTGATGCCGGAACGGGCAGGGTTGCGGCGCAAGCTATCCGACGCCAATCGCGCTTCCGGCCACAAAAGACCCGGAAGCCACGGCGCGGATTGCCAGAATGATCGGACCGCGAGCTTGACCAGCGCCGGGCAGAAAAACGCCAGACCGAGCAAAAACACCAGCATGCCGGTCACACCCAGGCTGAAGCGCTCGACGGCGACGGCAAGCGATGGCGAAAGCGCCAGCAAGATAGGCGCAACGCAAAAGCAGCCGACGCCGAGACAATTCGCCCAAGACTTTCCCGCGCGGGAGGCCGGACGCCAGGCCGCCTGCCGCGCGCTTTCCAGAGGACTAATCCAAATCGCCTCCCAGGCTGGAAACAGAGCCGCCAGAAGGGCGACGGCAATGCCGCTGCCGAGAGCCAGAACCAATTCCGTCAAGCCGAAAGATTCGGCGGCCAAATCGACCAGTGAGAACAAATTACCGACCGTTTCCCCCACCGCGACCAGCGCGGCCTGAGCCAGCGCCCAGCCGAGCACGCATCCCGCCAGAGCGCCGCTGACCGCGAGCAGCAAGGCTTCGAGGATAATCAACCGCAACAGCTCGCCGCGGCGCATGCCGAGGCAGCGTAGCGTGCCGATTTCGCGGCGGCGTTGAATGACGGAAACGGACAGGGTGTTGTAGATCAGGAAGAGGCCGACGAAGAGCGCGATCAGGCTGACGAAAAAAAGACCGACGCGGAATGAGACCAGCAATAGCTCGATTTGCTCGCCGCGCTTGCGCGGCCTCTCCACCTCCGCTGCGCCTTTCAACCGTTCCGTAACCAGACGTCGAACCGTTTCGATCTCGGCGCCGTCCTCGACGGTCAAATCGACGATGTCGAGCTTCCGTTCTTTGCCGATGGCCCGCTGCGCCACGGGCAAATCCATCAGGGCGAAGCTGCCGCCAAAAACTTTGGCGGCTCCTTGCTCCTTGAGCAACGCCCGAACAGTGTACGTTTGCTTACCCCGGCTGGTGAGCAAGGTTATGGTCGCCCCCAGCGGAAGATTAAGCCGGTGCGAAAGCGATTCGGTCACGGCGATGGAGTCCGGGCGGGCGATGAAATCGAGCGCCTGCTCCATGGCGAATTCAGCACCGGCAAACTGATGGTCGCGAATGGCGAAATCGGTGAGCAGATCGACGCCGTAAACATACAAGCGCTCCCCCGCAGCGCCGCTCACCGGCAGAAACGCTTCCACCGCCGCCGCCGCGTCGCGCACGCCGGGCGTGTCTCGGATCACCGGAAACAGCGGCTCCGCGATACCGCTCTCGCCGTTGGACACTTGCAGCACCGCCTTGCCGGCGATCTGATCGATGGTCGACTGAAAGGACGTCGTCAGCGAGCGGTTGACCAGGGCGATGGCGATGATCATCGCCACCCCCATGGCAATTCCGCAAAACGTGAGCAGCGTGCGCAGCCGGTGGCGCCGAACATGCCGCCAGGAGATCGTGCGTAGCAATCGTAGGACTGAGCAGACCGATTTAATCATGAACATTGCGCCAGAATGGAAAAGTTCAAAGTTCCATGTTCAAGGTTCAACGTGCTAGGCCGGATTATTCACGGTCCCAGGTAAAGCGACAACATACGGGCGGCCGAGGGGTGAAGCCTGGAGGGAGAAGGCACCCAGACGAACAGTTGCGTTGACTTGCCTGATGCTTGGTACGTCGTCACTTGTTTCCACTGCCGTTTGCTCAAACGAGCAGTGATGCGGAATGTGAACAGATTGCGCCATGTTGGTGATAACTTTTGACCCGATTATTTTTTATCAGGTGGGACCGTGTTTTTAAATGGGAGTTGTCCACAGCCATTTTTGGTGAGTTTGAAGGGGTAACACGCTTACGCTCAGCCGCGCCTACCGGCGTCGGTCTGAAGCGTATGGTTAGCCCCTCTACCGTGCTGAGGTTCGGAGTTTTGATATATGCTCTCGAATCCCGATTGCTGGTGCCTCGATGGCAACAATACCTGGCGGCAGTTCTTCGGCAAACTTGAAACACCCTTCCTTGGCAAGGACGACAAGGAACATAAGCTTGGCCCCCTTCGATGCTGAAGCCCGATGTAGTTTGTATGCCGCCTCGATTATCGTTTCGCCGTGGCGCTGAACTCTGATGGGAACCGGAGTTCCGTCGAGGTCTTCCTTAAGTATCGCATCGATACCAGAGTTGCGATGGACGGGAACACAATCAACGTCATCTAGGAGTCCCAGTGCGTCTTCGTTCGCGTTACGATACGATTCTCGACCGATAGTTAGCAAGAGCGAATCACTTTTATTTGGCGCCGCAAGTCTCGCTTTCGTGAGCTCGACGGCATCTTTCGACACGTCGATCCCGATAACGGAGCGGTTCAGCAGATGCGCGGCGACCAACGTGGTACCACTGCCGCAGAAGGGATCAATCACGGTATCTCCCTCATCGGTGGCCAACAGAATGATCCGTTCTAACAGAAGGATCGGTTTCTGTGTCGGATAACCTGTCCGTTCTCTAGCCTTGGGGTTCAAGTAGGGAATGTCCCAGACATCGCCTAGCGGTACACCTGCTTTCCGGCCATTTGGGATAACGTTTCCCTTCTCGTCACGTTCGTAGACGGATTTGTTGAACTGGTCCCGTTTGCGGCGCTGCAATAGCTGATCAACGTTTGTGGCCGGCGAGTATTCGACCCACGTCGGATTAAACGTAAAATCATCACACTTAGTATAATAGTAAATCGTCTGATGAGCTGGCAGCAAGCCGCGGTGTGAATTCGACCAGCGTCGGTACTGCCAGATGATCTCGGATCGAAAGTTATGCCGACCGAAGATATCGTCGAGCAGTGCCCGGGCAACGTGTGTGGCGTTCCGATCACAGTGAAAGAACAGCGAGCCTTTGGCAGAAAGCAACCGATGGAGTTCCCGTAAACGATTAAATAAGAACTTGGCATACTCTTCCTGCGATGACCAAAGATCCTCGAAGGAAAAAACCCGCGTGCGGTCTCGGTTGTGCAGTTGATGAACTTTTTGCGTAAAAAATGGAGGATCGATGTATGCGAGGTCGACGCTGGCAGCATCCATGTCCCGCATGGCGTCCAGGCAATCGCCCAAATGAAATGTCGCTTTAGTTGCTGGGCGCATTTTCTTTCGCGAGCTTCTGAAGGATACCGAAAAGGTCAACACCCGTCCTATCTTTGACGTACTTCCAGGCGGCATCACCAACAAAATACTTTCCCCTCACCCCTTTGTACAGAGTCTCCAAAGCCTGCTGAATTCGGATAGCCTGCGCTCGGTTCGGGTAGTAAAACATGACTCGGATGGGAGTGTATTTTGCGTCTACTATTGCTTGAATTCGAGTGTGTTCCTTCGTGATATGATCGCCGTCGGTGGTAGCATCCCGCCATTTGATTTCAAGTGCATCGTTTCCGACCAGGCAGTCAATCTCGAAGGTCTTAGGCCGGCGGCCTTGTGTGTTTGGGATACGAACCGACCCGGACTTCGAGAACTTCTCCAAGAAACACAGTTTAGCAGCCTCCCCGAGAAAGGACCCTGCGTATTTATAGAGAAATCGCCCTTTGTTCTGATACTCATCCACGAGCCGCCCCTCTCGGTCACTAATGCCGAGGACTTGGTAAATTAAAAAATGTGACCGGTCATCAGTTTTCATCTCCTGGAGCCGTGTGTCTATATTGGCTTTCAATCGCTGAGAGTAATCTCTAGCAAGTTCACGAATCTTTTGTTCGATCGACAACGAGAAAGTCCTCCCGCAAAGCGATTAGTCAGCTTGTCAAAGTACAAGCGACACAAGGGAACCTTAGCAAAAGTTGCCGGGCATGCATAGCATGACTGCAAAGGCATGATTGTCGCCGCGACGCGGGCTCAACGCACGGCTGCCGGGTTGCCGTTCATATCTGGCGTAGCGAGGGAACGTTATCGCCCCAAGCAAGGTTACACCTTAGTCCACATTTTCAGGATCACTCCACCATCGGGATAGGTATAATAAGGGTTGACGTTTCCGTTAATCTTGACATGCCCTTCGGGGTCGCCTTTGTCCGTGCGCTCACGGCAGTTCTTGTTTGCTTTGTAAAGATCTTTCTCAATACACAGCCAGTTTATTTTCACGTCCGGTACCGCCACTGTAAGCTCGCTTACAATCTTCTTTCGCTCCTCTTCACGACAGTAGGCAATCTCGACTACTACACAGTCCTTGCCACAATGTAGGACCGCAATCAGAGCATTGTGTTGGGCGTGATCGTTGAGGAAACCTTCATCAAACTTCCCCACGGCCACAACGCGATCTGCGAGCCATGTCTTGCCCGACCCGCACAAACCCAGGATGAATGTGACGGCAGCCATATTGACGTCTCTAGGCACGCCGGGCCTTCCTATCGACCATAGTCTCCTTCCACCAGCCCAGGGCTAACTATTAAGTGAGCCGCCGTAGGTGGCGACAAATGCCGGTCGGCTTATCTCCGGCGGCGGCTCTGACAATAAAATCCAAATCGGTTGCAATATCCATCGGCTACCTCAATTTGTCAACCTAAAGTTCCCCGCCAAAGCTGCCGGGGCGGCGGGTTATCTCCCTAACGACCGGCGGCTTATCTCGGCTGGCGCTCGCTTGCTGATGCGGAATGTGATTTGAAAATGGGAGTTATCCACAGCCGTGACGGCCTCCATTCATGCCGCTATAGCTTATAATGAATTCCCCCCGAAGCCCCTAATTCCTCGCCGTCATAATGGGACTCGTCCACCGCCAGTAGCTGCGGTTGCGGGGTTAAATACGCCGATTCAGCCTTATCCTTGTAAAGGTAGAGCACCATCACGAACAAGCCCGCCACTGCGTTTAAGGCGTTTTTTAAACTTGCTGAGTGATAATGGGTATGCCGATGGTGCTTGACCTTGTTATAGCCGGTCCACCAAAGCGGAACGCCGTCAGGTTCATTCCACTTGTCCCAAGGTGTGAGAGTCATTCCAAATCTTGGTAATGCTACAGTGAAATTAGAGATCGGAGGAAATGCTTTTGTAAGTTCGGTTCTGTAACCTTTAATCCTATTTGCGCGGGAGTTGCTGTCCAGTATTTTGCACAGCTGTTTGCAGACAACATCCGTCTCCGCTCCGGCCGAAAGCAAAACCTTGGCGAGTTCAATCGAAAAGCAGCTATCATTTCTTTCGTCAAACTCGATATATCGCGAGATCTCACCAAGATCCCGCTCTATGGCGAGCAAATAATTCCAATGAGGTATGCTCGCTTGCGTTTGGATAGCCACGCTTATTCTCCGATAGCTTAGTAGTTGCTTATCAGAAGCTCGCGGCGCAGGCTATCCCGGCTGCTCGGTTTGGGCGAAACGCTGTATTTGAGCGTGACAGGTTTGATCGTAAAACCGGCGAAGATCCGCTTCACCTCGGGGCGATCGTTCAGGGACATTAAAAACTTGCCCTTGAGGCCCGCCAGAGACCTTGCCAGGGTCTCAAAATCGGCTGGCTCGAAGTTGAGCCGGTAGGCTTTGATCCCATAATACGGCGGGGCGAGGTAGAAGAACGTGTGCGGGCGATCGTAGATGGCCAGGACCTCTTGATAGGGCTTGTTTTCGATCGTGACCCTGGCGAGCCGCCAATGAATCTGCACTATGGTTTCCTCGATGTCGAGTAGATTCAGCCCGCGCGGACGGTTCGTGCCAGCCCCAAAGGATGGGTTCACCGGCCGGCCGCCAAAGCAGACTTTCAAAATGTAAAACCACTTCACGGCTCTGTGAATAGTGTTGCCTAGGTTTCCCTCTCGACGCGCCCGTCTTTGAGAAGAATTCTCCGCTCGCCGTAGCTTGCGGCCTCCTCACTATGCGTGACCATGACGATGGTGCAGCCGTCGTTTTTGTTGATCTCACGCAACAAGGACAAAACCGCGTTACCGTTCTTCGAGTCGAGATTTCCGGTGGGCTCGTCCGCCAAGAGAAGCGGCGGATTGAACGCCAGCGCCCGCGCGACGGCGATCCGCTGAATCTCTCCGCCGGACATCTCCTCCGGCAGGTGATGCTTGCGCGTTTGCAGTCCTACTTTCTCGAGGAGCCCTTCCGCCCTAAGGTCCCCCTCGGCCTTCGCCACGCCATCGAGCACAAGCGGCAAAGCCACGTTTTCCAGCGCCGTCAGCGTCGGCAGTAAATTGAAGAACTGAAAGACAAAGCCGATCTTCGTGCGCCGAAATAACGTGACTTCGTCGTCGGCCATTTGCCCGATCAAACGTCCGTCGACCAAGAGATCACCGCTGGTCGGCCGGTCAAGACCGCCGATCAAGTGCAGCAGCGTGCTTTTGCCGGAGCCGCTCGGCCCCATGATGACGGCGAAAGCTCCTTTGGGTATTTCGAGTGAAATACCGTCCAGGGCCGCGATTTCAGATTCGCCCTGCCGGTAGATTTTTCGAACGTCGATGCAACGGATCATGCGGCGCGGCGATCAGGAAAGACGGCAGAGGGTCGGAATATCGAGAGGGGCCGGTTCGCCGCCCATTTGCTGCGAAGCTTCAAGTTTTTGTAGATTGCTCCTTACCGCTTCGACGAAGGGCCCGACGGCGACACCGAGGTGAATCGGTCCGTAAGGCGCGATCTTTTCCAGTCCCGTGCGCCAGAGCTTGAGCGCACCCGCCGGCACACCCTGCTGCCACTTGAAGTATCCCGCGGCGATCTGAATGATCCCCTGGTAAAAAAGGCGGTCCTCTCCATGATCTTCCTGCCAGATTTCTTCCAACGTCTCATGGCACTCAAAGAAGAGCCCTTGATTGAATTCGTCGATGCCTTTTTGCAGGCGCGGATCGTCTTGGGCTTCCATCGTCAGGTTATTGGAGCGCTGTGTTTCTAAACAAAACCCGATCTCACCACGAAGGACACGAAGGGGTCGGGCATTAGATAATTCTAAACTTCTTAACTTCGTGCTCTTCGTGACCTTCGTGGTAAAATCTGTTTCTACCTTTTGGTTGCGGCTTCGCCGCGCTGTGGTTAAATGATCCTATTCATTTGTTCGCACGGCACAGATGACACACACTAACGCGAAAAGCGAGATCACGCTAGAGATCGATTCGCTCTCCTACGGACCCTACGGTGTCGGACGCATGGACGGTAAAGCCGTGATGGTGCCGAAAACCGCGCCCGGCGACAGGATCGCGGCGCGCATCGTCGAATCGAAGGCCCGCTATGCCATCGGCGAAGCGCTGCGCGTGATAGAGCCCTCGCCCCTGCGCCAAACGCCGCCCTGCCCGTTCGTCGACGAGTGCGGCGGCTGCCCCTGGCAACATATTCGTTATGACGCCCAGTTGCAGGCCAAACAGCAAAATGTCGAAAACGCGCTCAGGCGCATCGGCAGACTGGACGGCTTTGAGTTGAGGCCGATCATTCCCTCCCCCCAAGAATACCGCTATCGCCGGCGCATCCGCTTGCAATGCGACCGCGCCGGAAAGTTCGGCTACTTCCGGCCGGCTAGCCATGAGGTGATCGAGATCGACGATTGTCTCATCGCCGACGGCAATTTAACCGGCTTCATCGCGCCGTTGCGGCGCTGGGTTCGCGAGATCGAAACGCCCGTGGAATTCGTCGAGATCGTCACCGGTGATGAGACCGGTCAAATCGTTGTCGTCGGGAAAACCGGCGGAGATTTTGTTCCAAGAGATGAAGGTGCTTGCGAGAGTATATTCGACAAAGCCAGCGGCATCAGCGGTCTCGTTCTTTATGGCCCGAATTGGCGCAAAACTTGGGGCGAGGCGGCCATCTCGGTTATCGCCGAACATGATATCTCGATGAAAGTCGACGCCGATGTCTTCACTCAGATCAACGCCGAAGGAAACCGAAAGATTCTCGACGAGCTGCTTGCCGCCGGCGAGTTCCAAAGTCAGGACCGCGTCCTGGAACTTTACTCTGGCGCGGGAAACTTTACGCTGTCGATGGCAAAACGGGTCTCGGAAGTCGTCGCGATCGAAGGTTCCCGGCTGTCGATTCAAAACGGCAAACTCAGCGCGCAGCGAAACAACCTCGAAAACATCCGCTGGATTTGTTCCCCCGTCACCGCCGCGCTTTCCCGTCTGAAACAGCGCCGGGAAAAGTTTACCAAGCTCATCCTCGACCCGCCGCGCGCCGGCGCCAAGGGCCTTGAAGCCGAGCTCGCTTCGTTCGACGCGGAGAGACTTCTTTACCTGTCCTGCGACCCCGCCACGCTGGCGCGCGACCTCGGCGCATTGGCCAACCACGGCTACCAACTCCGGATGGTCCAGCCCATCGACCTGTTTCCGCATAGCTTCCACATCGAATCCCTGGCGTTGATGACGCGCTGACAGCGTTAAACCGCATTACTTCTTCTTTGCTTCGATCACGCCCTTGAAGGTGTTTTGCACCAGCGGCTTAACGTCAGCCTGCGGCACGTGGCACAGCGTGCATTGATAGCGCGCTTGGGACACCTCCGTAAGTGTCTTGCCGTCACGGTCCTTGAAGTGGCTGTCGGCAATTTTCGGCGCGTTAACATACTTGTAGTTTGCCGGTCCGTGGCAGGCGAGGCACGGGTTTCCCGCCAGCGTGATCACGTCGAGATCCTCGACGGTGTGCGGAATCACCGGCGGCTGCCCGGTAAAAGTGCGCGCGATCGGTTTCTGGCTGCCGGGAGCTTTGCCAACATAGGGCCTGTCCTCGGGCGCCCGGTCCATGTCAGCCGTGCCAGCGCCGCGCAGCGTCTGCACCTTGGGCGCAGCCTGCTGCGCCGACGCGGACTGCCACAGCGTCAGCGCCAGTGTTGCCAGAAGAATCGTGGTGAACTTTTTCATAAGCGACTCCTTTACGTTAGGACACTTCGACTGCTGTCGCGTTGTCCGACGCCGCCCCAATTTTGCCTTTGCCTTCCATCGCAGGTGTTGGCGATGAGGAGCGCGGAGCTGTTACTCCTCACCCTCACGCTTTTACTACTTTCACCGCACATTTCTTGAAGTCGGTCTGTTTCGAGATCGGGCAGGTGGCATCAAGCGTGACCTTGTTGATGAGCCGCGACTCGTCGAACCAGGGGACGAAGACCAGGCCGACCGGCGGTTTGTTGCGGCCGCGGGTCTCGACCCGGGTCTGGATCTCGCCCCGCCGGGAGACCACCTTCACCACATCTCCCCGCTTCAAGCCGCGGGCCTCGGCGTCCTTCGGGTTCATGAACACCCATGCATCCGGCACCGCCCTGTACAGCTCGGGTACGCGCCGCGTCATCGAACCGGAGTGCCAGTGCTCCAGCACGCGACCGGTGGCGAGCCACAGGTCGTAGTCCTTGTCCGGCGATTCGGCCGGCGGCTGATAGGGCAGGGCGAAGATGACCGCCTTGCCGTCTGGCTTGCCGTAGAAGCGCACGCCCTCACCTTTCTTTACGTACGGGTCGTAGCCCTCGCGGAAACGCCACAGCGTTTCCTTGTCGTCCACCACGGGCCAGCGCAGCCCGCGTGCCTTGTGGTACGTATCGAAGGCCGCAAGATCGTGCGCGTGACCGCGCCCGAACTTCGCGTATTCCTCGAACAGCCCTTTCTGGACATAGAAGCCAAAATGCTTTGATTCATCGTTTTCGAATCCCTGCTGCAGGTCCTTGAGCGGGTACTTGTTGACTTCGCCGTTGGCGAACAACACGGCGAACAGTGTCTTGCCTCGGGCCTCGGGCATCTTAGCGACCAGCTCTTCACCCCATGCTTCCTCGACCTTGAAGCGCTTGGAGAACTCGACGATCTGCCACAGGTCCGACTTCGCCTCGCCCGGCGCCTTGACCTGCTGGCGCCAGAACTGGGTGCGCCGCTCGGCGTTGCCGTAGGCGCCTTCTTTCTCCGTCCACATTGCGGCGGGCAGGATCAAGTCGGCAGCGAGCGCGGTCACCGTCGGGTAGGCGTCGGAGACCACGATGAAGTTGTCGGGATTGCGGAAGCCGGG
>Ga0209726_10009620_pt1 | contig 10024 bp, 12 predicted proteins | sample Subgrocontami54m_FD_187453 | JGI IMG/M metagenome (GOLD analysis project Ga0209726, IMG submission 187453) | Subsurface groundwater microbial communities from S. Glens Falls, New York, USA - GMW46 contaminated, 5.4 m (SPAdes) (version 3) | ecosystem: Environmental > Aquatic > Deep subsurface >... | reverse complement strand
ATATTTTTAGATACGCTCCGGCGCACGCCTCATAAAACTTTCTAAACTCTTCCTCACTGCGCGAAAAGGAGTACAGGTCCTTCATAATAAATTCGCGCGAGCGCAAAATGCCCGACTTGGCGCGCAGCTCGTTGCGAAACTTGGTTTGGAACTGGTAGAGGTACTTCGGCAAATCTTTATACGAAGCAACATGGTTGCGCATGAGCGCGGTCAACGGCTCTTCGTGCGTGGTCGCGAGCCCGAGTTCCGAGCCCGACTTCAACTGCGTTTTAAACCACACGTCGATTGCCTTATCATCCCAACGGCCGGACTTTTGCCACAGCGCCGGGTCTTGGAGCGCCGTGAGCGAGAGCTCCTGCCCGCCGATGGCGTTCATCTCCTCCCTGATTATGCCAATGACTTTGTTGAGCACGCGCAACCCCAGCGGCAAATAGGCGTACACGCCTGCCATCTCTTTATGCACAAACCCCGCGCGGATAAGCAGCTGGGCGTTTTTCGAAACTTCGTCCGACGGAGCCTCACGGCGTGTTTTTGTAAAAAGCTGTGATTGTCGCATATGAGAAGCATTGTAAAGGCAAAACACCCTAATAACCATATACTTGACTTTTAGTGTCAAGCATGCTAAGATAAAAATAGTCCAAGTTCCGGGCTATAGACCAACCCGGTCTCTACGGAGACCCTTTCCTGAAGGAGGAGAGATAATGAACGCGCAGACCCAAACTGCTCCCGTTGCACAAACCGCAATCGGCAGCCTATACCTCGATAAGTTCAACACGGTGCTGATTAAGTTCTTCTTTACCAACGAAGCACACGTGCCGCGCGGCATCCCAAACGTCGCCCGCAAAAACGACTTCGCCGTCGACTACAATCACATGAAAGCGGCTAAGGAAGCCGGCGCCGATGACCTCGGTGCCGTCGGCCGCCACCGCGAAGGCCGCGTGGACACCGGCGAGCCGATAATCAAAGACCTTCATGGCGTGCAAGCGTCACTGTTGAAGGACCGCCTCATCAAGGCCGGTTTCGCCATCAAGAACCTGCACTGGTACAAGCAGGAACGGGCGGGCCGCATACCGAAGTTCGTTGTGGTGTGCGAGTTTGTCCGCGGAATTCAAACTGAGGAGCTTCCTCAAGACGTTATCGCGGCGCTCGACTTCCTGTCTTATTGCGCCCGGTGGACCTGCCACGTGTGGGACAACTCGCAGCTCGGCAAGCCGGCAACGATCAACTTCGTCGGCCGTCAGCCGGACGGCAAGGTCCAGTACTACCTCAGCCTGATCGAAAACACGATCACGGCAATCCCCGCCTAATCCGGCGGCAATAAAAAAGTTCCTGTTCTCCTTCAGCTCCCGGGCATCTTGCCCGGGAGTTTTTTATTATTCGCTAACCTTTTCTAATAGCCCCTCAAAAGCATTTTCTCCTTTAATACGAATTACAGAGGCAAAACGCTCGATCACAGGAGCAATGGGCAGGTCTCCAACAAGAGCCTTGGTATCAAGCCGCTCTCGTGAAATCTTTTCGGGGAGCTTGCCAGCAGTCAAATTAAAAAGGTGTGAGAGAAATGTTGTTGCATACTGCCCTTTGCCAAGCTCAAACTGCAGAAGAAGGCCTTTGTCTGTTACCTCCCCTTTGATAATTTTAGCGCGATCTTTGGTTTGGGCATCGCGCTTCTTGAGTAGTACCTGAAACGGGCGCAAGTTTTTAAATGGTGGAGGATAAAGTTCGTACTTTTGGAGAGTCGCGCGATATACGTCCCAGTCAGCCTTATCGTTACTTAAGAAAAAAGGCAAACGGTCGGGAGGCTCCTGATTGCGCTCGATATTGAAGGAGATTTTTTGATTGAAAAAGAGTGAGGCAAGCGCATACATCCATAAAGTAATCTGGTCCGGTATCGATGCCAGTGCCCCCGCGTAGTCCTCGGGATTTTTAAGCAGGTGGTCCACTACCTTGTTTTCATGCGCGAGCATAATTGGGTATGGCTCAAGTAACTTTTTAATTTCCGCCCATTGTCCGAACTTAGCTTCAATCTCGCCGCGCAATTTTTTAAAATATCCCAGTTCGCGCGTAGATGGCGCCGTCAGATGGTCAAACACCGCTTGGCGATAGTTGCCCAGCAAAATGTGATACGCCCATTCGTAGTTGCGCAGGCGCGGGGTACCGAATCGCTGTAAGTAAAAGAAATTATAAAATCCTTTCTCCTGCACCGCCTGAAGCGCCCGCGCCATTACCTCCGAGTTGTGGGGCTCGTCGAGCAACTCTTCAGTGCGCAGTAATATGGTAAATCGATTGCCCTTGAGCCTCCCTTTCTCTACCACTCCTTTGCCGCAGACAATATCTTTCAAAAAGAAGTAAGGGGATGAAACTATTCTCACAGCCTCGGGGGTTGTACGACGGATAGAAATACGCTGTGCAGTTAAAGCGTCTTTATCCTTAATACCGGCATAAGATATGTCTTCTCGTGCGACACCTAAGATGCGGCAGAGATCCTCGACAACCTCTATGGTCGAGAGTCCGCATTTAACGAGCGTCGCAAATACCGTTTTTCCTTCTCCCGACGGTTCGGACGAACCTAAAGAAATAGTCTCCACTTTGCCGTCAGCGCCTATTTCCTCCACGATAAAATCTTCAGGCCATACCTTTAGGGTTGCGCTCATAAAATGCTCTTTATCCGGAATAAAAATGCCAAACTCTTTTAAAAACTCGGCATCCTCGATAAATGTCTGCTGTTCAAAAAGTTCCGGATGTTTCTGATAATGCGCCGCAAGGGCGCGCATTTCATTTTGTTTTGTATTCGACCGTTCTTGCATAATTATCCCACCAGTTTGGCGATGTCGTGGTAGGTCACGACGAGCATCAGCATAATAAGAAGCGCGAAGCCGGAGAGAGACAGCGCGGTAATGAGCTTGGGAGAAATCGGGCGGCGGATAATGCCCTCGATAATAACGATAAGCAGGCGCCCGCCGTCGAGCCCCGGTATGGGGATGATGTTTATAACGGCGAGGTTGATGGAAATAAGCGCCGTTATAAATGCCGCCGCGGCAAAGCCGTTTTGCACTGCCGATGCGCCCGCGCCCGCTATGCCGATGGGGCCCGCGACGGAGCCCCAGTCGGCCACGCCGCGGAAAAGCTGGCTAAAAAAGACACCGAGCCCCTGCGCGGTTGAAATGGTTACCTGTTTTGCCGAAATTGCTCCCTGCAGAAGCGCCAAATGCGGCGGCAACTGTAAAACGCCGACATCAGCCATGTTTATGCCGAGCGCTTTTTTGCCCTCAACCAAACCGGCTTCGGGCTTGGCGACAAAAACTTTTTCGGCATTACCGCGCAGGACGCTTACTACCAACGACTCGTTTTGATGGTCGCCGATAAAGCGCGTTATGGTTTCGGCATTCAGCGGAGTTCCTAGTTTTTGCACGCCGGTCTGCAGTGCCTCTATTTTATCTCCCGGCATGAGCCCCACCTTTTCGGCGGGAGACTCTGATAGCACCTGCGTAATAGTCGGCTGTATATCACGCACCTCCCCGAACACGGAAGAGCCGGGAATCGCCGCCGTCCCAGCCATGTAGCCACCGGAGAGCGCGAGCCAACCGACCATAAGGTTCATAGCCACGCCAGCCACTAGCACGCCGGCCTGCACCAGCCGCGGTTTGCTTGCCATGCTGCGGGGATCGCGCGCATCAGTGCCTGGGTCCTCGCCGTGTATGCGTACAAAACCGCCCACCAGCAGAAGATTAAAGGTATATTCGGTCTCGCCGTATTTGATGCGCAAGAGCCGCGGCGGAAAGCCTATAGCAAACTCATCCACCCGTATGCCGAACAATTTGGCCGCGACAAAATGCCCGAGCTCATGCACCCAGATGAGCGCGACCAAAATGGCTATAAATATAAATAAGGACATTAGCTTGAGATCTCCTTTTCTTTGCGGTCGAGCGCGGCATCAAAGTTTTTATTGGTGGCATCGACGCGCTTCTGCATCTCGTCTTTGGCACGGAATTTCTCATCCTCGGTCATAAATTTCTCTTTTTCTTGTTTTTGGATGTCGTTCCACACATGGTCGCGTGCCGCGCGCAGTTCGGTGCGCAACTCCTCAACCTTTTCCTTGGCGAGCTTCAGCAGTTGGGTCCGGCGCTCGGAGGTTAGTTCGGGGAAGGACACTCTGACGCCTTTTTCATCCATGCCGACGGAGAGCCCCAAGTTGGCGACGGTTATCGCCTTTTCTATCTCCTTGGCGTTGCTGGCATCCCACGGCGTGATGCGGATAGTGCGCGCGTCTTCGACGTTTACCGTCGCTATCTGCACGATGGGCACGCGGGTGCCGTAGCTCTCCACCAAGACGCTGTCCAAAATTGCCGGCGCGGCGCGGCCCGTGCGTATGCCCGACAGCTCCTTGCCCGCCCGCTCTTCAATCTCCTTAATGCGCTTTTCGAAAGGTTTAAAATCGTATGCCATAAGTCTAGTATAGCAAATTATGATTTTTTTGCCGTCTCACGTGCCGGCCATAGTGGATGACTCTGTGTGTAAAATTTTTCCACTCCCGCTTTGGTAACAACTCCATTAAATCTTTTTCAATTTTTACGGGGTCTTTATAATCCGAAAGGTCAAACCGCTGCACAAACCGAATAACGTGAGTGTCGACAGGAATACCGACAACTACGCCGTATGCTTCAATTAAAACAACATTAGCCGTCTTGCGCGCTACGCCCGGCAGGCGCAGCATCTCGGTCATTGTATTTGGCACCTCGCCGCCGAACTCTTTTTTAATCATCTTTGCCGCGCCGAGGATATTTTTTGTTTTATTGCGATAAAAACCAGAGGACTTAATATCTTGCTCAAACTCACGTGGGTTGGCTTGCGTGTAGTCGCCAAGTTTTTTATATTTTTTAAAAAGCTTAAGCGTAATCTTGTTGACCATTTTGTCCGTGCACTGCGCAGAGAGCTGCACCGCCACTAAAAGCTCAAAAGGGTTTTTGAAGCGTAGTTCTATTGCGGCTGTTGGAAAAAGTTTCTTGAGTGCTCTATTAAGCGCAAAAATCCGAGTTTTGCGCGTCATATCGTAGGCAAACTTAATGCAAGATGCTCGAGTAGTATTTTAAGGCTCGGTGCGCGGTCGCCCACATAGTCGCGTACCATGGCGATATCCTGCAACCCCTGCCGCCCCTCCGCTTTTTGCGCGAAGTTCAGCTTCATGCACTCCGTCTCGAGCGCGTTGATAAAATCGCGCACGCGCTCTTTGGCCCCTTCTTCGTCTTTGAGTATTTTTGCAATCGTCTCGCTCCGCTCCTTCCCCGCCATCTTTAAAAATTGCTTCGCCTCCCCATACAGAGAACTGTCCTCTGTAACTGGGGATAACTCCGGATACGGGAGCATACGGGATTTAAGTGTCAGCAGGAGCGCGCCGTGCGGCACCAGGAGTACAAACATAGTACCCGCCTGCGGTTCCTCAAACAACTTTAAAAGCGCCTGCTGTGCCTCGCTGGTTATAGATGCCGCGCCGACCAAGAACAACGCTTCGTTAAAATTTTTAAGGCTTGCCAGCGCAATGAGCTCGCGGGACTCGTCGATGCCAAAGCGCTCGAACGCACTCGCCCAAAAAGGTTTGAGTGCAGTTTTGAGCGCGTCAAACTGGGACAAAGAGCCTTCTATATAATATGAGTGGTGTTGCATGTCTATTTGCGAACTGTCTTTATTTCATCGCTTCGCGATGATGGCCTTTTTGTACGTGTCAAGGTGATTCAGCGCGATGCCGGTCCCCTTGGCGACGCAGTAGAGCGCGTTGTCAGCAACCTGCGCTTTAACCCCTGTGCGTCGCAGGACCAACTCGGCAAAGTTGCGCAGGAGGCTGCTGCCACCGGTCATGGTAATGCCCGAGTCGATGATGTCGGCCGCGAGCTCCGGCGGCGTCTCCTGCAATACGTCGCGGATGGCTTTGATAATCTCGCGCAGCTCCTTGCCCATCGCTTTGACGATGTCGTTGGTGCGCAAGTCGCATGAGCGCGGAAGCCCGGTAATAAAGTCTCGGCCGCGCACGCTCATCATCAACTCCTCCTCTACCGGCACGGCCGATCCGATATTTATTTTAACGTCTTCGGCGGTCTTCTCCCCTATCGCCAGATTGTATGTTTTTTTTATGTAGTCGGTAATGGCATGGTCGAGTTTGTCACCCGCGCATTTGATAGAAGTGGAGGCGACGATGCCGCCGAGGCTGATAACCGCCACATCGGTAGTGCCGCCGCCGATGTCCACCACCATGTGCCCTTTAGCCTCTTGTATAGGGATGCCGGCGCCGATAGCCGCAAGCACCGACTCCTTGACCACATAGGCGTTTTTGGCACCAGCGCGGATTGCCGCCTCGACAACGGCGCGGCGCTCGGTCGAGGTAACGCCGGTCGGCACGCTGATCATGACCTCGGGCTTAAACAACTGCCAGCGCCCCAGCGCTTTTTGGATAAAATATTTGAGCATCGCCTGCGTAACGCGGTAATCGGCGATGACGCCGTCGCGCAAGGGGCGGTAGGCGATAATTTCGCCCGGCGTCCTCCCAATCATCTCCTTAGCCTCAAACCCCACAGCCAAAATATGCTTGTCGATTTCTGAAATGGCGACCACGGAGGGCTCATTTAAAATAACGCCTTTGCCGGGTACAAAAACAAGCGTGTTTGCGGTCCCGAGGTCAATCCCGAGCTTGGGTGTAAAGAAAGCCATCGCTTAGGCATAATACCGCTCTCTTCCGTGTAAAACAAAGGGAGGTTGACAGCATACTAATATTCATATAAAAATCTTGTTAGAAGTAACCTAAGGAGGAACGTATGCTTATCCGATTTGCATTCTGGACCCTCGTTTCTAGCGCAGCCATCGCAGCACTTTATACGGGGTTGGATGTCTTGGACAACAAAGAGTTTCTGCACTGGACAACGAACCCAATTTTGGTATCTGCCAGTATTGCTATCGGTCTGTTAGGGGGCTTTGTGTTTCGGGAAATTCTGTCCAAGCCAAAGGCAAAATAACCGCCGCCGCGCGTCTGACGCGCGGCTTTTTCTTTTCCCCAGCCAACTTCTCACCGAGGTTGAACCTCGGTATAATAGGACTATGTCTAACCGGACCCCTCTCGCACCGCAAGAGCACTACCATGTCTATAATCGCGGCACAGAAAAAAGAAAGATATTCCTTACCAAAAAAGATTATGATCGTTTTCTTATTCTCCTCTATCTCAGTAATGGCACCGAACCAATCCAGCTAAATAATTACCGAGGTTCAACCTCGGTAGAACTTTTGGAGATTGATCGTGGTGTGCCCTTGGTAGACATTGTTGCCTATTGCCTCATGCCTAACCACTTTCATCTGCTGCTTCGGCAAATAACAGAAGGTGGAATAAGCAAGTTTATGCAAAAAGTATCAACCGGCTATACGATGTATTTCAATATTAAAAATAGAAGAAGTGGGGCACTTTTCCAAGGCAGATATAAATCTGTGCACGCCGGGGATGACAGATACCTCAAATACCTATTTTCTTATATTCATCTTAACCCTACACGAGCGCGAGAATACCAATATTCGAGCTATTCATACTTTGTTGGTAAAGAAAATATTTGGAATCGCATATTAAATACACAAAATACACCACTTTACTTTAAAACACCGGAAGAGTTTGAAGAAGAAATGACTGAGTGGCTTGGGTACGCTGAAACCACCGAGGTTGAACCTCGGTAATTAGACTTCTTCCCGACGGATGTTAAGGCCAAGTTTTTGGAGGCGGTTTTCTATATGCTCGTAGCCCCGGTCGATAGGGTAGACGTTGTCGATAGTTGAAGTACCCTCCGCTATAGCCGCTGCCATCAAGAACGCGAGGCCCGCGCGGATGTCGGGGCTTTTTAGCTCCTGCGCGTGCAGTGGCGTCGGGCCCTCGATGCACGCGTGCTGCGAGTCTAGCAACTCTATGCGTGCGCCCATCGAAACCAGGTCGGCAGTATAGGCCAGGCGCCCTTTCCAAATAGTTTCGACCAAGGTGCTCCCCCCGTGCGCCTGCGTTAAGTACACGACCATCGGTGGCTGGAGGTCGGTTGCAAAGCCCGGATACTCGGCGGTGCGGATATCAAGCGGGCGCGGCTCAGCACATCCAACCACTTCGATATAGTCTGCGCCAATACGCATACCAACGCCTGAGTTTTTCAGTAGGTCGGTGAGTGCAGTGATGTGCACGGGATTGCAGCCGATTACTTTTACTTTTTCTCCCGCAAGCGCGGCGAGCAGCACGAACGTGCCCGTCTCTATCCGGTCGGGCGGCGTTTCGTACGGTATACCCCTTGCCCGGAGCAATCCGCCGCCCTCGATAACAATGGTCGGAGTGCCCGCCCCACTTATCTTTGCTCCACACTCATTAAGATACAAAGCAAGGTCGGCGATCTCGGGTTCCATCGCGGCATTGCGCAGCGTGGTCGTGCCGGATGCTAATGTCGCCGTCATCATCAGCGTCTCCGTCGCGGTCACGCTGATAGGCTCGAAGGTGATGTCGGCCCCTGTAAGTTTCGGCGCCACAACTTTGTAAGTGTTGCCCTCGAGCATGACGCTTGCGCCCATTTTGGCGAAGCCGTCCAAAAAGAGGTTGATTGGGCGCGGACCGATAAGATCGCCACCGGGGTGAGGAAAGCTCACTTGTCCATACCGCGCCAAGACCGGCCCCGAGAGTACTATTGAGGCGCGCAGACGCTCTGCTATCTCCGTTTTTAACACCGGACCGTCGGCAAGGCCGCTTAAGAGTTCGCGCATGCGCATCACGTCTTCTATCTCCGGCACGTTGCGCATGGGTACCTCGTCTTCAAACAGCACGCTCGCCGCGAGAGCCTTGAGCGCGGCGTTCTTGGCGCCCTTGACTGCAATCTCTCCGCGCAGGGCATGCTGGCCGCCAAGCCCTTCTACGATAAATTTACTTTTCATGCTTTTTTGGGTTTATCTCCCACCAAAACTTTTTAGAAAAATCTTTTGACTGTTCGCACACGCTTTTGAGGTAATAAAGGTCTTTGGTTGGTATGGCGACAAGCAGGCGACCCATGCGCGGTAGGTTTAAGGGCGGGTAGCCGTCGCGCACGCGGCCTGGATTGAGCCGCTCCATAAAATACTTCATCATTTCGCCGCGCTCGGTGACCTTCTCTTTCTTAGAGCGGGCGGAGAGGGTTTTCATGTGCTTGCCGATATGCTCCATAGTGTTAATTGTAACATATTGACAAAAAATATTAATCCGGTAGGATCAACCATAGGTAGTTTTTAGCTTCGTGTGTCCAGTCCTCCCCCAAGCTGACCCCGGGGCACACAAAGCGTGCGCTGTCTTTAAAGTGAAGAAGCCGGGAAGGTATGAAAGTCTGACCGGCAGAAGCTTATTGAGAAATGTGCGCACAAGGTCGGCTCTCCTGGAGCCGACCTTTCGCTTTTTCATAAATTATTGCATATTTATCCGTACATGAAGGACCCAATCGTACAAGTAGGCGAGCCCGTATTGCGCGGCAAGGCTAAGCCCGTTATTAAAAAAGACATAGGCTCGGCAAAAATAGCCAAAGTTATAGCGCGGATGAAAAATGCTCTCGCTAAAGAAGCTTTCGGCGTGGCGCTCGCGGCGCCGCAAATCGGCGAACCGCTGCGGATGTTTGTCATATCCGGAAAAGTCTTTGCGCCTCAAGTAGAAGAGGGAGAAAAAGCGCTCCCTCCACCGCCGGACCGCGTGTTTATCAATCCGGAAATTACCCGATTATCGCGTAAAAAGATTGAAATGTCGGAAGGATGCCTTTCCGTGCGCGGCAAATATGGCACGGTCATGCGCCACCAAAAAGCCTCTATTAAAGCGCTGAATGAGAACGGAAAAACAATTACCTATCATGGAGCAGAGTTGGTTGGGCACATCTTTCAACACGAGTGCGACCATTTGGATGGAGTGTTGTACACGGACAAAGCTATACAGCTGGAAGAGGATGAGGATATGCAAAGCGCGCGCACTAAAATCAAAGAAAAACATGGCGTCTAATCCCCTCTTTGCCTTTATTGG
>Ga0209726_10009619_pt1 | contig 10024 bp, 10 predicted proteins | sample Subgrocontami54m_FD_187453 | JGI IMG/M metagenome (GOLD analysis project Ga0209726, IMG submission 187453) | Subsurface groundwater microbial communities from S. Glens Falls, New York, USA - GMW46 contaminated, 5.4 m (SPAdes) (version 3) | ecosystem: Environmental > Aquatic > Deep subsurface >... | reverse complement strand
AAGATTCAGACGATTCATAGTTGGTTTAACGAGTACCCGAGAGAGATTATTGGATTTAAGACATCGAAAGCATTAGAATTGGGAGAATTGGAGAATTCTTGTACTACTTAGGGGGTGGCGGAACGTCACAGCGCTACATACATTATAGCACGAAATAGCCCATTTTGTCAACGTATTTCTTAGGTAGGGAAACCGTTATTTCTAGCCCCTTTTTATGCTATAGTTTTCTAGTCTTTTTCTCTGATCTATATTCTATATTCCACATCCTCTATTCTATATCTCATCTCCCCATGGACATCGTCCCTCAACTTATCGCCAACAGCATCGTGTCGGGCGCCATCTACGCGGTGCTTGTGCTTGGATTTAATCTCATTTTTAGCACCGCCAAGTTTATTGATATTGGCTACGGAGTGATGGTCGTGGTCGGAGGGTACGCGGGTTTCTATTTTATGAAAATGTTGGGGCTACCGCTCTCGGTGGGAGTACCGCTTGCCGTTTTGCTTTCGGGAGCCTTGAGTTTCGGTGTCTACAAAGTCGTGTATGCTCCGCTCCACAGAAGAAAAGCATCCGGCAGTGTCCTCCTCATCGCGTCGCTCGGCGTACTTACCTTCATTCAGGCAATCGTTGCTATTCTCTTCACCAGTCAATTTCAAACGCTTGCCAATCTACTTCCGGGAAATCCGACGTTTGAGATTTTGGGCGGGACAATGACAGCCATTCAGCTTGCGACACTCATTATCGCGGGCATTCTTTCTCTCGCGCTCTTTCTCCTGCTTCGTTTCTCAATGTTCGGCAAAGCGCTCGTCGCGGTGAGCGATGACGAGGAGGTGGCGAAGATGGTCGGCATCAATACCGAGAAGACTATCGGAAAGGTGTTCTTTATTGCCGGATGTATCGGAGGACTCGCGGGACTTCTCATCGGGTTTGATACCGGCATTGAACCCGGTATGGGACTTCTCTGGCTCCTTAGCGTTATTTCCGCGTCAATCGTCGGTGGTATCGGCAATCTCTATGGCGGTATCGCGGGCGCATTCTTTGTCGCCTTCATTGAAAACTTCGGCATCTGGAAGGTGTCGGGGGAGTGGAGGCTCGCGATTGGATTTTCGGTGTTGCTTGTCTTTCTCGTGTGGCGTCCTAAGGGACTCTTCCCGAGATAGAGAAAAGAATCCTTAATCCTTTATCTTTAATCCTTAACGCAATGACAGAAAGAGACACTTTTCGTTTTCGGGATTGGCCGGTATACAAGGATGCCAGGCGTTTTCGTGTTAACGTTTTAAAAGTAGTTAAAACATTTCCGATAGAAGAAAGATACTCACTTTCAGATCAGGCAAGGCGGGCACTGAACTCAATTCTATTAAATCTTGCCGAAGGGGCGAACAAGAATACGGATAAAGACACACGACTTTTTGTGAACAGAGCGCACTGTTCACTTGATGAAGTAGTTTCCTGTACTGACTGTGCTATCGATGACGGATATATTACTGCCACACAGCAGAAGGAAGTTCTGACGGAAGCCGATGCTCTTGCTAAACAGATGAAAGGATTCAGCATGTATCTTTCGCGTACTATGTTGGTTAAGGATAAGGATTCTCGGGTGTTAAAGATCAAGGATTAAGGATTAAAGATTAAGGATTTTTCTTAGGGTTTCTCTCTTCGTTAAGGATTAAAAATTTTTCTATGGAGTATATAGTTCATCTCGCCATTCTCTCCAGCATCTTCGTGATACTGTCCCTCTCGCTTAACCTCGTGCTGGGGTACACCGGTCTCATCTCACTCGCGCATGCGTCTTTCTTCGGTATCGGCGCGTATACGGTGGCGATTCTCACGACAGGCTTTCACCTGAATTTCTTTTTTGCTCTTCTCGTGGGGATGTTGCTCTCCGGAGTCTTGAGTCTCGGTATCGGGGTGGTGCTTTCAAAATTCCGTGGCGATTTCGTGGCCATCGGTTCGGTCGGCTTTTGTATTATCGTGTGGAGTATATTTCTCAATGTGGAGGATCTCACCCGCGGACCGCTCGGTATTCCGGGAATCCCGAGACCAGAGCTGTTTGGTTTTACGTTCTCCAGCAACTATTCGTTTCTCATTCTCTCACTTCTCTCTGCGTTTTTGGTGTACCTCATTGTGCGATATGTCACACATTCCTCGTTCGGGAGAGTACTCAAAGGTATTCGTGAGGATGAGGACGCGCTTCAGGTGTTCGGCTACCGCGTGCTTCATTACAAGCTTTTGGTGTTTGTATTTGGGGCGATGCTCGCCTCGGTCGCGGGTGCGCTCTTTGCTTCCTATATAAAATTCATTGACCCCTCCACCTTCACCTTAAACGACTCCATCTTTCTCCTCTCTGCGGTTATTCTCGGTGGACTTGCGTCAAATAGGGGAGCTGTTATCGGTGCCGTGGTGCTTATCCTCCTTCCCGAAGCGCTCCGCTTCGTGGGCTTTCCGCCGGATATCGCCGCGCAAACTCGCCAGGCAATTTACGGATTGATGCTCGTCGTACTTATGCTCTACCGTCCGCAAGGATTAGTAGGTGAGTATAAACTGTAGTTTTTACACTATTATTGCGACCGCAATAATAGTGTAAGAAGAAAATTTCTATGTTATCTGCACCACGAGTGAGTAGGTTCAATGTGGACCCCAGCACTTTTCGCATTCCCAAGATTCTTCGGGTTTTTTGCCTCGTCTTGGTTCAGGAAATGCTCTGTGGAAACAGTTTCCACCCGAGTAAGTATGGTCAGCATAAACAGTAACGGCGATTTTTCTTCCGCACACTTCACATTTCCGTATCATTCGTTTCGTTACAATTTTCTTTTTCACAATTCCATTATCTCATATCTTTGACTTGAGAGTTTCGGACCCTTCACTGGATAGAAATAGTAAAGAGCGTGTCTTTCTTTGACGAATGTATATACGTTGGTATACACTTTAAGTATGAATACTAAGGTACAAAAATGGGGGAACAGTCTGGCGGTTCGACTCCCAAGTCATATTGTAAAGTGGTTTGGCTTAAAAGCCGGAAGTCCTGTAGAAATGTATGTCAAAGTAGGATGCATAGTCATTCGCCCAATAAAAGTCCGACGAAAAGATTTGAAAATGAGTTAGTGGGTCTAGCTTGATACATGTCAATCCTCCAAACGAAACAATTGTATAAACATTTTGATGGGGTAAAAGCGGTTGACCACCTCTCGCTTTCATTTGCGAAAGGAAAAATCACCAGCGTCATTGGCCCCAATGGGTCCGGGAAAAGTACCCTTATTAATCTCCTCACCGGCTTCATTCCATTTGATGGGGGGGAGGTCGTGGTTGCGGGCGAAACGCTCACCGTGCTCCGGCCGTACGAGACAAAGGAACTTGGCATTACGCGCACTTTTCAGGATGTGCGCCTCTTTGAACAGATGCCGGTTTTGGATAACATTCTGGTCGTGCTCACCGAGCGGGGCGTGTGGAGTGCGCTTTTTGAAAAGCATGGAGCGCTTCACCTGGCGAAGGTTGAAGAAGTTCTAAAACGAGTAGGCTTGTGGGAGAAACGAAATCAATTGGCGAAGAATCTTTCCTATGGACAACGGAAGCTCTTGGAAATCGCGCGGGTCCTCGCGATGAACCCCGACATCATTTTCTTTGACGAGCCATTCGCGGGACTTTTCCCCGAAATGCTTAAAGTGGTGGTGAGTGTGATGCAAGAGCTGAAACAGCAAGGAAAGACGCAAATACTGGTGGAGCACAATATGGAGCTTATCAGGGAGTTGTCCGACTATCTCATCGTCTTAGATTCTGGAGAACTCTTAGCGGAAGGAAAACCAGCCGAGGTTCTCTCCAAGAAAGAGGTAATTGAGGCATATCTTGGAGAATGATGCATGAAGTAGGATTTATGATTTAAGAATCATACATCCTAAATCTTAAATCAATTATCAAATTATTAACAAACAAAAACGTATGGAAGACAACACACAACCAAAATCAAACATCGGGCGAAGCGTACTGTGGATTGTGGTGATTGCCGTCGTTATCTTGGGTGGGTTTGCCTTTTCGAGGAATACAGCACAGGAAGCAATAAAAATAGGGGTCATTGCGCCACTCACGGGGAATCAGGCCAGCTATGGAGAGGGCATTAAAGAGGGTATTGACCTCGCCTTTCAGGAATGGCAAGGCAAACCGATACAAGGGCGTTCCTTGGAGCTTATCTACGAAGATACGAGGGGAGAGGTTAAGAATGTTTTGTCGGCCGCGGAGAAGCTGATTTCGGTCGATAAGGTAGTGGCTGTGATAAGCGGAGGCCCCTCTCAAGAGGCAGTCGCTCTTGTTCCTCTTGCGGAGCAATACAAAATTCCAATGTATATGGCAGTTTCTCAAGCTCCGGAACTGACCGATGCCGGCGATTTCGTGTTTCGAGGAATGCCCGGTCAAGATTTGCTTGGCGCAAGGATAGCGGAAGTCGCATACGCTAAAGGTTTTAGAAAAGCCTCTATGCTCTCGGCTAACTACAACCAGGCGACCAAGGCTTCGGCGGAGGCTTTCCGCAAAGAATTTGAATCTCGCGGGGGTGCGGTTGCTCTCGTAGAGGAATTTGGCCCAAACACAACTGATTTTCGCACCGTGCTCGGTCATATTGGCCTGAAAAAACCCGACGTACTCTTTGTGAACGGACTTACTACCGACGATGGCCTCATTATGAAGCAGGCCCGAGAACTGGGCATCAAAGCGGTATTTGTAAGCCAAGGAGGTGTTGAAGATAAGAAGGTTATTGAAACCGCCGGGGGCGCGACAGAAGGAGTGTTGTTTGCCAGTTTCAATGCATCCGCGCCGGATGCGTTTGCGGAAAAAGTAAAGGCAAAATATGGGAAGGATGCACGACGCTGGAATAGCGAGGGATTTGAAGCACTCCAATTTGTATTCGCAGGACTGGGACAAGCGAAGACCCTTGACCCGGTGGGGGTAAGGGAAGGACTTGCGAACGTGCGTGAGCTTGATGGTGTTTCCGCAAAACTTCTCTATGATGAAAAGGGTAATGTGACTAGGCCGGTATTCGTGAAGAAAATCGAGAATGGACAGTTTGTGTTGCTTGCGGAGTAATGGCAAGTAGTAATCTTAGACAAAAGATATGGAAAACACTGCACAATCAAACATTGGAAAAAGCCTGCTGTGGCTTGTAGTGATCGTGGTTGTTCTTCTGGGTGGATATGCGGTGACTAAACAAAAACGAAGTGAAACCATTACCTTTGGAGCAATACTTCCGCTTACCGGTAGCGGAGCAGACCAGGCGGAGTGGATACGAAGAGGATTTGACCTTGCACTTGATGAAGTAAACAAAGACCGAAAAACCCCTCTTACTATTGCGTATGAAGATAGCGGGGGAGATACGCAGAAAGCTATTTCAGTCTACCGTAAGTTGCGAACGGAATTCAGCATCCCCTTGGTGCTCACCTGGGGGTCCGGGATTGGTATCGCGCTCACCCCGCTTGTTAACGAGGATAAGGTGGTGCAAATGGGTGTGGCAACGGCCGCGAATGCCTATAGTACTCCCGATGACTTTACGTTTAGAAATTTTCCCCGAGCGGAACAGGAGGCGGTATTCCTTTCCGATGCTATCTTACACAGGCTCAAGCACACCGAGGTAGCTATTCTGAAGATAAATAACGATTACGGAAAGAGTTCTATGGATTCGTTTAAGGAAAGATTTCTGCTGGGTGGCGGAAAGGTCATTGTCGAGGAAACATTTTCCCCGAACGATTCTGACTTTAGGACGCAGCTCACTAAGTTGAAAAAGCTCTCACCTAAACTTATCTATCTCGCTACCTATCCGAAAGAGGGCGGGCTCCTCCTAAGACAAGCGAAAGAGCTTGGGCTTACCTCTCGATTTGTGGCCTCGGTCGCAATCCTCGGAGGGAAAGAGTTCTTCAATCTTGCCGGAGCAAGTGCCGAAGGACTTATCGTCGCAACCTCCATACCTTCTTTTACGTCATCCGTCGAACCGAGGGTGAAAGCATTCGTGCAAACATACACGGAGCGATTCGGAGAAGAACCGGGCGCGGAGCATATCTATACGGCGCGGGCCTACGACGCGCTACATATTCTGGCGGGAGCTGTTTCTACCTGTGGTAAAGACAGTGAATGCATTAAAGAGAAATTGTTCAAGGTTCAGAACTATCACGGGGTGAGCGGTACGTTTTCGTTTGACCGGAGCGGTGATGTTTCGTCCGAATTTAATCTGCAAATTGTGAAAAATGGGAAGTTCGCACCATTTGGGGAGTAGAGGACATGAATGAATACAATGTCCGACCTTGTAAGAAATGAACAAAAGGACGGGCATATTTTGATTTGCTATCATAGTCTATGGTTATTCAATGGGGGTGAGGGGGAGCACTCCCCAAGATTCTCGTTGCCGTGACGACGTGCATACACCGGCGTAAAACGAGCGTCCCCATTGAGTAATCAGACTGGATTCCCGCCTACGTGGGGATGACAATTGCGGAGATGAAAGAAACACTGCTACAACTTAACGATATCCACGTGCACTATGGAGGCGTCAAAGCTCTGAACGGGGCGAGTGTGTCTTTGGACGAGGGCGAGATTGTGGCGCTCATGGGTCCGAATGGCGCGGGGAAGTCCACCATCCTTAAAAGTATTTTTGGGCTGACACCGATTTCGGAGGGGAGAATTTTGTGGCATGAAAAAGCAATCAAGCCGGTGCCGCATAGAATGGTCGCCGAGGGTATCGCCTTTGTCCCGCAGGGCAGGCGCGTGTTCAAACATCTGACTGTCGGTGAGAATCTTGAAATCGGAGGTTTTGTGGTACGCAACTCGAAACTTTTGGAAGAGCGAATTCAAGAGGTGCTGGAGTTTTTCCCCGCGCTCAAAGCAAAGCTCAAAGCAAAGTCGGGAACGCTCTCCGGTGGACAGCAACAGATGCTTGCGATCGCTCGTGCGCTCGTGACACGGCCGAGCGTACTCCTTCTTGATGAACCGTCGCTCGGTCTTGCGCCGAAGATTGTCAAAGAAGTGTTCGCAAAGATAAAAGAAATAAACGAACGGCACAAAACGGCGATTTTTGTCGTGGAGCATAATCTCACCTCGCTTCTGCATATTGTAGACCGAGCGTACGTGCTTGATAGGGGCGTGGTGGTGGCGGAAGGGAAGCCGGAAACAATCATCGCGAGCGGAATTTTGGAGAAGGTTTTTTTGGGAAAAGGCTAAAATTATCAAGTCTCAATTATCAATTTTCCATTCAAGATTCAATTTTAAAAATTTATTAATTATAGGATTGATTGATAATTGGGAATTGTAAATTGAAAATTCTTTCATTGGTTGCTATGATATCGCTATGTCAAAAACAACGTGGAGTATTATTGTCGGGCTCGTGGTGATTATCGGAGGAGGTATTATTTACCTCGTCGCTAAGGGTACGGCACCACAAACGCCCGATTACAGCACGTTCTATCCGGCACAAAGTCGGGAGCATATTGAGGTGGATTCAACGCATCCCGAGTACAATTCCAACCCTCCTTCTGGCGGGTGGCATTACTCCCTGACCGCGAAAAAGCAGTTTTACAGCGAGCCAATTCCCGATGGCAACGCGATACACAACCTAGAGCATGGAGATGTCTGGATTGCCTACAACCCGCGCATCTCGCAGGAAACAAAAAACGCCTTAAAGAAGTTTGAGTTTTCAAAGATATTGATAAGTCCGCGAGAAGCCAATCCGACCGACATCGCGCTCGTTGCTTGGGAGCGAGTGGATGCGTTTAATCTTGTCCCCGGCGAGCAGTTTCCCGAGGCGCGTGTCCGCGATTTCATCAAACGCTATCGCAACAGGGGACCGGAAAAGATACCTGCGGGAGCGATGGAAGCCACCTTTAATTAATTTATACCAATCAACTAATCTGTACCAATCTACTAATACCTGCAAATCCGATTCGTATTCTTATTCGTTGGTATTCGTAGATTGGTCGTCATTCGCAGATTGGTATTTGATTATGATTCTTTTGGATGGAAAAAAGGTAAGAGATGACATCGCAAAAACGCTTCGAGAAAAAATCGAAGCGTTTTCCTCGCGTCCAAAACTCTGCATTGTGCAGGTGGGTGAAAATGAAGAAAGCGCCACCTATATCCGCCAGAAGAAGACATTCGGGGAAACAATCGGCGCGATAGTGGAGCATCGGAAACTCCCGGCAGGTGTAACGGAGAAGGACCTTTTGGAAGTTATCGCAAAGCTTAACGCGGATGCGTCGGTGCACGGCATCATTGTGCAGATACCGATTCCCGAACATATTTCGGAAGATGCCGTTGTTGATGCGATTGCCCCCGAGAAGGATGTGGACGGGCTCGGCGGTGTAAATGTGAAGCGACTCTGGGAAAACAAAAAGAATGGGTTTATGCCCGCAACGACGAAGGGAATTATGTCGCTTCTCTCCGCGTACGAGATTCCTGTCGCGGGAAAGCATGTTGTCGTTGTGGGGCGTTCGTCACTCGTGGGTAAGCCCACGGCACTGGCGTTCCTCAATGCCGACGCAACGGTGACCATTGCGCATCGGAGTACCGTCAATCTTTCGGACATCACGCGCTCCGCCGACATTCTCGTTGTTGCCGCAGGACGCCCACACTTTATTCAACGCGATGATGTGCGCGAAGGTCAGGTGGTGATTGACGTGGGGATTACCGCGATAACGGGGGAGAAACTTGACGAGGAAGTGGTTGAACGGACGGTGACGGGAGATGTACACTTTGATGATGTGAAAGATATTGTCGGGGCGATGTCTCCTGTCCCGGGTGGCGTAGGTCCGATGACCGTGGCGTCACTCTTTCAGAATTTAGTATCCGCCTACGAAATGCAGACGAGAGTCTGAATTGCGTAGGTGCGGATATAACCTTGCACCAATCCCAAGGCGAGCGCGTGTGCGAATAGCACGACCTTCGGCTCCCCGAAGCGCGAGCCTGTGTGACCTTTGGTGCTGGGGTAAGTTGAAGCATACGAAAGACAATTGTAAGATAGGAGGCGCTACCACGTCTTGGTAGTATCGAGTTATCAGTATAGCTACACTCAACCATGTTTGAAGATACAAAAATACGAAGAGGTATCGCGATTACCCTTACTATCCTGTCGCTGTTTCTACTCGCGAAGTTTGTGGGCGAGGTGAAGGGGTTTAAGTATATCGGCTCATATCCTTCCGGACAGAGCATCATTTCGGTTTCAGGAAAAGGAGAAGTGGTCGGTATCCCCGACGTCGCCACCTTCAGTTTTGGCGTACTTGAAGAGTCACTCGTGGTAAGCGAGGCGCAAAATGAAGCCGCGAAAAGCATCAACGCCATTGTGGAGTACTTGAAGAAAAATGGCGTCGCGGAGAAAGACATTACGACTTCCGGATACAACATTTATCCCCGCTATGAGTATGGTACTCTCGGGTCACTGTACCCTTACCAAAACGGCAAGCAAAAGCTCGCCGCCTATGTGGTCACGGAAACCGTGACCGTCAAGATAAGAAAGCTCGAGGATGCGGGTAAACTCCTCGCGGGTATCGGCGAGCAGGGAGCGACCAACATTTCAGGACTTACCTTTGATTTTGACAAACGCGATGAGCTCGTAAAAGAGGCGCGCGACAAAGCTATCAAGGAAGCTCGCACCGAGGCGAATAAACTCGCGAAGTCTCTTGGGGTAGATTTGGTGCGCATCATTAGCTACAACGACAACGGCAACTACTACCCGATGTACGCAAAGACGATGTCTGCGGAAGCCTATGGACGAGGCGGGGATATGGCGGTGCCGCCCGCTATTCCGGTAGGCGAAGACAAAATAACCGCGAACGTAACGATTACGTATGAGGTGAAATAACACGACACGAATCTACGAATAAGAAACGAATGACACGAATAAAAACAAACCCCGCTCCGACAATAGTCGGAGCGGGGCGAAGTAGATAGTAATTAAACGACACCAAGAGTCTCAGGCAGTTTTTGCTAATTTTCTCGAGGTCCCGTGTCGCCTTTGGGTATCATGGACTCGCTTCCCGAGTCGGTCAATCTCCTTTTTCAGGTA
>Ga0209726_10009618_pt1 | contig 10026 bp, 14 predicted proteins | sample Subgrocontami54m_FD_187453 | JGI IMG/M metagenome (GOLD analysis project Ga0209726, IMG submission 187453) | Subsurface groundwater microbial communities from S. Glens Falls, New York, USA - GMW46 contaminated, 5.4 m (SPAdes) (version 3) | ecosystem: Environmental > Aquatic > Deep subsurface >... | reverse complement strand
TGTCTTTTATAGTTGTTTTTTCATCTAATACGGGCTGTTCTAATAACTCAGAAATTCTCTGTATTTTTACGAGATGTTCTTTCATGGATGTATAAGCTCCCATAAAAGCAATGCAGGGATTTGTTAAATTGTCTAAGTAAAAAAGAAATATTACTAACGTGCCGGCAGTAACCAAGCCTGCATGAACAAGTGAAATACCGTACGTGATAATACCCGCATAGCCAAGTGCGATAAGAATACCAATAAAAAGATTTAGGAGAAACTGAATTGAGTAGGCATTAAATTCATACCGAAGTGAACGTGTCTCTTTTTTTTGAAAAGTGGTGAGCATATGCTCCTCGAGATTATAAGCTTGAACATTTTTTAATTGGCCAAGAATTTCTTCAATAAAAGAAAAAAGGAGACTATTTGAATACTCTGATTTTTTCCATGCAACCCCGAGGCGTTTACTAAAGACATATAAAAGGAGTGCCATGCTTGGCACAAGGAGAAACGAAAGAAGTGCAAAAGAGGGGCTAATAAGAAATAAAATCACAGTAGTTATTACAATGAAAATACTGTTTGTTATCATTGGCAAAATTCCAGACTCAAAAATTTCACTGATTGCCGATACGTCATAGCTTAAGCGATAGATATAATCGCCAATATCTTTTTTGCGATATACGGCATGTCGCATTCGTTCTATAGTTGCAAAAGTATTATTTGAAAAACGAATTATAACATCTTTACTTACCGTTCTAATAAGGATTTGGGCAAAATAATTTAACAAAATTGCAAGTACGTTGCTTGCGGTATAAAGAAAAACAACAATAAATCCTAATGAAAGAAAATCTATGTCACCTAAAAGAAAAAATTCTAACGAGTGCGGTGTGAGTGGATTTTTTTCTAGGACATTATCAATAAGAATTTTAAAGGGGAGAGGAGTGATAATATCAAAAAAAACTCCACCAAGCGAGAGGATAATAATATAAAAAATATTTTTCCGGAGAGGAAAAAAGAACCGGCTAATAAGATGAATAATTTTTTTTGAGTATCTCATACAAATACGTAAAACAGATGGTATATATTGGGTAAGTATAACATCTATTTTTATTAGCTCCTATTGCTTAGTGGGTTCATTTTTGTTAGCATAACTCTATTATTTATTGTTCCTTTTGTTCTTTGAAAAAAGAGGGAGTTACGGTATGGGCACAAAAATAGTAACACTTGATGAGCTATTAGATGCCACACAAGCTACTTCTGATATTACCGATAAACAGGTTTTTTCAATGCTCATTGATTTCTTTGACTTTGACGATCAAGAAGAGCCTATTCAGGATGAAATTGTAAAAAATTTGCTTGCGTTTAGGCCGGATGTCGTAGAGATGGTTAAGATGGAGGTATTATTAATGGATGTTCAAGAACTAGGTGAAACAAAAGGAGTACTTCAATGAGCTTGCCCGAACTTTCACCACTCGAAAAGGCTAAACTTGCAGTCATTTGCGTTGATGATTTTACCGATCAGGAGGCTTATGATCTAGTGATGAAACTGTCAGTTCATTCCGAAGAAGAAATTCATCAAATTATGAACTGTATTGCAAGAAATAGGCCAGATATTTTGGAAATGATGAAACAGTATTCAAATCTTCCTGTCAGTTAGTTCTTTTAGGATACACCGTTCGCAAGAGCGGTGTTTGACGTTGTATATGTACTAGATTTTAGCATCGTACTACAGTATACTTAAGGTATGAATAAAACAATTCTTATATCGCTTGGCGGATCAATTATAGCCCCAGATGGGGTAGACGTGTTCTTTTTAAAGAAATTCCGTGCGTGTATTTTGGAATGTGTGAAGGAGGGATATAAGTTTGTGATTGTATGTGGGGGCGGAAAAACATGTCGTGATTATCAACACGCTGCATCAAAAGTAATAGCAATTTCAAAAAGTGAGCGGGATTGGGTAGGGATTTATGCAACACTCCTTAATGCGCGATTAGTTTTGGCGATATTTTCACATAGTGCTCACGCAACACTTCTTGCAAATCCCCATACTCGTAAAAAAATACAAGAACCTATCGCGGTTGCCGGTGGGTATAAGCCGGGGTGTAGTACGGATAATGATGCAATTCTTCTCGCGCGTTCATTGGGTATCAAACGGGTTATTAATGCAAGTGTCATTGATTATGTGTTTGATCGTGATCCAAACAAGGATACACGTGCGAAAAAAATTAAAAAAATTTCATGGAAAGAATTTCGTAATGTCATTCCATCAGAGTGGGAGCCAGGAATTCATACCCCCTTTGATCCAGTGGCTGCACGTAATGCTCAAAAATTCGGTATCGAAGTATCCGTATTAAATGGGCGGAATATTTCAAATTTAAAAAAGTGCATTGAAGGTAAACCATTTAAGGGAACAACCATAACTAATTAAAAATTAAAAGTTAAAAATTTAAAATAAATGTTAATTCAATTATTATTATTCATTATTAATTCTTAATTTTTAATTAACGTATTATGTTTAGTTTCCCATTTCTTATTCCCTACGCGTATTTTTTCCTTCGGTTCGTTACTGGGGTGATATTTTTATATCACGGGTTTCATAAAGCGCCACTCTGGAAGGCGCATGAGCCAGTAAAAATGACGCGAGAATTTTTAGCGCTTATGAGAATTGTAAGCGTCTTTGAAATTCTTGGGGGGATTGCATTAGTTTTTGGATTGTTTACAAAAGTAGCTGCTTTGGGCCTTTGCATAATTATGCTAGGCGCCTTGTATTATAAAATTGCTGTATGGAAAAACGGATTTTCACAAGATAGTGGTTGGGAATTTGATTTAGTGCTATTGGCCATTCTTTTTTTACTTTTCGTCATGGGCCCCGAGGTGCTTTCCTTAGATTGGGCATTTTTTCATATTAAGTAACTCACAGGTAGTTAGTAGTAAGTAGTAAGTAGCCAGAAAATACAATACATATGTTAAAGCCACTTATTTTGTATCATGGAAAACGGTGTCCTGACGGGTTTGGGGCCGCATTTGCGGCGTGGAAGAAATTTGGCGCAAACGCCGAGTATCGGCCATTAGAACATAACGAACCCCCTCCTTTAGATCTCGTAAACCGAGAGGTGTATTTTCTTGATTATTGCTACCCGGTGCCACTCATGAAAGATTTATGCCAGAAAAATCCTCATATTACGGTACTAGATCATCATATAAGCCAAAAGGAAGCGATATTAGTTGCGTCACGGCATGTGTACTCAAAAACACACTCGGGGGCAGTTTTGGCATGGAACTTTTTTCATCCAACTAAAAAAACCCCAAAGCTCCTCAGTGTTATTGAAGATATGGATTTGTTTACATTAAAACTTCCTGGAACACGCGAATATTCGGAAAGTTTTACGACCATGGGGTTGTTGCCATATTCTTTTAAAAAATGGGATGCAGTTGCGAAATCTTTTGAAAAGGCGACCTACCGAAAAAAATACTATCAGCTTGGTAAGGAACTATTGAAATATAAGGAACAAAAGCTACAAAACTTGCTTCCATTTGCAGAGGAGGTAGAATTTAAAGGGTATCGGGTGTATGCCGTGAATACCCCAATCTATTATTCTGAGGTTGCAAATTTACTTTGCCATACTTTTAAGATTCCATTTGGGATCTCATGGTATTATCGCGATGGGCGCATTCATGTTTCTTTGCGATCTTTAGGAAAAGTTGATGTCTCAAAAATTGCGCTTAAATATGGAAGCGGGGGGCATGCGCGCGCGGCAGGCTTTTCTGTGCCATTGGTTGGTATACTACCATGGAAAACAATTAAGTAACGATGCATGCAGTTGGCACATTTCGTTGTTGCCAGCTCTGGTACTCGACGCCGTATTTCATATACAGCTTACTCCGTTTCCTCACTGGCGCCTAGAACTGTACTCAACTGCATGCATCGCACGAGGGAAGTGCTATAACTAGTTTAACTTTAACTAAATTTATGAGTGAAATTCAACCACAACCACAGCAACTAAAACCAAAAACAACGCCACAAGATTTTTTTCTTCACATCATGATGATTATTACGTTGTATGCAAGTGCCATTAGTATTACCACAATTCTTTTTCAAATTATTAATTTGACGATACCCGATTCTTTAAGTCAATCATTTGATATGTATGGAGGTGATCATACACGTACGCTTATTCGGTCATCAGTTGCAACGCTTATTGTCATGTTTCCTGGGTTTTTAGGAATTTCGTTCTACCTGAAAGGTATTTATACCGCACATCCTGAAAAGTTAAAACTGTGGGTGCGAAAGTGGCTTTTGTATTTTACATTATTTGTTGCAGCGCTTATTATGATGATTGATATTATTACGCTTTTGAAGGATTTTTTAGAAGGTGAGATTCGCTGGCGGTTTATTTTAAAAGTGCTTTCTATTCTTTTGGTGTCCGGAAGTATTTTTACCTATTTTTTGTGGGATATTAAAAAATCTCGCACCGATGAAAGCCTATGAAATGGTTTATTAGAATTATTATTGCATTGATTTGTGTTCTTATTGTCGCTTCGCTTATCATTTCTGGTCTTCCAACCGATCAACGGAAGCAAAAATTTGATGAATTGCGATTAAAGCATTTGCAAACAATCCAGTCACAACTTTTCTATTATACACAAGTGAAAGAAGCACTGCCCCAATCATTGGATGACCTTACGAAAATTCCACAGGGGTATACGATCCCAAAAGACCCAGAAAAAAATACTGAGTATGAATACCTTAGGAAAAATAATGAAGAATTTGAGTTGTGCGCCCAGTTTATTACTTCAAATGAACTTGAGCAAGAAAAATATCTTAAAAGCCCCACTCCCTACTATCCGGTAGTAAATCAAGATTGGAAACATGGAATAGGGAGGGTGTGTTTTACACGAAAAGTTGATAAAGATTTTTTGAAAAATACCAAACCGGACATGATGCGACCGTATTAGTATGAACATTTCCTACGAACAATTTAGTCAATGTGATTTACGCGTAGTAACTATTCTTTCTTGTGAGCGAATAGAGGGATCTGATAAATTACTCAAGTTAAAAGTTGCATTAGATACTGAAGAACGACAAGTTATTGCGGGTATTGGAAAATATTATGAACCTGAAAACTTAATAGGAAGACAAGTTGTTATTATCGCAAACCTCGAACCTCGCACGCTTATGGGTCATGAAAGTCAAGGCATGTTACTTGCAACCGATGATGCAGAAGGAAAACCAGTAATTTGTTCGCCGGAACATAGTGTGCAAACCGGCGCAAAAATTCACTAGGATAAAAACACAAAGTCCGGCCTTTTAGGGTCGGACTATAGATTAAAGAACAAAAAAATTACTCAGTATATCCTTCAAAGCCTTCATGAAAGGTGCCATAATCACAGGTAATTTCCTCACCTATTTGAATATCGCGAAGGGCGACAGTTGCGCCATCTTCATCGCCATCAGTCGCTAGTGCATCGCACGTGTTTGGATCATCTGAATGATTAAAAAATCGGGCATCATCACAGCAATATACATATTTTTTTGTCTCCCCGTTATGATAGGCATATTCTATAAATTTTTCTCGAGCAGTTTGGGGAATTTTTCCAATTTCATTAGTTGGAATACGAATATCAAAACCCACATGAAATGTCCAAATTACTGTTCCCTTGGCAATAAATTGATCAGCAAATAATCCAATACCACTAATAGGACTTGGTGCAAGCCGAGTTTTGATGTGAAGCATGTTAGCTTTCTCTCTTTTTGTTTGTCAAAGTGCTAAACAAAGCTATACTTATAAAACGGTTTAAGTATAGCAAAATATATGCAAAATGTCAAGAGTCTAAAGGCCAAAAAACTCCACTCAAGAAGGATTTTTCAAACATTAAAAAAATTATTTCCTGATGCGAAATGTGTTTTAAAATATTCAAATTCATGGGAACTTTTAGTTGCCGTTATCTTGTCTGCGCAGTGTACCGATGTTCAGGTAAATAAAGTAACAAAAAAACTTTTTAAAAAATACCGCACCCTGGATGATTATATAAGTGCAACAAGAAAAGAATTTGAAAAAGATATATATTCAACGGGGTTTTATCGAAATAAGACAAAGAATATCCTTGCGGCAGCCAGAATGATTAACAAAAAATTTGGTGGTAAAATCCCAAGAACAATTGAAGAAATGGTTCAAATCCCAGGTGTTGCGCGAAAGACAGCAAATGTGGTATTAGGAAACGCATACGGTATTGTTGAAGGTATTGCAGTTGATACGCATGTCCGGCGCATAGCCAATCGGCTTGGATTGACAAAACACCATGATCCTAATAAGATTGAACAAGACTTAATGAAGTTATTTCCTAAAAAAGATTGGTTCTGCTTAACCTATCTTTTTATTGAATATGGTAGGAATTATTGCACGGCAAAAAAACATAATCATCTTAAATGTCCGTTAAATAACATTTGACATTTGACATTTGACATTTGACAAAAAGTCAATGGTCACATGTTAATTGTTAATTGTGTTTTAAGGTATGTCTTTTTTAGATAAACTTGGCAAAATAAAAGATCTCAACGAAATGCGAAAGCAGGCAAAAGAAGTGCAATCCGTACTTTCTCAAGAACGAATTACCGGCACGTCTTCAAATGGGCATGTGAGTGTGATGATTGACGGAAATCAAAATGTATTAAGCGTTGAAATTAAAGATGAGGCACTTGCCGATAAACAACAGCTTGAACGATCAACAAAAGACGCGCTTTCCCGTGCACTTGATGGGCTCAAAAAACTCATGGTCTCAAAGTTCTCGGGAATGCTGAAGTAAGTTTGTAAGTTGACCAGTTAACAGGTTAGCCAGTTCGTCTATTCTATGGTTCGATTGTTTTTTTTAGTGCTAAGCAGTTTATTAGTTCTTGTTTTACAGATTAGTTTTTTTGGTGCCATTCCTCTTATCTTGGCGTATCTTTTATACATATTATTTTTTACCTCGCAGCGTGACGCTCTTGTTCTCGCATTCATACTTGGTTTTTTTCATGACCTCTATTCACCAAGTTTCGGCAACTTTTTAGCTACATATCCGTTTGTTGTTTTCGTACTCGCGTTTTTATCCCAAATCATTATCACGAATAAATCCTTTATCGCATTTACTTTGTTGGGAGTATGTGCTTTTTTACTCTTTGAAATTCTCCTCATAATTATTGCTTTACTTGATTCATTTCTGATAACTCATGTATCGTATCAAGTTTTTTCAATGCATTATCTGAGAACTCTTGCGTTTTCGTTTTTGTGGTACCTCGTAATTATATGGCTTGGGTATATGTATGAAGCAAAAAAAAGGATATTTTAGCGGTGAATCGTTATTTCCAGACATCAGCCCTACTGATATAAATCTTGGTAATACTCATAAAGGAAATTGGGTTGAATCTTCACCATTCTCATCGCAAAGTGGTATGGCTGATGATTTTTTAGGCCCCTCATTGCGTGTATCAAAAATTAAATTATTTTTTATATTTTGCATTGGCGCGCTTATCTTGCTCTTTTTTCGTACGGTACAATTACAAGTTGTGCAAGGAAGCTCTCTTTTAGCGCTTTCGCAACGAAACACCATTAAAACGGTTATCGTGCCTGCACACCGGGGCATACTATTTGATAGAAATGCAGTACCTCTTGTAAGAAATACCCCTAATTTTATTATACAAGTACAACCGCACGAATTTTTAAAAAACGAACATTTTGAGAATTTAGTAAAAATACTTTCGCACTCAATCGGCGAGAATGAGCACGTAATCAATGATACTATCCGTAATGCATCGCTTTATCAACCATTGGTTCTTAAAGAACATGTGGGGTATGATACGGCACTTTCTTTGATAGCATTATTTACTGATATCCGCGGAATCGACATTGTTGTTTCTGAAGGAAGGGAATATCAATTTTATGAGGTGCTAAGCCTTTCTCATGTAATGGGCTATAGCGGCAGAATCAGTGAAAAGGAACTCGAAAAAAATAAAGGAATATACCAACTTACCGACTCGGTTGGGAAAGAAGGATTGGAGCGCTATTATGAGGATGTTTTGCGCGGTAGTCCAGGAAAAAAACAAATAGAAGTGGATGCACTTGGAAGCCGCAAGGGTGTTATTGGTGAAGAGTTACCGCAGGATGGAAAAAATATTACTCTTACACTTGATAAAAATCTTCAACAAAAAAGTGAACAAGCCTTGCAAGATGTTTTAAAAAAATTTAAGAAAACAAAAGGTGTAGTAATTATTTCAAAAGCAAATACAGGAGAACTATTATCTTTAGTAAGTGTACCTTTCTATGATAGTAATGAATTTGCAAAAGGAATATCAAAAGATCAGTATCACACATTACTAACCGATGTCGATAAGCCTTTGTATAACCGTGCAGTATATGGGGAGTATCCATCCGGCTCAACTATTAAGCCAGTTGTTGTTGCAGCGGGTCTCGAAGAAGGTGTAGTAAATGAAAAAACAGTTATTTCAAGTACCGGCGGGATTCGTATTGGTGAGTGGTTCTTCCCGGACTGGAAAACAGGAGGACATGGTGCAACTACTGCGGTAAAAGCACTAGCTGAATCAGTAAATACCTTTTTTTATCTTGTGGGTGGCGGATATGAAAAATTCGAAGGTTTGGGCGTTGAACGGCTCGTGTTCTATTTAAGAAAATTTGGATTTGGCCAACCCATTGGCATTGATTTGGTGGGTGAGCAATCTGGGTTTGTGCCAGACCCCACGTGGAAGAAAAATACAAAAAAGGAAAGCTGGTATATTGGGGATACGTACCATATTTCAATTGGGCAAGGAGATTTGCTGGTAACTCCATTGCAAATAAATAACATGACTTCTTATTTTGCAAATGGGGGAAGGAGTTTTGTATTTCATTTTGCAAAGGAAATTGGCTCGTCCGATGAGCAGACCCAAAGAACCATACAAGAAAAAATTTACAAAGAACATATAGTTTCACAAGAACATACAAACATTGTCCGGAAAGGCATGCGCCAAACTGTTCTTACGGGAAGCGGGCGACGCCTTGCAACACTCTCTGTTACGGCTGCTGGTAAGACAGGAACTGCACAATGGGGAAAGGGACGTGTTCCTCACGCATGGTTTACGGGGTGGGCCCCGTATGAAAAGCCACAAATCGTGTTTACGGTGCTTATCGAAGAAGGAGAAGAGGGGAGCCGAACAGCCATTCTCGTTGCCGAAGACATTTTAAAATGGTATTTTTCAAAAGCAAGAATTAAAGAAATATTGACAAAACCCGAATAATCATATAGTCTTTGGGTATTCATTTTACTTTGAATTTTCATTTTTCGAATTTAACTGGCTCACTGGCAAACTTACTAACTTATAAACTTTTTTCTATGTCGCAACATTATCTTACTCGTGATGGTCTTGAAAAATTAAAAAAAGATCTCGAGCTACTCAAAAGTGTTACTCGTAAAGAAGTGGTTGACCGTATTGCATCTGCGCGTGAACTTGGTGATCTGAAGGAAAATGCAGAATATGCCGAGGCAAAAGATGATCAAGCAATGCTTGAGGGTAAGATTCTTGAAATGGAAGCCTTGGTACGGGAAGCAGTTATTATTGAGGAGGGTAGCAATTTTGGGGAAACCACCACGGTGACATTAGGGTCAACGGTTACTATTTCAAATGGAGGCACAAAACAAACATTTACTATTGTTGGTGCAGAAGAAGCAGATCCGGGCGCAGGGAAAATCTCTCACGAGTCGCCAATCGGAAGGATACTTCTTGGAAAAAAACAGGGTGATAAAGTGCTTGCAAAAGTGCCAAAGGGTGAGTTTGAATATAAAATCGAGGAAATTTTATAGAAATTGCTTTGATTTTACCGAAGTGCACTACCTATAAAGAGTGAATAAATCACTCTTTTTTTGTTATGAATATTGATTTATTGATTATATACGCTACACTACTCATATTATTTATTAGCACCTATTTATGTCTCTTGATGAACGCGAAGTACGCATACATAAATATAATGAACTAAAAAACAAAGGAATAAATCCTTATCCTTGTACTACCTC
>Ga0209726_10009617_pt1 | contig 10027 bp, 11 predicted proteins | sample Subgrocontami54m_FD_187453 | JGI IMG/M metagenome (GOLD analysis project Ga0209726, IMG submission 187453) | Subsurface groundwater microbial communities from S. Glens Falls, New York, USA - GMW46 contaminated, 5.4 m (SPAdes) (version 3) | ecosystem: Environmental > Aquatic > Deep subsurface >... | reverse complement strand
ACCCGCGCAATTCAGGCAAAGGGATTCAAGCCTTGCGCCGCGCCGGGGTGCGCGTCGTGGCCGGCGTGCTGGAAAAAGAAGCCGTGCGCTTGAATGAACCTTTCTTTAAATATGTGCGCACCGGCCGGCCTTATGTCACGCTCAAGATGGCCCAGTCGCTGGACGGCAAGATTGCGACCCGCACGGGCCGCTCGCGCTGGATTTCTTCGCCCGCTTCGCGCCAATTTGTGCACCGGCTGCGCGCGGAACAAGACGCCATTCTTGTCGGCAAGAACACGCTGTATTTAGACAACCCGCTGCTTTCGCCCCGCATTTATCCGCCGGGACTGCCGGCCTCAAAACCTTGGCGCGTTGTGCTTGATCCGGAAGGCCGCGTGCCGAAAACCGCGCGCATCTTCCGCGGCCCGCAGCTGACTTTGATCGCGGTCTCCGATAAAAGATTCCGCGCCGGTAAAAAACCATCGTTTTCTTGCAGCCTTCTGCCGGTGCCGGAAAAAAAAGGCAGGCTGCAGCTGCGTCCGCTCCTGCGCACGCTGGGAAAACTGGGCGTGGCCAAGCTGCTGGTTGAAGGCGGCGGGGAAACGGCCTGGTCTTTTTTGGCCGAAGGCCTTGCCGACAAGATTTGCTGGATTGTGGCGCCTAAACTTATCGGCGGCCGCTCAGCCCGCACCTCCGTTGAAGGTGACGGGGTTGCGGCGCCGGACCGCGCCTTTCGTCTGAAGGATATAAACGTAAGCCGGCTGGGTGAGGATTTTATCGTGGAAGGAAAACTCTAATGTTTACCGGGATTATTCAAAATCGCGGCACGATCGTGCGCGTTGAAAAGCCGGCGCGCGGGGTAAGGCTTTGGATTGAATTCGAGCGCCGCGAAAAACGGGCGCTTGAGCGCGGCGAAAGCATCGCCGTCAACGGCGTCTGCCTTACGGCCGCGGAAGTGCGCTCAAAGCGTTTCGCTGCCGATATTATTCCGGAGACTTTAGAGGCGTCAACCCTGGGATTTTTGAAAGCCGGGCATAAGGTCAATCTCGAGAGATCGCTGCGGCATGGCGATCCGCTGGGCGGCCATTTTGTGACCGGCCACGTCGACGGCCGCGGCAAGGTGATAAAAATCACGCGGCGCGGCGCGAACCGGCTTATGCGTGTCCGCGCGCCTGAAGAAGCAGCGCCTTATTTGGCCAAAAAAGGGTCCATCTCGGTCGATGGCATCAGCTTGACGATCCAAACGGTTTCCGGCAGTGCTTTTGAAATTTCGCTCGTTCCGCACACTTTGCGGTCCACAACGCTCAGCGGAAAAAAAGAAGGGGATGCAGTGAATCTTGAAGTCGACTTAGTCGCACGGTACGTGGAAACGATTTCCCGCATGCGCGGAAAAAAGCCCGGCTCCCTGCGTGTTTCCGGCCTGCGCAAGCAGGGGTTTTAATGAGCCCGCGCCAGCACGGCATCCGCATCCACAATGTGATGACCAACATTGTGGGCCGCACTAAAACCGAACGCATTGTCACCGGCGAAGTTTGGAAGAAGGAAATCCAGCCGGCGCTGAATATCCTGCTGAAGGACAAAGGGATTAAAAGCCATCGCGCGCAAATCGGCAAATGGATCGTGGAATACACGGGCAATGACGCGCACATGCACGAATTTTTTGTGCGCAACTGGAAGCCCGCCGGCGCCGGCCCGGAACCGCATGTCAAAAGCCTGGTCTTCACCGGAGTCCGCGACCGCAAGCTGATGATGCAGCTTTTGGGATTCCGCTCGGAAGAAGATGTGCGTCGTCACCTGCAGTCCTTCCTTGATGAAATCAAAAAAAATACCAAATACCGCGCTAGCTTGCGCGATGAAAAATTGCGCAATATTGAAAGTTACCCGGAAAAAGAACAGGTTGAGATCGCGCTTTTCGCGCCCGCGACCGTTTACAGTTCGGAACAGCGCACGTTCGTCAGTTTAAATACCAATTATTACGGCCAGCTCAAATCCAAGTCCTCGCTCGGTCCGTTGGAAGAATTCCTGATCACCAAAGCGCGCATGGAAGGCGGCCGGATTGCGAATCCTGAGGCGGTTTGGATTTCGATGCACGCCGGCTGCGTGGAATACGCCGAAGAATCGGGCCGCAAACGCGGCATTGTGCTGATTGCGCCCACGGGCACCGGTAAATCCACGCAAGGTTACGGCTTGGTCGAGGCCAAAACGGCTAACCGCCTGCATTCTGATGACTGGGTCTTTGTGAATGCCGGGACGCGCGAGGTGGCGACCTCTGAAAATCATTTTTATATGCGCACCAATATCGCGGGCATTTATCCGCACTTGATTCCGCTCTTGGTGGACCAGCCCTTGGAAAATGTCCCCTTTACGCCGGACATCATCAAGCTCCTGGAAGGTTTTGATTCGCCGCAGGACATCGCGGCCGGCCTAAAAGACGGGCGCATTAATGAAGAGCAGCACCAAAAAATTATCGATCAAATGGTGGAAAATAATTCCGCGCGCTCGCTGATTGACACGCGGCTGATGGTGGGCAGCAAGTTCGTTGAATCGACCCAGCTCACCGACATTTTCTTGATGAAGCGCGATTACGACACAACCATGATCTTGAAGGTGCTCAACGAAGAGGAGATGGCCGAGGTCATGACTTCTTCCGGAAATGTTTATAACTATGCCTACGGCAAGTCGGACGCGGACGGCTACGGCATTCCGGAAAAGCGCACCACCGAAATTTACTACAATCCGTATTTATGCATCTGCGAAGTGGACCGCGAAAAGAACCTCATCGGCCCGCTCGATCAAATCCGCATTGAAGCCTACCGCACGCTCGTCCGCCACGGCGGTGTCGCCGTCGCGTGGATTAATTCACGGCTTGCGCCGAACCAATCGCAATTTTGCATCCGGCGCTATCTTGAAGGCGGTATCGATGAAATTCAAATCGCCAAAGGCGCGAAGGCCGGCGATGCGCTGCTGCGTTCGCTGGGTCTTGAGCGCCGCGCCAAGCCCGCGGCCGAGGGCCGGCGGCCGGAAGACCTCACCGGTTTTTATGACCGCAGCGGCAGGGAAGTTGAAATCGTCTGCTTTTACCGCAAGCAGGACTTGATCGAAGCGGCGGCCTTTATCAAATCCGGCAAAGCCCCTAAGCAGCTTGCCGGATATTCGGGCGGCACCGTCGAAGATTTCTTAAAAAAATATGCGCCGCTCGGCGCCTCCCAACTCCTCGGTTTTGAATAAGGCGTGCCCATGCCTGTCCGGGAAAAAAAGCCGCTTCTATTAATACTGGTCCGTCACGGCGAAACGCCCTGGACACTCGACCGCCGGTTTCAAGGCCATACGGATACCCAGCTTACGGCCAACGGCCGGAAGCAGGCCCGCGCGGCCGCCAAACAGCTTCGTGCCTTGAAGCCTGATCTGCTATACTGTTCCGCACTTTGGCGTGCCCGCGAAACCGCGCAGTTTGCCGCGGCCGCTTGCGGCCTCAAAATCAAAGCTGATGCCCGCCTGAATGAATTAGGTTTCGGCCGTTGGGAAGGCAAAACCGCGGGCCAATTGACGGCGGAAGGGGACCGGATCTACCGCCGCTGGTGCCGCGGCCTTCGGACCAATCCTCCCGGCGGCGAAACGCTTAAGCATTTTGAAGCGCGGATCGTGTCTTTTATCAAAGATCTGCGGCGCAGCAAGGCCAAGCGGATTGTGATTGTGTCGCACGGCGGGCCGATTAAATTGATTATCTTCCGGCTGCTTGGGCTGCCTTTTAAATCGCTTTGGTCTTTGCGGTTAGATCCTGCGTCAGTGACGCAGGTTACGGTATTCCCGGAATTTTCCCAGTTGATGAAACTAAACGATACCGCGCATCTCGATAAAGCGTCTTGATCCATGAAATCCTCTCACATCCTGATTACCGGCGGGGTCCGCAGCGGTAAAAGCCGTCATGCGCTGGATCTTGCTTTGCAGCGCAGCGGGCCGCGTTATTTTCTGGCGACGGCTCAGCCTTTTGATACCGAAATGCGCGAACGCATCGCCGCGCACCGCGCGGAACGCGAAGACCGTTTTTTCACCGTCGAAGAACCGCTTTTTCTTGCGCTCGCGCTGGGCGCAATCCCGCCCGAGGCCGGCGTGGTCGTGATCGACTGCGTAACCCTTTGGGTCAATAATCTCCTGTACCGTTTTGCCGAAAATCTCCCCGCGATGCGCCGTGAAATCGATGCCTTTGCGGATCAGCTCCAGCGCGTCCCATTTCCCGTCATCCTTGTGACGAATGAAACAGGCCTCGGTATCATGCCCGATAATGCCCTTGTGCGCCGCTTTGCCGATGAACTGGGCGGCGCGAATCAGCGGCTCGCGCGTCTTTGCGACGAAGTACTGCTCATGGTTTGCGGCATCCCGCAGGTTTTGCAAAAAGGCCTGCCCGTATGAACTGGCAAAAGTTCGCGAATGATATTGTTCCTGCGGATACCGAATGGCGCCGCCGCGCGGCCGACCGTTTGCGCGAACAGACGCGGCCTGCGGGCAGTCTCGGACGCCTGGAAGAAGTTGCGGAGCGGCTGGTCGCTATCCAGCGATTGGACAAACCTTCGGTCAGCCGTAAACGCATCCTGATTTTTGCCGCGGACCACGGCGTCACGGCCGAAGGCGTCAGCCTTTATCCGCGCGAAGTTACATGCGCGATGGTTTTGAACTTTATTCATGAAGGCGCGACCATTAATTCGCTCGCGCGGCTTGCCGGCGCGGAAGTGATCGTCGCCGATCTCGGCGTGGACGGCGATCTTGCGGGCGTGCCCGGACTGGTGCAGGCTAAAGTGGGGCGCGGTACGCGCAATTTTTGTGAAGGCCCGGCCATGCTCGCAGAGGAACTGGATCAAGCCATGGCCGCGGGTTTTAAATTGGGTGAAACCGCGGCGCACGACGGGATTCAGCTTTTGGGTTTGGGAGAAATGGGCATCGGCAATACCACTTCCGCGAGCGCGCTGATTGCGGCCCTCACAAGGCGCAAACCCGAAACCGTGACCGGCCGCGGCACAGGGCTCGGGGAAGAAGCGCTGCGCCATAAAATCGCGGTGATTGAACGTGCGCTTGAACTGCACGCTCCGGTGCTCACCAATCCGTTATCCATTATGCAATGTCTCGGCGGCTTCGAAATTGCCGGCCTATGCGGCGCGATTTTGGCCGCGGCCAAGGCGCGCATCGCGATTGTGATCGACGGCTGGATTGTTTCCGCCGCGGCGCTGGCCGCCATCCGGCTCAACCCCGCAATCCTGGATTATTTATTTTTTGCGCACCGCTCCGAAGAATACGGCCACCGCCTTTTGCTCGAAGAGCTCGAAGTCCGGCCGCTTTTAGATCTAGGCATGCGGCTCGGCGAAGGCAGCGGCGCGGCTTTGGCCATGCCGATTATTGAAGCCGCGGCCCGGATTTACTGCGAAGTCGCCACCTTTGCCGAAGCCGGAGTGGCCAACCGCCATGCCTGACCGGATTTTCATTAATCCGGTACAGGCAAGTGCAGAGCCTAAGGAGGGCTCTGCCATGCCTGAAACTTTCCACGCCTTTGTCCTTGCCGGCACGCATTCCGGCGCGGGCAAAACCCTCTGGTCGCTTGCGCTTGCCAAGCTCGCCCAAACCCGCGGCCTCACAGTCCAGCCCTTTAAAGCCGGGCCTGATTACATCGACCCCAGTTTTCATGATGCCGTAAGCGCGCCGCGCAAATCCCGCAATTTAGATTTTCATCTGATGACGCCGGACATTATCCGCGAAACTTTTGCGCGTCACACCGCCGGCGCGGATTTAGCGCTGATCGAAGGCGTGATGGGACTTTTCGATGGCAAGCGCGGCGAAGATGGTTCGACTGCAAAGCTCGCTAAATTTCTGAGCCTGCCGGTATTTTTGGTGATTGACGGGGCCGGCATGGCTTCCAGCGCCGCGGCCATTGCGCTGGGTTTCCGCGATTACGATCCCAAATTGAAACTGGCCGGAATATTTTTTAACCGGGTCAATACGCAGAGTCATTTTGAATGGCTTAAAGAATCCGTCGAATCGCGCACCGGCATCCCTTGCCTCGGCTATTTGCCTGCCGATGAAACGCTAAAAATTCCCGAAAGACATCTCGGACTTATGACTGCCGGCGAATGCGGGAATGCCCGCGCGGTCGCGGAGAAAGCGGCCGCGCTGCTCGAAAGCCGCATCGACTGGGATCGGGTTATGAAGGCCTCTGCTACTCCTGACCTGTCATTTCGACGAGCGCAGCGAGGAGAAATCCCCGGAGATTTCTCGGCTACGCCTCGAAATGACAGATTTTCGAATCGGATCGGCGTGGCCCTGGACGCCGCCTTCTCCTTTTATTATGAAGACAACTTCGACCTATTGCGCGCGGCCGGGGCGGAACTGGTTTTCTTCTCGCCCCTGAAGGACAAAGCTCTGCCGTCCGGCCTTGATCTGATTTATTTGGGGGGCGGATTTCCGGAAATTTATGCGGGTCAACTGGCCTCAAATCATGATATGATCTCGGCCGTCCGCGGGTTTTATCAGGGCGGCGGATTCATTTACGCCGAATGCGGCGGTTTTATTTATCTTACCGAAGCTTTTCATTCGGGCGCGGGCGAAAAATTTCCGCTGGTCGGGTTAACCCCGGGCACGGTCCGGATGACTCAAACGCTTCAGAATTTCGGATACAAAGACCTGGAAGTCATCGCGGACAACTTTTTGTTTGCGCGCGGCACACGGCTGCATTCCCACGAATTTCATTATTCGGCCTGGGACGGCAGCGAGCCGGACCGGCCCGTTTATAAAACCGGCCAGCGCTCCGATGGGTACGCCGCGCCGCGGCTGGTCGCCAGTTATCAGCATTTGCATTTTGCCGCCTGTACGGGACTTGCCGAACGCATGGCCCGTCTGCGCCGCACGGAACTGAGTCATGCCTGAAAAAGGGAATAACGCGGGCCCGCGTTTCCAGGAAACGGTGGTCCTTGATTCCGAGGCCAAGCAATGCGCGCCTTTCCGGGAAAAATTGCGCGCCCTTTTGATCAAGGCGGCTTTTGATGACAAGACCGCGGGCGGAATTGTGCTTGCGGCCGATGAAGCACTGACCAATATCATCCGCCATGCTTACGGCGGAAAATCCGGGCGCGTTGAAATCGATGTGCGGGATTTTTCGGACCGGATGGAAATCACGTTTCGCGATCACGGCCAAAAATTTGATCCGACCCAGCTGCCGGAACCCGAGCTGCCACCGACCAAGGGCGGGGGATTGGGTGTTTATTTTATGAAGCAGCTGATGGACAAAGTTGAGTATGACGGGAAGGGCCCGGGCAACCGGCTTGTTTTAACAAAATTTAAAAAATAGAGGTGAAAGTATGAAGATTGACCAGCGTCAAAGCAACAATGTGGATATCCTGGAGCTGACGGGCGAATTGGATTTTCACTCCTCTCCGGAGCTGCGCGACCGCCTGCAGGATTTGCTGAAAAAACAGGCCGGCAAAATCCTCATTAATCTTAAAAAAGTGAATTATATCGACAGCTCGGGTCTGGCCACGTTTGTCGAAACGCTCCAGAAAATGAAGCGCATGAACGGCAAGCTGGTGCTTACCGATCTGGCGCCTGCCGTGCGCAGCGTTTTTGAGATTGCCAAGCTCGATCAAATTTTTCATCTGGCTGCTTCAGAACAAGAAGCCCTCACGGCGTTCGCCGGCTAAGAAGGAGTCCGGGGAGTGAAAGCTTTTTTCGGCCAGATCGGCCGTACGTTATTTTTCCTGCTGGCAGGCATCAGCCGTCTCTTCAGTCTTTTCCTCGCCGTTTGCCGCGTTGTTATCAATTCTTTTTATCAGCCGCGCGTGATCGGCCGCGAACATGTGGCGCATCAAATGCTGTCCATGGGCGTGGATTCAGTCCCGATCGTGGCCGTGGCCAGCTCGGCCGTGGGCATGGTGATCGCGCTGCAGGCCGCTTATCAATTGAAGATGTTTGGCGCCGTGCTTTATACCGGCAGCCTGGTCAGCGTTTCCATGGCCCGCGAGCTCGGCCCGCTGATTGCCGCGATTATTGTTTCCGGCCGCGTGGGCGCGCGCATCGCTGCGGAACTCGGCACGATGATGGTGGAAGAAGAAGTGGATGCCTTGAAAACCATGGGCCTCAACCCCATCGCATTCCTGGTCGCGCCGCGCATGCTTGCGCTCGCGCTGATGCTGCCCTGTCTCGCCGTGGTCGCGGACGTCTGCGGCATGCTCGGCGGATTTTTGATCGGCACCGTGGGTGTGGGCATTAATCCGTATTTATATCTCGCCAAAAATTTCGATGCGCTCGTGCTGAAAGATATTTACAGCGGCCTGGTCAAAAGCGGCATTTTCGCGCTCTTGATCGGCATGGTGAGCTGTCATGAAGGCCTTGCCGTGGAGGGCGGCGCCGAAGGCGTGGGGAAAGCCACCACGCAGGCCGTCGTGACTTCCATTGTCCTCATTATTGTGACTGACTGTCTGGCCACGGCCATCATCTATTACGCGCTGCCTACATGACAACCCCCGCCCAGCCCCCCATCATTCAAATCAAAGGCCTGATCAAACGCTTTGGCGACCGGGCGGTGCTCGACGGCTTGAACCTCAATATTCCGGAAGGCCGCATCACGGTCATTATGGGCGGGTCGGGCTGCGGCAAATCCACTTTTCTGCGGCATCTGATCGGCCTGCATAAGCCCACGGAGGGCGAGATCTGGGTGGACGGCGAAAATATTGCGGACATGAACGAAAAGAGCATGAATCATGTGCGCCGCAAGTTCGGGATGCTGTTTCAAGGATCGGCGCTTTTTAATTCCATGACCGTGGGCGAGAACGTGGCGCTGCCGCTCAAAGAGCACACGGACCTTTCCCAGGAAATCATTAATATCATCGTAAAGGTGAAGCTGGAACTGGTCGGGCTCACGGGGTTTGAACATTTCATGACTTATCAGATTTCCGGCGGCATGAAAAAGCGCGTAGCGCTTGCGCGCGCGATTGCCATGGATCCCAAAATTGTTTTCTATGACGAGCCGGGCGCCGGCCTGGACCCGATCACGGCCAGCATGATCGACCAGCTGATTTTGGACCTGAGCCGCAAACTTAAAATAACTTCGGTCGTGGTCACGCATGAAATGAAAAGCGCATTCCGCATCGCGGACCAGATGATCATCCTGCATAAGGGCCGTGTCCTCGAAGTCGGCCCGCCGGATCAAGTCAAAAATTCTACCAATCCGTATGTCCAGCAATTCATTAACGGCGAGCCTGAAGGCGCCATTCCTTTAAATCAGACGAGCGATGCGTATCTCAAGGGCCTGCTCGATTAATCATTTTATGGAGGATGTATGAGTTATTCACAAGCTGAAATCAAATCCGGCCTTCTCGTTTCAATTGCGTTTGTCCTGCTGCTCGGGCTGACGTTTATCGTGGGCGGTTTTCTCAAAGGCGGCGGCCAGGAATTTCAGGTCCAATTCGGCTATGTGAGCGGGCTGGGGGACAATGCGCCCGTGTATTTTGCCGGCCGCGAGGTGGGCAAGGTCTCTTCGATTGATATTGTCAACGACACGGAAAAGCCGGTGCGCGTGACCGTGAAAGTGGCGGACCACGTGCGGCTGCGCTCAGACAGCGCCGCCTTCATTGATACCCTGGGCTTGATGGGCGAGAAATTCGTGGAGCTCAGCCCGGGCACCGTGGGCGCGGATGCGATTGCGCCCGGCACCGTGATCATGGGCACCGATCCGATCCCGATGCATCTGATGGTGCGGCGCATGAATCTTCTGGCCGAGCGCATGGAAGTTATGACCGACAGCTTGAATCCGATGATGGAAAAACTGAACACGATGATGGTAGGCCATGAAGAAGAAATTGCGGCCATCATCGGCAATGCCAATGAAATTTCAGCGAATCTGAGGGACATGACGCATGACCTGAAATACCGGCCGTGGCGTCTCCTGAGAAAAGGCTGATGGCTTTCCGCCTCCTGACCCGGCGCAACGGCGCCATCCTGCTTTTCGCCGCGCTCCTGTTTCTTCTAGACGCTTTCCGCCTCATCAATTTTCACGAGGCCAAACTGCTCG
>Ga0209726_10009616_pt1 | contig 10027 bp, 10 predicted proteins | sample Subgrocontami54m_FD_187453 | JGI IMG/M metagenome (GOLD analysis project Ga0209726, IMG submission 187453) | Subsurface groundwater microbial communities from S. Glens Falls, New York, USA - GMW46 contaminated, 5.4 m (SPAdes) (version 3) | ecosystem: Environmental > Aquatic > Deep subsurface >... | reverse complement strand
CACCCTGCTCCACAACCGCGCCGTCCACGTTTTCGACCGGGTCACCAAGGATGACGCGCGGCGCAGCCGACCGTCCTCGCTCAAGTCATTCAAAAAAGATAAATTCTAGCCAAAAGTATTTGAAATTCGGGAACGAAGACTACATCGGAAAAACCGTGTCTCCCGCAAAGGCGCGAAGGAAGAGCATTGTCATTTCGAACGAAGAGAGAAATCTTTCTTAGATCCCTCGCATTGGCTCGGGATGACGGCCCTCGACCCGTCACTTTGCGCCTTTGCGCCTTGGCGGGATAAATTTTCCTGGATTCGTTCGGTTCAACATTTCCAAGTTAAGTATCTGCGCCTAAATATCGTTCGAACGGTCCTGGAATTCCTTCCACACCGTCCCGTCTGCTCGATGCCTTGCCTAAGACGTTCAGCGATCTCAATCATGGTGGAATCCCTCTCAAGCCGCCGTGTCCACCGTATTAAGAGCTAACAGCGGACTTAACCCCCTTCTTGACCCCCCGCAGATTTTGATCCGAGCCAGGCTAAGAAGGGCTGGACCCAGGCCGAGCTTGCGCGGCGGGTCGACATGCAACAGCCCAACATCGCGCGCTTGGAGGGGGGGAATTACGATCGGGTGTCGTTGCCGACGCTCAAAAAGGTCGCCCGCGCCCTCGGCGCCGAGATCGAGATCAAACTCTCCGCCTAAGCAAATCAAAGCGGCAGACGGCAAAATATTTCTCCAACCCCAAAACGTTTTCGCAATCGGAATTGACGACGGGCGAGCTATGTGTCTGCGCGCGTTCTTTTATGAAATGCCGCTCATAGCCACTGTTTGAGCCAGCGGACGAATAAATTTATCGCAATTGACGGAAGTTAGCTATCGCAAACAGCGCCAATAATGAAGAGTCCCGTTTCGAGGAGGACATCGTTACAGACCTCTCCCATTGTAACTTCGAGACGGGCGACCTCTTCGGCACTGATCGAAAGCGGTGGATGCACATGGATGTGTGCGTCTTCGTCCTCGCACCGCTCGAAGGAAATCTCTACGCGCGCTTGAGGCGATAGCTCTTTGATCAGGGCGCTAAGTTCAGAGATCTTGGTTTCCAGCAGCTCTTCTCGGTTAGGAGTTTTTGGGGTTCGAGGCATCGAGCACGTCCCTCATGAGGAGTTCTGAAAATTGCGCAGCCAACCGAACGGCCCGCTCAGCCTGTCGCTGGCTCGCTCCTGGCTGCCGATAATCCGCGATGTGCCTAATCTCCATGGTCGTGGGTAGAGCACTGGCGAAGCTTGCGGGCACTATTTTTCGCCCCCGAACAAAGTTTTGAACGAACGCACTATGGACTCCCTTGTGGGTCCATTCGCCATGCTTGATTCCCCGAGTTTCGAGAGCGCCTATCGCTATCTGAAACATCGAAAAGTACGCCCGGCTTGCCGCAGAGTCAAAGAATTGGTGCTCCAGGCATAAACGCGCTGCTTGTAGGGAAGACTGAGCCCGGTTCAAATCCACTTGATTGTTTGTAGAAGAGACATGGATAATTGTCAATCGGCAAAGACGGGTGCAAAAACGAACGGGTTATCCGGGAGGAAGAAATGGTGTCTGAAACCTTTTGCTTCAGTACATTCCACGGCAAGGATGTGGGTTATGAATTTCCGGCAGCACAAAGCTTCTTAAGAACCCAAAGGTGCGGACGGAGTATGAAAAACTCGGCCCGGAGTTTCAACTCGCGCAGATTTTGATCCGAGCCAGGCTAAGAAGGGCTGGACCCAGGCCGAGCTTGCGCGGCGGGTCGACATGCAACAGCCCAAGATCGCACGTCTGGAGGGGAGAAATTACAATCGGGTGTCTTTGCCGACGCGCAAAAAGGTCGCCCGCACTCTCGGCGCCGAGATCGCGATCAAACTCTCCGCGGTCGCGTTGCTCCGCGGGTCGGTGACGCTAAGCAGATTGCCGTTCGCATCGTAAGTTAACCCGGTGGTCCCGTTTGGCGGATCGAGCCTCCAGGGCAGCCGGTTCAACGCCTCGTAAGTATGGATTGTCGGGAAGTAGAGACAATAAAATCATTATAATGAAGCCTGACACCGTTCCTTCCTGGAATTCCTTCCACACCGTCCCATCTGCTCTATGGCTTGCCCAAGCTGCGCCGCAATCGCAATTATCGTAGAACCCGTCTCAAGGCGTCGTGTCCACCGCCGTATTAAGAGCTAACAGCGGACCCCTTTCGAGGAGAAAGAGTTGGGGAAAAAAACAAAAACCCCGCGGGGCGGGGTTTTTGCACGAGACCGAGGCGTCTGGGAAATATCAGCTGCGGCGCGACCGGCGACGAAAGCGGAAGCCGGCGCCCATCAGGCCCAGACCGACCAAAGACAGGATACCCGAAGCCGGCTCGGGCACTTGACGCCCGACGTCCTGCGAGTAAAGCGAACCGACCTTACCCCCGCCTGAAGTCGCCATAAACGCAATCTGCAGGTGCGGACCCGTTGAGAAAATGGCCAAGGGGGACGAGAAGTCAATGGTGTACGTGAGGTCGAACGGCTGCGGATTCAGGTTCCGGTCCGGAGCGATGTTGAAGCAGATCGAACCCGAGGGCGATCCGCCCGTTAGGCAGTTAACGTTCGAAGCAGACAGTTGTTTGTTCAGTCCCACGAGGTTCACGGCACCCGGTCCGTTGGCAGTGCCCGTGACCGTGTTGAAGTTGAGGCCCAGATCCTTGAGATCGAACGCACCAAGGTAATTCGCCGTGCTCCAGTCGCCACCCAGCGTCCCTTGGAGGCGGAATGTCAGCGTGTCCGCGTCGGTCTGGTTGAACGTGAAGGTCACGCCCTGGAAAGTATCACTGTACGTATCACCAATGCTCGCCTTGGCTGTACCACCGCCAACGAGGAGCGCTGCCACCATGACCACGCTCTTCATACCATTCAGAAACCTCTTCATCCGGTAAACCCCCGATATTTTCACGTAACAGTACTAAAGCAACTGTTGGACCAGAGTGTGACAATACAATCTTTTCGACAAGTTAGAGCAAATTTCGCAGACCCTAAGACCAAGAATTCTGTAAAACTATTTTACACATTTTTTGATTTCCAGGCGCCGTTTGCAGTGTTTTCTTAATTCCACCGTAATATCAAGGCATTACAGCCTGGGCTGTGTTGATATCGAAAGTGTAAAGTTTCTTTACAGAAGCTTGCTGGCTTTACACTTTTCCTGACTCGGAATCGGAAATTCTTCCCGCCAAGCATGTCCTGAGCCTAGTCGAAGGGGCGCCACGACGCTAAGCGACAGGCCCAAGGCCTGTCATCCCAAGCGAATGCGAGGGATCTAGGAAAGATTTCTCTCTTCGGTCGAAATGACAATGCTCTTCCTTTGCGACCTTGGCGTCTTTGCGAGAGATAATCCGATTTCTTTTTTGCGCCCTGTGCGTTCTTTGCGGTAGAAATTCCGAGACCGACCGGTGCGCGAAGCGCACCCTACGAAAACCTTCGTGACCTTCGTGTGCTCCGTGGTGAAATATCCGGCTCCCCTTTGGTTGCAGCTCCGCCCCGGCCGTGAGATTTGGCGACACCACCCTGCGGTAAAACTGGTTAGATTGTATTCGGACTTAGCGAGAGTTGGCGGGATTGAGACGGGCGACAACGAAGCCATTTGAGATGGGCCCGATTGATTACGACGGTCGCGGTTGCCGCGGACGGGTCATTTGATTATTGGATCCACCTTCGTTTGCCGGTTGTGCGTCTTGGTCGGCCTTCGGTCTAAAATTCTTCTTTTCAAGACCGTACAGACGCATTTTACGCGTGAGCGTTCTGATACCCAGACCCGAACTTTTCGCGGTGAGAGCGATCTTTCCCTCGTATGACCCCAGCTGTTGAATGAGGTATTGTTTTTCCTGCTCCATCAACCACTCATTCAACGTGTTCGCCAGCGGATCTGGAGCCCGGCGATCCTCGACCATGGGTGAGTGCGTGGGCATCTCTATCTTCTCTATAACGGTCCCGCTAGTCATTACGATAGCGTTCTCAAGAATATTTTGCAGTTCGCGAATATTTCCCGGCCAGTGATACTGCGTGAGCCGGCTCATTGCGCCTCGTGACATTCCGGTAATGCCCTTTTGAATCGCAACTCGATGGTGGCGCAGAAAGTCATCTACCAGGAGCGGGATATCCTCGCGCCGGTCGCGCAGCGGCAGCAGCCGGATCGGAATTACATTGATGCGGTAATAGAAATCACTACGCATCTTACCTTGAGAAATGAGCGCCTCTAAGGGGACATTACTGGCAGCTATGACCCGCATATCGACTTGGATCGGCCGATTACCGCCAAGCCGCTGGACCTTCTGGTCTTCAAGGACCCGGAGAAGTTTCGATTGCATGAGCAGAGAAATGCTTTCAATTTCGTCAAGGAACAAGGTGCCACCGTGCGCCAGTTCGATCTTGCCCGCCCGCGCCCGCTCGGCGCCTGTAAAGGCGCCCTGTTCATATCCGAACAGTTCGCTTTCCAGAAGCGTCTCCGGAAAACCGGCACAATTGATGGTTGCAAAGGGCCCATCCCGGCGCGGGCTGTGATAGTGGATAGCGCTGGCGACCAACTCTTTCCCGGTTCCGGTTTCGCCCTCGACGAGCACCGTCATGTCCGTCGGAGCGACCATGCGAACAATCTCGAAGACATGGTGCATCTCCGGCGTCCTGCTCAGCATGCCGCCGAATTCGCCGCCACCCTTGAGCGTCCGGCGAAGTTGGCGAATCTCGATAAAAACCCGCGCCTTTTCCAACGCCGCTTTGGTGGATTCCTGAATCGCTTCGGCGCCGAATGGCTTGACGATAAAATCACTCGCGCCGCTTTTGAGCACGTCAACGGCGCAATCAATGGCCGCGTGGCCCGTGATAACGATGACCGGGACATCGGGGTACTTTTTCTTTATCTCCGCAGTCAGATCAACCCCGCTAATCCCAGGAAGCCGGATATCGGTGACCACCAGATCGATGTCTCTTTTCTCCAATCGCTCCAATGCCGCCTCGCCCGAATGGGCGACGTCCACCGCATAATCGCTGTAGGTGTACAGCCTCTGCAGTTGCTGGCAGATGATCTCCTCATCATCCACCACCAAAATATGTGGGCTTAACTGATCCATGCTAACTCTCCCCGAGATGGGAAAGGAAAAACTGTAAACGGTTGCTATTGGTTGTTTGGTAATAAAGCGTGATCGTCGATAACGGTGGGGTTATTCGAGTCACCAACGAGAATTGCAGCACACCACTTGCCGTTTTTTCGACTGGGCCGACCTGCATTGGAGATCCTATTGCGCCATCTGAAAGCGATGACAAGTTGTTCCAAACTATGCCAAAAATCGCCTTCTTATACAAACAAATACCAAAAATAGCAACAGCATCTCTCGCGGGATCTCTTTGGTCCCGCATTGACAGCAATCATCCTAGATCCGGCTATTGCCTAGCAGTTGCTTAGCGCAACTGATCGAAGCCGAAGAACTTTCGCTTACTTGCTGGACTAACTTTTCTGGTCCGTATTGCATCATTCTATTTCTCTTGTTGGACCGAAGCGTATCTTTTTACCACGAAGTTCCCAGCGCGGCTAGGCCGCAACCGGACGAGAAAGGCTAGTTTTCACCACGAAGTTCACGAAGTAAAAGTTCGAAATTCAAATTTCGCAATTCGAAATATTTACACTTCGGACCCCTTCGCGCACTTCGCGCACTTCGTGGTGAAAAGTCTTCTCCGAACTCCGCGTTCTCCGTGTCTCCGTGGTGAGAAAACTCTTCATCGGAACCTTCGTATCCTTCGTGTGCTTCGTGGTGAAAAGTCTTCTCCGAACTCCGCGTTCTCCGTGTCTCCGTGGTGAGAAAACTCTTCATCGGAACCTTCGTGTCCTTCGTGTGCTTCGTGGTGAGATATCCTGCTGGTCGAATATCCACCGAGGTTGATACCTTGATAGGTCGCTTAGACACATCAACTGCCGTTTTTAGGATCATCTAAACCTTACAGCGAAACGATATTAGATCTCGGAAAGCCCTTGAGCGCATTTCGGCAATCGACGATGACAGGGCTGTGAGCTGCAATCATCTGATAGTTGAAAGCCGCATGGTCTGTCAGTAGCACAACGCAATCGACGGACTTAAGCAGATCGGCAGTGAGAGGCAGCGATTTGGTTTTCTCACCATTTAGTTGGATCGCTGGCACGTGAGGGTCGGAATAACAAACGGTGGCGCCCTTTTGGTGAAGACCGTAGAGGACCTCGAGCGCGGGGGATTCCCGGGTATCGCTGGTGTCGCGTTTATAGGCAACTCCGAGGCCGAGAATTTTTGAACCTTTCACGCTGCGTTGACGTTCGTTCAACGCATCGGCCACCCGGGTGATCGTGAACAGAGGCATTTGGCTGTTGATCTGTGCGGCCAATTCGATGAACCGGGGCTCACAGCCGTTCAACCTCGCTTTCCAGGTGAGATAATAGGGGTCCACCGGTATGCAGTGTCCGCCTAAGCCCGGCCCGGGATAGAATGCCATAAAACCGAAGGGCTTGGTCTTGGCCGCTTCGATCACCTCCCAGACGTCCACGCCGAACGTACGACACATAATCGCCATCTCATTGGCCAGTGCGATGTTGACGTTGCGGAAAGTGTTTTCGAGGAGTTTTGCCATCTCGGCGCATTCGGGCGACGAAACCGGAACAATCTTGTTGACGAACTGCTGGTAAAGCAGACCGGCCAATTTGCCGCACTCCGGGGTGATGCCACCGATTATTTTGGGTATCGTGCGTGTCGTGTGAGTGAAATTGCCCGGATCGACTCGCTCCGGTGAAAACGCCAGGAAGAAATCTCTCCCTACTTGGCGGCCCGGTTTCTCTAGTATCGGCAGTACCAGTTCGCGTGTCGTGCCGGGATAAGTGGTGCTCTCGACGACAATCAGTTGCCCCGGCTGGAGGTGGCCGCTGATCGCCTCGGCAGCGGCGATCACGTAGGAAAGGTCGGGTTCTTTGGTTTTTCGAAGCGGCGTCGGAACGCATATGCTCACGGCATCGAGATTTTCGATGGCCGCCAGCGATTGCGTTGCCTTGATTCGTTTCTGTGTCACCAGCGGCATAAGCGTCTCGCTCGGCACATCCAGGACGTACGAGATCCCCGAATTGACGGAGTCGACTTTGTTGCGGTCGATGTCGATACCGGTCACCTCAAACCCCTCCTTGGCCATCTCCGCGGCCAAAGTGAGGCCAACGTAACCCAAGCCGATGACCCCGAGCCGGGCGGCCCGATTTTGGATTTTTCTAGCCAGTTCTTGAGAAGAGTGATGCTGCGTTCCCACGTGGATCTTTTCTTGACTCTGTAACATGTGCGATCTCCTTCCGAGTTTTTCAAATGCAACTTTTACCACGAAGGACGCGAAGTTCACGAAGAAGACAATATTTCACCACAGAGGCACAGAGTTCGCAGAGAAACAATTCGAAATGCGAATTTCGAAATTCGAAATGTTCATGCTCCGTGCTCTCAGTGTCTCCGTGGTGAGTAAACTCTTTATCCGAACCCTTCGTGTACTTCGCGTGCTTCGTGGTGCAAAACTCTTTTCCGAACTCCGCGGCCTCCGCGCCTCCGCGTGAGAAAACTCTTTAGCCAAAGAAAAAATGCAACTTTTACCACGAAGGACACGAAGAGCACGAAGTTAAAAAGTTTTAGAATATCAACATCCGAACCTTCGTGTCCTTCGTGAACTTCGTGGTGCAAACCTCTTCTCCGAACTCCGTGCTCTCAGTGTCTCCGCGGTGAGTAAACTCTTTATCCGAACCTTCGTGCTCTTCGTGCACTTCGTGGTGCAAAATTCTTATCCAAACTCCGCGCCCTCCGCGCCTCCGCGTGAGACATCCGAAGTCGATTACTTTGCCCCCTCCGGCCCTCCGCGAAAGAACTCCACCGTCTTGGCCAATCCCTCTTCAAATGAAACCTCAGGGTTGTATCCAAGGCAGCGTTTCGACTCAGAAATGTCAGCCTGGGTAAAGCGCACGTCGCCCGCTCTTGCCGCCGTGTGTGATCTTTTTAATTTCAATCCCAAACTTTTTTCTATCTCGGCGATGAGATCGAGCAGTGTATGGGTCTCCCCTTGCCCGACGTTGAAAGCCTGCCCGACACCTAGCTTAGTCTGCGCCGCTTGCAGATTCGCCGCTACGACGTTGTCGATGTAAGTAAAATCCCGGGATTGCAAACCGTCGCCGTGAACTTCAAGCGGCTCTCCCCGTAGCGCCCATTGAATGAACCGCGGGATAACCGCCGCATACTGTGAGTTCGGATCTTGTCTCGGACCATAAACGTTAAAGTAACGCAAGCTGACCGTTTCCAACCCGTAAAGCTCACTGAAGACTTTGCAATAATATTCGCCCGCGAGTTTCGCTACGGCATAGGGCGAGATCGGACCTGGCGTATCTGTTTCTTTTTTCGCCTGCATCGACCCTCTGCCATAGGCCGAGGAAGACGAGGCGTAAACGACTCGTTTGACGCCGCAGTCGCGGGCCGCCGTCAGAACATTCAACGTTCCCTCCACATTGACCCGATTGACGAGCGTGGGATTCTCTACAGAAAAAGGAACCGAGCGCAGAGCAGCTTGATGAAAAACCGCCTGAACCCCATCGGCGGCCTTCTTTACGATCTCGAGGTCGAGGATATCGCCGCAAAGGATCTCGACTTTATCCCCCAGTCCGGCGAGGTTAGCGCGTTTTCCCGAGCTAAAGTTATCCAACACTCTCACCCTTTCTCCCATCGCCACGACCTTCTGGACTATGTGAGATCCGATAAAACCTGCTCCGCCGGTGATTAGGTACATCCGTGACCCTTTCTCTATTTTCCGCAATCAGACGACTCTTTCATGAGTGGTGCCACGCAATTCAGATGCCGATTGAAGCGTGGCTGAATTGGACTAATCCAAAATCTGCGCGGCTCGCGCAAATTTTCCGAAAGTTGAAGACTCTCGGATTTGGATATTCCTCGCGCCAAGACGCCAAGACCCTAAGTGACAGGCCCAAGACATGTCATCCCGAGCGAATGCGAGGGATCTAGGACGAAGGTTTCTCTCCTTGCTCGAAACAAGAATTTCTCTCGGAGTTTAGCCTGAGCTTGCCGAAGGCTTCGAAGTGACAATGATTTCCCTTTGCGTCTTTGCGCGAGATATTCCGAGACCGAGCGGTGCGCGAAGCGCACCCTACGAAAACCTTCGTGTCCTTCGTGCACTTCGTGGTGAATCCGACTTTTCCCATTTTGGTTGCGGCTACGCCGCGCTGTGACCTTCGTGGTAAAAGTCAAATTTTCTTTCATGCCTGGCCCAAGAGTCCGCCAGCAAATTGCAAAAATCACTGTGTATTGTAATCTGCAATGGCCGGTTTGTCGAATAGCAGCGGCGCGACGTGACGTGCCACTTACCGGAGACCTACCTGTGTACCGCACGAAGTCAGGAGAATAGAGGATGGGGAGAGGCCCGGTATCCCAACAGGGGGGATAGCAACGCCGATGGACTGAACTCGATTGTCAACCCACTCGGCAAAACGTGCTCACTAGCACTCATCTGGAAGCTGCGTGTACCTTAAAACTACCCCTGTCGGCGGGGTCGGAAGATAACATGCAGAGGTTGGAGCTGATTTTGGATCCGGCCCTCTGCGTTCACGGAATGAGGGTATTGTGACACCCCACGGGCAAGCCATGTGACACCTTCCACTACGCCCGTGGAGCGGAATCCTGAGCTAGCGCCCCCGGTTAAAGCCAGGGCTCGAGTCGAAGGGCTGACGGCTTAAAACGGCCCTCGTGGCCAGACCCGAAGATGGCCGGTTATATTGCCCGACAAAAGGCGACGAGCCAGACTGCTAACCGCCGCCCCGTGACGATAGTTTGGTTTGGCCGAGATATGGACCAACCGGCCGCGGAATCTTTACCACCCGCTAAGGGCGCGCTGCACCGCGCTTCCGCCAAGAATAGAGACCCACGATCAGCAAGCCCACACCGAGGAGCGTTACGGTCCCAGGTTCCGGCACGCGGAGTGTAGCATTGAAGCTCGTGGCTTGCGG
>Ga0209726_10009615_pt1 | contig 10027 bp, 11 predicted proteins | sample Subgrocontami54m_FD_187453 | JGI IMG/M metagenome (GOLD analysis project Ga0209726, IMG submission 187453) | Subsurface groundwater microbial communities from S. Glens Falls, New York, USA - GMW46 contaminated, 5.4 m (SPAdes) (version 3) | ecosystem: Environmental > Aquatic > Deep subsurface >... | reverse complement strand
CGCCCATCGGCGAGAAGGCGATTCTCCATGGGTTGTACAAGCAAATCAAAGGAGATTTTTACACGGCGGTGACTCGGCCGCCGGCCGTCTATCGCGGCAATCCTTTCGTGATCGAGGCAGGCCTGGCATTTGGCAAAGGACTGGAACAAGCGGCGGAGAAAGCGGCAGAGCCCAAGGCGCCGCTCGCCGAAGGCGAGCAGCACGATAACGACAACGAGCTGGCCCGCGTCATTCGCTACGCCAACCGCGTGCCGCTGCTCTATCAGCAGTCCGGCTGCGCGACGTTCAAGGCCGTGCTCGACACCACCTGGCGCAACTACGGCGTCGCGCAGTCGAGGGGCGCGCTGCCGGCCGGTCCCATGGTGATTTTCGTCCACATGGCCTCGGTGTGGGTGCCGTTCACCAGCGAATCCAAGGAAGCGATCGCCGATTACGACGAGATCCGCAAGGAAATCCGGCTCGCCCTGCAAGAGTGCGGGCGGCGGCTTGGAGTGTTCCTAAGACGGCGCGAGCTCGCCAAGAGCGAGTTCCGGCGGCGCAATATCTTCGAGCTCTACATCGAAGAAGTCGTTGAGGCGTGCAACCGCCTCAAAGGCGGCAAGCTCGCCAAGGAAAAACTCAAGAACCAACTTCAGAAGATCGCCATGACGCGGACCGGCGGCCAGAAGACCGATGAAATACTGGGGAACGATGGTAGCGGCCCGGAAGGCCTCCCTCATTCGATCATCGTCACCGCCGAGGGAACCGAAGGCGAGGCGCCGGTTTTGACTCTTGAAGAGGGGAACGCGGGCTCCCCTTCGGATGAACTTCCGCTGGACGTGGAGGAATCCCCGGCTCCCGCGCGGTCCAAAAAAAAGGCTGCGCCTGCCAAAACAACAAAGCCCAAAACGACGGGCAAGAAACATCCCGCGAAAGTTGAGCGCCAGAGCGCTACACAATTGAGTTTGAGTTTTGAAAAGGCCGGAACCGGCGCAAAGCGCAAGGAAACGATAGGAAAAAAACATGGCGCGAAAAAAGTCAAAAAGTAACGGCGCGGTTGAGAAGAAGCTCGTCGGCGTAGCCGACGTGGTCATTACGGCCGCGGAGCGGAGCAAGGACCCGGCGTTGTCGATTCCCGTGCGCAGTCTCGCCAACGTCACGTTTAACGAGAAACGCGGCATCATCGAAATGGGCCGCAGGAAACAGACGCGCACGTTTTTCAACGTCGGCATGGCCAAGAAGTTCATGCAGACCGTGCTCGTGGCCGACGCCCTGGCCGAGCTCCAGCGCGCGGATCTCACGACTTCTCTCCGGGAAATTTACTATCGGACCAAACACACGATCAAGAACTCGCACGAGAACACCTTTGACAACCAGAACGAATCCGACCCGCTGATCGAAGACCTCGAAGTCACGCTGGAAGCCCTGCGGGAGGAGCTGCACGTGCGCGCGGAGAACTCCGGCACCGTGGTGGGGCCTTTGGTCTTAGTCGACGACGGCGACCGGGTGGACTGCACGCGGCTGGGCAAAGGCGGTTACTCGGTCCCCTCCATCGTCGAGCCGGAATACATCCAGATCAGCAAATGCACGGCGGACTTCGTGCTGCTCGTCGAGAAAGGCACCCAGTGGAACCGTCTTTCGGAAGACAAATTCTGGCGGCGCTATAACTGCATCCTGCTGACGGGCAACGGCCAGCCGCCCCGCGGTGTCAGGCGCCTGGCGCGCCGGCTGCACGAAGACTACGATCTCCCCGTTTACGTCCTGGTCGATAATGATCCCTGGGGCTACTACATCTACTCGGTGGTCAAGCAGGGATCGATCAATCTCGCCTTCGAGAGCCAGCGCATGGCCATTCCCAAGGCGAAGTTCATCGGCTTCTCCAGCGCCGATCCCGACCGCTACGGCCTGCCGCGCACCGTCGGCATCAAGCTGAACGACAAAGACGTCAACCGGGCGAAGGAGCTGATGAAGTATAAGTGGTTTCAGAAAAAAGAGTGGCAGAATGAAATCAAAGGCATGCTCGCGAGCGGTCTCAAGTTCGAGCTCGACGCCCTCGCCAACAAGGACTTTCAGTATCTGACCAAGACCTACCTGCCGAGAAAGCTCAAAGAAAAAGATTGGCTGGATTAGGGCGAGCCGCCGCTGTAGGTTGACGAAGGACTGTGGAAAAAGTTGTCCAAATAATCCGTTCTTTCGACGAAACGGACGATGGTGACTACAAGTATTACCGCGCCCTTTCCGGCAACGAGAAACTACAAATACTGCTCGAGTTGATCATGCCTGAGAATCCCGATGCGGCCGTTATCGAGCGATCTGCGCGAGTTTACCCGCTTACTGAACTTGAAAAGAGTAAGGATGAGGAAAATATCAAACTGTTGGAGAAAACTAGGCCGCCACGTTCATAGGATGCCTCGATCGATCTCAAGTTCGAGCTCGACGTGCTGGCCAACAAGGACTTTCAGTATCTGACCAAGACCTACCTTCCGCGGAAGCTCAAAGAGAAAGATTGGTTGTCGAAATACCAGGTGGGACGATTTCGTGTCGTCTACGAGATCGACGGAAGAAAAACGGATGATTAGGATTTTCGCAATCGGTCACCGGCGGGAGTTTCACGAAGAGCTGGTTGAACACGTCCGCCAGTTAAGGCAACGGCGGAAATAGAAGACAAAGCGGTCCCGCCGGGAACTGAACAGAAATAAGTCCAGACTCAGGCCTGACCCGCAACCCTCGCCTCTACATGTTTTCATTGGCACCGCCAAGAAAACGGAGGCGCGATCGGCGCGCTACAGGTGGGTCGGGCTTTTCTAGGGGATATGCCAAAGAACTCGGGGCTCAAAATCTTCCCAGGTGTCTTTATTCGACCTGCCGCCGGCGGCGCCTGGGTCTTTTTCAAGAAACCTGTTTCTAAGGCTGAAGGAGTCACGCGCGGCGCAAGCGAGCGCCGACCGAGATAGGCCGCGAGTCGTTAGGAGAAGGGCCACCCCCCTGGCGGTTTTTCACGGCCAGCGGGCTGTTGACAAGTTCAAGTAGCTGGCGGATATTGCAACCGATTCGGATTTGACTGGTGGAACCGTCTTAGGAGATAGGCCGACCGGCTTTGGTCACCGCCCAATGCGGGTACGGAGGTTGAAGACGAACTCGGGTGGACATCTTCAGCGGGAACGTGGACGTGACGACATTGACCCAGATGCTGGCTAGCATTCTCGGCCTGGTTCTAGCAGCAGGTGTCACATGGTTCATTATCGACTTCGGCATCGCCCTGTTTTACCCTCTCGATGCGATCAGCCGACGCAAGCGCGCAGCGGACCGCAAGGATTACGCCTCGCGGGCGGCTCTGATCCACGAGTTCTATTCGCCGAGTTCGAATGCGCCCCTTCTCAAAGACGGACTCGTCATCGAGCATCGAGTCAAGGAGACGAAGGACTACCGCACAGAGGATATTGCGATCCGTCTTGGAGCTAATGGGCAGACTGTGTTCCGCTGGCATCATGGCTACGGCCATTTTGCGCCGGGCGCTGACTATGAAGACTCCGGGACGAGGATGGCAGCCGTTCGATCGTATGCACCTGGGGACTGGGAGCGCTCGTTCGAGAGTCTGTGGAGGGCAACCAAACCATTGGCGACGAAACGGGAGAAAGAGCGCGAACGCGCTTGCCGCGAGGACGAAAAACGACAGTGGGGGTTGTAGGCTGCCTTTCGACTTTCGTTCCTCGTCGGCTGGAGGCTGGTTCGGCATCGCACCGTCTAACCCTGCGCTGCACCCGGCAGCCGCACGGCACTTCGATGACGCGGCTGCGGGTGAGCGCAATCCGTTAGGCCGATCCAAGGCGGGCGGCCGCGGGGTGACAAACGCCACACTAATCGGAGTCACCGAATTGTGCGCTACGTTCTAGCAGTTGTCTCATGGTTCGCTGTCTGGCACGCGTCTGCCAGAGTATCGGATAGAGTCTTCCTTCCTCTCGTACGATCAGAGGCTGGCCTTTCCGTTCTCGGCTGGATCGCCGGAATAGGCATGTTGGTCTTTCCGTTTGTCACAGCGTCTATTGCAGCCGCGATCATTGTGAAAATCGCGAGCATGATGGACGCAGAACAGGCAAGGAGAGAAGCGGCAAGAGAAGCGGCAAGAAAGGCGGAGGAGGACGCGGAGCGCCAACGCAGAATCGCTGAGGAAGCGACGCGTGCTCGCACCGCCGCGCTCGTGGCGGAGGAAGCCCGTCGGCGGGAGACGGCCCACCTTCTAGCCCGAAGTTCGGTAGAGGCTTTCGAGTCCCTTCCACAGTTGCTGGTGCGCGCCGAACAGGAGTTCGATGCCGCGGAGACGGCGATGGACGAACGCGCCTTCGCACCGTTCTGGGAAGCCGTCGAGCGTGGGGCGGGTTGTCTAGGCTCCTTCGACTCAGCCATTCAGACGATAAGGAAGAATGCCGCGGAGTACCGAGAGCTTTCCAAAGGGTTGGCTGGAGCCAGGAGTTCCTTTCCGATCTCGGCCGAATCGATTGATGCAATGGCCGCAAGCAGCAGAACAGCCGGGCGAATGCACGTCGTCGTGGGAATGGGGCAGCGCGATTTTCAGTTTGCCACGATCTATGAGCAGCGCCGGACGAATCAGATTCTCATCGCGGGTTTCTCGACGCTCGGCGCTGCTCTTCAAGGCCTTGGTCATAGGCTAGAGCTGTCAATTCAGGAAGTACGTAACTCGATTGATGAGATGAGTGACAGTGTCGTAGAGGCCGTGCGAGAGGTCGGCCATGACATTGACGCAAGGGTCGAATGGACGGTCGAAGCAGTGTCAGATCAGTCACGAATATTGTCGGAGAGCATCAGCTCAGACACGGCTGTGCTTGCCGAACGCTGCGACACGGTTGTGGAAATACTCGACGACATTCGACACGGACGACGCCGATGAACGCCGGCCCAACCAATAAGGATTGAAACGACTTTTGAAGTCGTTTCAATCCAATGTTCAAGAAGCCCGTCATCGGGGCGCCCCATATTTCGATGGCAGAAAGATGCAGGCCATAGTCGAGGCCCTTGTTCTTGAAGGCTTCGAGTGAGTAATCCTCTGGGACGTAGGTTGCGAACGTCATGAGTAGAGTTCGGTCACCTCGCCCCGTCGCGAGATCAAGAATGACGCCCAGGTTTTCTTTGAAGGACACGGCGCTGCGGGAGTCCCGGCCATAGTGAACCCAGTCTTCGCGGGGCGAGCCAGTCGGGACGTAACAATTCTTTGTCCATTTCTGCCTGAACTTGATGGCAAGATAGCGTAGAGTGTAGGGTAAGGCCAAGGAAGCCGTTCCATGGTAGGGGGCCAGAGCGTTTAGGATCTCGTACCAGCCGTGGGTGTCGCATTGGCCCAGGAGTTGCACGAGATAGTCGCGGTTATTAGACACACAAGAAGTTGGAGCCCACATGATTATCCCAGATGAAGTGAAGCGGCTCGCCCGTGCTGGCAAGGTCAGTAAGATCAAAGTGATAAGTCTTCTGCGCGCAAAAACTGGCCTCGGCCTCGCAGAGGCATATGCAATCGTCGACACGCTCGCCGCCGGCGGCGAAGTGCAACTCGAGACTCCCGCTTCCGCATCGCCCAGCGGAGAGACCCCGGAACAGCGAATTCAGCGACAACTTGAGGCCATCTACGCAACCGGAGGTGCCAGTGTCCTGAAAAAGGAAGAGATTGGAAAACTGCTGGAGATCTGCGCTGTCGATGAAGACTTGCTCTGGCTCGCTCGGGGGACGTACTACAACGACAGCGGTGTGTTGGTAGCTACATCGAGGCGCCTACTATTCATGAACGAGGAGATGGCCGACGGTCCGGAGGTAGTCGAGGAGTTTCTGCTCGACAAAATCTATCTCGCTCACCATAAGCCCGGCCTGCACGGATCCTCTATCAAGTTCTTCATATCTGGCAACGACAAAGCCGAGTTCAGCAACGTGGAGAAAGACGTCGCACAAGCTTTCGTTAACGTCCTGTTTCCACGGATTTGGTTCCAGTGGGATAAAGTATGGCAGCTCGAAGCGTGGGATCAACTCGAAATAGTCGAAGCATGGTACGAAATAGGCGTCATCACCACGGAGGAGTTCGCCGACCATAAGAAAAGAATTCTCGACCGGATCGCGCGGAGTGGCGGGCAGTAGGCGGAGGGCAGTCGCCGACCGTCGTAGGCAATCCGCCCGGGCAGGCAACCAGATTCGCTACCCCAAAAGCCCAGGATTAGGACAAACAGAATGCGAAAGGCAAAATGAGGCGATTGTCCCACAAAGTCCTCCTTGTTCATTTTCGCAATCGGGGAACAGAATACCCATCTTCCATCGAGGCAATCCACAGCTCAAGCAACATGCAGTGAAGATTAGCGGCAGATAAGCATTGTGTCACCGGATTTCACGCTAATTCCCAAGCGGTAATAAGCTTAGCGCTGGCGCGTTACAATTTCTCAACGCCGGAAATTCGCCTGCTGATGCGATGCGTACTCGGTCACGCGATCTCCGGCCGGACGATTAAGCGCTTGGCCAAAGACTCGGGCCACCGACTTAAGCGTGGTCGCCCACGAACAACTCCGAAGATGCATAAAGGTGACTTGAGCGCGCTCGTTGAGCTAACGAGCCACGGTCCGGACGGCTTTAACGAAAATGCTCTGCAATTGTTCCACCAAGTGCAGGGGTAATTTGGTCTCACGCCGCGTCAGTATCTCAGGTGGGTGACAAAGGTTGTTCGCCGCGGGAAATGCATGATGCGAAAATGCCTCCTCTGCCGGGAACTTTTCCCTTCTCTCGACTCAGGTGAGAGGCACTGTGGGCGGTGCCAGCCAAGTCAGCAGAGCCTGATAAGAAAACATAGCCAGTCGCTTTTTAACGGATCTTCTAAGGAGGGGTAGCCACTTTTGGCGTACCCCAAAAAGATGCTTACGAACATCTAGTCGGCGGTGTTTTCTGTGGTGGAAAAGTAACGGCACGCTGATAAGTTAATGAGGGCAGGTCATCTGATTTACGCTGGTATTGGATAGTTATCGATCCCTAACTATTTTTGTTACATTCTTGTAACAACCCTTCGATTCTCAACAGCCGTATAAAGACTCTTTCAGCTTTACCGATCAATTATCGTTCCTGACCGAGCTGGCATATTCCTTGCTCACATTCTAGGACGGATGAGTAGGTGAAGTGTTTGACTACGTAAATTGGAATCCTCTTTTAAAAGGAGCAGTAAGAAAATGTTTAGAAAATCGTTGATGCTTGTAGTTGGGGCTGTAGCATTCATCCTTGCGGTCAATGGCTGCGGTCGTAAGGCTAACGAACAGGGGACTATCCGCATTGCAGCTGTCGCTCCAACCACAGGCGCACAGGCGGACGTCGGACAGGACCTGGTCAATGGCATAAAACTCGCGGTGGAGGAGAAGAATCAAAAGGGCGGCGTTCTGGGCAAAAAGATCGAGTTGGTGGTCTTCGACGATGCGGCAGATCCTAAAGAAGCTGTCAGCGTTGCCCATAAGATTTCTTCAGATTCCACCATCGTGGGCGTCGTAGGCCACATGAATAGCGGGACAACCAAGCCTGCCACACCCATTTATAGTGAAGCTGGTTTACCGGTAGTGATGCCGGTGCCGACTAATCCTGAGATTACAAAGCAGGGTTTCTCCAACCTTTTCCGAGTTCCCCCCACTGATCTTGATCAAGGGACTGATGTTGCTCGCTATGCGCTCGACCGACTAGGGAAGAAGCGGTTTGCGATCATCCATGATTCCACGGCCTATGGGCAGCCTTTAGCGGAGGTAGTGCGAACCACCATCCCGAAGTTCGGCGGGCAAGTAGTCTCCTTCGATGGAATCAGCGAGGGTGACAAAGATTTTCGTGCACTGCTCACCAAGATCCGTGGTTCAAATCCGGACGCGCTATTTTTCGGGGGCATCTACAATGAAGGTGGGCTCATCGCGAAGCAAGCAAAGGAGTTGGGGCTAAAGGTCCAATTCCTTGCGGCAGACGGATGCTTTGGTGACAAGTTTGTCGAGATCGCAGGAACCTCAGCGACCGAAGGTGTAATCATGAGCTTCATTGCCCCGGATGAGAAGATAAGTGACGCAACCCGGACATTTGCAGAGAAGTTCCGCCAGAAATATGGCGGGATCAAAGCATTCGCACCTCTCGGATACGATTCCGCAAATATTCTGATGAATGGTATAGAGAAGGCCGGAAAGCCAGAGAAAAAAGCTGTTATAGCGGCCCTCCATTCGCCGGACTTTCGGTACTCGGGAGTGACTGGTGAGTCACACTTCGAGGCAGATGGTAATAACTCTCGACGGACTGTCTATTTCTTCATCGTAAAGGACGGAAAGTTTCGGCCGGTATAGGACCAAATGTGGGTCAATGCTCACGCAACAACTCCTGAACGGGATTGCGATCGGCTGCATGTACGCGCTCATTGCGTTGGGCTACACGCTGATCTTTGGCGTCATGCGCTTGATCTTCTTCGCCCAAGGCGAGATCTGCATGGTGGGCGCGTTTGCGGCCTTGGGGATTCTCCATTTCTTGGGATGGCGCGAACCAGGTGGATATCCGGTCCTGATTGTTGCCCTTGTTGCGGGGGTCATGGGCGCCGTTGCCACGGGTATCGTGGCCGAGCGGCTGGCCATCCGGCCACTCCGCCGAGCAGCCCGGACCAAGCAACTCATCGCATCGGTCGGTGTATCTATGATTCTTCAGAACGTTGTGATGCTGGAGGTCAGCACCGAGAACATTTCGTTTCCCCAATTGCTGCCTGACGCCGCATGGACACTGGGGACAGCTATAATCAGTCCTGTACAGGCTTTCATTATTGTGTGTTCCGTCCTGCTGATGCTGATTCTACAATGGCTGATGCGCGATACGCGGACGGGACTCCACATTAGAGCCGTGGCAGAGAGCGTACAAACCGCCGAGTTAGACGGGATCAATGTGGATAGAACCGTGATGCTGACATTCGTCATCGGATCGGTTCTTGCGGGTTTCGCAGGGGTTATGATGGCTGCCTACGATGGCATTGCGAAGTACAACATGGGTTTTTTGCCCGGCATAAAAGGATTCACTGCGGCTATCCTTGGGGGTTTTGGGCAGCCGGCTGGTGCAATGGTAGGCGGATTGGCATTAGGACTGGCCGAAACACTCGCGGCCGGCTACTTATCAAGCGCCTACAAAGATCTGTTGGCGTTCGCGGTATTGGTTCTGGTTTTAGTAGTTCGTCCAAGCGGCCTTGTGGGCAAGGGATGACCAAACAGATTGATAAACGCGGTCTGCTTGACATGGTGAAAGCGGAAACAACGAAGCGCCGGCTGCCAGTTATGGGCCTGCTGGCACTTTTGGGGCTTGCTTTGCTGCCATTGCTGGGTTTCAGCAATTACGTGCTGCATATCCTGGTGCTGGTCTTCGTGTATGTTGCGCTCGGGTTGGGGTTGAATATCGTTGTTGGCCTAGCTGGTTTGCTTGATCTTGGCTACGTTGCTTTCTATGCTGTTGGCGCCTACAGTTACGCCCTCCTCAGCCTCTATTATGACATCCCGTTTGCCGCAGCCCTTGGAATAGGTGCAGGGCTAGCTGGGGTTATCGGTGTGGTCCTTGGCTGGCCGACTATTCGCACACGTGGCGACTACCTTGCCCTGGTAACCCTTGGATTCGGAGAAATGATCCGTTTGCTCTTAAGGAATTGGGATTCCTTGACAAACGGCCCCCGCGGGATAATGAATGTGCCCCCACCAAGTTTAGTCGGCTTCGTTTTTGCCACGCCAGTTTATTACTACTATCTCGGCCTTCTGCTTGGCACCGCTGCTCTCATTCTCTTCCAACAAGTGAAATACTCTGCTGTTGGCCAGCAACTCGCTGCGATCTGTGACGATGAAGATGCAGCGGCAGCGATAGGTATCAACCCGGTGCGATGGAAACTCTACGCGTTTGCACTTGGCGCCTTCGTTGCCGGATTGAGTGGGGTTTTCTTTGCCTCGTGGCAGCGGTTCGTTTCTCCTGAGAGCTTCACACTGAGTGAGTCGATCCTCATTCTCTCTATTGTGGTTTTGGGAGGTGGAGGCCG
>Ga0209726_10009611_pt1 | contig 10031 bp, 9 predicted proteins | sample Subgrocontami54m_FD_187453 | JGI IMG/M metagenome (GOLD analysis project Ga0209726, IMG submission 187453) | Subsurface groundwater microbial communities from S. Glens Falls, New York, USA - GMW46 contaminated, 5.4 m (SPAdes) (version 3) | ecosystem: Environmental > Aquatic > Deep subsurface >... | reverse complement strand
CCACCCTCGGTAACGTCGCCAGAACCGGGGATGGCAAGGTGCTTCACAACGCCTTGGTTCGACCCGCCCGATGATCGCGTTGAGCCTCGCGCATCAACACGTCGAGCCGACCTGCCGCCACGTCGGACTCAAGTTGACGGTCCCACACGGCTGCGTCGTACTCAGCAAACCATTTCCGAAAACGCGCGAGATCCTTCTTCGGAATGCGCTTCACGGGTGGAGCGCTGTTAGCCACCGACTCTGATGAGCGCTCCAGCTCGCACCTTTGACAAGGCATCGAGAATTTGCGGCACGAGAGCGCGAAGTTCCATCAACCGAGTCCTCGGCTCGCGCACGACGACGACACCAATTCCTGATGCTCGGACGTTCTGTTGAAACTCAAGGTGCTGATCGACCGTGAGCAAGGCTTCGAATCCCTCGGCAATCATCAGCGTGAGGAGTTCACCGTTCCGCTTCGATGACCACCCCATGTCGACCACATGATGAACATCGTGCCCGGGCAGGTCGCTCTTCAACGCTTCGGCACACACTCATCGAGTAATAGCCGCATGAGCCTCGGTCATCTGGCGGGCCAGCTCGAGCGCCGCAACGGCTTGCTCACGGGTTACCGACGGGAAGTCCTTCAAGAAGTCGGCGAGCGGATCGCCAGCTTCGAGGTAGTCGAAGAGATTCTTCACCGGCACACGGGTGCCAACGAACACGGGAGTGCCACCCAGAATCTCTGGGTCACTATGAACCACGGGAGACTTGGTAGGCATGCTGAGGTCTTGAGTATACGCGTCTGTCGAGTGCGGTGTGGCCAACGCTGTGCGACTGACCCGCGGCGGCCGCTCACGCCCGCTCGTGTTAGTCGTCGCTGCTGCCGACGGGGAATCGGCGACCTCCTTTCCCGTCTGAACAAAAAGGGCCCGGACCGCACGTGCGGTCGGGCCCTTTGCGTTTGGTACCGATTCCGATGTTAGTTCGAGCGCGCGGTCTGTCGGGCATCAGCGGCCGGCGGATTCTTCGACGCGATGTAGGCCGTGATGTTCACCAGGTCTTCAGCCGTCATCTTGGCGACGATCGGCTTCATCAGATCGGACCACAGGCCGCGCCGCGCCCCGGTCTGGAAGTCGAATAGCTGACGACCCATGTAGCTCGGCGAACGACCTGCCAACGCGGGCACCGGTCCGATGCCTTCGAGGTTCGCGCCGTGGCAGATCGAGCACTGCAGCTTGTTGGCGAGCGCCTCACCCTTCTTGATGGCCCCAACCGGCACGTACGCGATGTAGCCCGCATGTCCGTCGCGCAACTCGAAACGCTCCTGCCCGTGCTCCGGCACCTCGATGACCCGGTTGCCGATCGGCTCCTTCCCAGCCTGGGCTCCCTCGAGTTCGAAGTACACGTTGCCCTGCACCTTGGTCTTCGGCACCATGCTGACTTCCTTGACCTTGACCCAGCCTTGCGGAATGGGCAACGCGGCGAAATATTCAGCGGCGGCTTTGACCTCTTCGGGAGTCGACTCTTTCGCGAATCCGGCCATCAGGTTGACGTTGTTCTTCCGTGGATCCGAGCTCTTTCGCAGGCCGTTCTTGTAATCTTCCATCTGCTGAGTGATGTAGCTGGCGGAAAGACCTGCAGGGGGCGCGTTCTCCGGACGACCGCGACCATTCGGGAGGTGGCAGAAGCCGCAGGCGCGCACGCCCTGACGACCCTTGCTGACGACGTCCGGCATCGGGCCGTGATCTTCCGGATGCCAATCAGGAATCGTCGGGATGCCGCGCAACTGCGTCCGCGTCAGCCCCACGCTGCTGCCCTCGATGTGCAAGACCGTACCGTCGTCTGCGGGCGGCTGGGCCGGAGCCGCGCCGGGCTGTGGGGGCGGCGCCGGGGGCATGACGCCCCACGCCCACTCTGGAAGATTCGGGGGAACCGGTCCGGCCGGCGCCGGGGCCTGCTGCGCGAGCGCGTACCCGCCCAGCACTACGAGAGCAAGTGCAACCAGAGCGAGGTGGATCTTTCTCATACGTTCTCCTCCAGGAACTGCATGCACGTATCGAAGCCGTCGTACCCTAGCACACAGTCAGTCTTTCGGGTTCGTGGCAAGCGCGGTCGATGTTGCCGCTCTTCCGCTCGATAAAATGCTTTGCGGCTTCCCGCGCCATCAACATGGCGCCGGCGGTGTGATCCGTGGCGGTATCTTGAAGCTGTCGCATTCGCGACGCCCGAATGGGTTCGAGACAGTCCCTTTCGCTCGTATAATCACGCGAAACGTTGGCTCTGACTCCAGGTCTCGCCTCGGCCCGTATGAAGTCACCATAGGAGGACTCCAGAGATGGCGGCGAAGAGACTATCCGTCGGGCGTCGTGGCTTCTTGAAAAGTGCGGTCGCTCTTGTGGCGACGTCCCAGGCGGCGGCGCCATCGAGAAGCACCGCGCAGGACTCACCGGCGACGGCCGATCAGAACTGGCTGACGCTGACTCGGGAGACCGCGCTCGAGCCACAGCTGGCGATCATCGACCCGCATCACCATTTCTGGGATACACCTGACCGCACGCCTGAGCGGTACCTTCTCGCGCAGCTCGTCGCGGACGTCAAAGGGCACAACGTACGTCAGACGGTGTTCATCGAGTGCGGATCGATGTATCGTGCCGACGGTCCCGAAGAGTTCAGGGTTGTCGGCGAAACCGAGTTCGTGCAGGGCATCGCGGCAGAGAGCGCCAGCGGGCGATATGGCGATCTGCGCGCCGCCGCAGGCATCGTCGGTGCGGCAGATTTGCGCGTGGGTGACCGCATCGCGCCTGTGCTCGAGGCCCAGATCGCGGCAAGCCCGCAGCGCTTCCGCGGCATCCGTCATGGTGGGGCGTGGGCGGAGCCGGGCGTACTGCCGAATGGATCCGTGAACGCGCGCGCCTCCCACCGACCAGCCGTGGTGCCGCACCTTCTCCTCGATCCCGCTTTCCGGCGCGGCTACGCGCACTTGCGCACCTACGGGTTGTCGTTCGAGGGCTGGGTTTACCACACGCAAATCGCGGAGCTGACTAATCTGGCGAAGGCGTTTCCGGACACAACGATCATCTTCAACCATCTCGGTGGGCCGATTGGAGTTGGACAGTACGCCGGGCGGCGCGATCAGGTATTCGCGGCTTGGAAGTCTGCCATCGCGGAACTGGCGCGGTGCCCGAACGTCGTGGCCAAGGTGGGCGGCATCCAGATGGTGGTGAACGGCTACGGCTGGCACGAGCGGACACAACCGCCCTCGTCTGACGAGCTGCTTGCGGCAAACCGGGATTGGTACCTTTACATGATCGACCGCTTCACTCCGGCGCGCTGCATGTTCGAGAGCAACTTCCCGGTCGACAGACTCTCGTGTTCCTATACGGTGCTGTGGAACCAGTTCAAGAAGCTGACGAAGGAGTTCTCGGCGAGTGATCGCAGCGCGATGTTCCACGACACCGCGTCTCGCGTCTATCGGCTTCCCCGAGCGTGACACTCGCGCCGTGTCGGCATTGCCGGCGCCAGGTCCCGCCTGGTCGGCCAGTGTTTAGGAATCGAGCCAGGGAGCTTCCAGGGCGGACCGGACCCAGCATCGCTCAACACTTGCCCGTTACGCAGGACGTATCCGGTCCTCAGCCCCCTCGCCCGTATAATCACGCCAGATTTGGCCCTTACTCCTGGCACCCGTCTCGGCCCCTACGAAGTCTCGACCCAGATCGGCGTCGGCGGCATGGGCGAGGTGTACAAGGCAACTGACACCAACCTGAAACGGAGCGTCGCCATCAAGGTGCTCCCCGCATCAGTGGCTGGCGATGCGGAACGCCTTGCACGGTTTCAACGCGAAGCCGAAGTGCTGGCGTCGCTGAATCATCCGAGCATCGCGGCGATCTACGGCCTGGAGCGATCGGGATCCACGACCGCGTTGGTGATGGAACTCGTCGAGGGACCGACGCTCGCAGACCGCATCGCGCAGGGTGCGATTCCCATCGATGAAGCACTCCCCATCGCGAAACAGATCGCTGAGGCGCTCGAAGCCGCGCACGAGCAGGGCATCATCCATCGCGATCTAAAGCCCGCCAACATCAAAGTCCGCGCGGACGGCACGGTGAAGGTGCTCGACTTCGGGTTGGCAAAGGCGATGGAGCCAACGGGCGCGATGTCGGCGAACGCATCGATGTCGCCGACCATCACTTCGCCCGCGATGATGACGGGCGCGGGCATGATCCTCGGCACCGCCGCGTACATGAGCCCCGAGCAGGCCCGCGGCAAGACCGTCGACAAGCGCAGCGACATCTGGGCGTTCGGCGCCGTCCTCTTTGAAATGGTGACGGGCCGTACCGCATTCACGGGTGAGACCGTGTCGGACACGATCGTTTCCGTGCTGTCTCGCGACATCGATTGGAATGCCCTGCCGCTCACGTTGCCTTCCACAATCCGCGATCTCTTGAGACGGTGCCTGCAGCGGGACAGCACCCAACGGCTCCGGGATATTGGAGACGCAAGGATCGAAATTGCAGAGGCCCTCACGGCAGGTTCTGCGCCACGCCCAACGGAGATCAGTGTCTCCACAAAACGCCGGCCCGCGATTCTCACACTGGCCGCTTTGGGACTTGCTGTTCTGATGGGCGCTGTCATTGGGCGGACGCTTCTGACTCGATCCCAGGAGACGGTTCCGTCATGGACCGGAACGCTTCTCGGCGGTCCCAACGTGGCCTGGAGGCCGCGGATCTCTCCGGACGGGAAAACGCTCGCTTTCCTGGCTATGGTCGATGGACTGGCGCAGGTGGCGGTCATGAATCCCGAGTCTGGTAACTGGACCGTTCTGACGAAGCACCGGACCAATGGTTATGTCAGCACGATCAGTTGGTCGCGCGATGGAACTCGGATTTACTACAACCGATTTGCTGGCCTCCCGCTCGGGATCTATAGTGTGCCGGCGCTCGGGGGAGAGGAGCGGCTGATTCTGGAGAACGCGTCAGGAGCAGAACCTCTTCCCGATGGAAGTCTGCTGGTGGCTCGAATCAACGCCAGGCGTGAAACACAAATCTACCGGTATTGGCCGCGCGATGGCCGGTTGGATCCGCTTCCGGGAATCCTGACCGGCTCAGAAAATGTGCCGCTCCAGGTGCTTCCTGATGGATCGCACGCGGTATTCATAGGGCGGCCGCTGGACCAGGAGTCTTCAGATTCTCGAGGATACTTAAACCTCATGGACCTCGCCACCGGAACGGTTACGAGGTTTGCTACAGATATAGATTGGGGCCCGACACCGGGCATGTTCGGAGTCATGCCGGATGGGCAATCTGTTGTTCTGTCGTTTCCTTATGGTGATTTGCACAGAGTCGTTGCGATACCGATCCGTGCCTCCGGCCGGACACAAACTCTCATTGACGTGCAGCCATCGGCGGCGGGAGCGGCAGTCGATGTAGGGCCCGACGGAAGCCTCTATGTCGGTCAGGGGTCGAGACCCGTTGAGGTTTTTCGGTTTTCAACTTCCGGCGCAGGGCTTGAACGCATCAACACGTTTCCAAATGCGACGTGCTGCCAGCCGATTCTTCATCTGCCGGATGCAAGTACATTGATGACCGCGACTGTCGGTGGCCGGAACCGGCTTCTTCTGGGCGTGCCCGGCAAAGATACCGTACCCTTCGTTGATACTGATGAGGAGACCAGCACTCCGGCCGCGCTCCTGGGAAATGACCGTGTGTCCTTTCTTATCGGTAAAGGAACGGAACGCCGGATTGCGATTGCCTCAGTTAAAGACCGACGCATTCTTGGACGACTTCAAAGTGTGAAAGCAGCCACCATCACGGCTATGGCCGCTTCTCCTGATGGAAGCACCGTCTACTTTGTCGATTCAGGAACGGTCTGGAGCGTTGCAACTCGGGATGAGCAGCCGCGTAAGATCCACAGTGGTGACGGAGTGGCCATCACTCCCGATGGGAAAGACCTGATCATCAAACTGGTGGAAACAGAGACGGTACGCTGGATCAAAGTATCCGTGGACAATGGCACTGAGCAGCCGATCGCGGTCAAAGGCGAGGTTCGCTTCACCCCGAACGTCCCGGGATCCGGCACGGTTGGGCGGGATGGCCGGCTTGTGGTGCCCATCGCCGTCAGCGATTCGTGGTTCTACCCACCCGCGATTTTTGATCCCAACACCGGGAGCGTTCAGCGCATCCCCGTACCCGATACTGCCGATTATTTCTTCCCTGCATGGACGAGTGACGGCAAGATCATCGTCGACGCTCACTCGTTGGTCTCATCGATCTGGCGCTTCCGGCTGGATCCCTAGCTTCAGCGGGCGTGTTCGCTGCAGGGCGCCGGGTATCGGCGTCCGTCGGTCGCCCCTGACGGGCGCTTCTTGATCAACACGGAACTGGACAGCGTCGCTGCGCCGATCACCCTGCTCATGAACTGGCGGCCCGAGGCGAAGGAGTAACGCTCGTGCGAAGGTTTACTCTCCTGTAGTCGCGAAGTGTTGATCTATCCGATCGGAGGCGGCGGGAACTGGGATTCATAAACACTAGCCCGTTACTGAGGACCTTGTCCGCCGACGCAGAGTGTTGCGTCCACTCCTCCAGTCTCACCCTTCTGGTCGCTGGCACATGCCGCGACGCCGGGATGCGTTGGCGCCGGAGGGGACAGGGCTTTCTCGTCGGCCATCACTTGAGCGGCTGAAGAAAACGGACGATCGCCTGGATCATCTCGTCTCCAGCGAGCAACTCGTAGTCGTTGTGATCGGCGTCGGGAAGGACTAGGAGCGTCTTCGGGACCATCGCGGCCTCGTACAGGCCCCGACTATTGTCGATCGGCACGATTCCATCGTGCGCGCCAGCGATGACAAGCAGTGGCACTTGGATCCGCCGGATCTGATCGATCGCTGAGAACCGGTCCCGGAGAAGAAGACGCACCGGTAGAAACGGGTAGTGATACCGTCCCAGATCCGCCATTGATGTGAACGGCGATCGCAGGACAAGCGCCGCCGGCGGGTGTTCGACGGCGAGGTCGACAGCCACTGCCGTTCCGAGTGACTCGCCGAAGTACACCAGCCGCGACAGATCGACGTCGGAGCGACCGTCGAGGTACGCTCGCGCAGCCCGGCCGTCTGCGGCTAGCCCGTTCTTCGACGGAGCTCCGGGGTTTCCGCCATAGCCCCGATAATCGACCAGCAGAACCTGGAATCCGTGCCGCTGGAGCGCTGCCGCCAAGGGACGGCGATGCGATCGATTGCCGGCGTTTCCGTTGAAGACCAAAACGGTGACGGGCGGCGACGGTCCAGATGCCGCGAAGAACCACCCGCTCAGGCTGAGCCCGTCGATGGTCTCGAACGTCACTGGCTCGACGTCGGTCAGACCGATTTCACTCGACGCCGGAACGCCACCGGCTGGGAAATAGATGAACCGGCGCTGCATCGTCCAGATCAGTGCCAGGACGGCAGCAATGACCGCAACACATCCGGCCGTGACGATCATCGGGCGGCGCACCTCTATGGCCCCGTGCCTCGGGCTAATCCAGGCCGAGTCGCTGCCTGACGCCCGGCCAGTCTGTCTGAGAGAATGGTAACCATGCCTCGACGTCCTTCACCACCACGTCAGCCCCTGCACGTGGTTCGCGGCCGACCACCGCAACCAAAACCAACGCCGAAGCGTCCTCCCTCGCGGTGAATCAGACGAACCATGTCACGAGAAGCGCCCGCATTCCCGATCGGGGGTGTCGAGTGCCACGCCGGCTATCGTGGCGAGGAGACGCCGCGACGGTTTCGGCTCGAGGAGCGCCAGATCGAGATCGCCGAGGTTGTCGACAGTTGGCTGGCGCCCGATCACCGCTACTTCAAGGTGCACGACACGGAGGGCGATCTGTACATCTTGCGTAACGATGTTGCCGCCGATCGCTGGGAGCTGACGTGGTTCCGTCGCGGTACGGACGATGGGGCCAGTCCGCCGACGCGGCGGACTCACGATCCTCGGTGAACACTGCGGCGTTGATCAGGACCTTTTCTACGCCCGCACAGTCGAGCAGTCGTGGGAAAGCCCGTAGTGTCCCACTTCTCAGCCGAGCCGGTTTAGGGCGCGACGTTGAGTCGCTGATGTAGACCTCCCGCGGGCGTGGACGTCGCCGCGCTTCGACTCTTCGTCATGGCCGTGGCCGGCTCGTGGGCCCAGAAGCGGCAGGCGAGTGTCACTTATCTGGTTGAGGAAGACCGCATCCTTCCGGATGCACTTACGTGGCCCGATTCGCCTCCACCGATGAAGAACGTCGTCGGTTGGCCGTCCACGGGCAAGCCTGCGCAACGACGTTGCCTTCCATCGTGTGCTAGCGTCGCCCGCCGCGGTCGGCCCGTTTTGCGTTCTTCTGGCCCATCTGCTTGCCCCTGGGTTCACCCATACGCTTGTCTATTGGCTCTTGAGGAAGAGATTTCCGATGACGCTTTCCTGGGGCATCGACTGGTCCCCGACTGAACCGCGTGGCGGAGGTTGCAGTCTGTTTCGCCGCTGTGTTGCGCGTTACGGGGCTCTTGCGATTCAGCCGGTCTAGATCGTTCTCGAGATATTCGCGAGGCACATCGTCCTCGGGGACCTGCTTGGTGCGAACTTCTCCCTGACTGGCATCGGCCTCTTCTATGCCGGCCACCACACCCGCCTCGAAGTCCTGGCCTTCCTCCACAAGCTCTTCCACGCTCTCTGAATCTGCCTCCTCCACATTCGACAATCCTTGGGTATCGCCAGACTGCCCAGCTGAATGCGCGCCGAGACCTCGTCGCGTCGAGGGGATTACAACGTCGAGAGATGTGACTAGCGGAGATCGCCGCGGAGTCCGGACAATCTGTTTCGGACGCGAACGATTGCTCGACGAGGACACTTTCTTCCTTCGTGCGGCCGTGCGGCGAAGCGTACCTGATTTCTTGCCCGCTGATTTCTTGCCCGCTGATTTCTTCTTGCGAGTCGTTTTCTTCTTCCTGGCCATACGGCCGAGTCTATCACCGGGCTCGGGGATCGCGCCGTGAGTGGACTGCGACCTGAACGTATCGGGGCAGGCGTTGTCAAATTGTTCGCGCCATCCGGCGGTAGGCGTTGAATAAGCACATGACCACGACGGACGATCGCGTACGGCACCATCCGGAGTCCCTTCACGAGTTTGCGAAAGAAGCATTTCGCGGCGAGCGCGCTCCGACGGCGTTGCACCAAGATGTCGAGAATTTCCCCCGCATCATCGACGGCCCGCCACAGCCAGCCGCGCTCCCCATTGATCATCAGACAGAGTTCATCGAGGTGCCAGATGTTCGAGCACTTTCCCCGCGTGCACCTCAGTCGTCGCGCGTACTCCGTGCCGAACCGCAGCGTCCAGAGGCGGATGGCTTCGTGCGAGACCTCAATCCCTCGGGCGGGCATTGTCAACTTGAGGCCAACCGCGGGCACAGTAGCTGGATGCCTGACGATGTGGCGCGCTATCGACGCTACCGGTTCCCGTCCCCGGTAATCAGCCACGCCGGCTGACTCTACTACCGCTTCACGCTCAGTTTCCGCGACGTCGAAGATCTCCTCGCCCAACGCGGCATCACAGTGTCGTACGAGTCCATCCGGCAATGGTGTGAGACCTTTGGTGTGGCCTACGCACGGCGGCTCAGGCGGCGCTCGGGCCAGTCGGCGACACGTGGCATCTGGACGAACTCTTCGTGACCATTCGCGGCCGGTGTCAGTACCTCTGGTGGGCCGAATGGTGGGTGCACCTCACCGGGTCTCGGAGGTGGTGGGCGCAGTGGTGGGCGCACTGGGCCCCTCGACACGGTTTTTGTGTTTGCACCGGTACGCCGAGGCCGTTACACCGCGAGCCGCTGGACCGACGCCCCTGTAGAATGCACGAGCCCTCGAATCTCCGATGGCGCTGTCCCTTGCGCGCGGCTCGGCCCGCACACGATGACCGCCTCGATCGGATTCCGGCGGTATGGCATCTGGCATTTCTCGGCGGGCACAAGCTGACGGGCACAAGCTGATAGGAGAGGCATATGAAGCCACGGGCTGGTCGAATCGGACTCACGCTGGCGGTCGTGCTCG
>Ga0209726_10009609_pt1 | contig 10033 bp, 7 predicted proteins | sample Subgrocontami54m_FD_187453 | JGI IMG/M metagenome (GOLD analysis project Ga0209726, IMG submission 187453) | Subsurface groundwater microbial communities from S. Glens Falls, New York, USA - GMW46 contaminated, 5.4 m (SPAdes) (version 3) | ecosystem: Environmental > Aquatic > Deep subsurface >... | reverse complement strand
CGGCGCCGGGAGCGGAAGCGGCTCGGGCTCGGGCGACGGGAGTGGCTCGGGGGCGGGCAGCGGAAGCGGATCGGGCGTCGGCTCGGGCAGCGGCGTCGGCTCGGGCAGCGGAAGCGGCTCGGGCAGCGGAAGCGAGGCGCCGGGCAGCGGGAGTGGCTCGGGCAGCGGCGTCGGCTCGGGCAGCGGGAGCGAAGCGCCGCCCTCGGGTGGGTCGGGCAGCGGGAGCGGCTCGGGCAGCGGGAGCTAGCGGGCACGTGGGCGCACGCGACCGGACCTGGGTCGCGATCGGCGTGGCGCTCATCGTGGTCCTCGTGTCGGGTCCTGTTGCGGTTGCGCTGCGCTGGCCGCGGGAGGTCCACCGCGCGACCGTGTGTGCCTTCGGTGCCGGCGTCGCGGAGCTCGTTGTGTTCGAGCCCGCGGGCGACGTGCCGTCGGGGACACGCGTGCTGCGAGCGGGCACGACGGTCGGCTACGTCGTCCGCACGGTAGCGCCCGGGCAGGCGCTCGTGCGCTGGATGGACCGGGGCGGCGAGGGCGCGATCGCGCTCCGCCGGATCGACGCGCCCGCCGGCCTCGCGTGGGCGCTCAAGGAGATCATCACGCCCGAGCTCATCGCCAAGGCCACCGAGCTCGCGGCGCGCGCGCGGCTGCGGGAATCGCTCGTCGCGGTCCTCGCGCGCGGCGAGAAGCGCTTCGAGGCGCGGTTTCCCGAGGTCTACGCGGCGCACGCGCACAAGATCGAAGGCGAGCTCGGTCGCCTGTGGCGCGAACGCTTGTCCGCGCGTGCGGACGCGATCACGCGCGACCTCGTGCTGCCCCACCTCTCGCGGTCGATCCCGCTCGGCGACGTCGCGCGCGAGGTCGCGTCGGGGACCTACGACTCCGTGGGGATGCGCGACGCCGCGAGCGCGGTGCTGGGCGACGAGGACGCGCAGCACCGTCTCAAGCACGAGGTGGGCCAGCAGCTCGCCGCGAGCCCGACCTTGCGCGACGGCTTGCGCACGGGTGCGACCCAGGCGTGGGCGGACCCCGCACTGCGGGCCGAGCTCACGCGCTCGCTGCGCGAGGTGATCGAGGATCCCGAGCTGCGCAAGACGACGGGCACGGCGGTGCTCGACGCGTTCGAGAAGATCACGCCCGAGCTCGACACCGAGCTCAAGGCCGAGCTTGCGACCCTCGAGGCGCGCGGCCTCGAGCTCGACGACATCGTGCTCGGGCTCGCGCTCGACGCAACGGGCGGCCTGCACCCGGCGCTGATCCAGGTGCTGCGCCGCGAGCTCCTCAACAAGGACCGCTGCGCGCTCGAGGTCGTCGCGCGGTGACGAATGCCGGGGAGGGGGCGCCCGCATCGGCCGGTCCGGACGCCGCGTACGTCGAGGCCCGCATCGCCCTCCTACGCGCGGGCGGGCAGGTGCTCCTCAAGGACGCGCAGCTGTCGGTTGCGGCGGGCGAGCTCGTGCTGCTGGTCGGCGGGAGCGGCACGGGGAAGTCCGTCCTCCTGCGCGTGATGGCCGACCTGGTCGACCCGACCGGCGGGATCGTGGTCACGGGCGAGGTTCGTCGCCGTGGGCGCCTGGGCGTGGTGTTCCAGCACGGTGCGTTGTTCGAGCAGCTCACCCTCGCCGACAACCTCGCGTTCGCCGCGGACCACGCGACGCCGCGGGGCACGGTGGCCCAGCGCGCCGCGTTGCTCGCGGAGGTGCGGATCTCCCCGGCCATTCGCCTGGACGGTGCCTCCGGTGGTCAGCGTCGCCGCATCGCCATCGCCCGCGCCCTCGCGGCCGCCCCGGAGATCCTGCTGTACGACGAGCCCACGGCCGGGCTCGACCCGGATCTCGCGCGCCACGTCGCGGCGTTGATTCGCCAGATGCACGACGCGCGCGGGATGGCGACGCTCGTCATCACCCACGATTTCCCAGCGCTCGCCCCGGTCGCAGATCGCATCGTGTTCCTCGACGCCAAGACCCAGTCCCTCACCCTCGTCACGGCCCAGGACCTCGCGCGGATGGTCGACGCGGGCGCGTTCCGCGCGAGCATGGACGAGGCCGAGCTCGCTCCCTCGGCGCGTTCGTTGCCGCGCGCGCGGCCGCTCCTCGCCGCGCTGGGCCGCGCGGGGGGGCGCGTCGGCGCCGCGCTCGTGAGCTCGCTCCTGCCGCGCTGGCGACGTCCGGCGTGGGGGGCGCGCGCCTTCGGGCACTTTCTGGGCCTGGTCGCCGGCCCGACCTCGCTGGCCTATGTCGGGCTCGCGGGCGCGGTGACGGGGTGCGTGGCGGTGTATTTCAGCTTCCGCTACCTCCCGTACGCCCACATCCTCGGGCCGCTCGTGACCGAGGACCTCCTCGCCGCGCTCGGGTTTGCGCTGTTTCGCGTGCTCGTGCCGATTCTCGCCACGACGCTCGTCGCCGCGCGGTGCGGAGCCGCGCTCGCGAGCGATCTCGCGGGCCGCTCGTACCGCGAGGAGCTCGCGGCCATGCGCGTCCTCGGTGCGCACCCCGGCGGCTTGCTCGGGTTTTCGGCGATCTTCGCGATCACGCTCGCGACGCCCGTGCTCGTGCTCGCGAGCTTCGCCGTGGCGCGGGCGGTGGGCCTGGCCACGTACGGCTTGTGGGACCCTGCGGCGTCGGCCGCCTGGATCGAGGTCATCTTCCACGGTGTGCTTCGCCGGGGCGGGGGCGTCGTGTTTGCCGGCACGTGGTGGGTGGTCGCCAAGTCGGCCGTGTGCGGCCTGGTCGTGGGGGCGGTCGCGGTGGGGCTCTCGCTCTCGCCCAAGCGCCATCCCGACGAGGTCTCGCACGCCGTCACGCGCACCGTGCTCGTGGCCACGGCGCTCGTGCTCGTGGTCCACGCGGCGTTCGCGTTCATCGAGTTCTAGCTGACTACGCGCTGCGAGCGAGCGCCGACGGGCGCGCCGTGGCTCAGCGCTTCCTGCGCGGCGCGCTGCCCTTCTCGCCCGCGAGCCAGAGCAGCACCGCCCCGATCGCGTGGGGCTCGTCGTCCACCAGGTCCACCACGCGGTACAAGGGCCCATAGCCGACCACCGGGTCGCGCGTCGCGCCGGCCACGCGGGGGATCCCCGCGTCCCAGAGGATCGCCCGACGCAGGCCCACCGTGGCGCGGGCGATCGCCTCGTCCAGCCCCGCGACCTCGATGGACGGGAGCGCGCCCGTCGCGCGCGCCCGCGCGAGGGTCGCGGCGAGGAGCGCGCTGGCGGAGATGTCGAGCGGCGCGCCGCTGGCGCGATCTAGGTCGGCGGGCCAGAGGCCGCACGGATCCTGGCGCTCGATCAGCGCCAGCGCAAACCGCACCAGCTCGCGCGCGATCACCGGGTCGTGCTCGCGCACGAGCTCGCGGTCGTAGCGCACGTGCTCGGCGAGGAACCGCAGCGCCAGGGCCTGGCCGCGCGCCCAGAACACGGGCTCCACCGGCAGGCGCACGTCCAGAAGCCCGAGCTCGACCCACGCGTGGCGCATGAGGTGCGACGGATCGTGGCCGAGCGCACGCTGCGTCTCGTCCCATATCGCGCGCGCCTCGCGGTGGAGGGCAAGGTCGCGCTCGATGCGTGCTGCGCGCGCGAGGACGAGCCCGTAGGCGGACACCGTCTCGAGCGTGTTCCCGCGCGGCCACACCCCGCCCCACGCCGAAGGCGGGCCCGCGAGCGTGCGCGGGACGCGTGTGCGGAGCGCGAGGACGCCGTCGCGCATGCGAGCGTCGGGGATCTCGTTCGCGCCGAGCTCGAGCAGCGCGGCCAGCGCGGCCGCACCGGCCCCGTCGAACCCGGCGGCCAGGGCCAGATCGACCTCGCGCTCGAGCCAGCTGCGTGCGTAGGACAGGGCGAGCTCGTCGTCGTGCGCGCGCCCCACGCGGACCAGGCCCTCGATCGCCAGCGCCGCCCCCGGCTCCGACGGCGCGTCGCTCGGGACGGCGAGCGGGTGGCGCGCGATCCACGCGTGGACCAGCGCACGCGCGCGGTCCGGGTCGGATTCGGCCACGACCGTCGGCGCGGGTTCCGGGCCCAGCGTGGGGCGCGGGCGAGGCGCGAACGGATCGGTGCGAAAGACGCCGCCCGCGAGCACGAGGAGCACCGCCGCCCACGCGATGGCCAGGGCGGGTCGCTTCGCGCGGCCGGTGGGGGGGCACAACCAGCCGCCGATGGCGCCCGCGGCGAGCGCGCACCCAGCCCACAGCGGGCCGACCGGGCTCAGCCATGGAAGCCGCGCCGCTCCGAGGGCCCCGGCGCCGATCGCGACGACCAGGGCCGTGGCGATGGCGCGGATCTCGATGGCGCTCGCGGTGGTGGCGGCAAACGCCCGCACGAGCGGCAGCTCGGCGGCCGAGAGGGCGAGGCACGGCAGCAGCGCGAGCGCGGACCAGGTGGCGACGAACGGCACGAGCGGGCCATCGAGCACGCTCGGGCCGTCGACGCCCGCGGCGCCCTGTCCGCTGACGCGCGCCATCGCGAACGCGAGCGCGACGGAGCGAAAGCTCCCCGCGATCAGGCAATACCCGAGAGCGCGGATGCGAGGCGTGTCCACGGTGCTTACGTATGCCCCGTTCGCGGCCGCGCCACTACCGTGCCGGTGCCGACGCGACTTGCGCGCGGTGGCGCGCGAAGTCGCGTTTGAGCGCCGCGACGAACGCGGCATACAGGTCGCCCATCTCCCCGCGCGCCTGCTTTCGCGGCGCCATTCGCTCCTCGACGAGCCGGCTCTGGATTCCGACGAAGCCGTTGTCGACGAGCTCGCCGGACAGTCGCGTCCCGTACAGCGTGTGCCCGGGGCGGACGCGGTCGAAGCCGACGGCGAGCGTCACACCCTGTCCGCGGCTGCCGCGGATCAGCCGATCGAGGAACTCGCGGATGATCACCTCGAGCCGCGAGGGGAGCATCGACTCGACCATCCACACGGGGAGCACTCCCCACAGGCGGCCCGTCACCCGGATGACGCCCGGCAGCTCGGTGATGTGGTACGTCGCGGCGAAACGGGTCGGGGACACGTCCAGGCGCGCCGCCACGGGCCACTCCTCGATCGCGATCTCGAGCCCGAACACGTTCACGCGGAAGTCCAGCGACAGCGAGCCCTCCTGAACGCCTTCGCGGCAGAAGTCGAGCCCGGGCTCGAGCGAGGCGCCCATCAACGGAACGAGCTTGCCATCGTGGATCGCCAGGCGCACGCGGACCTCGAGATTGGGTCCGTCGTAGACGATTTCGGCGAGCACGCGGCCCTTGACGTCCTTGAGCGTGGCGCGGGAGTAGCGCGTCGTCTTGACCTTGACGATGTAGTCGTAGATCTGCGGGTACCGCGTTTCGATGAGCTCCAGGTTCGGCGTGACCACGAGCTGCACCTGCGTGACCGGTCGACCGTCGCGATGGTCGATCCACACGACGTCGCGGACCACGACGAGCCGCGACGCGATCGGTCCCGCCTCGGGGAACGACCCCGCCAGCCGTGCGAGCACGCCCAGGTCTTCGCCTCGGAGGGCGCCCTCGGGTCGCGCGCTCGCGGGGGGCGCCCCGGCGGCGCGCTCGACCCACGCGAGGTAGTCGCCGAAGGCCCGTGCCAGGCCGTCGGGAGCGACGTCGCCGGCGTGGATCTGAAAGAACACGGCGAGGGCGAGGATCACGTCCTTGGGAGCATCGATCGGCTCCAGCGTCACGCCGGTCTCGTAGTCGCCGTGCGTCGCGAGCGGCAGGAGGTCGGGCGTGACGAGGGTCGTGCGGAAGCGCTCGGATTCCAGGCCCTTCCCGGCCACGGGCGGCATCAACGTGCCGCGCACCCGCAACGTGCGCGCCGACGTGCCCGGTTGCGGGTCGAGCGCCTGGTACACGCCCTTGAGTCGCTCGTCCTTGAGCCCGAGGGTGAGCTTGTCGATCGCCGCCCACACGGCGGGGTCCACCTCGCCCTTGCGGCGTAGCGCTTCGCCGATCTCGATCGTGCGCGCGATGTGGTCCAACGACGCCGTCCGTTCGGCTGCCGATGGGCCCCGCGCGAGGTGCCGGAGGACCGACCACAGCTGGTCGTCCGGGGCGAGCGGAGGCGGCAGGGCGGGCGCGTCCGTGGGATCGGCGTGATGGGGGAGCGGCGTGGGATCGTGGGCCACATCGTCGACCGCGCACGCCCCCAGGAGGGCGAGCGCGATCGTGCCGGCGAGGGAGCAACGTGCGAGGTGAGCCATAGGAGTCTCCCTTACCATCATTCGTCGTGGGGCGCCACGTCAGCGGGCGTGACCCGAGCGTGACCCGTGGGTGGGAGCCTCTAGGTCGACGCCAGGAGCGATGTCGAGCGGTGCCGGACTTCCTCGGGGGAAGATTCGGCGGCCAGGGCCTCTCGATACCGTTTCCTGGCGTCAACCCAAAGTCGGTGCTGAATGCTCGCCCGCCGTCGTTGCCGGTCGCGACGGGTCGCATTCCGCGAAGCAAACGAGCCTGCTGGGCCCTCTGCATGGGTGCACGCTCTGCTCGCCCTGGGACCTCCCAACACGCGGGTGCTCTCCTCGATCGAGCCAGCGCGCCCTCCGGTCGGCATTGTCCGGGTGGGTCCGCTTCCTCTATAATCGCAGGTCCATGCGCGTTCAACTGCTCATCCCACCCTTCCCCCGCGACGCGCGGCTGGGCAAGACCCGTGCGCTGTACCCGGTCTATCCCCAGCTCGGGATCTCCTACGTTGCGGCCGAGGCCGAGCGTCGCGGGCACCAGGTCGAGATCATCGAGGCGGAGGTCCTGTTCCTCGACGATACCGATTGCCTCGAGATGATCGAGGACTTCAAACCGCGCGTCCTCGGCTTCCAGGTGTTCACGCACAGTCAAGACGCCTGCCACAAGCTGGCGGGCGACGCGAAGCAACGTATTCCGGGGCTCGTGGTCGTCGTCGGCGGGATCGCCTCGACGGTCCAGCCGGACTACCAGCTCCGCCCGGGGAACCCGGTCGACTACGCCGTGCGAGGGGAGGGCGAGCAGACCTTCGGCGAGCTCCTCGAGGTGCTCGAGCTGGGGCTCACGGGCGAGGCCCTGGATCAGCGGTTGTCCCAGATCACGGGGCTGTCGTTCCGCACGAGCACGGGGCAGGTCCGCCACAATCCGCGGCGGGTCGAGATCGACGTGATGGACGACCTGCCGTTCCCCGCGTTCCACCTGCTGCCGATGGGCGCGTACACGGCCCCCGCACAGCTGCGGGGCACGGCGATCCACGAGATGATGATGTCGCGCGGGTGCCCGTACAACTGCTCGTTCTGCATGTCGCCGCAGTCGTTCAAGAAGCGGTTTCGCGCATTCTCGGTCGACCGGATCCTCAAGGACATCGCCGTGATGCGCGAGCGCTACGGGATGGACTCGATCCAGTTCTACGACGACGTGTTCACCTACGATCGCGACCACGCGATGGCGCTCCTGGACGCGATGATCGACTCCGGCCTGGACCTGCCGTGGACCTGCCTCACGCGCGTGGATCTCGTGGACCAGGAGCTCCTGCACAAGATGGCGAAGGCGGGCTGCTACCAGATCTTCTACGGGATGGAGTCGGCGACGCAGCGGATCTTGGACCTCGTGCACAAGGGCATCAAGTCGCTCGACCAGGTGCGCGACGCGATGAAGATGACGCGCAAGGCCGGGATCGAGAGCTTCCTGTCCGTGATGATCGGCTTCCCCACCGAGACCCAGGCGGAGGCCTACGACACGATGGCCTTCGTCCGCGCCGTCGACCCCGACTACGCGCTGTGGCACCGCTTCACGCCGTGGCCGGGCTCGGCGATCTACGACCTCGCGATGAAGCACGGGAAGCTGCGCACCGACGACCTGTCCAAGTACACGATCAACTGGGGCTTCGTGTACCTGCCCGACGGGTGGACGAACGAGGAGCTCGAGAAGGCCGAGCGCACGGCGATGCGCAAGTTCTACCTGCGGCCCAAGAAGCTCATGGGCAAGCTCAAGCTGCTGTGGACGCTGCCGCGCGAGCGGGCGTGGAACCTGCTCAAGCACGGGCCGGACCTGCTCAAGACCAACCCGAACGCCAAGACGCTGTAGCGTGGTCTAGCGAAGCTAGACTGCCCCGAGCGCGAGGCACATGGCGATCATCGCGCCGATCGCCAGCATCGCCGGCAGGGTCTCGCTCGGCGCAAGGGCGCACAGCGCGAGCGCGGCGACCGCGATCATCAGAGGGCTCGGCAGCGCGGCCGTGCACAACGTGACCCCGAGCACGGCCACGGTGAGCATCCAATGGTCCGGCCCGGGCTCGAAGACGCTCGGCTCGCCCGTGGGTCGGACGACCGGGTGAGCAGGCTCGATGCGCTGCGTCGGGTACCGTGGGGCCTCGCGCGTCGCGATCATGGGGGGAGCATACGCCATGCGCGTGATGCGCCGCAAGCGCCCGTGTTATCCTCCATCTCCGGCACCCACGTGAAGGGGGATCCGTGATCGAGGTCAAGCTGCACTGCAGCCACTGGGCCGCCCCCGTGCCGCTCGCCTCGGGGGTCGGAGTATTGATCGGACGCGACGGGGCGTCGTCGGACCTCGCGATCCCCGTGAGCGGCGTCTCCAAGCAGCACTGCGAGATCACGGTCAGCGCGTCCTCCGTGCACCTGCGCGATCTGGGCAGCACGAACGGGACGTTCGTGAACGGCCGTTGGTCGAGCGAGGCGGTGCTGCAGGACGGCGACGTGTTGGACCTGGGACCGCGCGTGCAGATTCGCGTCGAGATCCGGCGGGGGGAGGGGCCGCTCGCCTGCGACACCTGTGCGCGCGCCCTCACCGAGGCCGAGGCGCATCGCGGTGGCCGGTATCGCGACGGCGAGGGCCGCCTTCACTGTCTCGCGTGCGCGCTAGCCCACTCCGACGGATTCACGCCGTTCGGCGCGTACCGGCTGCTTCACCCGGTGGGCCACGGGCTGATGGGCCGCGTCTACGAGGCCGTCGACACGCGCGTGGCACGGCGCGTCGCGCTCAAGCTGTTGAATCCCGCGTTCTCCGGGGGTGGCGAGGACGAGCGCGCCACGCGCACCGAGAGGCGGTTCCGCCGGGAGATCGAGCTCATGCGCGAGCTCGACCACCCCGCGATCGTCCACTTCCACGACGGCGGGGACCTGCGGGGCCAGGCCTACATGGCGCTCGAGTACATCGACGGCGCGGACCTCGCCGCGTGCCTGGTCGCGCAGGACCGCGCGTTCACGCTGGTGGAGCTCACGGCGGTGGTCGAGACCGTGGCCTCCGCGCTCGACCACGCCCACGCCAAGGGAGTCGTGCACCGCGACGTCAAGCCCGGGAACATCCTTCGCGATCGGTCGGGGGCGATCAAGATCACGGACTTCGGGCTCGCGCGTCGCACCGATGCGGGCTCGTTCCTCACCGGCGCAGGCGCGATCGTCGGCACGCTCGAGTTCATGGCGCCCGAGCAGCTCGAGAACGCCGCGGCGATCGACGGACGCGCCGACGTCTACGGGCTCGCCGCGACCTTGTACTACCTCGCGTCGCGTCAGCGCCCGTTCCGCGCCGACAGCGACTTCGAGCTCATGCGCGCGGTGATGGGCGCGCCCGTTCCGCACCTCCGCGACGTGTGGCCGGCCGCGCCCGCGGCGTTGGACGCGCTGCTCGCGCACGCCATGGACCGGGATCCCGCACGCCGGATCGCGACGCCGCTCGCGTTCGCGCGCGCGTGGCGCGCGGGGATGCAGGCGTGAGGGTGTAAGCTGGACGCGTCGTGACGCCGGTCCCATCCTTCGTCGGCCATGACGGACGTCGGACGGGACCCAGCGGAAAGCAGGCTCACGCCGCGGTGGTACGTCGGGCACGTGCTGTTCGCCGTCGCCCTCCCCTTCATTGCGATGCAGGCGTACGACGCCCTCGCGTGGTGGGGCGCGGTCTCGTCGGTGCGAGGCTGCTACCCGTCCCGGCCGCAGTGGCTCGGGCTCGTGTTCGGCCACGTCTCGCCCTACGTGGCCCTGTACCTGGTCCGGATCGAGCTCGCGCTGCACACGCACGCGGGCGTCTGCCTCGTGCCGTGGGCAATCGGCGGCGTGGCCGTGGCGGGGCTGCCCGCGGTCGTCGTCG
>Ga0209726_10009605_pt1 | contig 10036 bp, 8 predicted proteins | sample Subgrocontami54m_FD_187453 | JGI IMG/M metagenome (GOLD analysis project Ga0209726, IMG submission 187453) | Subsurface groundwater microbial communities from S. Glens Falls, New York, USA - GMW46 contaminated, 5.4 m (SPAdes) (version 3) | ecosystem: Environmental > Aquatic > Deep subsurface >... | reverse complement strand
GGTTTTCAAGCTTTCTCCACTTCGAGAGTTGAAGCGGCATAAATGCCGCGTTCCTCGGCCTCCTCGCGAGACCGGCCTTCACTGATCCATAACCACCCATCGTCCGGTCTTCATGCCGGCACGTCGCTCGGCGGGCGAGCCTTGGAGATCACCGGCTGTGACCTCAGCCGCAACGCTTCTGCTCCGCATAACCGCGGACGGTTGTCTGATCTGGCGGATGCCGCGGGGACCTCTATTTCTTGTGCCTGTTTTCTGGCTCGGGCTGCTTCAGCTCCGCCAGTTTTCTCGCGGCCATGCTGTTGCCATTCGTCGCCGCTCTTTCGAGCCAATGCTTCGCCAGGTCGAGGCTTTGCGTCACCCCGTCGCCTTTGAGGAAGCGCAGGCCAAGATCGTACTGCGCGAGCGGTGAGCCTTGTTCAGCGCGCTTCTTCTGAAACTCGACGGTCTTCCGAACTTGCTCTTCTTTCGCCGCGGCCGCCTTCGCCGGATCGACTGGCACGGGTTGAACGACCACCGTTGGCGGCGCTGCCGGCGAGGGAGGCGGCGACAATGGGGGTGTGAGCGGTGCAGTCGGCGGCGGCCCGATGGTCCGCCGGGTCACACCGCGGATGCCTTGGCCCGACAAGCTTGGGGCAAACAGCATCGCCGTCAAAGCGAGCGAGAGAACTGTGATGGTTCTCATACTTGCCGCAATCTGCTCCCGCGGCGCTGACTCGACAAGAGGAAAGAGGGCGCGCGAGCAACGTGGGTCAGTGGCGGCAGGAAATCGTGTGAGACGGTGGAGGGCGACGCCGCAGACGGAGCGCGGCATTCATTCCGCTTCGCCTCGCGCGGCCGTCAGAGAACTGGCCACGCGGGAGCGGAATGAATTCCGCGCTGCGTTCAGTCGCGGCGGAGACGGCTTGCACTGCTATCCATGGAAATCTCCGAGGCTGACGGAGATTCTTGGGAGCGCGACCGGCCTCGGCGGCAGCACCATCCGCCCGCGCGAGGCTTCCGCCATCATTCCCGAGCCGTCGTCCACTCGGGCATCGCTGCGTCCGAGGACGGATGCACTCCGTTGAGATTGCGGCTCCGCTGCGGTAGGTCCATTCGTGGTGCCGATTCCGCTTGTTCACTCACGACTCAAGCAGCCGCCTCAACTCCTCGAGCGAGAGATCGGGCGACTTGCAGTGGGCGATGAGACGCTGCTCGCGTTCGGTCACCTTGGCGGCGGCCGCGGGGATTTCCGACGTGATCTCTTTCGGCACGGTCAGCACGCCGTGTTTGTCCGCGTGGATCAGGTCGCCCGTGCGCACCACCAGGCCGCCCACCTTCACCGGCCCGCCGAAATCCACCAGGTGCACATAGGCGTGCGATACGCACACGCCCGCGGCAAAGAAGTGAAAACCCAGCGCATGCACTTCGTCCAGGTCGCGGAAGTGGCCATTCGTGACCGCGCCGACACAGCCGAGCCGCTGATGGAGCGTGGCCATCACTTCACCGACGTAGGCTCCGGCACCGGGCGGTTGATCCAAGTCCTGGACCACGAGTACGCGGGGCGCGGGCGTTTCCAAGATGTATTTCCACGACTCGTAACGCGAGGCCGGGCGCGTCGCCGGCTGCTCGGCCGCAAAGCGCAAGGTGACTGCGTGGCCCACCATCACGCCCAAGTCCGGGAACAAGCAGCGAACTTCCGGTGCCATGTAGCCCTGATTGCGCGGGCGGACGTTGAACAACTCGATGGCGTTGGAAACCGTGGGCGTGCTCAGACCACGGAGAGCGGCGAGGACTTCGTTTGCGATGTGCATGGGCGCCGGCCACAAATGCGCGCTCCCGCGGGCCTTGTCAAACCGGGAATCGTCCGGGAATGGCCCCTGCCATGAGCTTGCCTGCCTTCTCCACCCAGGCCAGTTGTTCGCCACCGCCGCGCTCTCGGCCAGGCTGTTCGCCGAGGCGGATCGCTACCGGCTGTTTGCCAAACTCGTCTATCCCCGCCTGGTTGTCGTCCGCCCGCACTTGGCGCGCGGTTACTGCGCCGAGGAGGACCGCACCGCCATCGAGCCGGTCCTGTCGCCGGGCGTCATTGTGCTCCAAAACCTGGACGCGGCCCCCGACCGCCAAGCCGTCGATTTGCTGCGCTATTACGCCGGCTGGAACTTTGCGCTCAACCGCCAGTTGGGCGATGAACTCTTTCACCCGACCACTCTGGTCAACTTCCGCCAGCGGCTGTTGGACCGGCACCAAAGTGCCGTGGCCTTCCAAACGATCTTGGACGGCTTGCTTCAAGCCGGTCTGGTCAGCCGCTGCGGGCGCGCTGTGTCAATGCCGACCCACGCCATCGGACCCTCGTGGTGGGCGAACATCACACCCTGCTGCAAGCCCGCCGGCAGGAACAGCAGACCGAGGCGTTTGCCGAGCCGATGAAACACCGAAGATCAGTTCGGCGGACGGAAGGCCGCGCGGCCGGCCGATCCGGGGCTTGGGCCTGACGGGAGAGAAGAAACCCAGCCGCGGGCCCCCTTCGACTGACTCGGCCCTCCCGATATCCCGGGTAGCTCCGGTGGGAACGGTCACCGCTGGGAGTCCATGGGGCACGGCAAAAGCCTGGCGAAAAACCCACCCCTTTTGTTCAGAATCATCACTATGGACTCACCCCTTTGGCGACGGTGGCGGGTGTTGGGGTGCTGCGGGAGGTTGCGGTTTGACGCAACTGAGCAGCACTCCGCCGATGACGAATAGCGGAATGATGGCGAGGATCGCGAGGCGCGGGTTGCCGGTGCCCAATCCGACCACGCCCATGATGGCCGGCCCCAGCACGGCGGCGAACTTGCCGAGCATGTTGTAGAAGCCGAAGAACTCGGCGGCTTTGCCGGACGGGATCAGCCGCGCGTAGAAAGATCGACTCAGCGCCTGCACGCCGCCTTGCACGAGGCCGACGACGATCGCCAGCACATAGAACTCCTTCACCTGCGTCATGCCGTAGCCCCACACGCACACACCGACATACCCTGTGATGGCGATCAAGATGCCTGTCTTCGCGCCGAATTTCTCACCGAGTTTGCCGAAGATCAGCGCCGCCGGAAAGCCGACGAACTGGGTGATGAGCAGGGCGATGATGAGACTCTGCGAAGGGAATTTCAGCGCTCGACCGTAGTCCACGGCCATGCGCATCACGGTGTCCACGCCGTCGATGTAGAGCCAGTAGCCCACGAGGAACAACAGCACCATGCGCAGCCGGCGGATTTCGCGGAACGTGTCGCGCAACTGACCGAAGGCCGACTTCAAGGTCGCGCGAAACCCGTGGCTGGGCCGCCCGCCGCCGGGTTCGGGCACGAGCAGAAGGAGCGGCAGGGAAAAGACCGCCCACCAGACCGCCACGGTGAGGAACGCAAAGCGCACCGCCTGACTGGCGTCGGCCAGGCCAAATCGCTCCGGGTGGAGCACCATGAGGACGTTCAGGCCAAAGAGCAGTCCGCCCCCGATGTAGCCGAGCGAGTAGCCGAGGGCGGAGACGAGATCGAACTTGTCCTCGCGGGCCACGCTGACGAGCAGCGAATCATAGAAGACGTTCGCTCCGGCAAAGCCGATCCCCGCCAGCGCGTACAGAGTCAGCGCGGCACCCCACTGTCCCCGTGCGACGAAGTGAAGCGCCCCGGTCATCACGATGCCCAGGCTGGCGAAGAAGAGCAGGAGCTTTTTCTTGCTGCTGGCCTGGTCGGCCATCGCGCCGAGCACGGGCGCCAGGGCCGCGACCACGACACTGGCAACGGAATTCGCCAAGCCGAGCCGGAAGCTGCTGACCGTTTCCGCCGCGCCGCTGCTCCAGAAATCCTTGTTGAAGACCGGCACGAAGCCGGCCATCACGGTGGTCGCGAAGGCGGAGTTCGCCCAGTCGTAGAGCGCCCAGGGCAGCGCAGTTCTGAACCAGGAACGGTGCGCGCCCGCGTGTACAGTTTCGGTTTCGTTGGTCATGTGAGCTTCAGGCGACGGCACGCGGCCTGAGCCGCGTGCGGACATTTGTGGCAGAAATTGCGTCGCACGGGAAGCCAAGAACCGATGCTCCCTCCGCCGCGGGGCCAATCCCAATGCAGCCGGGGCCGGTTAATCCCCGCGCGCCAGCAACAGCGTCCGCTTGGGGAAGTCGATCTCCAGCCGATGCTCGCGGAGCAGGTGAGTTCCGATGAGGACTTCCTTGCCTGAAACGAAAGTGGCTTCCGCCGTCAAGGTCTGGCCGTCGAACGGGAAATCCACCAGGTAGCTGTCTTCCTCGATCATTTGGCCGCCGGCCAAGGAAGAACGAATCCGGCAGATGAACCGGGCGTCAACGAAGGTGCGCAAGCTCAAGGGCAGTTCCAGATCTCCATTAAAACCTGTGTCCACGATCGCCTGCCACTCCTCACCGGCCAGTCGGAGCCTCAGTATCGGAACGCCTTCGGCGTTCACTTCGCCGACGATCACCGATGTCCTCCTTTGCGGACGTAAAAATCGGCGCCGACGCGCACGCAATAAAACGGAGATTGAAGTCCCGCGGCTCGCCTTTGCACAAAGATGTCCTGAGCCGATTCGCCGAACCAAACGCCACCGGTGAGCGGGTCAATCCCGGCAGCCTGACCGACGTGTGCCGATACATCGTGCTCCTTTTGGTAGCTCTCCCAAATCTCCCGGGCCCGTGCCGAGTCGGCATCACTCCAAGTGGTCTCAGGCGCGTTCATAGTCTGCTCAAAACAAAGATGACCCCTGAGCCTGTGTCAAGCGTGGGATGGTGTTGCGACCGCTGCCAGTCACGGTTTCAGGCACTCTTCCTGCGCGCGAAGTTCTCCACCGACGATGAGAACGCAGCCGGAGCGCCGGTCTCCGACCCGGCGGGGTTCCGTCCTCCCCACCCGCCGGGTCGGAGACCGGCGCTCCGTCAGTTCGGGGCAGTACAGCGACAAACAAGTCTCGACTCGCCGTGTGCGGCGGCCCCCGCAGCAGGTGCCGGAACGTTCCCCAGGCCGGCCAATGGCGCGAAGCGCTTGGAGTGCGCGCGATTCATCGCCGCTTTCAGCGCGTTGTCGCCGGGCGTCGCGACGGCGGTCGTCGGCGGCACGGCGCGCGGGCGCCATGCCGCAGTCGGTCCAAGCAGGCTGAGCGCGGCGGCACATCCAGAGCTCCCACGCGTGGGAGACTCGCTCGTGGGAGCCTTTCGTTAGGCGGCCTCGGACAGCGCGTCCACGGGTCGGACATCGTGGCCGAGGTACACCTGCTGGGGGCGGGCGATCTTTTGGTCGGTGTCCAGCAGCGACTCCTCCCACTGCGCGAGCCAGCCGCTGGTGCGCGGGATGGCGAAGAGCACCGGGAACATCTCCACCGGGAAGTTCAGCGCCTGGTAGATGATGCCCGAGTAGAAGTCCACGTTCGGATACAGCTTGTGGGTGATGAAGTAGTCGTCGGCCAGCGCGATGCGCTCCAACTCCAGCGCGATGTCCAGCAGTGGATTTCGTCCGGTGACTTCGAAGACTTCATCGGCGATCTTTTTGATGATCTTGGCGCGCGGATCGTAGTTCTTATAGACGCGATGGCCGAAGCCCATCAAGCGGACTTCCTTCGCTTTCACGCGCTTGATGTAATCCGCCACTTTGTCCTTCGCGCCGATCTCGCGGAGCATGCGCAGCACCTGCTCGTTGGCGCCCCCGTGCAGCGGACCGTAAAGCGCCGCGGCCGCGGCGGCCATGGAAACGAAGGGATCGGCGTGGGAACTGCCGACACTGCGCATGGCGTTGGTGCTGCAATTCTGCTCGTGATCGGCGTGCAAGACGAAGAGCACATCGAGCGCCCGTTCCAGCACCGGATTGGGCCGATACCGTGCTTCCAGGCGCTGAAACATCATCTTGAGGAAATTCCCGGTGTAGCTCAACTCGGCGTCCGGATAAACATAGGGCAAACCCATGTTGTGCCGATAGGCATAGGCGGCGATCGTGGGCATCTTGCCAATGAGCCGGTAGGTTTGCAGCCGCCGAGAAGCCGGGTCGTGGACGTTCTTGGCGTCGGGATAGAACGTCGAGAGCGCCGCCAGGGTGCTCACGACCATGCCCATCGGGTGCGCGTCGTGATGGAAGCCTTCCATGAGCTGCTTGGCGTTCTCGTGCAGGAGCGAGTAGTGGGTGATCTGCTGACGCCACTCCTCCCGTTGCGGCGGCGCGGGCAGCTCACCGTTCAGGATCAGGTAGGACACTTCGAGGTAGCTGCATTTCCCGGCCAGCTCCTCGATGGGATAGCCGCGATAACGCAAGATGCCGCGCTCGCCGTCGATGAACGTGATGCGGCTCTTGCAGCACGCCGTGTTCATGAAACCCGGATCGTAGCTCATCAGCCCGAAGTCCTGCGGTGACGCCTTGATCGCGCGTAACGCCGAAGCACTGATGGCCGCGCCATAGGCGGGATAAATGCCGTAGAAGATGGGGACTTCGTACTGCTGACCCGTGCGATTGTCGATAATGTTGAGGCTGTCTTTTTTCATACGTGAACTCCCACGTGGCTCGCGCTCGGATCCGCACCTCCACCTGCCCGGACGCACCAAACGCCCAGCTCCAGATGGCGTCACAACTGGACATCCTGCTCCCGCTCGCGTCCGATGCGCTGCCAACCCTGAGTAAACTTTGTTCGCTCGCCCGCGATCGCTCTCCACCGAATTTGGCAAATGCTTAGCGTTTCTTGTGGCATGAGGCTGGGAGGCATGCCGGCCTCGCGATGAGAGCTCGTTCGCCGCAGCCAGAGCGAGCCGGGCATCTCTTCTCGATCAAGGGCGAACGGGGACGGCCATCCCGCTTGGCCGCTCGTGTTCCGGCCCGCCGCCGAGCGGTCTCAATGCAGCAAGCGCACCGTCATCGCGTAAAGGATCAACAGCAACAACACCACGCCGGTGCCGAAGAACAGGTAGCCAAAGACGCGCGCGATTTTTTTCCAATCCAACCACTCATCCTTCACCCGATACTCATCGAGCCGGCCTTCAGCGACGAGCCGGTCGTACCACCGGCGGCGCTCGTGCAGCATTTCGGTTTTCGAGACGCGCCCGGAGAAAATCACGGTGTCCATCGGAAATTTTTCCAGCCGGAAGTGCGTGTTGAAAAAGTGAATCGTGAAGATGAAGCCCGCGGCCAACAGCGCCTCGTCCGAGTGGACGATCAACGCGATGTTGATGATCCAGCCGGGCAGGAAGCTGCAGAAGAATTGCGGGAACCACATGACCAAGCCCGACAGGCCGATAATGGCCACGCCCCAGAACACGGCGAAGTAATCGAACTTCTCCCAGTAGGTCCAGCGATCGAATTGCGGCTTCGTTCCCTTGCCGAAGAACCATTTCTGGTGAGCGACGAAGTCGCGCCAATCTTGCAGGCTCGGCACCATCGAGTCCGGCCCGAACAGCACCGACCAGACGCGCTTCGACCGCAGTTTGCCCGTGGCCGGATCGCGGAGCTGCGCGCGGTGCTTCCAGGCCGTCAACAGCAGTTCACACAAGTGCAATCCGAAATAGACGAAGGTGACCAGCGCGCCAAAGCGATGGAGCGCCCGCGCTGATTCCGCGCCGCCGATCACGCTGAAGATCGTCCTGGCCCAATCGGTGTAATAGAACTTCAGAGGCATCCCCGTGATCACGAGCAGCAAGAAACTGGTGACCACGAGGAAGTGCAGAAACCGCTCGAAGGGGACGAACCGTCGGAACCACTCGCCGTCCACCTGGGTCTGGATCTTCGCCTCGCGGAACGTTTTCGAGTCATGCAGATAGAGATAGATCGAACGGAAAAGCCAGAGCGCGGTGTGCGCGCCGAAGAAAGCAAAGACCCCGATCAACAGCGCGGTCATCAGCACGAACGTCAAGTGCAGCGTTGGATAATTCTGGCGATCGAGCGGGTTCGCGTGCGGAACGTACTTCGCAAAGCTGGCCGTGGCGCCGGGATGACACTGCCGACACGTCCTCACAATGTTGGCCGACGACAGTCGTGAGGCTGCGTTCGACGCGGGCAGCACGTCGTGATGCCCGTGGCAGTCGTAGCACGCGGCGACATCGGGCGCGACGTTTGGTTTGCCCAGCGCCATCGCCTTGCCGTGATACGTGTCACGGTAGTGAAGCAGCCGGTCCTCGTGGCACTTGCCGCACTTCAGGTCGCTGGTGGCCTTGAAATGGCTGGACGTGGGAAGCTCGATCTCGTGTGCGGAATGGCAGGTCGTGCAGACGGGCGCATTGGTGTGGCCCTTGGCGAGCAACTGGCCGTGGACGCTCTGCTCGTAGATCTGTTCCACGCCGAGATGACAGCGCCCGCAAGTCTTGGCGACGTTCTCCGGGGCGATCGGCGAACTGGGAATGGTGCCGCGTTTGATGTCGTGGATGCCGTGGCAGTCGTTGCAGTTTGGCGCGACGATCAAACCGCCCAGCAACGCCCGCCCGTGGATGCTGTCGAGATACTGGGACGCCACGTGCGGATACTTGATGCGATAGCGATCCGCGAGCGCCTGATTGGTGTGACACTGCGCGCAGGTGCCGGCCAGGTTCATCTTGTAAACGGGCGAAGTGGGGTCCGTGACCGGGATGACGCCGTGGCTGCCGTGGCAATGGCCGCAGGTCGCCGCCGCCAGCGCGCCTTGCGTATGGCTGGAGCCGTGAATGCTGGCCGTGTATTCGCGGGTGGCCTTTTCGTGGCTGGCCGGGGTTTCGTGGCAGCCGACGCAGATCGCGGGTCTGGCCGGCACGTTGTCATCCGGATGTTTGTCGGTCAGGTCCGCGTGGCAATTGACACAGAGGTTGGACTTGTGCACCGACCGCGTCAGCAACCCCGCATCCACGAACAGGGAAAACACCTGCCCCTGGGCGTTGGTCTTGGTGAGCGTTTTGTCCTCGTGGCACAGCAGGCAATCGGCGTTCTTGATCGCCTCAGCCGCCCGACCCAGACTGGGCAGCGCCACGAACAGCAGGCCCAGCCCTGTGCTCGCGAGCCAACGCGCCGCGCGCCGTCGCCGCGCCTGCGGCCCGAACCGCGCCGGGCTAGAGGCCGCCATTGTGGCAGTCATTGCAGGATGGGTTCTCATCGAGCTCGTCCCCCGGGTGCGCAAACTTCAATCCGCCGACGCTCAGCTTCTCGAATTCCGCCCCCGTGCCCTGGGCCAGGAAAGTGTGGCAGGTGTCGCAATCACTCGCCTTGATGGAGCGGTTGCCGTCCGCCGTGACGTGTTTTCCGTCATGGCAGCGGAAGCAACCCGGCCAGATCATGTGGCCGATGTTGTCGGGGTACGTGCTCCACGTGGCATTCATCTCCGGAAAGAAGTTCTCGCTGTAAATCTTCTGCACCACTTCGATCACCGGCTTGATGCGCGCGTCGCCGAGGTAACGATCGCTCAGGAACGTGGCGATCCCCTGCAGCGCCTGGGTCTCATTCGTGTAGGGGCGCGTCAGCGCATAGATGGCGTTCGTCTTGATCCAGCTTAGCGAGCGGTCAATCCGCTTCAGGGAAATCGCCAGGTTCACCGCCTTTTCCGGAGACTTGTACATGTGCGCCGGGCGGTTGTGGCAGTCCATGCAGTCCATGGCCCGGATGGTGAAGCGGGCAGGGTCGTTGGTGAATCCCCGCGTGCGGAACTCCGATACTGCGCCCTGCTCGTCAACGATCCGGATCCAGGGAATCTTCTGGCGGGTCTCGTCGGCCACCCACTCGCCGTTTTCCTGCTTGGCGGCGATATACTCGACCTTGTTGTTCTTGACGTTCATGTGCCAGTGAATCCCCACGCCGTTGCCGGTGCCGGAAATCGGCCCGCCCACGTGCAGGCGCAGCGTCGTCTTCGTCTCCGTATTCCCTTCGTCGTCGGCGTATTCGTAGAGGACCCTGACGACATCACCGATGAACCGATCGGGCCAATGGCACTGCTCGCAGGACGTCTGCACGTTGGGCAGCCGCCCGGCTTCCGTCGGGGTGGGAATGGGTGTTGGGTAGGTGTGGGCTGCCATCATCCTGAGCTGCCGCATCCCGTTCAGCTTCGCCCGGACGAATCCTTGTGCGCCCGGTTCGACGTGGCACGACACACA
>Ga0209726_10009603_pt1 | contig 10037 bp, 11 predicted proteins | sample Subgrocontami54m_FD_187453 | JGI IMG/M metagenome (GOLD analysis project Ga0209726, IMG submission 187453) | Subsurface groundwater microbial communities from S. Glens Falls, New York, USA - GMW46 contaminated, 5.4 m (SPAdes) (version 3) | ecosystem: Environmental > Aquatic > Deep subsurface >... | reverse complement strand
TGGATGCGACCAATGCCCTAAAGGCGGTGCGCGATGCGCAAGTGAACTTGGACAGCGCCAAGCTGTCTTTGCAAAAGTTGGTCCAGCCCGCTGACCAGCTTTCGTTCACCCAGGCCCAGAACGCCATTGCCAACGCCCAGCAAGCTTTGACTGCCGCGCAAAATAGCTTAAACACCGACTATGACAACGCGTTCAGCAACATCTCCAACACTTTTCTTGATTTGCCCAACATTATGGCCGGTTTGCAAAACGTGCTCTATACCAGCAACGCCGGACTGGGTGGTAAAAACGGGCAATGGAACATTGATTATTACGCCAGCCAGGCCGGACAGTATGACGCCAGGGCCGTTGATTTTAAAGCCAACGCGGACCAAAAATATAAGGCTGCGCTTGCGGCTTATAACCAAAATTTTAGCGATTACAAAGCTACTGCTCGTTCTTCGTCCACTTCCACTTTGGAATCACTGCTTTCGGAAACTTACAATACGGCTAAAAGTGTCGCTGATGCGGTGAAAGGCGCAGGCAACCTCATCCAGTTTTACGAAGATACGCTGAACGGCAGAAATTTGACGCCGCCCAACCTGGCTAACAGCAACATCACGGATTTAAATACTTACACCGGTGAGATTAACAGCCATCTGACAAGTTTGCTTGCTTCGCAGAATGGTTTGAGCAGCGATAAAAATTCTATTATTACCGCGCAAGGTGCTATTACCGCCAATACTCAATCTTTGGCAAAACTCCAGGCCGGCGCGGATCCGTTGGATATTCAGTTCGCCGAGCTAACCCTTAAGCAGAGGGAAAACGCGCTGTTAGACGCTGAGGCTACTTTATCTGATTACACTGTTTTAGCTCCTTTTGACGGCGCCGTGGTTAACATTACTTCTAAGGTTGGAGACAATGCATCTTCCGGCACAGCTATGGCAACGCTGGTGGGCAGCCAAACTTTGGTGCAAATTTCTTTAAATGAAGTTGATGTGGCAAAAATTAAAGTCGGCCAAAAAGCCACTATGACTTTTGACGCTATTGAGGGCTTGAGCATTAGCGGCAAAGTAGTGGAAGTTAATCCTTTAGGCACTGTGAGCCAGGGAGTGGTTTCTTACGCCGTGAAAATAGTTTTTGACACCCAGGATGACAGGATTAAGCCCGGTATGAGCGTTACTGCCGCTATTGTTACGGACGTCAGGCCGGACGTGTTGGTGGCGCCGAACGCGGCTGTAAAGACCCAAGGCGGAAACAGGTATGTCCAGGTTTTAGAAAACGGTTCGCCAAAAAATCTTTCTGTGCAAGTTGGGGCTTCTAATGACACGGAAACGGAAATTGCATCGGGCTTAAGCGAAGGCCAGGAAATAATTACGCAAACTATTCAGGCCGCGGCTGCTAAAATCACGACGCAGACTGGCGGCAACAGTTTGCTTCCAATTGGCGGAGGCGGAGGTTTCAGGATTGGCGGCGGAGGCGGAAGATGATTTTGGTTGATTTATTTTTTTATGTTCATTGTAGCGTGCCCATTCATGGGCTACAGCCGATAAATCGGCGCGCTACAGCTATTAGCGTATCTGCGGTCTATGATCGAATGTAAAGACTTAGTTAAAATTTACAAAACCGGCGACCAAGAAACTACTGTATTAAAAAACGTGTCTTTTAAAATTGAAAGCGGCGAGTTTGTGGCGATTATGGGTCCCTCGGGGAGCGGCAAGTCAACCTTAATGCATATTTTAGGCGCCTTGGACACACCTACATCTGGCAGTTATTTCTTAGACGGCGAAGATGTTTCATCTTTGGATGATGACGCCTTGGCTGAAGTCCGCAAAAAAAAGATAGGCTTCGTGTTCCAATCTTTTAATTTATTGCCACGCGCGACAGTTTTAAGAAACGTGGCTTTGCCTTTGGTCTACGGCGGGGTGGACAGGAAAGAGCGGGAAGAAATGGCCAGAAAGGCATTACTGCAGGCGGGCATGGAAGAAAACCGTTTTTACAATCTTTCCAACCAAATTTCCGGCGGGCAAATGCAGAGGGTGGCCATTGCAAGGGCTCTAGTCAATAATCCGGCAATGATTCTGGCAGACGAGCCCACCGGCAATTTGGATACGCATAGCGGTGAAATTGTTTTGGCGACTTTTAAAGCTTTAAACGAACAGGGAAAAACTATAATTTTAATCACCCACGAACACGACGTGGCGGCGCATGCAAAGAGAATTATCCATATTAGGGACGGTAATATTATTCAGGACGAAAAGATACAATAAATTCCAAATGACAAATAACAAATTCCAAATAAATCACAAATTCAAAATATCAAACAGCTGCAGTATTGGAATTTTGGTCATTGGAGCTTATTTGTAATTTGGTGCTTGTATTTTGGAATTTTGAATTATATGAAAATCGTAGACATTTTAGAAGAAACTTATTCCGCCATCACAGTAAATAAAGTTCGCTCAAGCCTGACAATTTTAGGAATTGTTATTGGCATTGGCAGTGTGATTGCCATGATAGCCATTGGACAGGGGGCGCAAGGCTCGATTGACGCCCGCATCCAATCTATTGGCTCGAATTTGATTATTGTCACGCCGGGGGCCCAGCGCGGCCCCGGCGTCACCGTAAGCGCGGGCCAAGGCAGTTCGCAGAGTCTCGTTATGGCAGATGTAGCGGCGCTACGGCAGCAAGTTTCTTTGGCCAAGGCCATTGACCCGGAACTTTCCAGGCGGTTTCAAATTACGGCCAGGGGCACCAACACTAACACTCAAGTCATGGGCACGGACAGCAATTATCCTTTAGTTCGAAACGTAAATATAGACAGCGGCTCCTTTATTACAGAACAGCAGGTTACGGAGTCGTCAAAAGTGGCTGTGCTCGGCCCCTCTGCGCGGGACGACTTGTTTGGGCAGGGAGCAGAAGCTATTGGGCAGAATATTAGAATCAAGGGGATTGAATTTAAAGTCATTGGCATCACCCAAAGCAAGGGCGGCAGCGGATTTTTTAACCAGGACGATATTATTTTTATTCCAATCTCTACGGCCCAGCATTATCTTGTCGGCCCAAATGCGAAGGGTGAAAGTTACGTCAGTACAATTAGCGTTTCCGCAGAGAGCGCGGACGCAATGTCCGCCGTGCAGCAGCAAGTTACCACCGTGCTCCTTTCACGGCATCAAATCAGCGACCCATTGCAGGCCGACTTTACCGTGCAGAACCAGGCGGACATTGTTTCGGCCGCCTCCAGTGTCACCGGAATATTCACCATTCTTTTGGCCTCCATTGCCGGGATCTCTTTGCTGGTAGGAGGCATTGGCATCATGAATATGATGCTGACTACAGTCACGGAGCGCACGCGGGAAATTGGTTTAAGAAAATCCATTGGCGCGCACAGAAGCGACATCACTTTACAATTCCTTACCGAAGCCATTATGCTTACTTTAATTGGCGGCATTGTCGGCGTGGCTTTGGGCTGGCTCTTGGCGTTTTTGGTTACTAAATTTGCGGGCATTGCCACCAGCGTTTCCTTAAATTCGGTGCTTTTGGCTTTTGGCTTTTCGGCAGGGATTGGAATTGTGTTTGGCTATTACCCTGCCCGCCGAGCATCTGCGCTTAACCCGATAGAAGCGCTACGTTATGAGTAAATGTTTTCTTAAATTTTATTCAGTTTTCCAGGCTGGCGGGCCTGCTCGGCGCGCCGCTAAACTTAACCCAATTGAAGCTTTAAGGTATGAATAAAATCAAACAAATCCTTGCCAGATATAAAGCGCTAAAATCCAACAAGCCTTTTTATATTGGCTTAGGCGTAGGGGTTTTGTTTTTGGGCTTAAGCTTATTTTTTAATTATGAGGCCAATGGCTACACTGCCGCCAGCATAAGCGTGGCGGCCAATGACATTTTTTTGGACCATTTGCCAATAATGAAAGTTGACGGTATTTTCCTTGAAGGAGCGATTATTTTGACTTTTTTTGCCATTGCTTTGGCGCTTTATAGGCCCAACCGGATTCCGTTTATGCTCAAAGCCGCCGCCTTGTTTATTGCCGTGCGTTCGTTTTTTGTAATCTTGACCCATCTAGCTCCGCCGCTCGGCGCCCTGACTGCCCCTACCAGCAATTTTTTAGAAAGGCTGGCGGCCGGCTCGGGGAAAGACCTGTTTTTTTCCGGCCACACCGGTCTGCCTTTTTTGGCGGCACTGGTATTTTGGCAGAATAAATTTTTGCGGATATTTTTTTTGTTGGCGTCCATGATTTTTGGCGGCGCTGTCCTGCTTGGGCACCTGCATTATTCCATAGACGTGTTCTCCGCCTTTTTTATCACTTACGGAATTTTTCATTTGGCGCGCTGGCTGTTTAAAAAAGATTACGCTATGTTTAGAGAAGTTGCTGATTAAATCGTCGTCAATAAAACATTAAGAACCTATTTGAAAAATAATTTTTAGGCAAAAAGGATTTTGAAAAATAGGTTGCACAAAAGAAAGGAAATTAGTATGAAAAATAAGATTGTGTCAGTTGCTGTGTTGGTCGCCGTAGTGGTAGGCGCCGGGGCATTTTACGGGGGTATGCAGTATCAGAAAAGCATTGCCGCCAAAACGGCATCCTCCGGCAGACAGCAGTTTGCGGGGGGCGGACAGGGAGGAATGGGTAGGCGCGGCGCCGGTGGCCAAAACGGCGGGTTCGTGGGCGGGGATATAATCAGCAAAGACGACAAAAGCATAACGGTTAAGTCGCGCGATGGCGGTTCCAAGATTGTGTTTTTGTCCCAAAGTACCAGCGTAGGCAAAACTGTTGCCGGGGCAAGCAGCGATTTAACCGTGGGTGAACAGGTCGTGGTCAATGGAACTGCTAACTCGGACGGCAGCGTGACCGCGCAAAATATTCAAATCCGTCCCGCCGGACAGAATCCACAGCCCGCCCCTGGCAAATAAAATTATTTCGCGATATAATCAAATAGAAAATAATTAAAAATATATTAAAATGGTAAAAAAGCTTTTGTTTTTTTCGGGGATTTTGCTGTTAGCTGCGGGTTGCAATAGCGCCCAGCCGGCGGCGCCGGCGCCGGCTTCGGCCGGCAACCAACAGCAGGGAGCGGTTGATCAGGCAGGAGTAAAAATTTTCACGGTGAAAGGCACGAATTTTTCGTTTTCGCCTTCTACCATCACCGTCAAAAAAGGCGACAAAGTAAAAATTGTCTTCCAGGATGACGACGGCTTCCACGACCTGGTGGTTTCAGGATATAACGCGCAAACAAAAAGAGTGAATTCCGGCCAAAGCTCGGAAGTTACTTTTACGGCCGATAAAACCGGCACCTTTGAATACTACTGTTCCGTCGGCAACCACCGCGAAAAGGGGATGAAAGGGAGTTTGATAGTAGAGTAGATTTTTTCGAAAATTATCTTTCGCAAATACAATAGCGCAGGATCCTCCAGGTCCTGCGCTATTTGCTTACTCTTTAGGTTTCTTACCGTTTGGTCTTAAGGAAGGAAATTGATATTTTTATTTAAATTTTAGAATGCCTAAAATTAGCGGAATGGCAGCTAGTCCCAATAAAATTCCCAGCCATTGGCCAAAAGCGACTTTTTCGCCAAAGATTATAAAACCCAGAAATACGTTGATGATAATTGTCAAAATTAAAACAATGGTCGTGGTAATGGCCAAGCTGCCCAGGCGGACAATTACCATAAACGCGGCTATGGTAACAAGATTAATTGGCAGGCCAATGTAAAACCATTTTTGATTATTTGTTAAACCCCAAAGTTTGGCGCAAATGTCTCCAAGCGTGGAAAAAGTCAGGTTCACGGCCACAATTCCAATTAGAGCCCAGTTGATTTTCATAACATTAATTATACCCTAAAACCTTTATTTTTTTAAGCGATTATTGTATAATATGCTAGTTATTGCGATAATGTAGGGTTATTGAAAATTAAGAATTGGAAATTGGAAATTTTACGTTGGGGTGTAGCCAAGCGGTAAGGCAGAGGACTCTGAATCCTCCATCCGTAGGTTCGAATCCTACCACCCCAGCCATTGATTCATTTCAAGCTTTTTTGGACTTTTAGCGAACAAAGAAAATGGAGATTTGAATTGATAACATTGAACATTTTGATTTTCCAATTCAAGGTTCCAAAGTAATTTTTTTAGCAGTTCAAACTTTTTAAAATCATCACCCTCTAAGTAATCAAAACTCGCGGAACAGGCCTGTAAAAAGGTCTTTTTTGTTTGTTCCAAAGTGATTAAGGCTTCATCAAGAGTTTGAGGCTTGGCAGTTAAAATCTGTGCCTGAATAGTTTTTGCTTCGGCCTCCAGAGATAAAATTTGGGGCTTGAGCGTGTTTGCCATGCCGGGGTCAAGAGAAATTACCTGCACGAGATTTGCGAGCTGCTGCTCTGTACTTTTAAGCTTTTTGGTTAGCTCGTCTTGCTCGGTGTGGGAAGAACCGGCTTGATGAATGGTTTTTTCTTTGGCCGCAAGGTAGGCAATCTCAATATCCTCCTCACAGAATTTAATTTCTTCAAAGGTTTTAGCGACCAGTTCGTCAGCTTTAATTTCTCTGGTATATTTTTTGTGCTCCAAGCATTTTCCCCGGCCATTGGTGCAGTAATAATACGTATGGCCTTTTTTGGTGGTGGCGGTGTAAGCGCACCCGCAAAGGAAACAGGACACAAAACCTCTAAGGGGGAAGAAATGGGTTTTAGGGCGTGGCCGAGATTTGCCGGACAGGACACGCTGAACATCTTGGAACAGCTGTAAGGGGACAATGGGTTGGTGAACGCCGGGATAGAATTCACCATTGCGCATGATTGTGCCGCTGTAAAAAGGGTTACGCAAAATATGGTCTAGCTGGGACTTACTCATTCTCAAACCGCCCTTAGTGCGGAGGCCTTTGTCATACATCAGATTGTTGACCTGCTTTTGGGAATAGCCGCCCGTAGCATAAAGTTCAAAAGCTTGTTTAATCAGCGGCGCTCTTACCGGGTCAAGTTCTTTGAGCTTGGTTAATTTGTTATCAAGGTAACCAATGGGAGCCGGACCCGGCAGTTCGCCTTTTGCTAACTTTGTTTTGTTGCCGCGTTTAACATCTTGCGATAAAGTTCTGACAAACTGATTGGCCATGCCAAACTCCATAGCCAAAGGAAAAACCGTATCAGTAGGAAAGTGGCTGCCAAAGGGAGTGGCGATTTCTGCAATGATATTTTCTTGAAGTAGGCTAATAATTTCGCCGCCGTCCCGGAAGTTCCTAGCCAATCGGTCAGGTTTCCAGACCAGCAGCAAGGAGCCGGGATGTTTCTTTAAGAATTCAAGCATACGATTAAACTCTGGCCGGCCAATGGCTTTGGCGGATTTGCTTTCCTTGAAAATTTTAGCAATGGTCAGGTTTCTTTTTCCAGCCAAACTTAACAGTTCGGTTTCTTGCGATTCCAAAGACAAAGCCTGCCGGTCTTCGGCTTCACTGGATTTACGGCAATAAAGAATATTTAGCATTTTCATTTTCGTTAAATGGTTCACGGTCTAACCTTTCTTGCTGCAAGTCTATCAAAATTTCCTGCAAGTCATCAAGCTGGTTGATGATGTTAAAAAACTCCACGCCTTTGGGCAGGGTGTATTTGGAATACTGGACATGGCCCAAATACTCGCTTTGGAAGTTGGTAACATAAGGCTTGGTGTAGTCTTTGACCAGCCGCTCAAAGGAGCTAACCGCTTGCTCGTTGTAATAGGTAATCGGGGTCAGTAATCCTTTGCTGATAAAATACCGCTTCCTGCCCCAGAGCCGCTTATCAGCCATGCCTTTGGACAAATATTTGGTTAAGTATCTGGACACCCCATAAGTGTTCCAAACTTTTTTCAGCTCCACCCGATTTTCATTCCAGAGTTTAAACAGCCGGTGGTAAACCCGGTCTTTGACATAAGGCAAGTTAAAAAATACGGCGTGGTAATGAATGGAACCGCCTTGAGGCTTTAACTGGCCGTGAAAATCAATATCCGATTGGTACTCAACCACCACTACATACTTTAAAACATTTTTCTTGGACTTACAGAAATTATAATTCAGCCGCATGATGAAGCGCATAAATTCTCTGTGGGCGGAAGTCAGGTTAGTTTGCACATAACCAAAAGTCAGGGTCATGAACATGGGCAAGAAAACCTGGCCGGTGTTGTCTTTCCAGTGCCAGGCGTTACACTCCACCAACCGCCGGACTTTGGACTTAGCCCGGTGAATGGAACTTTCAAAACTTTCCTTAGCTTTTAACTCATCCTCGCTCAAGTCAGCTTTCTTTTTCCGGCTTTTGCCAAATCCGCCCATAGAGCCAAAACGAATAGGGTTTTGGTATTGGTAAAACTCCAAAGACGAGCCGCAAATTAATAATCTTTTCTTGGTCTGCATAGAGCATATATTTTCTGGTTAAGTGTTTATTAAATTAAGATAACGGGGCGGTGTGGTCTGCGGCCCCTTGCGGGGCGCCGCAGCCCCCACCCACCACCAACAAATACAAATCAGCCAGAGCGTTTAGCGACGCATTGGCTTGTTCAGCTGATATTTCTTTATGGTGCTTTTCCTTGAAGTGCTGCTGTATCCGTGCGATAAGCTGCTGACTGAACTGCATTTGAAACCTAACCGGAAAACTGATATGAAAAAAATAAAACCCGCCCACGATGTTGGCGTGTCGGGCTAGTTACCCTAATTTTTGGCCGGACTAGTCTCCCAGTTAGTTTTTATGCTAACTGAATTTAGTTTAACCCAAAGGCCGGGGAAGTCAAATGGTTTATCCACCCTGTTGTATTTTTAAGCCAGAATTTGGTATAGTTTAGACATATGGGACAACAAATAATCGTCGGCGCATTTACTTTAGCCGGTGTCCTTGTGGGAGCACTTGCCAATCATTTTTTAGAACGCCAGCGAAAAAAAGAAGAACTAATATTTCAAAGCAAAAAAGAAACCTACGCCAAAATACTTGTTGGAATGGGCAACTCTTTTCTTTGGGGAGATATTGAGAATTTAAATAACAATCTTAGCGACCCCGGTTTCAGAACAAAAATAAAGTTGAGGGCAAGTGAACTTTTACTCCAAGGCAGGTTACTGGCTGAAGAAAAACTTTCCAATAAATTTAGGGAATTTTTTGATAACGAACAAAAGCTTTGGGAGGCCGTTGATAAAAATACTAGCACTTTGGATTTAAGTAATAAACGTGCGACCTTAGCTAAGGAGATTGAAGATTTAATGAAAAAAGAAATAGGTTTGTAATTTTTTTAATTTATGTGCGTTTACATCTTTAAGAAAATTTGAAAGGAATATATGCAAATCTTATTACTAATTATTCTAGCCGTTTTAATTTATATTGCGTACCAGTTCAACGAGTTCGTGAAGAAGAATCGTAGTCTTCAAGCAAATCCAATTAAAAAACTAACATCAACGCTAAACCCTTTATTTACCGAAGAGGAAATACAAAATTATAAACAAGTGCAAGAAAATAACCAAGCTGAAGGAGGGAGAGATTGGGATAAAATGATAGCGTTAGAAACTTTAGAGATTAAAGAGCATTATAAATCGGGTAAAGAAAAAAGTACCTTTAAGCCAAGCAAACAATTAAAACAAATAATGTCGCGAGCTTTAGTTGGGGTGTTAAACAGAAATAATGCAAGGTATTATTGGCGTAAAATGGTTGAGGCAAATATAGCAATATTGAATGGTGCGGAAATTGATAAAGTTGAAAAAGATTTTTACGGTAACAAAGAACTTGAACTTGAGATGGGTATGGACACTGATATTAATTATGAAAGTGAGAGTGTTAAGAAGAAATATCAAGAATTTATTAAAGCTAGGGAGGAATACTGGCGTAATAGTTGGGAACATATCATTAAGAAAAATGATTAAATATACTACTTTGAATGGCGAAAAAAATCTACTAAAGTTTAAAAAGTATTAATTTATAAATAATTTAAGTATGGAATTAAAAGATTTTGTTAAAAAGGTAATAATGGATTTAGACCAAGCAGTTACGGAAGCAAATGCAGAAACTAAAAGAGAGGTGAGATTTAAGGGGGTCAAGGAATATAGGACTGCTCTTGAAT
>Ga0209726_10009600_pt1 | contig 10039 bp, 6 predicted proteins | sample Subgrocontami54m_FD_187453 | JGI IMG/M metagenome (GOLD analysis project Ga0209726, IMG submission 187453) | Subsurface groundwater microbial communities from S. Glens Falls, New York, USA - GMW46 contaminated, 5.4 m (SPAdes) (version 3) | ecosystem: Environmental > Aquatic > Deep subsurface >... | reverse complement strand
AACGGGCGTATCTCGCCCGTCCGGAGCGGCTCGAGCCGCTGGCACGACTGCAGGGCCTCGAGCCGATCGCGCCCGGCCAATACGTCCGCCTCGACGCAGCCATGGGGTCAGACCCTAAGCCCGCAACCCATCCTCTTTCGCCGCCCAAGCGCGAGGGTCTGACCCCACCGCCTGGTCTGACCCCACCGCCCAGCGGGCCGCAATGACGAGCGCACCCGAAACGGTCGTCATTCGCGGCGTCACCCTCGGCCCTGCGTCGAGCGTCGCGAACATGGATGGGCCACGCCTGCCCCAGCGCACGGCCCTAATCCTGCTCGGCCTGCTCGTCTGCTTTGCCACCATCGCCGGCCAGCTGGTCCGCCTCGCCTTGAAGACCGGCCCCGAGATCCGGTCGACGCTGGCCGAGCCGCTGGCGCGCACCACCGCGCGCCCCGACATCGTCGACCGCGCCGGCCGCCTCATCGCCACCGATATCCCTGTCAATTCGCTCTACGCCGATCCGCAGCTGATCGTCGACCTCGACGAGGCCGCCGAGAAGCTCACCGCCACGCTCCCCGGCCTCGACGACGCGGAGCTCAGGAAACTGCTCGGCGACCGGAGCCGGCGCTTCGTGTGGGTGGCCCGCGGCCTCTCCCCGCGCCAGGCCCAGCGCGTGCACGACCTGGGGCTGCCGGGCCTCGCCTTCCGCACCGAGCTCAAGCGCGCCTATCCGCTGGGCGCGCTGGCCGGCCACCTAATCGGCACCGTCAACACCGACAACAAGGGCCTGGCCGGCATCGAGCGCATGCTCGACGAGACGAGCGAGGTGGAGACCGTGCAGGGACCGGGGGCCGCGCCGCGCGCGACCGTTCGCCTGTCGCTCGACGTCGGCGTGCAGCATGGCCTCACCGAGGAATTGAAGCAGGCCTCCTTGCGCTATGCGGCGCACGCCGCGGCTGGGCTGGTGCTCGATGCCGACACGGGCGAGGTGCTGGCGGCCGCGTCCCTGCCCGAAATCGACCCGTCGCGGCCGGCCGAGTGGCTCGAGAAGGCGCGGGCCGACCGCCTCATCGGCGGCACCTACGAGCTGGGCTCGATCTTCAAGACCGTCACCATCGCCATGGCGCTCGAAGCCGGCACCGCCACTCTCGACAAAATCTACGACGTGCGCCAGCCGCTCGTCGCCGGGCCGCACATCATCAAGGATCCCCATCCGCAGGGCCGGCCGCTCAGCGTGCGCGAGATCTTCCTCCACTCCTCCAACGTCGGCGCTGGCATGCTGGCACTGGAAGCCGGCACGGAGCGGCAGCAGGCGTTCCTCGCCCGCTTCGGGCTGACCGAGCCGATGCGCACCGAGGCAGGGCCGGTGGCGTCGCCGCAGCTGCCCAAGCACTGGGGGCGGATCGAGACCATCACCATCGGCTACGGCCATGGCCTGGCGGTGGCACCGCTGCAGTTCGCCGCCGCCGTGGCCGCGCTCGTCAACGGCGGCGCCAAGGTCACCCCGACGCTGCTCGCCCGCGCCGACGGAGGCGGGGTGCGGCCGCGCCTGGTGTCGGCGGCAACCAGCGCGCAGATGAGAGAGCTCATGCGCCTCAACGTGACGCACACGGCAGGCACCGGCCGGCGCGCCGAGGCGGAGGGCTATCGCGTCGGCGGCAAGACCGGCACCGCCGAGATGCCGGGCCTCGGCGGCTACCAGGAAAAATCCGTGATCTCCTCCTTCATCGGCGCATTCCCGATGGATGCGCCGCGATACGTGATCTTCGTGCTGCTGTTCCAGCCGCAGACCGGCGAGGGCCGCGGCGACCACATCACCGCGGGCCTCAATGCCGCGCCCGCCACCGCCCGCATCGTCGAGCGCATCGCCCCCCTGCTCGGCGTCCTGCCGCGGCGCGTGGCGGCCCAGCTTCCTTAGTCTGGATCGGGATGTCTCTCCGCGCGCGCCGTCGGTCACCCCACCCGGCGCGCCGCGCAATTGGACAGGACATACCAGGCCAACGCATCTTGGCGTGCCAAGACATTCGCATGTGTTGTACTCTTCAAGGGCTCAAGACAGGTCACGGGGACGGAAATGGCGACGAACAAGAAGAAGCTACTGATCACGCAATCGATGGCGCCGAGCGGGTGGGCGCTGCTCAAGGAGCGCGGGGACATCGAGACAGTCGAGTTTCCAAACACCATCTCGGCCACCGATTTCCAGGCGCTGTTGGCTAAGCAGGCGCCGGTCAACGGCGTGGCGCTGGGCGGCACCGCCTTCGGCCCGAAGGAGCTTGCCGCGTCGCGCGAGATGCAGGTGGTGGCGCGCATCGGCGTGGGCTTCGACGCCGTCGACGTGCCGGCGCTCACCGCCAGGAAGATCCCGCTGATGGTGGCCGGCAGCGCCAACTCGCCCTCCGTCGCCGAGCAGGCGATGTACATGATGCTGATGCTGGCCAAGCGCGGCGTCGAGCTCAACGCGCTGGTCACGGACAACCAGTGGAACAAGCGGATGAGCACCATTCCGGTCGACCTGTTCGGCAAGACCGTGCTGGTGGTCGGGTTCGGCCGCATCGGCACGCGCAGCGCCAAGCGCTGCCAGGCCATGGAGATGAAGGTGCTGGTCTATGACCCTTACGTCTCGGCCGCCGCCATCAAGGCTGCCGGCTGCGAGCAGGTCACGGACCTCGATGCGGCCTTGCCGCGCGCCGATTTCGTCACCATCCACTGCCCGAAGACGCCGGAGACGGTCGGCCTGTTCAACGCTGCCCGGCTCGCCCGCATGAAGCCTTCGGCCTATCTCGTCAACACGGCGCGCGGCGGCATCATCGACGAGCCGGCGCTGCACGCGGCGCTGACCTCGCGCAAGCTCGCCGGCGCCGGCCTCGACGTCTACGAGAAGGAGCCGACGCCGGCGGACAATCCGCTTCTGAAGCTGCCCAACGTCATCAGCGCGCCGCACATGGCGGGCGTGACGTGGGAGTCGCTCGACCGCATGGGTCTGCAGACGGCGCGCAACATCCTGAGCGCGCTCGACGGCAAGCCGATCCGCGAGAACGTGATCAACCAGGAAGTGCTGGACTGAGGCCAAGCTGTCATACGGGGGCTTGTCCCCGGTATCCAGCCATCCGCACGCTCGGGCATTTGCTGAAAGATGGATCCCGGGCACAAGGCCCGGGATGACAACGGGAGGAGTTCCAATGGAAATGCGCATGAACGGGCGCAACGCGCTCATCACCGGCGGCAGCCAGGGCATCGGCCGCGCCATCGCCAAGGCGTTTGCTGGCGCCGGCGCCAATGTGGCGATCGTCGCCCGCGGCCAGGCCGGGCTCGATGCGGCGCGGGGCGACATCGCGGGGGGGACGAACGCGAAGGTCGTCACCGTCGCGGCCGATGTCGGGACGGCGGACGGCTGCCGCGCGGCCTACGAGACGGCGGCGAAGTCGCTGGGCCAGATCGACGTGCTCGTCAACAACGCCGGTACGTCGCAGCGCGGGCCATTCGAGGAGGTCAGCGACGAGGTCTGGCAGCACGACATCGACCTCAAGCTGTTTGCCGCCATCAGGCTCTGCCGGCAGGCGTTCCCGGGCATGAAATCGCGGCGCTGGGGCCGCATCATCAATGTCCTCAACATCGGCGCCAAGGCGCAGCAGGCGACCAGCGCGCCGACCTCGGTGACGCGGGCGGCCGGCATGGCGCTCACCAAGGTGCTGGCCGGCGAGGGCGCGCCGCACAACGTGCTCGTCAACGGCCTGCTGGTCGGCAACATCGAGAGCAACCAGTGGGTCAAGCGGCACTCCGCGGAGGGCAAGGGGCGTTCGCTCGAGGCCTACTATGCGGAGATGGGCAAGCGCATTCCCATGGGCCGGGTCGGCACCGCGGAGGAGTTCGCCAACGTGGCGCTGTTCCTCGCCTCCGATGCCGGCTCCTACATCACCGGCACGGCCATCAACGTCGATGGCGGCATGAGCCCGGTGGTGTAGGGCTTGTCGCGGCCATGCGCGCGCCGACCCCCGTTTCCGCCGAGACCATCGAGCGGCTGAAGGCCGTGGTGGGGCGCTCAGGGTACCTCGACGATCCGGCCGACATGGCGCCCCACTGCCGGAGCTGGCGGGACGCCTGGGAGGGGCGCGTCCCGATCGTGCTGAAGCCCCAGTCGACCGAGGAGGTGGCGGGCATCGTGCGCATCTGCGCCGAGGCCGGCGTCGGCATTGTGCCGCAGGGCGGCAATACGGGGCTGACGGGCGCGAGCCAGCCCCATGCCGACATGAGCGAGGTGATCGTCTCCACCTCGCGCCTCAAGCGCATGCGCGCGATCGACACCGTCAACGACACGATCACGGTCGAGGCCGGCGTCGTGCTCAAGGAGATCCAGGCGGCTGCTGAGCGCGCCGACCGGCTGTTCCCGCTGAGTCTCGGCGCGGAAGGCTCCTGCCAGATCGGCGGCAACATCTCCACCAACGCCGGCGGCGTGCAGGTGCTGCGCTACGGCAATACGCGCAACCTGGTACTCGGGCTGGAGGTGGTGCTGCCCGACGGCAGCGTGTGGCAGGGTTTACGCGGGCTGCGCAAGGACAACACCGGCTACGACATGAAGCAGCTGTTCATCGGCGCGGAGGGGACGCTCGGCATCGTCACGGCGGCGGTGCTGCGCCTGTTCCCCAGGCCGACCGCCAGTGAGACGGCGTGGATCGGCGTCGCCTCGCCGCAAGCCGCGGTCGCCCTGCTCGGCCACATGCGCCCCCGCCTGGGCGAGGCGATCTCGGCCTTCGAGCTGATCGGCCGGCCGATCATCGACTTTCTGCTGGCGGGCGTGCCCGGGCACGAGGACCCGATGGGCGACGTGCACCCCTGGTACGTGCTGATGGACGTGACGAGCCAAGGCCCGCCGGGCACGCTGCACGGGCCCTCGAGCGACGCGCTGGCCACCGCCTTCGAGGCAGGGCTGGTGCAGGATGCGCTCGTCGCCGCGTCGGGCGCGCAGGCGGCAAAGCTATGGAAGATGCGCGAGGGCCTGGTGGAGGCGCAGGCGGCAGCTGGCGGAACGATTGCGCACGACGTGTCGGTGCCGGTGTCGCTGATCCCGGAGTTTCTCGCCCGCGCCGATGCGGCACTCGAAGCCGCTTACCCCGGCATCCGCCCTTGCGCCTTCGGCCACGTCGGCGACGGCAACATGCATTACAACCCGGTGCGGCCCGCCGATTGGGATGCGCCGCGCTTCCGCGAGGAGCGCGAGCGCGTCAATCGCATCGTGCACGACGTCGTCGTCGATCTCGGCGGCTCGATCAGCGCCGAGCATGGCATCGGCCAGTCGCGCCTCGCCGAGCTCGAGCACTACAAGACCCCGGTCGAGCTCGCCATGATGCGCGCCGTCAAGCGGGCGCTCGACCCGAAGGGCATCATGAACCCGGGCAAAATCTTGCGCAGCTGACGGCGACAGCGGACCGGCCGCGCGAGCCGGCCCGCTGCCCAATCCCACGCTCGGTTACCATCAGTGAGGATGCCCCCGCGCCCAGGGGGCGGCATCGGGTCATCTGCCTGGGCGCTCGGCCGGCAGGCTGCGCTGGGCTCGCAGCATCGCCTCGCGGCGGGTGATGTAGACCGCAGATGCGAAGATGATCAGCGCCCCGACCCAGGTCCAGCCATCGATCGTCTCGGCGAAGGCCAAGTAGGCGAGGGCTACCGTGAACGGCAGCTTGGAAAACTCCAGGGTCAACGCCAACGACGCGTCGGTGACCGTGTAGCCTCGCACCAGGGACACATGCCCCAGCACGGCGCAGACGCCCATGCCGATCAGGGCGGGCAGCATCGCGGCCGTCGGCCATTGCCACACCAGCAGCGCCGGGACCAGCGACAGCGGCAGCAGCAGGGCGTTGGTGAGGAAGACGATCTTGTCGGGATCGTCGTGCGCGGTGAGCTGCTTCACCAGCACGGCCGTCAAGCCGGTGAACATGGCCGAGAGCAGGGCGAGCGCCTGGCCCAGCCCAACCGTCGTGCCGGCCGGCCGCAGGATGATCATGGCGCCGAGGAAGCCCACGCCGAGCGCGGTCCAGCGCCGCAGGCGGACGGTCTCGCCCAGCAGGAAGATGGCGCCCAGCGTGCCGAACAGCGGGGCGAGGAAGCTGATGGCGGTGACCTCGCCGATGGTGATGATCGAGATGGCGTAGAACCACGCTGCATGGAAATGAGCGAGACCACGACCCGCACGCCGTAGAGACCGAAGCGGCTCGATCGCAGCAGCGAGCGGCCACGGTAGGCGAGCAGCGGCAGCAGCAGCAGGCAGGCAAACGCGTTGCGCAGGAACACGACCTCGAAGGGATGCAGCCCCGCGTTCATCGTCATGCGCGAGAATACGGCAAGCCCCGAGAACAGGACCATCGCGATCGTGATCCAGATCACGCCGACCACGGGATTGCTCAGCTGCCGACGCGCTGCACTCCCCAATCGCCACGGCGGCATCAGCGAGAGTTCCCCAATTCGAGACGGCGTGCCCGGCCGAGGCGCGTCTGTCGAACTCTTCGGGCCGGCGCGGGAGCTTGTGGGCAAGGTTGGAGGGTTTGGCAAGGTCCGCAGAGCATACCCTGGCCGCAATGCGCCCTTGCGTTGCCGGACTCGATCAACTACCGAGCCAGGCACGACATCTCAGGCCGTCCCCGGGACCCCAAGCATGAGCAGACGCTTCGTCATTGTCGGCGCCGTGATTGTCCTGTTGCTGGGGGGGCTTGGCTATTTCCAGTTCGTGTTCAAGCCGCAGATGATCCGCACCTTCCTGTCGAAGATGACGCCGCCGGCGGCGACGGTGACGGCCGAGCCCGCGCGCACGGAAAAATGGATCGAGCGCCTCACGTCGATTGGTACGCTGATCGCCTCGCAGGGCGTCGATGTGACGAGCCAGGTCGCGGGCATCGTGACCGAGGTGCTGATCGACAGCGGCGCCGAGGTCGAGCAGGGCACCAAGCTCGTGCAGCTCGATATCGCCGTGGAGACCGCCGATCTCGCCAGTGCGATTGCGACGCACAGGGAGGCCGAGGTCGCCTATGAGCGCCAGATCGATCTGATGCAGAAGCGCGTGACTTCGGAGGCCAATCTCGACACCGCGCGGGCCAAGCGCGAGACAGCGCAGGCGGCGGTCAATCGCATACAAGCGGTAATTGCCCAGAAGGCCATCGTGAGCCCCTTCGGCGGCCGCCTGGGCATCCGCAAGGTGGAGAAGGGCCAGTACGTCTCGGCCGGCATGGCGCTGGTGTCGCTGCAGGCGCTCAATCCCATCCGCGTCGACTTTCCGATGCCCGAGCAGAATGTCGGCAAGCTGCGCGTGGGCCAGACCGTCGAGCTGACCGTCGACGCGTTCCCCAACCAGGTGTTCGGCGGCGAGATCCAGTCGCTCGATGCGCGGGTGGCGCAGGACACGCGCACGCTGCTGGTGCGCGGCCTGCTGCCCAACCAGGAGCGCAAGCTGCTGCCCGGCATGTTCGCCAACGTCACCGTGCTGGTGGGTGACGCGACGGACGTCGTCACCGTTCCTCGCACGGCCGTCGCCTACAGCCTCTATGGCGACAGCGTCTATGTGGTGAAGCCGGCGCCGGCAAAGGACGGCAAAGACGCCTCGGATCCCCCTGGCCAGCCCGCCTCCCAATCCCTCATCGCCGAACGCCGCTTCGTGCGCACCGGCCAGGTGCGCGAGGACCGCGTCGCCATCACGTTCGGCCTGACGGCCGGCGAGCTGGTCATAACCACGGGCCAGCTCAAGCTCAATTCGGGCCAGGCCGTCCACGTCGACAACTCCCAACCCCTCCAACGGCCGGACGGGCGGCCGAAGCAATAGCGGGCGCGATCAGCGATGTCGTTCACGGACATTTTCATACGGCGCCCCGTGCTCGCCAGCGTGGTGAGCCTGCTGATCCTGCTGATCGGCCTGGCCTCGGCCTTCAATCTGCCGGTGCGCCAGTTCCCGCGCATCACCAACACCACCATCACGGTGACGACGGCCTACCCGGGCGCCAACGCCGACCTCATCAAGGGCTTCATCACCACGCCGATCCAGCAGGCGGTCGCCAGCGCCGAGGGCATCGACACGCTCACCTCCTCCTCGCAGCAGAACTACAGCGTGGTGACGCTCAATTTGCGCCTCGATGCCAGCCCGGACCGGGCAGTGGCCGACGTGCTGTCGAAGATCCAGCAGGTCAAGAGCGTGCTGCCGCGCGAGGCGCAGGACCCGATCGTCATCAAGCAGACGGGCGAGACCACCGCGCTCATGTACCTGTCCTTCAACAGCAAGGCGATGACGGGCTCGCAGATCACCGACTACCTGACGCGCGTGGTGCAGCCGCGCCTGCAGACCATCAACGGCGTGGCCAATGCGCAGATCCTCGGCGGCCAGACCTTTGCCATGCGCATCTGGCTCAACCCGGACAAGATGGCGGCCCTGGGCGTCACCCCCGTCGACGTGCGCAACGCGCTCGCCGCCAACAACTTCATCACCGCGGCGGGCCAGGTGAAGGGCGATTTCGTGCAGACCACGATCAATGCCGAAACCGCGCTCGACAACCCGGCGGCCTTCGGCAAGCTCGTCGTCGTCACGCGCGGGGACGCGCTGATCCGCCTCGCCGACTTTTCGACCATCGAGCTGGGGCCGGAAAGTGCGGATTCCTCCTCCGTGTTCGACGGGCTGAAGGCGGTTTTCATCGGCATCTTCGCGACGCCGACCTCCAACCCGCTCACCGTCATCGGCGACGTGCGCAAGGCGTTCCCGGACATCCAGCGGCAGCTGCCGGCGAGCCTGGAGGCGGCGATCGCCTACGACGCCACCAAGTTCATCAACGCCTCGATCGCGGAGGTCGAGAAGACGCTGCTGGAAGCGGCGCTGATCGTGATCGTGGTGATCTTCCTGTTCCTCGGCAATCTGCGCGCGACCCTGATCCCGATCGTGACGATCCCGCTGTCCCTGATCGGCGTGATGTTCGCGCTGCTGGCGCTGGGCTATTCCATCAATCTCCTCACCCTGCTGGCGCTGGTGCTCGCCATCGGGCTCGTCGTCGACGACGCCATCGTGGTGGTGGAGAACATTCACCGCCACATCGAGGAGGGCATGCGGCCCTTCGATGCGGCGCTGGTGGGCGCGCGCGAGATCGCCGTGCCGGTGATCTCCATGACCATCACGCTGGCCGCGGTCTACGCGCCGATCGGCTTCGTCTCCGGCCTTACCGGCGCGCTGTTCCGCGAGTTCGCCTTCACGCTCGCCGGCGCCGTGGTCGTGTCCGGCGTCATTGCGCTCACCCTGTCGCCAATGATGGCCTCCAAGCTGTTGCGGGCGCAGCACTCGAGCGGCCGCTTCAACCGGATCCTCGACCGCACCTTCAACGGTTTGCGCCTGCGCTACGAGCGCCGCCTCAACCGCACGCTCGAGGGCCGGCCGGTGACGCTGCTGATCCTGGCTGGCGTGATGGCCGCGACCGTCATCATGTACCTGGCGGCGCAGAAGGAGCTGGCGCCGGAAGAGGATCAGGGCATCCTGTTCAACATCGTCAAGACGCCGCAGACCGCCAATCTTGACTATCTCGAGCAGGCGACGAACCAGCTGCAGAAGGTGTTCGAGACCGTGCCGGAGCGGGAGCACGTCTTCATCATCAACGGCCTCGGCAACAACGTGCACCAGGCCATCGCCGGCATCCTGTTCAAGCCCTGGGAGGAGCGCCGGCGCACGCAAAAGCAGATCCTGCAGAGCCTGCAGCCCAAGGTGGCCGGGATCGCCGGCGCGCAGGCCATCTCGTTCGCGCTGCCCTCGCTGCCGGGCTCGACCGGCGGCCCACCGGTGCAGTTCGTGATCACCACGACCGCGGACTATACGCAGCTCGCGCAAGTGCTGGCCGAGGTGCAGGCTGAAGCAGCCAAAAGCGGCATGTTCATCTTCACCGACGGCGACCTCAAGTTCGAGACCCCGCAGGTCGAGCTCAGGATCGACCACGACAAGGCCAATCGCCTCGGCATCACCATGCAGGATATCGGCGCTTCCCTCGCCACCCTGCTCGGCGGCAACTACGTCAACCGCTTCAATCTCTACGGCCGCAGCTACCAGGTGATC
>Ga0209726_10009596_pt1 | contig 10043 bp, 9 predicted proteins | sample Subgrocontami54m_FD_187453 | JGI IMG/M metagenome (GOLD analysis project Ga0209726, IMG submission 187453) | Subsurface groundwater microbial communities from S. Glens Falls, New York, USA - GMW46 contaminated, 5.4 m (SPAdes) (version 3) | ecosystem: Environmental > Aquatic > Deep subsurface >... | reverse complement strand
CTTCAACCGAAAGGGGCTTTTGAACTCCATGAATCCGAGTGCGACAGGCCTCCCGGCCCCTCTGATCTATAATCCAATCAGCATGGACACCCAGCAAACTATTGCCGAACTCCACCAGCTTCGCGCACTCACGGGCGATGCCAACGGGGCGCAGCGGGTTGCCTGGACTCCTGTATGGATGAAGTCGCGGGAGTGGTTCACGAGCAAGCTGGCCGGGCTGCCGGTGGAGGATCACTACGATGCGGCGAGCAACCGCTGGGTCACGCTTCCCGGCAAATCCGAGAAGGCCCTGCTGCTGGGAGGACATCTGGACTCGGTTCCCAACGGCGGCTGGCTCGATGGTTGTCTCGGCGTACTTTGCTCGCTGGCCATTGTTCGCGAGATGGCGCGCAAATATAACGGCCGCCCGCCGGTGACCATTCGGCTGGTGGATTGGGCCGATGAGGAGGGGGCGCGTTTCGGCCGCAGCCTGCTAGGCTCATCCGCTTTCTCGGGCACGCACACCATCGAGGCGGATCGCGGTAGAACAGACAAGGACGGCGTCCGGCTGGAAGATGCGCTGCGTGGTTGCGGCGTGGACATAGACCGGTTTCCGGAAGCGAAGGCCGAACAGAAGAACGCAGCCGCCTATATCGAACTGCACATCGAACAGGGACCAGTGCTGGAGACCATGGGAATCCCGCTCGGCGCCGTGACGGGAACCAAGGGAGTTGAGCGTCACGGGATCACCTTTCACGGGCAGGAGGCGCACTCCGGTTCCACGCCCATGAATGTGCGCAAGGATGCGCTGGCGGCCGCCGCCAAGCTCGCGCTGGAAATCCGCTCCATCGCCGGCAAGCATTCCGATGCGGTCTGCACGATGGGCAGCGTGAAGACTTTTCCCGGCATTGTCACCGCCGTGGTGGGGCGCTGCGAGACTACGTTGGACCAGCGGGATCTGGACGCCGGTGTGCTGGCCGCCATGTACAAGGAAGCGCGGGAGGCGAGCCAGCGCTTTGCCGGCGAGGAACGCTGCACGGTGGAATGGTCGCGAATCTGGAATATCGAACCCATTCCGTTTCATCCGGTATTGATCGGGTTGTGCGAAGAGGCGATCCGGGAGACGGCCGGGAGCACGCACCGGCTCCCGTCAGGCCCGCTCCATGATGCGGCCGAAGTGGCCCGCTGCGGAATCCCAGCCGCGATGATGTTTGTGCAGTCCCTGGGCGGGATCAGTCACAATAAGATTGAAGACACCAGGGAAGAGCACCTGCGGATGTCCGTCGAGGCGATGCAACTCCTCGCGGACAAAACTGTGCAGTGGCTCGGAGAATGAGGGCGCTATGGCAATTGCTGATGTTTCCGTTTCCACCAGAACTGTCAATCATTGGATTGGCGGCAAGCTAGTTTCCTCGCAGTCCGGACGCTCGGGTACCGTGTGGAATCCGGCCACGGGGGAGGCGCAAGCGCAGGTTGCCTTTGCCAGCGCTGGAGAAGTGGATCAGGCGGTGGAATCGGCCAAAAAGGCGTTTCCGGAATGGCGCGCCACCCCGCTTTCGCGCCGCGCCGAGATCATGTTCAAGCTGCGCGACTTAGTGGATGTCAACCGCCGCCGCATCGCTGAACTCATCACCGCCGAGCATGGTAAGACGGTGCCCGACGCCATGGGAGAAGTGGCGCGGGGGCTCGAGAACATCGAGTTTGCCACCGGTATCCCCAATCTGCTGAAAGGTGGTTTTTCGGAGCAGTCCAGCCGCGGCATTGATGTCTATCAGATCCGCCAGCCGCTGGGAGTCGTGGCGGGCATCACGCCGTTCAATTTTCCGGCCATGGTGCCGATGTGGATGTTCGCCAACGCGATTGCTTGCGGCAACACTTTCCTGCTGAAGCCCTCCGAGAAGGACCCGTCGGTAAGCCTGCTGCTGGCCGAGTTGATGCAACAGGCGGGCCTACCTGACGGCGTTTTTACCGTGGTGCAAGGCGACCGCGTGGCGGTGGACCGGCTGCTGGAGCACCGGGACGTGAAGGCGGTGAGCTTTGTCGGATCGACACCGGTGGCCCGGTACGTCTATGAAACCGGAACCCGCAACGGGAAACGCGTGCAGGCTCTCGGCGGCGCGAAGAATCACATGCTGGTGCTTCCGGATGCCGACGTCGCCATGGCGGCCGATGCGGCTGTTTCGGCAGCTTATGGATCGGCCGGGGAACGCTGCATGGCCATTTCCATGATCGTGGCGGTGGGCCCTGTTGCGGATCCGCTGATCGAGGCGATACGGGAAAGGATGGCCAAGATCAAAGTTGGTCCGGGCATGGAGCCGGCAAGTGAGATGGGTCCGTTGATTACCCGGGAGCATCGCGACAAAGTAGCTTCCTACGTGGCTGACGCAGCCGGGGAAGGCGCCACCGTACGGGTGGATGGACGCCAGGATCCGGCCACGCAAGGAAGCGGCTTCTTTCTAGGTACCACTCTGCTCGACAATGTCACCCCTGCCATGCGCTGCTACCAGGACGAGATCTTTGGCCCGGTGCTTGGAGTCGCGCGCGTGGACACCTACGAGCACGCGCTGCGTATGATCAATGAGAATCCTTACGGGAACGGGACGGCGATCTTCACGCGCGACGGGGGCGCGGCGCGGCAGTTCCAATTCGATGTCGAGGTAGGCATGGTTGGGATCAACGTGCCGATCCCGGTTCCGGTTTCCTACTATAGTTTCGGAGGATGGAAGAGTTCCTTGTTCGGCGATCTGCACGTCTACGGGCCGGAGGGCGTTCAATTCTATACGCGGACCAAGGTCGTGACCAGCCGTTGGCCCGATCCCGGAACCAGCAAAGTGGACTTGGGGTTCCCGCAGGTCCGCTAGCGGAAAAAGGCGCGCCAGATGGCGACCACCAGAGCGTGCGTGACGATGGGCGCGCGGATGGCGCCCGTCTTCTGGTAGGCCAGCCCGCAGAAGTAGCCGAGCACCGTCGCGACCATCACGTGCTTCCAGTTGGGGAACTCGCGGAAGGGCAAGTGGACCAGCCCGAAGATCATGCTGGTGGCCGCGAGCCCTAGCTTTGGCTGCATCACGCCGCGAAAGAAGAACTCCTCGGACAACGCGCCCACCCACAGGAATGCCGCGAAGGTTGCGGGACCTTTCCACCACCAGCCTTCGGCCAGCCCGAACGAGACGTATCGCAGCAGCAGAGCCGCGCCCATTCCCGGCACGAGGAAAAGCAGGAAGTAGCGCGCGCCTTCGATCCAATCCTTCCGGGAGGGGAGGAATCCGAAACCGGTGTCGAGTTCGGGACGGTCGCGCAGGAATGCGCCGATGCCGAGACGGATCCACATCAACTGGCCCAACGCGTCGACGCGCAACCCTGCCATGGGCTCCGGGTAGATCCAGCCGAACGGCTTGGCCAGGAAGACCGCGCCCATGAAGACCAGGAACAGCAGATCGAGTGAGGGCGGCAGAAGGCGCAATCCGTAACAGGCAGCCAAAGCCAACCCGGTGAGGGTTGCCAGAGCAAGCCAGGAGAAGCGCTGCGTGGGTAGAGCGAATGCGAAATATGCCACAAGCGCGGAGGCGGCCGCCATCCAGGGCTCAATCCCGGCGACTTGAACCACACCGAGATACAGCGAGACTTCCATCAGAAAGGCGATCGCAACCGGCGCCGCGATCCATGTGGGGATGCCCTGTTCCCGTGCGATCCAGAACGCCGCAAGAGCGCCCACAAGCCATACGGCGGGGAGAAGTTGGCGCAAACGATGGGCCGGCACCCTACCAGTATGAGTGATTGCGGGGATTACCCGCCGGTAAGGCGGCGGTACAGATCCAGGAATTGGTCCAGGCTGAGCTGTTCGGCGCGTTGATCGGCTTCCGGCAGCGTTTCGAGCATCTCGCGGCCGAAGATCGGGGCAAGGTTATTGCGGAGCGTCTTGCGCTTGTGCCGGAAACAGATGCCAACGAAGGCCAGCAACGGAGCCGGGTCCACGATGGCTGCACCACTGGCGGTTTGGTGGCGCGGTGTGAGCCGGATGACGGCCGAGTCCACTTTCGGCGGCGGCTGAAAAGCGCCCGGAGGCACGCTGAACAGCAGTTCCGTCTCCGCGTAGAGCTGCGTAGTCACCGAGAGGAAACCATAGTCGCGGCAACCAGGCGCCGCGGTGATCCGTTCGGCCACCTCCTTTTGCACCAGAAACACGGCGCGCTGGAGGAATTTACCCACCGCCAGCGTGCGCTCGATGACCGGGGAAGTAATGTAGTAGGGCAGGTTCCCCGCCACCACCGCCGCGCCCCATCCGCCCAGGTCTGTCTCCAGGACATCGGCCTCGATAATTTCCAGGCGGTCCTCCTGGTGGAACCGGATGCGGAGGTGATCGGCCAGATCCGGATCTTTCTCAATGGCGATGACGCGCGTGGCCCGTTCCAGTAGGTGAGCAGTCAATGCGCCTTGCCCGGCTCCGATCTCCACCACTAAAGGAGTCTGTTCCGGACAAGCCGCTTCAGCGATCCGGGCAAGGATCGCCGGCCGGTGGAGGAAATGTTGACCTAAGCGTTGCCCCACGCTGGACGCGAGCCTACCCGCGAACCTCCATATGGCTGCGGCGCAAAGTAATCCGTGTCCGCCCGCTGGCGGGCTGGCCAAAAAGCGTGGCAGGGGTGAACTTGGTGCACAGCAGCAGATTCTCGACGCCCCGCACCATCACCGGATCGGAGGCCCAGGCCTGACCCTTGGGAATCGAATAGTCCACCAGACGGCCCTGATCGTCGATCACCACGTCCACAACAATGTCGTAGGCCGGTGAAGCGGCCATGTTAAAGGAGAACTGCAACCCCGCCTCGGTTGTAAGACCAGTGGGAACGTCCCCAATGCTGGATTGTTGTACGGCGAAGCCGGGCGCCAGCAACCCAAACAGTACGATGGCCGAAGCGAGGCCGCCGGCAAAAGGAACAGCCACCGGACGCATCAACATGTTCCATCGGAACACGATCTCTTCGCGCCAATGAGCAATTCTGGCTTGCGCATCCAGACGCCGCCGCCTGCGTTGGCTTTCCCGCGATGCCAACACTCGCAAGCGGTCGTGCAAAACCCGCGGTGGAGCCAGTCCCGGTAATCCTTGCAAACTTTCCCGCCGATGATCCACTGGTTGATTACTCATAACGGCATCCTCACATCGAATCCACAGGCTGCGGAGCCCATCGCTCCAACCCCGTTGCTAAACCGGCCTGCAGTTGCTTGCGCAAAGCCTCCCTGCCGCGCAGGATTCTCGACTTCACGGTGCCCAATGAAATCTGCAAGATCTCGGCGATCTCTTCATAGGCGAGCCCTTCGACATCGCGCAGAACCACGGCACTGCGAAAGGCAGGCTTCAACTGAGCCAGGGCCTCTTCAATCCGAGTCTTGGTTTCATGGTCCAAAGTAATTTCAAAGGGGGAAAGCCCCCGGTCCGGGAGCACCTGCTCCAGGGTCATTCCCTCAAACTGCTCATCCTCGATTCCCACCTCGCGGCCGCGACGGCGTCCAAACCATCTCCGGTAGTTGTAGGTCTCGTTCACCGCGATCCGGTAGATCCAGGTCTTCAAACTGCTCTGGCCGCGGAAGTGTCCAATGCTGCGGAACACTTTGAGGAAAACCTCCTGCACCACATCGGCAGCATCGCTGGAGTCCCGCAGGAGGCGCACCACCAAGTTATAGATGGGCTGCTCGAAGCGGGCGATCAGGGCTTCATAAGCGTGTTCTTCGCCGTTCCGAAGGCCTTCCACCAGCAGGGCGTCATTCGGGCGCGCACCGCTCCCTCCGGATCCATTCCAGGTTCCGTATGTGCCGATATCGAATCGCAAGCTGGAGTCGGCCATCGATCGCCTCATTTCGATTCTAGCCTACAGGCCGGGGCCTTTAACAACTCCCTGCAAACTTAGACGCTGTTCGCGGACAAAAGTTCCCGGTTCCGGTTGAGTCCCCACCAGATGATGTATCCGGCCACCGGGAACAGGGCCGCCAACACAAATGCCTCGTCATAACGCTTCTGATCAAACATATGGCCAAAAACCGGCATCGTCAAGGCCACCATTGCCCCCCAGCTTCCGGCCCCCAGGCCCGCGATCAGTCCGGCATGGCTGGCCGAATAGGCGTGTGTGGCGTATCGAATCGGAACAATGATGAACCCGGCAGCCACGAACATCGCAAAGAACAGAGCCGCCATCACCAAGGGAAAGGATGACAGGAGCGTAGTGGCGCCTAATGGAAGGCTGAGCACCGTGCTGAGCAACATAAGCCTTCCGAAGACGGGTAGCGGTTTCCCGGTCCGCAGGGAGCGATCCGTCAGCCAGCCCCAAGCAAAGTAGCCCATTTCCCAACCGAGCGGCGGGATCCATAGCACTTTTCCAATGTCGGCCTGGGAGACTCCCAACGCGCGGTTCAGGTAGAGTGCGGCAGCATACAGGACGAACGCCAGCGGCTGGCAGCCCAGCGCGTAGGCGGCCATGAAGCTCCACACCTGGCGGTCTCCCAATCCGGGAGCCGGGCTGGTGGTGCGGCCAGAACGGAGGGACCGCCCGGCGGCAATGTCCGGCCGACGGCTTACAAACAACCACAATCCCAGCCACGTGAGGCCAACCGCGCCCGTGAACAGAAATGCTCCCCGCCACCCCCACAAGAGGGCCACTGGTGTAACAATCAACGGGGTCACGATGGCCCCCAAAGACCCGCCGCTGTAACTCAGCGCCATGCCGCGTCCGCGCAGATGCTCGGGAAGGGTTTGCATGGCGGCGCGCAGCCCGCCTGGGAACGTAGCCCCTTCAAAGAATCCAAGCGCGGCCCGGGCCGCGGCAAATCCAAGGAATCCGGACGCGAGCGCATGTGAAGTGGATGCGAGCGTCCAGAAGAGGACGGCGACGGCCATTCCCACACGCAGTCCAAAGCGGTCCAGCAGGCGGCCCCACACCGGATTCCCGATCATATAGGAAACGGAAAAGGCGGAGATGATGAAGCCGTACTCGCCGGCGGAAAGTCCGGACTCCTGAAGAATGGTGGGGGCCAAAAGCGCCAAGGTGTTGCGGTCGATGTAGCTGATCAGGGATACCAGCATCATCATCAAAGTGGGGATCCACTGTTTCAAGCGGTTCATCGTGGAATCCCAGTCTACCCCGGTTCATCCCGCTATCAGCGCCGTTCATCAGGATTATCCACGCCACGTCGGAATCATGGATTGGCTGAGCCCAGGGTGAGCTTACTCTTGTATCAAATGAAAACCACCAAGCTTTTCCTTTATTACACCGCGGCCGCCGCACTGGGAATGGGCGCCGGTCTGCTTTCCACAATTACACTTGCACAAGAGCGCTTTGACCATGTCGTGCGAAACGACTTCTTTGCTGGTTTCACCGGCAACAAGGAAGCGCTGGAGCGTGGCATGAAGACCACCGAAAAGGTGCTTGCCGAAAACCCCCAGCACGCCGAGGCTCTGGTCTGGCATGGGGCGGGAGTATTCTTTAGCTCGGCACAAGCCTTCATGAGCGGCGACGGCCCGAAGGGCATGGAGTTGTTCGGCAAGGGGCTTGCCGAAATGGACCGCGCCGTGGAGCTGGAGCCGGACTCCATCGGCGTGCGCATCCCGCGCGGCGCGGCGCTACTGGCCGCCGCACGGAACATGCCAGACAATCCGGCCAAGCCCGGCCTCTTCCAGCGCGCGCTGGCCGATCACCAGCGGGCCTTTGACCTGCAAAAGGATCACCTCGATAGCATGGGGACGCACCCCAAAGGTGAGCTCCTGTTTGCGCTGGCCGACACCAACAGCCGCATGGGCAAGGCCGATGAAGCGGAAAAGTACTTCCAGTTGATTCTTGAGAAGCTGCCGGACACACCCTACGCCAAACGCGCCGCCACCTGGATGGAGACCAAACAGCCGTTGCCTGTCAACCAGGCGGGCTGCATTGGCTGCCACGTGAGCAAGTAAGAAGTGTTATCATCCACCACCATGGCAGGCAAGTGGAAAAAGCTGATCCTTGAGGTGATGGTGGCCAATACCGCCATCACCTTGCTGGTTACCTTGCTGGTGATCTGGATCAACGGTAATCTCCGCTGGAATTTGGTGAAGTGGATCGCGGCCTATGGTTTCATTCATTCCAATTGCATCGGAACGCTCTGCGCGGTGGTGATGCCGCGGGCTGTGCCGCTGGTTTGGAATCGAACCCCAGTGGTGCGTTGGAGTCTAGTCACCATCACGCTGATCGCCTGCTCCTTCGCCGGCTCGCTTGCTTCGGTGGGCCTTATCTTCCTGCTCAAGATCAATCCCATCGACTCTTTCCCCGAAATGCTCCTGCAATCTTTCCGCGGCGCCACCGTAATCACGCTGCTGGTGGGGCTTTCCATCACCGCCTTTGAGTCCCACCGGCGCCAGATCGAGAGGGCCAACCTCGAGCTCAAGAACAAGCAGGTGGAGCACGAGCGCGCCCTCAAGCTGGCCGGCGAGGCGCAGCTTGCCTCCATCGAATCACGCATTCAGCCTCACTTTCTGTTTAACACGCTGAACTCCATCTCGAGCCTGATTCGCGATGATCCCGCGCAGGCGGAGCGGCTGATTGAACGCCTCTCCACTCTGCTGCGTTCCTCGCTGGATACGCAAACTGCCCGCCTGGTGCCACTGGAACGCGAGCTCAAACTTGTTTCAGACTACCTGGAGATCCAAAGGGCCCGGTTCGGGGGGCGGCTGCGTTTTCGCCTGGATATGCCCGGTGACTTGTACGGTTGCGCCGTCCCGCCCTTCTCCATCCAGACGCTGGTGGAGAATTCGGTGAAGTATGCAGTGGCAACGCGCGTGGAAGGGGGCGAAATCCTGGTGCGCGGCCGCCTGGAAGACGGCAGAGTCGCCCTGGAGGTCAGCGACGACGGCCCCGGGTTTGACGGCTCTTCGATCACGCCCGGGCATGGACTGGATAATCTGCGCGCGCGGTTGCTCTCCTTGTTTGGAGAGGAGGCCGCTCTCACGGTGATCCCGCAACCGGCCGGTGTCACGGTCATTTTCACCTTCGAGCAGCGCTCCGCCGAGCCAATGCAGGTGGCATGAAAGCGTTTCTGGTGGACGATGAGCCGCTGGCGCTCAAACGGCTTGCGCGCCTGCTGCAGGCAACCGGCCGCGCGGAGATCGCCGGCACAGAATCCGATCCCGTCCAGGCGCTGGCACGGCTGCGAGCCAGCAGGCCTGATGTCCTGTTCCTAGACATCGAGATGCCGGTGCTGTCCGGCTTCGAACTGCTCACCCAATTGGAACCTCAACCTTTGGTGGTCTTCACCACCGCCTATGACCAGTACGCTCTCCGGGCCTTTGACGTGAACTCAGTGGATTACCTGCTCAAGCCGGTGGAGCCGGAAAAGCTCGACCGCGCCCTGGGTAAGCTGGAACGCGTTTTAGGCGGGGCCGAGCCGCGCGTGGATCTACGCATCCTTGCGGCGCAACTGGCACAAGCGCTCGACAAGCGCGAGCCCGAGCATCTGTCGCGAATTGCTTGCCGCCTCGGTGATCGCGTCGAATTTGTCGAGGTTGGCCGTGTGACGCACTTCTTCGCCAAGGACAAGCTCACCTACGCCGCCACCGCAGCCAAGCATCACATCATCGACCAGACCATTACCGAACTGGAAGAGAAACTGGACCCGCGCCGGTTCATCCGCATCCACCGGGCCACGATCGTGCAGATTGACTGTATCCGCGAGTTATATACTTGGTTCGGCGGAAGGCTGATGGTGCGGTTACGGGACGGCAAAACGGAACTCCCGGTAGCGCGTGACCGTGTGACACAGCTCAAAGCCAAAATGGGACTGTGAACATGAAACCAGTAACGTTCGGCCTGCTCATGGCTGGGCTCTTGGCGGCTTCCGATTGGAGACCGGTCCGGACCTGGCCGCCGGTGCCCGATTCGGTGCAATGGGGAAAGCCCTCTTCCGTGCTGGCGCTGGCCGATGGCGCCGTGATGATCTTTCAACGCGGCTCACCAGCCTTGCTGCGCTTTGACGCCGAGGGAAAAATGATCGCGGCTTTCAGCACGGGTTTCTTCCAGAATGCGCACGGGTTGAAGATGGCACCAGAC
>Ga0209726_10009590_pt1 | contig 10047 bp, 6 predicted proteins | sample Subgrocontami54m_FD_187453 | JGI IMG/M metagenome (GOLD analysis project Ga0209726, IMG submission 187453) | Subsurface groundwater microbial communities from S. Glens Falls, New York, USA - GMW46 contaminated, 5.4 m (SPAdes) (version 3) | ecosystem: Environmental > Aquatic > Deep subsurface >... | reverse complement strand
CCCGCCGCAGCTCCCGAGGTCCGAGCACGAGCAGACTGCGAGGAGCCGCAGGTGACGGAAGGGGCGGCCACTTTCGATGGCCGCCCCTGGGTTTCGTGTCTGGTTGCCCCGGCTAGTTCAGGTTGATGATGCTCTTGTTGATGGATGCCGGAGTCGTGCGCTGAATGACCATGTACGAGCCGGACGGCGGCTTCACCTCGAAGGTGAACGTCTCGTTGGTGGTGACGCTGACAGCGGTGAGCGCGGTCTGGGTCAGGTCGATGTTGATCTCGAACAGCTCGCCCGCCTCGAGCAGGTTGTCCGCGTTGCCCGTGATCACTGTCGTGGTGTAGGCGACGTCACCAACGTTGTTGTCGATGTCCTGGTAGCTGATGACGGTGCGGTTCGTGGTGTCCGTCGGGTTCAGGTTGACCTGGTCGCCGCCGGCGGCGAGGGTGAGGTCGAACGTGATTGCGGTGAGCTCCGTCGTGTTGGACGAGGCGATGACGCCGCCGGTGAGTTCCATGGAGCCCCGGGTCTTGGCGAGACCCGCGTAGACCGTCTCCTTGCCCCGCTCGGAGCTGAAGAGGCCGGTGCTCAAGACGACGAAGGCGAACACCGCCGCGACGACCACGAAGGCGATCAGGACGATGGCCGTCTCCAGGCCAGTGATACCGCGTTCTTCGCGCAGCTTCCGCGCGAGGTCCATAATCCGCTTCATTGCATTCCTCCTGAACAGGAACTGTGTTGCCGGCTCCAGGTCCGGAGCCCGTTTCGGAACCTTGCCTTGCTGCTGCGCCGCCACCTCCTTCGGTCTGAAGCGCGTTGCCTGGTCGTAGCTCTTTCCTGTTCAGGCGTCGCCGCGCACGTGGTTACTTTCGGGTTGCCGGCCCGTCCCGCGGCGCCACCGCCGGGGGACGAGAATTGCGTCATCCGTTGCGGATTGTGCGGCGGCACGTCCCTGCCACAAAGGAGAGTCGTGTGCCTAGGGGAACCGGTGCATGGTGATTGCACCCGTGTTTGGCGGGCGCAGGCACCCGCAGCGAATCTGCGGGAGAATGTCATTTGTGAGGTGAAACCGGGGTGCGGCGGCGGCAGCCGGCCGGCCGAGGGAGCGAAGGGGGCCGGCCTGTCCGGCCCCCTTCGAGTGACGACAGCCTAGTTGAGGTTGATGACGCTGTGGTTGATGGACGCCGGGGTCGTGCGCTGGATGACCATATAGGAGCCCTGCGGCGGCTTGATTTCGAGCGTGAACTGCTTGTTGGTGGTGATGTTGATGTTGGCGTCGACCCTGAAGTCGACCGTGACCTCGATCAATTCACCCTGTTCGAGCAGGTTGTCCGCGTTGCCGGTGATGACGAGCACGGTGTAGTCCAGGTTGTTGTTCGTGTAGTCGCCATCGATGTACGAGATCACCGTGCGGTTGCTGGTGTCGGTCGGGTTCAGGTTGACCTGGTCGCCACCGGCCGCCAGCGTGAGGTCGAACTGCACGGTGAGTATCTGAGTTGTGTTCGACGAGGCGATGACGCCGCCGGCGAGCTCCATGGATCCACGGGTCTTGGAGAGACCTGCGTAGACGGTCTCTTTGCTTCGCTCCGCGCTGAAGAGGCCGGTGCTCAGCACCACGAAGGCGAACACCGCCGCGACCACGACGAACGCGATCAGGACGATGGCCGTCTCGAGGCCGGTGATACCGCGCTCCTCGCGCAACTTTCGGATGAACTCGTTGATTCGCTTCATGTCTGCATCCTCCTCACGGGAAACTCTGTGGTTCCCCGCGGCCGCAAGCGGTGCACGGGGCTGTCGATCCACTACTCCCTGGTTCGCGATTCCTGTACGGAGGAAGGTTCGTTTCCCTAGGGGGAATCCCGCATGGTGAATGCACCCGACTTAGGTGGGGGGTAGCACCCGCGCCGAATCTGCGCCGGCGCCGCAATCGCGCGCCGCGGGGTGCCAGGCGTAAGGGCGCCGCAGGCCGATGAAGAGCGCGGCAATGGCCCTGTGTGTTGTGAGGGTATTAGGGGTTGCCGCGGAGCCGCATGGGCGCGGGGCTCAAGAGCCGCGCCATGGTCACGCTGCCATCGCGCCTCGGTCGGGCGCGCGGTGGGGCGCCGGGCGTGGCAGAGGAGCAGGGAACGCCGGCCCGATGGCGCAAGAAGTTCAAATCAGCGCACTCCCGCATATTGGGCGGGAGCGGCTGACCGATACCCCTGAGGATAGGTTATGCAGGAACAATACAACCGCATCAATGTCCTGGTGGTCGAAGCAGACGGACTGCTGCGTGACATGCTGCGCACCGTGCTGGCGGCGGAATCTCGCCTCCAGATCGTCGGTGTGACGGGCGACGCCACGGAGGCGATCCGCCTTGCCGCGGCCGAGAAGCCGGACGTGGCGCTGGTCGGCCTGGACGGCGACAGCGAGCACGACGCGCTGGCGGTGGCGCAGGCCATCTCCAGCTCTCGATCGAGTTCCCGCATCGTCTTTCTGGGCGAACACCCGGACCGGCGCACGCTGGCGGCGCTGCCGGCGTTCCGCGCGGCCGGCTGGTCCTATCTCCTGCGCCAGTCCGTCTCCGATGTGGCGACGCTCGTGCGTGCGATTGACGGCGCCGCGATGGGGCTGGTGGTGCTGGACCCGCTGGTGGTGGAGAGCCTGGGGCGGCGCGAGACGCGCATCTCGGCTCTGACGAAGCGCCAGCTCGAAGTGCTTTCGCTGATGGCGAAGGGGAACAACAACGCCGCCATCGCCCGGTCGCTGGTGCTCGAGGAGAAGTCGGTCGAGAACCACATCAACGCGATCTTCGGGCAACTGAACCTCAGCCGCGACAACGCGGCGCACCCGCGCGTGAAGGCGGTCCTGCTGTACCTGCAGGAGACGGCGGGCGGCGGGCCCGACGGCGACGCCGGCGACGGCGCGCGACCGAGCCGCAAGGCGGCGTGAGGCCGAGTTCACAGTAGACAGTTCACAGTAATCAGTTGACAGGCCGCCGCTGGCGACCGGGCGCGCGCGCATGTGCCCGCGATTGCCGGTGGCCGCCTAGTCGGGGGCGGGAGCGACGGCGGTCAGGCGGCGTCGGTGGAGGTGCTGGCGGCGTCGGATGTCGGCGCCTCTTCGAGCAGGCCGGCGATGGCGGCGGGGTCCGCCGTGGGCTCTTCAGAGGCGACTGCGACTTCGGCGGTGACGGAGACGGCGTTGTCGCGCCGGGTGACGGCGACGTAGCCACCGACGGCCTCGATCTCCGCCTCGTACGGCTGGAGCAGGGCGGCATCGAACGGGGTGCCGCCGGTCTCCGAGACGACGCTCAGCAAGAGGTATCCCGCGGCGTGATGGAGTGAGAGTGTGCAGCGCGCGGCGCCGGCGGCGCGCAGCGACGCGACCGTGGCATCCATCAGGCCGAGCATGCTGAAACGGACGGCGGACGGCAGGTCCTGGCCGCCGCCGGGCAGATCGATGTCGGCGCTGATCTCCATGCCACCGAGGCTGCTCTCGCGCAGGGCTTCGATGGCAGCCAGGAGGTCAACCGATGCCGCGGCCGGTGCGGACTCCTCCCCCTCAGGCGCGACCGCCGGCACATCGTCCTCGGGTGGGAGCTTGACGAATTGAATGATCGGCGGGCTCGCGCGCTCCGCGTCCTCGTCGTCTTCATCTTCATCCTCGTCCTCGGCGTCCGCGTCTGAGTCGTCGGCGGCCTCCGCCACGCTCGCGGCAGGGCCGCCGTCGTCCGTTTCGTCGACGTCGACGTCATCCTCGTCACTGGCGAATTCACCGTCGCCGGCGTGCGCGACGCCTTCCGGCACTTCGGCGATCGGCAGCGCCGGGACTTCGGCGGTAACGGTGACCAGCGCATCGCGGCGACTGACCGAGATGGAGCCGGTGTGGGCTTCGAAGGCCAGTGCGCTGGCGGCGAGCGCGCTGCGGTCGACGTCCCCTGCTTCGCCTTCCGAAGTCGTGCCGGAGATGCTCAGCACGAGGGCGGCGCCCTCACGTCTGAGCGATGCCGTGCAGTCGGCGGCACCGGCGGCAACGAGCGCGCGGGCGGCTTCGAGCGCGAAGCGGTAGAACATGAGGCGCTGCGCCGGCGGGACGCTCCCCCGCCCTGGCGTGCCGCCGACGGAGTCGGCAGTCGCGTCGACGTCGATGGTGAGCTTGATCTGGCCGGCGAACTCCTTGCGCAGCACCTTCAGCGCTGCCGGCAGGCCCAGGCGGACGAGGCCCGGGTGCAGCTCCTGGCCGATCGCCCGCAGGTCGCGGTCGCGGATCTCCTCCAACTCCGCCATGGCGTGCGCGTGGAGCGTCGAAGCGCCATCCGCATCGACCGCAGCGAGCTTGTAGGCCTCATCGATCTGGCTGGTGGCCACGAGCAGGCGCGCCTGCACCGATTCGCGTATCCGTTCGGAGAGCCGGGCGTTGCGCTGCTCGTAGGCGTCGATGAGGGTGAGCGCATCGACGTCGGCGGCCGGGGGTGGTGGTATCGGCGCGGGCGGAGGTGCTGGCGGTTCGTTTGCTTCAGCCGGCGCCGCGCCCGGCGAGTCCTCCGGATTCGGCTCGGGATCGACTGGCGCTTCGGCGGCACTTTCGACGGCTGCGGGAATCGGCTCGTTGGCGGTGGGTGCGGCTTCGGCCGCGGTGCCCGCGATTGCAAGGGGTGTGGCGGGTTCGCTCCTGCGCAGGAGCAGGTTCAGGGCGCCGAGGGCCAGCACGACCGCGAGGACGGCGCCGGCGCCGGTGATCAGTCCCTGCTTACCCATGGCGCGGCCGTGCTCGAGCTGGATCAGCGACACCGGCAGGCAGGACGCGACGTTGAGTCCGCGGTCTATCTGCGTGTCCTTGCCGATCGGGGCGAGGCCGCAGATGGAATCGACGCCGGCGATATCGGCGCGGACGCCGCCATTGCCGATGAAGGCGCCACGCCAGGGCTGGCTGAGCAGCTCATCGGGGACGCCGGCGGCGAACTGGCCGTCGCTGTTGATGATGACGTTGCGGCTGCCGTCGACGCTGGCGAGGAGCGTGGCCGTCCAGAGCCGGGCTGGGTCGGCGCGGCCGACGAGGACGCCCCAGATCGAGCCATCGGGCTCGCGGAGGGGCGCGCTGTATTCGACGTACCCGTGCTTGCCGGCGACGGGCAGCATGACATCAGAGTTCGCGGGTCCGAGGTTAGAGCGCGTCTCGATGAAGGCCTGGCTGTCGCGGACGGACTTGATGTTGGAGTCTGTGCTGGCGATAACGTCCCCGGCGCGGTTGGCGACGGTGAGCGAGACGAACTTGTTGACGTTGATGTAGAGCTGCTGCTGCATGACCGCGACGCGGTCGGCTGGCGACGAGTCCTTACCGCTTACGATAGGGTCATCGGAGTAGCGGAGGATCTGGATGTAGCCGTCGAACGCATCGCCGGTGGCGAGCTTGGCGCTGTGCGCGGAGAATGAGCGGGCCTCGTTCGAGGCGCGGGTGTTGGCGGCGCGGCGGGTGAACGTCTGCGCACCGTAGTACGTGAGGCCGGCCATGAACGCGGCAGCGGCGATCACGATGCAGATCGCGGTGACGAGAGGCGACGGACGCCGGAAGCGGAAGCGGGACGTGGCTGCGACGGACGGTCCGGGGGGCGCGTCGTCGAGCGGGGATTCGGAGCGCGGCTCGTCATTCGGAGACCGGCGCAGCCTTCCGGCCAGGCTCGGGAGGCTCAGGTTTGGCCTGGTGATGCTCAGCGAGGGGCGGCGCAGCTTCGGGAGCGACAGCGCGGGGCGGGGGAGGCGGAAGGCAGGAAGGGATCGCCCGGTGCGTGCGCGGGGTTCGCCGTCGCCATCCTGCGACAGATCGGGTGCCGTCCTTGCTCCCATATCGCCGAGTCTATGGTCGGTGCTGGCACCCAGGCGTGGCAGGGGCGAAACCCCTAATTCGGGGGCCGCGGCCGCACGACCCGAGCGGATCAGATATAGGAGACATAACGGTTGCGAATCGGGGGAAGCAGTCGAGGGCAGGGCGAAAGGGGGCAATTGGCGAACTTGACGAACCTTCGTTCTAATTCTATACTCGGCCGTCGTACGGTTGTTCGAGAGCGGAGGGCAGGATGCCGCTGGAACGCGCTCTTGAGGCGCTGAGGAACGACCCGGAGCTGGCACGGGGGTTCGCGGAGTGGCGGGAGCTGCCGGCGCTGCCGGCTCGCCACGGCGCGTTCCCCCTGACCGCTGACCAGCGGCTGATCGACGCGCTGGCGCGGCGGGGCATCGACCGGCTGTACACGCACCAGGCCGAGGCGTTCGCGGCGGTGATGCAGCGGCAGAGCGTCGTGGTGGTGACGCCGACCGCGTCGGGCAAGACGCTGTGCTACAACCTGCCGGTCGTGCAGACGATCCTGGAGCAGCCGGAGGCGCGGGCGCTCTATCTCTTTCCGACGAAGGCGCTGGCGCAGGACCAGATGCAGGAGCTGCACGGCCTGATCAGCGACCTCGAAGTCGACATAAAGACGTTCACGTACGACGGCGACACGCCCGGCGACGCGCGCCGGAAGGTGCGCGAGGCGGGGCACGTCGTCGTCACGAATCCGGACATGCTGCATACGGCGATCCTGCCGCATCACACCAAGTGGGTGAAGCTGTTCGAGAACCTGCGCTACGTGGTGATCGACGAGCTGCACCAGTACCGGGGCGTGTTCGGGAGCCACGTGGCGAACGTGATCCGGCGGCTGCGGCGGGTGTGCCGCTTCTACGGCTCCGATCCGGTGTTCATCTGCTGCTCGGCGACGATCGCGAACCCGAGGGAACTGGCGGAGAACGTCGTGCGCGGGCCGGTCGTGCTTATCGACAACAACGGCGCGCCGCGCGGGCGGAAGGTGATCGCGGTCTACAACCCGCCGGTCGTGAACCGTGAGCTGGGCATACGGCAGAGCTCGGTGAACGCGGCGCGCGCCATCGGCTCCAAGTTGCTGCAGGCGGGTGTGCAGACGATCGTGTTCGCGCCGTCGCGGGTGCGGGTGGAGCTCCTGCTGCGATACCTGCGGGAGGCGCTGAAGCAGCGTGTCGGTGAGCCGCCGAAGGTCGAGGGCTACCGCAGCGGCTACCTGCCGAACGAGCGCCGAGCGGTCGAGCAGGGGCTGCGCGACGGGCGCATCCGCGGCGTCGTGGCGACGAACGCGCTGGAATTGGGGATCGACATCGGCGGCCTCGACGCGGCGGTGCTGACGGGCTATCCGGGCACGCTGGCGAGCGCGTGGCAGCAGATGGGCAGGGCGGGGCGCCGGCACGGGCTGGCGTTTTCGGTGGTGGTGGCATCGTCTTCGCCGCTGAACCAGTACGTGGCGACGAACCCGGAGTACCTGTTCGAGTCCTCGCCGGAAGCGGGGCTGGTCGACCCGGACAACCTGCTCGTGCGGATCAGCCACATGAAGTGCGCGGCGTTCGAGCTGCCGTTCGAGGAGGGCGAGGAATACGGGCCCGAGACTGGCGAGCTGCTGGAGATGCTGGCCGGCGAGGGCGTGCTGGTGAAGGCCGGCGGCCGCTACCACTGGATGACCGAGGTGTTCCCGGCCGAGAGCGTGAGCCTGCGCTCGGCGGCCATCGACAACTTCGTGATCATCGAGCAGGGGCCGAAGCCGCGCGTCATCGGCGAGGTGGACCGCCCGGCGGCGCCGCTGCTGATCCACGACGAGGCGATCTACATGCACGGCGGCGCGCAGTACCACGTCGACAAGCTCGACTGGCACGAGAAGAAGGCGTACGTGCGCAAGGTGGACGTCGACTACTACACCGACGCGAACCTGGCGGTGGACCTGGAGGTGTTGGAGTCGTTCGAGCGCGCGCCTTCGAAGGGGTGCGAGGTCGACCACGGCGAGGTGGCGGTGAAGGACGTGGCGACGATCTTCAAGAAGATCAAGCTCGACACGAACGAGAACGTCGGCTGGGGGCGGATCAGCATCCCGGAGGAGAGCCGGCACACGACGGCGTACTGGTTCTCGCTGAGGGCGGATGCAGTGGACGGGCTGGAGCGGGGCGAGTTGCAGGACGGGCTCTGGGGGATGGCGCACCTGCTGCGCAACCTGGCGCCGATCTTCCTGATGTGCGACCCGCGCGACCTGCAGGCGGTGGCGCAGGTCCGCTCGCCGTTCACGGAGCGGCCGACGCTGTTTCTGTACGAGAACCAGCCGGGCGGCGTCGGCATGGCGCGGCGGCTGTTCGAAATTCACACGCGGCTGATGAGCACGGCGCTGGAGCTGCTGAGCCGCTGCGGCTGCCGGAGCGGCTGCCCGGGCTGCGTGGGACCATCGATCGGCGAGCACGGCACGAACAAGCGGGCGGCGATGGTGCTGTTGCGGCGGCTGTGCGAGCGCGTCGACGCCGTAGCCGAGGCGCAGGCGGTATGAGCATCGGGCTGCGCGAGCGGATGCAGCACGCCGTGGCGCAGCACGCGCAGCCGGAAGCGGCGGAGGCGCCCGAATCGGCCGCGCTTCCGCCCATCGCGGAGATCCTGGGCGGAGACTGGCACGCGACCGAGTACGGGCCGGTCTTCGTGCGCGATGACTGGCTGCCATTGGACCACGAGCACGGCGCGCTGCAGCTGCGGTCGGCGCTCGACGTGGAGGCGGAGCCGCTGGCGCGGCTGTTGGGCGCGCGGTCGGCGCCGCATCCGTCGCGGCTGGCGTTTTTCGACATCGAGACGACGGGATTGTCGGGAGGCACGGGCACGTACATCGTGCTCGCGGGGCTGGGATCGTACGAGGACGGCGCGTTCCGGATGCGGCAGTACTTCCTTGCGGACGTGGCGCACGAGCGGGCGATGCTTTCGATGCTGGCGGCGGACCTGGCCCGCTTCGAGGGGCTCGTGACGTACAACGGGCGCGCGTTCGACGTGCCGTTCGTGGAGACGCGGATGACGATGGCGCGGCTGCGCTCTCCCTGCGCCGGAATGGCGCATTTCGACCTGCTGCATCCCGTGCGGCGACTGTACAAGCATCGGATGCCCGGCTGCCGGCTGGCGGACGCGGAGCGGCGGCTGCTGCGCATCGAGCGGCCGGACGACGTGCCGGGATGGCTGATCCCGTCGCTGTACTTCGACTACCTGCGCGCGGGCCGGGTGAGCCCGCTGCGGGGCGTCTTTCGCCACAACGCGGAAGACGTGCTCTCGCTCGTGGGCGTGCTGGCGTCGCTGGGGCGGCTGCTTTCGGGCGATGCGCTCGATCCCGATGACGGGGCGGCGGTGGGCCGCTGGTGGGAGCACGCGGGGGAGCCGCATCGTGCGATGCGCCTGTACCGGGACGCGCTGCCGTGGCTCGAAGGCTGCGATGCGTGGCCGTGGGCGGCGTCACGCCACGCGGTGCTGTGCAAGCGCTTCGGCGACCGAGAGGAAGCTGCGGCCCTGTGGAGCAGGCTTTGGGCGCAGGGCGACCGCGCCTCGGGCCTGGAGCTGACGATGCACCTCGAGCACCACGCGCGTGACCTCGCCGCCGCCGGGGAGGTCACGCGCGCACTCCTGGTACGCGCTGGCGCCGGCGAACGGATTGCGCTGGAGCACCGGCTGGGGCGCATCGAGCGAAAGTTACACGCGCGGGGTCACAGTTCTGTGTGTGCGGACTGATTGAATACGGTGGTCGAGACGCTATACTCGGCCCGCCTCAGACTCACACCCTCCTCCTGAGCAACGCTCGCTGGCGCTCTCGGGCCGGATGCCCGCAGAGCTAAATCACCGCTGCAGGACGTACAAGCAGCAACCTCTGGATTACCGATGCTTCGACCAACCCGAATTGCCCTCGGGGCGCTAGTTGTTGCCCTGATGACGGCGATGCTTCACCTTGCGCCAGCGCGCGCACAGATCGCGCCCGAACCCGATGCGAACGGCGACGGCCGCGTGAACTCGACCGACCTCCTCGTGGTAGTAAAGGGGCTCGACGGCGCGGACGTGAACCACGACGGGCGGGTCGATTCGCTCGACTACGACATCGTCGTCCGTGCTATTGAAGACGCGATGGGTCTGCCGCCGGCATCCGCTACTCCGGCGCCGGCACAGGCGAGCAGCGGCTGGCGCGGGGAGTACTACAACAACACGACGTTGAGCGGCGGGGTAGCGGCGACGCGGCAGGAC
>Ga0209726_10009589_pt1 | contig 10047 bp, 10 predicted proteins | sample Subgrocontami54m_FD_187453 | JGI IMG/M metagenome (GOLD analysis project Ga0209726, IMG submission 187453) | Subsurface groundwater microbial communities from S. Glens Falls, New York, USA - GMW46 contaminated, 5.4 m (SPAdes) (version 3) | ecosystem: Environmental > Aquatic > Deep subsurface >... | reverse complement strand
GCCCGCCGCCGAGACGCTCGCCAGAATTGTCTGCGATTATCATTCAAACAGGACGGAGTTTGTAACTTCTGCCGCGGGCCGTAGCAAGCACTCGTTTGAAGGTTCCATCCTTCTGGCAGGTCGGTCCGGCCCGGGCAGTGCGGCAGGCAGAATGATCGTTTTGTCCTCCGCGGTTTAGCCTCGACAGCGGACGGCATCCCCACGCCCAATCCCGTGAAGGGCGAGTGGAACTTTGATGATGGCACCCTCGGGGCCTTTATCGGCCAAGATTTGCGCTACATCGACAACTCGTTGGCCAGCCGCTACCAGTTCGGCACAACGACTCAGCTCGGGGTTCCCGGCATCAACGGCAAAGACGCCCTCGTCATTCACATCCCCTTCACGGACCGCGCCACCGAAGGAGACATCTTCAAGCAGATTGGCCTCCGCGCGAACCATGGTGTTGCGCCCAACGGCGGCGGGCAAGAGGCCAATCAGTGGACGCTCATCATGGACGTTTACTGGGGCACCGAAGGCCCGAGCGGGTTCGGCTCGATCCTCCAGACGCACGACTTCGCGAATCCGACCGACGGTGACATGTTTTGGCGGGCCAGCGACGGTTCTTACGGCAAGGGCTGCTGCTCGCTTTACGACAACATCAGCCAGGAACCGGGGCACAACCACAAGCGGGAAGAGTGGGCACGGGTGGTGTTTTCGGCGAACATCCCGGAGAAACGGCTGGCGAAGTACGTCAACGGGTTCAAGCACCGCGAGGACGTGGCTGGTGACGGAGCGAGCATCGACGGCCGCTTTGGCTTGCCGGCCGAGATCTTCCTCTTCGGCGACGGTGACGACAACGAACGCACGGACGCTTTCGTCAACGCCATCCAGTTCCGCGAAGGCGCGATGACGGATGACGAAGTTGCCGCCCTCGGAGGCGCGTCATCGTTCGGCATCCCCGGCGCCCCGGCGGGCGGCGCGCGAGTGGTGCCGCCGCCTAAGATCACCCTCGCTGTCCGGGTTAGCGGCGCCGAGGTCGTAGTGACGTGGAACGGCGGTTCCCGCATCAAGCTCCAGAAGAAGACCGCCTTGACGGATGCGCAGTGGGTGGATGTGGCCAACACCGAAGGACAGAGCACGGCGACGATCCCGATCACCGGCGCATCGGGATTCTATCGCGCGATCCGACCGTAATCGTTTGGATGCGACCCGGACTCGGTTTGACACCGCCGAGTCCGGGTCCGGGAACTCAGGTTGAGCAGGGCTTCCTCGGAAGAATGAAGAACAAGACGTAACCAGGATTTCCTTCACTGTTTGAAGGAAAGCGGGCTTTGACGTGTGGAATCCGTGTGTCCTGTCGAGGCCCGCTTTTGCTTTTTACTTCGTGGCCAAGTTGGCGAGACCGCGGCCCCCAAACGCCACGGGCGAGATTCGACTTAGCGCGATTTTACGATTCATCAACCGAGGGACCCAGGCTGGCTGCGAGGCCGCGTGCCGGCGCCTGCCCCCTGCAACACCCAGGATGCGCAAGCCCAACCGCAGACTCCTCGTCGTCGCGCTGCACGACGATTGGCAGGGGATCGCCCGACTGCCGCGGGAGTTGTCGCGGGCGGGCTTCGCGGTCGGCGCGCTGTGTTTGCCGAGCGCCTTCCTGGCCCAGACGCGCTACGTGGACCAATTCTACCTGCTGAAGAACCGGCACCCGCCCGACCGGCTCTGGCTGCGCGCGCTGGTGCAATCCGTGCAGGACTGGCAGCCGCAACTCCTCATTCCCGGTGATGATCCGGCGGTGCTTTTTTTCCACCAGGTCCTCCGTGGCGCGACGGGCGGCGAGCCAGACGATGTGCCCGACCTGGTTTTGCGGATTCTCCGCTCGTCGCTGCCCGACGCGCGGAGGCTCGACGCCACGATCAACAAATGTGCGATGCAGGAAACCGCCGCCCGGCTCGGATTGCGCACGCCACCCCAACGAGTCACGGGCGAGTGCTCCGAGGCGCTGAGCTTTTTCGCCGAGCACGGTGGCCAGCCCGTCGTCCTGAAGCAGCCGCTGGGCTGGGCGGGCCACACTGTGGAGGTTTGTCGGGACGAGGAGCAACTGCGCACGTCCTTCAACCTGCTGCGCCGGCTTCCGTTCGTCCGCCTGCCCTTCGTCGAAGAAAACCCGGAAACCTTGCCGCGGCGGCGCCGACGCGGGACGGCGCGAGCGACCGCCAACCTCATCATCCAACGCTTCGTCGCGGGCCGCGCGGCAGTGTTCGCGGCCGTCGCGTGGAAGGGCGAGTTGCTGGCCGGGTATTCGTTGCTCAAGAAACCTGCGCCTGCGCCGGCACGCGGGCCGAGTTCGGTCGTGCGCGTCCGCGAGCATCCGGAAATGGCGGCCACGGCCGCCGCGTTCATCGCCGCGGTCAAGTTCACCGGCTTCGTGGAATTCGATTTCATCGTCGAGGCCCGCACCGGCGCGGCTTGCCTGCTGGAATGTAACGCGCGCCCCTCACCCATGTCCTCGCTGGGCAGCCTGACCGGTGTCGATTTGTCGCGCGCTTTGTTTGCGAAAGTGCGCGAGCGGCGACGGCAGCCGACCTCGCTCAAAACCGGTACACTCATCGCGTTGTTTCCCCAGGAGTGGCACCGCGATCCGCTCAGCCCGCTGTGGCGCGGCGCCCACCACGATGTGCCCTGGGATGATCCCGGTCTGCTCCGGGCGTTGGTGTAACGTCAACTCGCGGTCTCGACTCCGGCTGCGCGCCGTGGGGGGGACCCCGGAACACAGAGACGAGCCCCGGGCCGGGCAGGTTGCAGTGAGCCTAGAACATGGAAGTGGAGCGCCCTGTTCTGCGGCGTTGACGGCCTCACGCCGCGATGTCACTTTGCAAGCGTGAAGGCCAAGACCTCGACTAAGGCGCGCTCGTCCGGGCGGACTCGCTCGAACTCCCGCGCCGCTGCTTCTGCGATGTCAAGGCAGCGACAGCCCTCAGACCGGAAGCGAAAAGCCCCTGGCTCGCTTAACGGCTATGTGGGCTTCCACGGTGAGACGGCCGAAGAAGCAGAGTGGAATGCCAAGTTCAAAGCCTCTTTGGAAGCGGCGGGCTACAAGGTGACGATGTTGAATCCGAAGCAGGCGATCGAATGGAAGAAGGCCCGCCGGCGGAAAGATCGCGAAATGATTGAGCGCCGACTCGCGACGCCCGAAGAAATCCAACGAAAGAATTCTCTGTTCACGGACGCCGCCAGAAGTGCACGCATCATCGATTATGGTGGCCTAGACGAGGAGGCCTGATGGCTGGAGCCGGAGCCGGGCGCCGTGCTGTGCGCTTGAGAGACTACATGGATGTCCTGGCGTTGCTCCACCAAAGGGGCGAAGCTCCCGTAATCGTCGGCGGACACGCTGTCAATCTCTGGGCCGAGGTTTTCGCAGCCGAAGAACCGGAGTTGGTCGAGTTCCTCCCATTTCACAGCGAAGATCTCGACCTGCACCAGCCAAACTTGGGAACGCTTCGGCTTCTGCGCACCCTCTCCAGCCGAGTGGAAGAACCACGCGACCCGTTCAGCAAAGCCTGGACGATCGTCGGCCCGATCTTCTTTCTCGAAAGCCCCGAAGGCAAGCAGCTTGCCATCGACAGCCTCAAAATGGTGGCGGGACTCCGGCCCGAAGACATCCGCAAAGGGACGACCGAAGTCGAAGTTCATGACGTGCCGGTCCGCGTCCTGAGTCCAATCGCTCTGCTCAAAGCCAAAGCCTACAACGTGCTCCACATCGACCAGAGTGACAGGCAGGATGAAAAGCACTTTCGCATTCTGGTTCTCTGCGTGCGCGCGTTTGTCCGCCGGCTGTTGAACGAGGCCCGCAACCATCCCGGGACGCGCCGTTTGCTCAACGCACTGGAGACTGTCCTCAGAACGACCGGACATCGCGAGGTGATCGCGGCAGCCACCAAGCTGCACTTGGACTTGCAGCGGGCGCTGCCATTGGCCGAACTCCGCGCGGCGCAGTTTCCCCACGTTGCGAACTTTGTGGCTCAGCGTCTGCCGTACTGGCGTTGGCTGCGCCAGCCGGAGGCCAGAGGCAAGTCGCAGGATGCTTGACCCGTAGTTGCCCGCCGGGTCGCGATCGCGCTCAGCCTTTTCCCTTGTCGCTGCAAAACCGTTTCCCCATCCTCGCGCGCAATGGCTGAGCGTCCGATTTCGACTCTGAACAAGCCCGACGTGGCGTTGGAGATGACGCTGCGACCGTCGCTGTTTTCCGAGTTCACGGGGCAAGCCAAGGTCAAGGAGCGGCTCGAAATCGCCGTCACCGCCGCCAAGCAGCGCGGCGAGGCGCTCGACCACATCCTGCTCAACGGCCCGCCCGGTCTCGGCAAAACGACGCTCGCCAACATCCTCGCCAAGGCGATGGGCACGAACCTCAAATCCACCAGCGGCCCGACCATCGAAAAAGCCGCCGACCTCGCCGGGCTGCTCACGAACCTCGAGGCCGGCGACGTGCTGTTCATCGACGAAATCCATCGCCTGCAAAAGACCATCGAGGAGTATCTCTACCCGGCGATGGAGGATTTCAAACTCGACATCATCATCGACCAGGGGCCGAACGCCCGCAGCGTGCGGCTGAACCTGCCGCGCTTCACGCTCATCGGCGCGACGACGCGCAGCGGCCTGCTCACCGCGCCGCTGCTGACGCGCTTCGCCGTGCGCGAGCGGCTGGACTATTACCAGGCCGAGCAGTTGCAGGAAATCATCGTCCGCTCCGCGCGCTTGCTGAATGTGGAGGTCGAGCCGAGCGGCGCGTGGGAAATCGCCCGCCGCAGCCGCGGCACCCCACGCATCGCGAACAACCTGCTTCGCCGCGTGCGCGACTACGCGCAAGTCCGGGCCGACGGCCGCATCACCGCCACCGTCGCCGACCAGGCGCTGGCGATGCTCGAGATCGACCAAAACGGCCTCGACGAAATGGACAAGCGCATCCTCGAAACGATCATCCTCAAGTTCAGCGGCGGGCCGGTGGGACTGGGGTCGCTCGCCGTCGCGGTGGGCGAGGAGCCGGACACGATCGAGGAAGTCTATGAGCCGTATCTCATCATGGAAGGCTACCTGAACCGCACCGCGCAAGGAAGGGTCGCGACGGAACTGGGCTTCAAGACACTGGGCCTGAAAGCGGCGCCCAGCAAACAGCCGACGTTGTTTTGAGACGCCACGATCCACTCGGCGATTGGCCTGAACGCAAAGCCGCAGAGCCGGAGGCTTGCGTATTGAGTCGGGTTCATTGACTGAAGAGAGCAGTTGGAACCACGAAACACCTCGCGCGGCGGGGCCGCGACCAGAGGAAACGTCTTCTTCACCGCAGAGACGCGAAGGTACGCAGAGATCATCGCCCCGGGACCTCTGCGGAACTTCGCGTCTCTGCGGTTGATGAATGCGGCACAAAATCTCCGCGGCCTGAGAACAATCTGCGGGACAGGAGTGCGACAGACACGAAAAAGGAATGGCTTTCGGCCCTGCGGTCGTTCACCCGGTTGGAGAACAGTGCCACCGGCTCACTCGTCTCTGCTTTCGTGTGTTCCGTGTATTTCGTGGTCGAACTGCCGGATTTGATTTCATCCATGTGCCTGTCCTCGTCCTTTGTCGTGTTGGACGGGTCGCAGCAAGACGAGGATGAGAACGAAAACGAAAGGAAACGCCGCCGCCCTCGCCGCGATGTCGTGCCTGCGCTTACGCGGCTGGCGGGTCTTTCGGTCGGTCCCCCTTCAGATCTCCGACGATGAACCAATACGAAAGCTGGCTGGCGGCGAGCATCACTGCGGCGAGAACGAACGCTGCTGTATAAGAGCCGCCGCTGAGCTTGATCACGACCCCCGTGACGAGTGGCTGAATGATGCCGGCGATGTTGCCAACCAAATTGTACACGCCAACGGCAAGGCCAATCTCTTTCGGAGGAGTGCATCCCTGGAGGAGCACCAGTTGATTCGCCGTCGATAAACCCACCAGGCAGCCGCCCATGATCAGCAACAGCGCCACATCCTTGCTCGTCGTATCGGCCGCCGGGATGATGAGCAGGCCGCTGAGAAAGGCGACGCTGATGATCGCTTTGCGCGTACGCGCCGGGTCCCAACCGTGACGGATGAGGCGATCCGCCATCCAGCCGCCCAAAGGTTGGCAGACGCCGAAAACAAGAAATGGCAACGAGGCGCGGATGCCGGCTTCGAGAATGGTCACGTGACGCACGTTCATGAAATAGCTGGGCAGCCACATGATGAGGAAATACCAGAAGTAATCGAAACAGAAGAAGCCGAGCAGCACTCCCAGCAGATCGCGGCTGCGCAGCAGGTTCACGATCTGGTTCCACGTGAGTCGCGGTTTGTCCTGGGCCGTGTTCGCCGAGGGGGCTCGCATTTGCGCCGGCGTGGCCAGGAACCACGGCACCAGCCACACCAGTGCGGCAAATCCAACGATGGCGAACGTGACCCGCCAACCAAAGAACTGCAACAGCAGCCCGATCGTCAGTCCCTCGAGCACCAGACCCGTGCGCGTGCCGGCGTCGAACAGCCCGCACGGCAGCCCCCGCTCGGACAACGGAAAAAACAGGCTTACCACCTTGGTGCCGCCGACCAGGTAGATCGCCTCGCCAATGCCGAGGACGATGCGACAGCCGATCAGCATCGCGAACGAGCCAACGAAGCCGGTCAATCCTTGAGCCAACGACCACAGTGCGAACGCGCCTGCGTAGAGCCAGCGCAGATTGAACCGGTCGGCGCAGAGTCCCATCGGGATTTGCATGAGCGCGTAGGACCAAAAGAACGCCGACGACAGCACGCCCTGCTGGACGGTGTCGAGGTGGAAATCCTTCGCCAGGATGGGCAGCGCAAAGGAGAGCGTTTGCCGGTCGAAGTAGTTGATCAAGGAGGCGGCGAACAACAGCCACACAATCGTCCACCGTCGCGCGTTGGTGACGGGGATGAGGTCGCTGGCAGAGGACGGAGAGGCCTTCGGGGCAACGTCGGGCGCGCTCATGGTCTGAGATTCACTGGTGTCGGGAGGGAAGTTAGCGGAAGCCATGGCGCGACGCACGATATTTGTTTTCCCTCCCCGGGTGACCAGGACTGCTCTAAAGGCGGCCGAACCCGCCGGGTAGAAGCTTCAAGCCCCAAGCTCCAAGCTCCAACTGAACCCGAGGCCAGTTACGACTTTGATCTCAGCGTGTCCGCACGCGCGACGCTTGCTTTGGAACTTGGAGCTTGTTTGGGGCTTGGAGCTTGGAGCTTGAGTGTTCCTGCCAGCACCAAAATCGACTCTGGAAAAACTCTCGCGAGCGTTCCAGCAAACTCACTACAGGACTTCCTTCAACGCGTCGCCCAGGCGCTCGTATTGCGGCAGCGAGTTGTAGAGCTGCGCGGAGATGCGGAGCAGTCGCTTCGGCGGCGCAGGCCAGGGAATGATCGGTGCCTCGATCCCGTAGCCGTCCAGCAGCGCGTCCTGGAGTGGGTCCAGGTAAAGCGGGGAGATGGGCGGCACGTCGGTCGTGGCATCGGGCAGCGGAAACGATGCGAGCGAGCCGATAAGTTCATCCGGACAAGGCAACGCGAGCCGCAGCGCGCGGCAGAGGACTTTCCGCGCGGCCAAGGCGAGGGCGCGGTTGCGTTGCATGACCGCCGGCCAGCCGCCCGGCAGGAGCGAGCCGATAAAACGCACCGCCTCCGGCACGCTCAGATACCCCGACGGGTCCCAGGTGCCGGTCCAACCGAACTCGATCAGGAACCGCGAGCGATCGCTGCGCGGCGAGTTCGCGCCGTGACTGATGGCGAGCGGGCGCACGAGCTTCTGCCGGTCTCGGCGCACGCAGAGAAAGCCGGCTCCTTTCGGCGCGCAGAGCCACTTGTGACAATTGCCCGTGTAGTAAGCGGCGCCGAGTCGCTTGAGATTCAGCGGCACCATGCCGGGGGCGTGCGCGCCATCGACGAGCGTGTCGATGCCGCGCGCCGCCAACTCGCACACGATCCGCTCCAGGGGAAGAACCAGCCCGGTCTGGCTCGTCACGTGATCCAACAACGCGAGCCGCGTGCGCCGGGTCACGCGCGCCAGCATCGCTTCGACGATCTCATCGGCGGTCTTCAACGGGAACGGCACGTTAGCCACGACGACGCGCAGGCCAGCCCGTTCCGCGACAAAATCCACCGCGTTACGGCAGGCGTTGTATTCGTGGTCGGTCACGAGCAACTCGTCACCCGCGCGCCAGTGAAGGGAGCGCAAGACCGCGTTGACGCCCGCGGTCGCGTTCGGCATGAAAACAAGGTCGTCCGCGTCCGCGCCAAGAAAGCCCGCCAATGCGGCGCGCGCCTCGTCGAGCAAGCCTTCGAGGTCGCGCACGAAGAACTGCACGGGCTGCCGTTCCAGGCGGCGCTGCATCCGCCGCTGGAAGTCGAGCACCGGCCGTGGGCAACTGCCGAACGAGCCGTGGTTCAGGAAGACAACTTTGGGATCGAGTGGCCAGAGCCGTGGCTCGGCCGCGGATCGGGTCAGCGAGTGACGACGTGTTGACATGTTCGGAGGGCAGGCCGGCGGGCGGAGCATAGGCGGGATCACCGGCCCGTGCGCGCGCGGAAGGCAAAAGCGATCATCAGCGACGGTGCGATCAGGCGCGATCCGTCTGCGCTCAAGCCCACGCGGCCAGCGCCTGGCGGACGGCGGACAAGACGACTTCCTCTTTGGGGAACAGGAACCAGCCCTTTTTGACGACGACTCGGTCCCCCACCAGCACGCAAAACTCCGCTCGCGAGCCGGTCACCAAGTTCGCTTCCACACTGAGTTCCTTCCGCAAAAGCTCCGCCACCCGGGCGGCCCGCCGGACGTAGGACTTTCAGACCGGACAGTGCCGGATGACCACAGGTTTCATACGCGCGGCGAGAATACTGAAGCTCGCGCGCCGCGGGAAGCGCCATTTGCAGGCTGCACCAATAACCGCCGTGCTCCTGCTCCCCTAAGAGAAAAGCTCTTTCCGGATGTCCTGGGTCTGCATCTCGGCGATTTGGAGCCACGCTGGCAAGACGTCAGGTTCTCCCTCAGCCCGGCCCTCTCCCGCTGGGAGAGGGGGCGCGTCACGCAACGCCTGCTGGTTTCAAGCGCGACCGAGGTTCACCGGCGACTGGCTGCGGTTCTCCCTCTCCCAGCGGGAGAGGGCCGGGCTGAGGGAGAGCGCCTTGAAAAGAGGTTGGGGGATGATGCCGACCCCAGCGATTCCGGAAATCCGCGACGAAACAAAAGAAACAGGCGGACCGTTCCCAGTCCGCCTGCGTGTCGATTGTCATTCGGCTGACGACGGCTACTTCTCGTCCTTGGCCTCGTCGGCCGCGTCGAAAGCGTGCTGTAGCGCGACCAGGTCTTCGCCTGGCTTGAGCGAGTCGAGCATCGCTTGTTCGACCTTGAGCTGTTCCGGTGAGTAATTGGCCGCCTTGATCGACAGCCCGATGCGGCGCTCGCCTTTATCGATCTTGATCACGCGCGCGGTCACCTCCTGATCCACCTTGAGCACGCTCTTGATCTTGTCGATGCGGTCCTCGCTGACTTGCGAGATGTGCACCAGGCCGTCGATGTCATGCTGCAAGCCGACGAAGGCGCCGAAGCTGGCCAGCTTGGTGACCTTGCCGGTGACGAGGTCGCCGACCTTGTAATACTTGTCGATGTTCTGCCACGGGTCCTCGGCGAGTTGTTTGAGGCCGAGCGAAATCCGCTGGTTGCTCTTGTCGATCTCCAACACCACCGCCGCGACTTCATCGCCTTTCTTGAGCACCTCGGACGGATGATTGATCTTGCGCGTCCATGAGATGTCCGAGACGTGCACCATGCCGTCCAAGCCTTCCTCCAACTCGACGAACGCGCCGTAGCTGGTGAGGTTGCGCACCTTGCCTTTGACGTGCGTGCCGGGCGGATATTTCTCCGCGGCCTTGTCCCACGGGTTGGTTTCGAGCTGGCGCACGCCGAGGGAAATCTTTTGCTCCTCGCGGTTGATGCCCAGCACGACGGCCTCGAGATCCTGGCCGCCCTTGAGGACGTCGGAGGCCTTGGCGATCCGTTTGGTCCACG
>Ga0209726_10009587_pt1 | contig 10048 bp, 9 predicted proteins | sample Subgrocontami54m_FD_187453 | JGI IMG/M metagenome (GOLD analysis project Ga0209726, IMG submission 187453) | Subsurface groundwater microbial communities from S. Glens Falls, New York, USA - GMW46 contaminated, 5.4 m (SPAdes) (version 3) | ecosystem: Environmental > Aquatic > Deep subsurface >... | reverse complement strand
CTGTGCGACCTGTACGATCCGAGGATTCTCTCCCTGGCGGAGAAGATCGCCCGGGAGGAGAAGATCCCGCTGCGCCGCGGCGTTTACGCGGCCGTTCTGGGCCCCAACCTGGAGACGCGGGCCGAGTACAAGTTCCTGCGCTTGATCGGCGCCGACGCGGTGGGGATGTCCACCGTGCCGGAGGCGCTGGTGGCGGTCCACTCCCGGATGAGGGTCTTTGCCGTCAGCTGCATCACCGATCTGTGCGTCCCGGAAACCTTGAAGCCGGCCTGCATCGAGGAGATCATCAAGATCGCCGCGGCGGCCGAGCCGAAACTGACCACGCTGATCTCCAAACTGATCGAACAGATATAGGAAACTAGTGCGTCATCTCGAGACGCGAAGCGTCGAGAGATCTCGTTTTAAATCGAGATTTCTCGGCTTCGCCTCGAAATGACCGACATGACCCATGGACTATAAATCTACCCTTAATCTTCCTAAAACATCCTTCCCGATGAAGGGGAACCTCTCCGTCACGGAGCCGGAGGTGCTGGCCCGGTGGGAGGAGCAGCGGTTGTGGGAGAAGCTGCTGGAGGCCCGCCGCGGCGCCGAGCCCTTCATCCTGCATGACGGCCCTCCCTATGCCAACGGCGACATCCACATGGGCCACGCGCTGAACAAGATCCTCAAGGACATCATTGTTCGCTACCAAACGATGCGGGGCAAACGGGCGCCCTACGTGCCCGGCTGGGATTGCCACGGGCTCCCGATCGAGCACGCGCTGATGAAGGAGCTCAAGGTCACCAAGCACCAGGTGAAGGTGGGGGAGTTCCGCCGGCAGGCGCGCGAATACGCGCTCAAATACGTTCAAATCCAGCGGGACCAGTTCAAGCGGCTGGGGGTGATGGGGGATTGGGACCATCCCTACCTCACGCTCGACCCCGGCTACGTCGCGGCGGAGCTGCGGGCGCTGGCGCAGCTGGTCACGAAGGGCTACGTCTACCGGGCCCGGCGGCCGGTCAACTGGTGCTGGAGCTGCGAGACGGCGCTGGCCGAGGCGGAGGTGGAGTACGAGCAGCACAGTTCCCCGTCGGTCTTTGTGAAGTTCCAAGTCATCTCGAGCCCCGAAGGGGCGAGAGATCTCGCTTTTAAGAACAAGATTTCTCGGCCTGATGGCCTCGAAATGACAACGTACCTGGTGATCTGGACCACGACTCCCTGGACGCTGATGGGCAACGTGGCGGTGGCGGTCCATCCGGAGTACGAATATTCGGTTTGGAAGATGGGTTCGGAGACGTGGATCACCGCCTCGGAGCTTCCGGCGAACAGCAAAACCCTGATGGGCTTTGAGCAAAACCCCCCACGGGAGCTGAAACGGCTGCGCGGCAAGGAGCTGGAAGGGCTGATCTACCGCCATCCGTTCGGGCTCCGGGAAGGGAAGGTGGTCCTGGCCGATTACGTCACGCTGGAGGAAGGGACCGGGCTGGTCCACACGGCCCCTGGGTTCGGCGTGGAGGATTTCGCGACCGGGAAGAAGCACGGTCTGGAGGTGGTGGCCCCCGTGGATTCCCGCGGCCGGTTCGCCGGGCTGCCGGCGCAGGTGAAGGAGTTCAACGAGCTCCAGGTCCAGAAGGCCAACCCGGCGGTGATCCAAAAACTGCAGGGGCTGGGGCTGCTGGTCAAGGAGCAGAAGATCCAGCACCAATACCCGCATTGCTGGCGCTGCCATGAGCCGATCATCTTCCGGGCCACCGCGCAGTGGTTCCTGAGCGTCGAGCATGAAGGGCTGCGCGGCCGGCTGATGGAGGTGGTGGGCGGAGAGGTCCGCTGGATCCCGCCGGTCGGCAAGGAGCGGATGGCCGGCATGGTCAAGACCCGGCCGGACTGGTGCCTCTCCCGGCAGCGGCTCTGGGGCGTCCCGATCCCGGCCCTCGTCTGCAAGAACCCCCAATGCGGCGGCGGCTGGCTGATCCCCGAGGTGATCGAAAACTTCGCGCGGGCGGTTGAGTCGGCGCCGGAGGCGGTGGACCGCTGGTTCACCGAGGCGTACAAGGAATGGGTCCCCAAGGGTTTCCAGTGCCTGGACTGCGGCGGGGAGGAGTTCGCGCAGGGGACCGACATCCTGGATGTCTGGTTCGACTCCGGCATGAGCCATCAGGGAGTGCTGCGGCGGCGCAAGGAGCTGACCCATCCGGCCGATCTATACCTGGAGGGCTCCGACCAGCACCGGGGCTGGTTCCAGGTGTCGCTGATCACCGGCGCCGCGCTGGAGGGGAAGGCCCCGTACCGCTCGGTGCTGACGCACGGGTTCGTCGTGGACGGGCAGGGGCGGAAGATGTCCAAGTCCCTCGGCAACGTGATGGCGCCGCAGCAGATCATCTCCCAGGCCGGGGCCGACGTGCTGCGGCTCTGGGTGGCCTCCTCCGACTACGCCGAGGATGTGCGGCTCTCACCGGAGATTCTCGCGCAGGTCTCCGAGACCTACCGGAAGATCCGGAACACGGTCCGCTTCTGCCTGTCGAACATCTCCGATCTGGTCGAGCCGCACCAGCGGCCCGACACTTCCTCGGCAGCGGGGACTGTGCCGCCTCGGTCGCCGGCGGGTGGCGCGGAAGCGACAAGAGGGGTGGACCGCTGGATCCTGTCGGAGCTGGGCCTGCTGGTCGAGGAAGTCACGCGTTGCTACGAGGCCGACGCCTTCCACCGGGCGGTGAAGGCGATCCACGAGTTCTGCACGGTGCGGCTTTCCAATTTTTATCTCGACGTGGTGAAGGACATCCTCTACACGGCTCATCCCAATGACCCCGGGCGGCGGTCGGCGCAGCGCGCGCTGGCGGAGATCGCGCGCGCGCTGATTCTGATGCTCGCACCCGTGCTGCCGGTGACCGCCGAGGAGGCCTGGGGGGCGATACCCCACAAATCGGTACCAGGTACCGAAGGGGCAATCGGTACCAGGTACCAAGAGGGCAGCGTTCACCTGCAGCGGTGGCCGGCCGGGGACCTCCGCAAGCCGGACCCCGCTCTGTCCGAGGATTGGGGACGGCTGCTGGCGCTGCGGGACGGGGCGATGAAGGCGCTGGAGCAAGCCAGGAGCTCCGGCCTGATCGGCGACGCCTTGGAGGCGCGGCTGGAGGTCCGCGTGCGGGACGAACAGCTCTGGAATTTCCTGCAAATGCACCGGGAGGATCTGGAGGCCGCCTGCATCGTTTCAGGCCTCACGCTGGATCGCGCCGCCAACGGGGAAGGGCCGGACCCTTCCTTCGAGGTCCAAAAAGCGGCCGGCGCCAAATGCGCCCGCTGCTGGATGCGGCTGGAGAGTGTGGGCCGCGCGGCGAACCACCCGGAATTATGCCATCGCTGCGTGGCGGTTGTGGAGAAGCTGTAGTATAATGACCCGCTCAAAAGATGAATAAGCCGGAGCTGGACAAATACAAGAAGCTGCTGCTGAAGAAGAAGGAAGAGATCCTTCAGGCGGTCAAGCACATCGAGCAGGACACGCTGAGCCGCTCGCAGAAGGACGCCTCCGGCGATCTCTCCGGCTATTCGCTGCACATGGCCGACACGGCCACCGACAGCTACGACCGGGAGTTCTCGCTGGGGCTGGCCTCCAACGCGCAGCAGATTCTCTACGAGATTGACGAGGCCTTGAAGCGTGTCAAGGAGAAGGTCTTCGGCAACTGCCAGGTTTGCGAAAAGCCGATCCCGAAGAAGCGGCTGAACGCCCTCCCCTATGCCGGTCACTGCATCGCCTGTCAGGCGAAGGAAGAGACCCGGCGGCGTCGCGCGGGGCCGCCGCCTCCTTCCAGCCCGCTGCCTTCCGACGAATAGCCGGATCCCTCTCTTAGCGGTTTCGGTCCTGGCCGCCGATCAGGCCACCAAATGGTTCGCCCTCGAATATCTCTCGCGCGTCCCGACGGTCCCCGTTCTGCCCGGTTTCTTCCACCTAACGTTCGTGATCAACTCCGGGGTCGCCTTCGGGTTCTTCCAGGGGCACGGGCTTTGGATCACGCTGGGGACGCTCGCGATTCTGGCGCTGCTGTTTAAGACCACGCTTCGGCCGGAGCGGGGCCGGTGGGCTCCGGTCTGCCTGGGTCTGATCCTCGGCGGGGCGGCGGGGAACCTGGTGGACCGCCTCCGCTTCGGCGGCGTGGTGGATTTCCTGGATTTCCGGGTCTGGCCGGTCTTCAACATCGCCGACAGCTGCATCACGGTGGGGGCCGTTCTGCTGGCGGTCAGCTTCTGGAGGAAAACCTGATGCATCCGGTCCTTTTTCAGATCGGTTCGCTGGAGGTCCGCAGCTATTTCGTGATGGTCTTCCTGGCTTTTTTCATCGCCGCTTGGATGGCGGCCCGGCGCGCGGCGGGTTTGGGGCTGACCCGCGGCCAGATCGCCGTGCTGGGCGCGGTGACCGTGGCGGCCGGCGTGGGGGGGGCCCGCTTGATTTTTGTGCTCACCCACTGGAAGGACTACCAGGGGAATCTCCTGTCCTGGTTCCGCGTGGATGACGGAGGGTTTGGGTTCTTTGGAGGCGTGGCGGCGGCCCTTCCCATGGTGGCCGGCGTGCTTGCTCTCTACAGAAAGCCGGTTCTCCTCGTGCTGGACCGGATGATGCCCTGCGTGGTTTTGGCCGTGGCGATCACCCGGATCGGCTGTTCTCTGAACGAGTGCTGTTATGGCCGGCTGGCCCCATCGGCCTGGGGTGTCTCCTTGCTGCCGTTCGAGTTTCGTTTACGTTACCCGGTCCAGCTCTATGAGAGCGGGTTCCTTTTTCTTCTCTTCGCGGCGCTGCTGCTTTGGGAGAAGCGGAGCCGGCCGGGCGGGGTTCTTCTCGCCTGCGGTCTGCTCTACGGGTTTTGGAGGTTTGGGGGCGGTTTTATGCGGGGAGAGGAGCCCCCGGTCCTGCTGGGGTGGAGCTTGTCTCAGTGGATCGGATTGGGTCTAGCGGCGGTCAGCGCGGCGGTGTGGGCGGTCAGAAGATTTGTTCGGGGCCGGCGCTGATGCTGGGGACAGCCGCTTTCTACTACCCGATCATCGGGCTGGCGTTCCTCTGCATGGTGGCGCTGGCCGCCTGGCGGGCCGGGGAGGTCTCTTTAAGCCGCTGGAAGGTGGCGGGGGTCTGCCTCGCCGCTCTGCTGGCCGGGATCATCGGGGCCCGGATCGGCTATGTGGTGCTGCGTTGGGATTACTATCAACTCCACCCGCATCTGATCTACCGCCTGGACCGGGGCGGCATGGTCTTCTACACCGGTTACGCTCTGGGCATGGCGGGGATCGCGGCGGCGATCCGGGTTTTCCGGCTCCCGTTCTGGAAGACGGTGGATCTGATCATCCCGCCCGGCGCGTTCGCGGAGGCGGTCGGCCGGATCGGCTGTTTCCTCACCGGCTGCTGCGCGGGCATCCAAACGATCCTGGTGTGGGGCGTGGATTTCGGCGATGGGATCCGCCGCCATCCGACGCAGGTTTACGAGAGCGCCGGGATCTTCGCCCTCTTTTTTGTGCTGAAACGGATGGAGCGGCGGAACCCCCCGCCCGGAAAGATCCTCTTCACGATGTTTGTCTGGTACGGAACGCTGCGGTTTCTGCTGGAGTTCATCCGGAGGGACGCGCGCCCGGGTCCGCTGGGATTTTCGATCGCACAGTGGATCAGTCTCGCGATGGTTGTTTGGGGTGTGACGGAGCTGCGGCGGCGCCGGCTCCGCCAACGGTAGGGGAGCCCAATGCATCCGATTCTCTTTGAGCTGGGACCGCTTCGCTTCTACAGCTACGGCCTGCTGATCGCGCTGGGGTTCCTGGCGGCCAGCGCGCTGGCCGCCAGGCGGGCCGCCGCGGCCGGCCTGGACCCGGGGAAGATCCAGGGAGTGGCGTTGACGGCATTGCTGGCCGGTCTCGCGGGCGGACGGATCGCCTATGTGCTGCTGCGCTGGGACCTTTTCCGGGACAATCCGGTCGAGATCCTGCGGCTGGACCACGGCGGGCTTGTCTTTTTCGGCGGGCTTGCGGGCGGTTTGCTGGGGGGTGTCTGGGCGATCCGCCGGGCCGGCATGCCGCTGGCCCGGACGGTGGACCTGCTGATTCCGCCGCTGGTTCTCGCGCACGCCTTCGGGCGGATCGGCTGCCTCCTGAACGGCTGCTGCTACGGAAAGTTCACGTCTCTCCCCTGGGGCATCCGGTTCCCGGGGGAAGAGCTGCGCCGCCACCCGACGCAGCTCTATGAAGCGCTGGCCCTGCTGGCCATCTTCTTCCTGCTGAAACGGTTGGAGCGCCGAGCTCCGCGGCCGGGCACGGTGCTTCTAGCGTACGGTCTGAGCTACGCCCTCTGGAGGTTCTTCGTGGAATTCCTGCGGGCGGACAATCCGCCGATCGCGCTGGGTCTGACTATTTTCCAATGGATCAGCGTTGGGGTGGCGTTGGTAAGTGGAATTCTGCTGATTCGCCGCGAACGTGAGCGCTGAGCTGTTCCGGCACCGGGTCCCGCCGGAGAGCCGGCCCGACCGGCTGGACCGGTACCTGGCCCACACCGTGCCGGGCCTCTCCCGCTCCAAGGTGCAGAAGCTGATCGTGGACGGCAAGGCGCGGGTGAACGGCCGCCCGCTGCGCCGCCCTTCCTATATGGTGAGCGCGGGGGATGAGCTCTCCCTGGAGGTCCCTCCGCCGGAACCCTCCGAGATCAAGCCGCAGAAGATGCCGCTCAATATCCTCCACGAAGATGACTGGCTGCTGGTCTTGGACAAGCCGGCGGGCCTGGTGGTGCACCCCGGGGCGGGGCACGCGGAGGGGACGCTGGTCAACGCCCTGCTGGCGCACGGGCCGAAGCTTTCCCGGATGGGCGGGGCGGTGAAGCCCGGGCTGGTCCACCGGCTGGACAAGGACACCTCCGGGATCATGGTGGTGGCGAAGGATGACGCGACCCATTGGAACCTGAGCCGCCAGTTCGCCGGCCGGTCGGTGCTGCGGGTCTACCAGGCGGTGGTGCGCGGCCGGATGGAGCACGATGAGGGGACGATCGACGCCCCGATCGGCCGGCACCCGGTACACCGGAAGAAGATGGCGGTGCGGCACGATTCGGAGCGGGATGCCGTCACCAAGTACAAAGTACTCAAACGGTTCAAGCAAGCGACGCTGGTGGAGCTTTACCCGCAGACCGGGCGGACCCACCAGCTGCGGGTTCACCTGGCCTCGATCGGCCACCCGATCCTGGGGGACACCGAGTACGGCGTCGCCGGCGGGTTTTCGCGGCAGGCGCTGCACGCCCACCGCCTCGGCTTCGTGCATCCCGGCATCGAGCAGCGGGTCGAGTTCGTTTCGCCGCTGCCGCGCGACCTCGAGCGCCAAATCTCCCGCCTTCCTTAACAAGACACTTCTTAGCCTCGCTCAGGGCCGGGGTTCACTCCCTCTCCCTCCTCGCCTGAGTTTAAGCTCCCCGGCTCGTCGGTCAACGGTCGTTCACCCCGTCCCTGAGCGAGGCTAAGCGCGCTGCTGAGCACTGCCCGGGAGATGGGTGAGCGACATTGAGGGCCGAGTGAGAACTCTTCCCAGGCAAGTACTCGGCCCGAGCGGAGCGAACCCACTCACGGGCAGGGCGAAGCAGCACGCGCGTGAACCCTGGCTCCGAGCGAGGGCGAAGAAACGCTGAAATGGCACTTGATCGCCGGCGAACCGTATGTTAATTTAGCCCCATGACAAAACCATCCAAGAGCACGATCCTTCTGGTCATCGCGTTCCTCGGGTCCGCCGTCGCGGCCGCCAATTTCTACGTCGGTAAGAACGCCGAAACCGCCAAGCGGGTCTGGGCCGAGCAGCAGATCGAGGTCCTCAAGAAGCAGGTCTCCTCTTTGGAGCAGGAGCGGGATGAGCTGACTAAGACCAAGACCTCTCTTGAAGAGCAGACAGCCGATCTCACCAAGCAGGCCAAGGCGGTCGCCGACCAGCTGGCCCAGGAAAAGCGGGCCCGCGAGGCATTAACCACGGAACTCGCGCAGCTGCGGAAAGACTCCTCTCAGATCAAGAGTGATCTGGACCAGGAACGAGAGGATAAGGAAGTTCTCACCGAAGACCTGGCGAAAGCCAAGCAGAGCTATCAGGCCCTCAGCAACGAGCTGACCACGCTGCGCCAGGCCAAGGAGGCGTTGGAGAAGCGGGTGAAAGAGATGCTGGCGGCCCGCGCCAAAGAGGCGGAGCAGATCGTCGTGACGGCGCCCGCCGGGACCTCAGTTGTTGCTCCCGCTCCCACCGTTTCTTCCAAGCCCTCCGCGGCTCCGGCCAAGGGCGGGCTGGAAGGCAAGGTCCTGGTGGTCAACCGGGAATATGATTTCGTGGTGATCGGCCTCGGTTCCAAAGACGGCGTGAAGAAGGGGGCCCGCTTCGCGGTCCTCCGGGGCGGCAAGCAGATCCTGTCGGTCGAGGTGGATAAGGTGTACGACAACATGTCCGCCGCGAACATGATAGAGGAAGAGAAGAAGGGATCGGAAGTTAAGGAAGGGGACACGGTCCGCCTGATTTAGTAAAGCCCTGTTGTCACAGGCAAGCCGTAAGGATTAAGATAACTCCTTACGGCTTTCTTGTTTCCACCCCATGGCTAACCTCATTGTTGAACCGGCCCGCTCTCTTCAAGGGGAGATCACCATCCCGGGGGACAAGTCCGTCTCCCACCGGGCGTTCCTGCTGGGGGCTCTGGCCCACGGCCCCAGCCGCATCCTTCATTGCCTCGCTTCCGATGATGTCGAACGTTCCCGCCGCGCCGTGGAGGCGCTGGGCGTCCCGGTCCGCCGCGAGGGCGAAGCGTGGATCGTGGAGGGGAAGGGGGTCGAGGCCTTTCGGAAGCCGGCCGGCCCGCTGGACATGGGCAACTCCGGGACCACCACCCGCCTGCTGCTGGGGATCTTGGCCGGCTGCCCCTTCGAGACGAAACTGTTCGGCGACCCCTCCCTCTCCAAACGGCCGATGCGCCGGGTCACCGAGCCGCTGCAGAAGATGGGAGCGAAGAATGACGATGCGGATCATCTGCCTCTCGTCATCCGCGGTGGAAAACTGCAGGGCATTCGATATGAGATGCCGGTCCCGAGCGCCCAGGTGAAATCGGCGCTGCTGCTGGCCGGGCTGTCGGCCGAGGGCCCGACCACCGTGGTGGAGCCGGTCCCGACGCGGGACCACACCGAGCGGATGCTGCGGTACCTGGGGGCGCGCGTAGAAAGTCATCCTCGCGAAAGCGAGGATCAGATTCCCGCTTTCGCGGGAATGACACACACCCTTTACCCCGGCGCCAAGCTGCGCGGCCGGGAGATTGAAGTCCCCGGTGATTTTTCAAGCGCCGCTTTCTTTCTGGTGGCGGCGGCCATCGTGCCGGGTTCCAGCGTGACGGTCCGGCGCGTCGGCTTGAACCCCACCCGCACGGGACTGCTGGAATTGCTGAAACGGATGGGGGCGAAGGTCACCGTCATTCCCGCGAAAGCGGGAATCAAAGTCGAAACAGATCCCCGCATTCGCGGGGATGACGATGTGTGCGAGCCCATCGGCGATATGACCGTTTCTTGCGCCCCGCTCAAGGCGGTCACCGTGGAGCCGATGCTCATCCCGAACATCATTGATGAGCTCCCGATCCTCATGGTGGCGGCAAGCCAGGCGGAAGGGATCTCCCGCATGGAGGGGGTCGGGGAGTTGCGCGTGAAAGAGACCGACCGGATCCAGTCCATGGTGGCCGGTTTGAGCGCCATGGGGGCCGCCATCCGTTCGGAAGGGGACAGCGTGATCGTGGAAGGTCCCTGCCGGCTGAAGGGGGCCGCGGTGGACTCCTTCACGGACCACCGGACCGCGATGGCGCTGGCGGTGGCGGGGCTGGCGGCCGAAGGGAAGACCACCGTGCAGGGCGGCGAGTGGGTCTCCATCTCCTTCCCCGATTTCGAGGAAAAATTAAGGGCGATTCGGCGTTGACACCCATCCTCCCGAATTGCTAGAATCTTTGAGTTAGCCTCCTGTAGGCTTCCTTCCGATGGCAGACAACAACAACCACTGGAGCAACGAGTTCGTCAGCAGTGCCTTGGGGTTATTCTCCAATGACCTCGGCATTGACCTG
>Ga0209726_10009585_pt1 | contig 10050 bp, 7 predicted proteins | sample Subgrocontami54m_FD_187453 | JGI IMG/M metagenome (GOLD analysis project Ga0209726, IMG submission 187453) | Subsurface groundwater microbial communities from S. Glens Falls, New York, USA - GMW46 contaminated, 5.4 m (SPAdes) (version 3) | ecosystem: Environmental > Aquatic > Deep subsurface >... | reverse complement strand
AGTCTGCGATAACCTTTTTTTTGGATTCTTTCGTCAATGCCATGGAAAGCGTCTATCTCCTTATTTCACGTGTGTTTATGCTCATTGTAGTAGGGCAGTATACGGAAAAGCCCAAATTTTGTAAAGAAAAGATTTTGAGTTGCCTAGACGACAGACACTTATGTGTCATCCCCGCGAAAGCGGGGATCCAGCGGTAACGCTCCGAACGTCCTTGTTAATTCTGTCAACTCGATACGGCTGGATCCCGGATAGGCCTGCCCAACTTGAACAAAAGGCCTTCCGGGATGACACTAAACCTAACTTAGGCGGCGCGGCTTGGCCCCGGGATTGGCTTTCAGATAGGCACGCGTCCTTTTAACGTCTTCCCCGATCTGCTGCTTTAAAGCTTCCGGGCTTGCAAAGGCCTGTTCTTCCCGTAAACGCCCATAGAGGCAAACTTCCAAGTGCTTGCCATAGAGATTCCCGTCAAAATCCAAGAGAAAGACCTCGGCTTGTGGGGGGCTATTTTGGCCCCAAGTGGGTCGCGTGCCATAATTTAGGACACCCGCCTGCCAATCCCCGACCGTTTTGACCTTTAAATCCTTCGAAAGACCGGAAGCGCCGGTTTCAAACTCCAGTTCCAGCACGCGGGCATGCACGGGATAAACGCCGGCGAGCGGCAAAACTTCACTTTCAAGCTGCAAATTGGCGGTCGGAAATCCCAAACTCTTGCCGCGGCCTTCACCTTTCACCACTTGGCCCCAAAGACGGAAAGGCCGCCCCAAGCAAATCGCGGCTTTGTCTAACGCCCCTTGGCGCACCAATTCCCGGATGCGGGAACTGGACACAAAATCGCCGGCCGCGCGGACAGGTTCAATTTTTTCGAATCGAAACCGGAATTCTTTTGCCAAAGCTTGCATGAGCGCCGTGTTGCCCTCGCGCTGATACCCAAAAAAAGCATTGTATCCCATGCAGACTTCTTTGACACCCAGTTGTCCAACCAAAATCGAGGCCACAAAATCCCGCGCCTTGATTTTTGAAAATTGTTCGGTAAACGGCAGCCAAAGGCATAAATCCAGCCCCATTTCTTTAAAAAGAAAGAGTTTGTAATCGGGGGGCAGCAATAAAGGCGGTTTCGTGTTGGGATGTAAAACCTGCTGCGGGTGATTCTGGAATGTCAGCACTGCCGCAGTCCCGCCTAAAACGCGCGCCTGCTCAAGAACATGATGGACCAGGGCTTGATGGCCGAGATGCAGGCCGTCAAAATTGCCGAGGCCTACAATCAGAGGTTTTGCGGGGTCTTTCTTAAAAGCGTCAAGGCTGGTGAGAATTCGCATAGGGAAGAATCGAATAAACGGGAAAAATCCGGTTGCGCAAATCCTGAAGGCTGAGCGTGCGCAAATCGTCGACAGTCACGCTTTCGGTCAAAGCGCAATTGCCCGAGCGCATGCGGCGCAGGTCTTTGAGTGTGGCGCCACATCCCAGCACGGCACCCAAGTCGTTCACAAGCGTGCGCACATACGTGCCTTTCGAGACGCGTGTGGAAAAATGAACCAGCGGGCCTTCCATGCGGTCGATGTCCCAGGCGTACACATTGACCGGCCGCCCTTCGCGCGGAACGGTCTGGCCTTTGCGCGCCAGCTTGTAAAGCCGGACGCCTTTGTGTTTGAGCGCCGAAACCATCGGCGGCACTTGAATAATTTCGCCGGTAAATGCCATCGCCTTTTCACGGATTTGTTCCAGTGTCACAGAATCCCACGGCTTTTCTTCTAAAATCGTGCCGGTGCGGTCATGCGAATCCGTCGCGACGCCCAATTGCATCACACCCGCGTATTCCTTGTCACAGCCGCTGAGCGGCATCGAGGATTTTGTGGCACGGCCGAGCAGCACCACCAAAACGCCGGTGGCCAAAGGGTCCAGAGTGCCCGCATGCCCGACCTTTTTGATTTTAAAACGCTTGCGCACAAACGCGCACACATCGTGGGAAGTCCAATCCTGCGGCTTGTCGACAATTAAAATTCCGTCCAGTTTCGGATCCGTTGGAAGCGACATGATTACACAATCTCCCTGCGCAGCACGCGTAGAATCATTTTTTCAGCTTGCGCCACGGTCCCGCGGATCTGGCAGCCGGAAGCCTTGCGGTGGCCGCCGCCGTGAAAATACGTGGCAAGTTTGTTCACATCATAACGCCCTTTGGACCGGAAAGAAACCCGCACGGTCTCGCGGTCCGGTGTTTCCATCACAAAAAAACAAACCTTCACTTCTTTTAAATATTTGAGGAAATCGATAAAACCCTCCAAATCTTCATCCGTCGCCCCGAAATGCGTCAAATCAGATTGCCGGACTTCGGTCCAGGCAATCTGACCTTTGGCCGCGGTCTTGAAACGCGCGAGCAGCCGGCTGTAGAGCTGGATTTTACTGAGAGAATAAGTGGAGTAAAGGGCGTCATTGATTTTTTCCGGATCGATGCCGATAGCAATCAGTTCCGCAGTGATCTTGTGGCATTGCACGGTGGTGTTACCGTATTTAAAGGAACCGGTGTCGGTCGCAATCGCCACATAAAGGTTTTTGGCGACTTCCCGGGTGATGGGCACCCGCATCTTTTTAAAAATTTCAAAAACCACTTCGCCGCAGGCTGCGGCTTCCGGCTTGACGTAATTATAAGTGCCGAAATAGTCGTTGCTGATGTGATGATCGATGTTAAAAATCGCCGCATCCGGCAGGATCAAATCCTGCACGTCGCCGATGCGCTGCAGCGCCGGGCAATCCGTGGTAACGACGGCATCAAACGAATACGGCGCCTGGCGCAATTCATGCAACTGCTGCCAGCGCCGGTTGTACAAAACAGAAAGCCGGGGCGGGAAGGCGTCCTGGCAAACAATCGTGGTTTTCTTGCCAAGCGCGCGCAGCAAATGGTCCATGGCCAGCAAACTGCCGATCGCATCCCCTTCCGGCAGGACATGACAGGAAAGCAAAAAATGACGGCGCGTTTTCAAAGCCCGGCAAAACTGCTCCAGCGTGTGGCTTTTTTTCACGGCAGTCTTAGGCATGCGTGTCTTTATCCGAAATTTGTTTCAGTACGCGGTCGATTTCGATGCCCTGATGGATGGAGTCGTCAAAACGGAAAAGCAGCTTGGGGGTGAAACGCAGTTTCAAAATCTGGCCGATCTCACGCTGCAAAAAACCGGTGGCTTTCTCGAGCGCCTGTTTGCTCGCTTCACGGGCCTTTTCATCGCCCAGGACACTGTAGAAAACAATGGCATTTTTCAGATCGGCGGTGACATCCACATGCGTGACCGTGACAAAACCCAGACGCGGATCTTTCACGCGCAACAAGATGAGTTGGCTGAGCTCCATCTGGATTAAATGGCCGACACGGTTCAATCTTTTGCCTTGCATGACATCCTCTTTAAATATTCCAGCGATGGGGTCAGCCAATGCGCAGGGACTAGAGTTTCTTGGCTATTTTATCGACGTGGAAGGACTCGATGAGATCGCCTTCTTTGATATCGTTAAAATTGTGCAGCGAAATCCCGCATTCATAGCCTTCCTGAACGTCGCGGACATCATCTTTAAAACGCTTCAAAGCCGAAAGCGTGCCTTCAAAAATAACCACATGATCCCGCACCAAACGGATGCGGTTATTGCGGATAATCTTACCTTTCAAAACATAACCGCCGCCGATGTTCCCGACTTTGGAAGAATGGAAGATCTTGCGGATTTCGACCCGGCCGTCCAAAACTTCTTTCAGCGTGGGTTCCAGCAAACCTTCCAGCGCTTTGCGCACGTCATCGACGGCTTCATAAATAATCCCGTAATAGCGCACATCCACATGCTCGCGTTCCATCAAGGTTTGGGCGTTGGTATCGGCCTTCACATGAAACCCTAACACGATCGCCTCGGAAGCCATGGCCAAAACAATATCGGATTCATTGATCCCGCCGATGCCGCTATGCACCACGCGCACGCGGCACGAATCATTCGACAGGCCTTCCAACGACTGCTTGAGTGCTTCGCTGGACCCCTGCACGTCCGCCTTCACGATGAGCTTTAACTCTTTGAACGTTCCTTCTGAAATACGGTCATAAAGATCTTCGAGCGCCAAATGTTTGTCGGAGCCGCGCATTTCGCGTTCGCGATGTTCCAAAGCACGCTTCTCGGCCAGCTGCCGCACGATTTTTTCATCCTGCAGCACGACAAAGGTTTCACCCGCTTCCGGCACGCCGTTCAAGCCGCTGACCAGCACCGCGTAGGACGGTCCCGCTTCTTTCACATTCTTGCCCAAATCGTTCCGCAAAGAACGGACCTTGCCGTAGAATGGCCCGCAAATCATATTGTCGCCGATCCGCAGCGTGCCTTTTTGAATGAGCACCGTCGCGACCGGTCCCTGCCCTTTCGATAAATGACTTTCAATGACGGCACCCGCGGCCAAGCGGTCCGGATTGGCTTTTAAATCTAAAATTTCGGATTCTAATAAAAGGAGTTCCAATAATTCCTCGATGCCCTTGCCGGTCTTGGCGGAAACTTTCACACAAACCGTTTTGCCGCCCCATTCTTCCGGCATCAAATTGATTTGCTGCAAACCCGTCATGACTTTTTGCGGGTTGGCCGAAGGCAGGTCGGATTTATTAATGGCCACGATAATCGGGCAACCGGCTTCACGCGCGTGATCCGCCGCTTCAATGGTTTGCGGCATGACACCGTCGTCGGCCGCAACCACGAGCACGACCACATCGGTCACATTAGCGCCGCGCGCCCGCATGGCGGTGAACGCTTCATGACCCGGCGTATCCATAAACGTGACATGCCCTTTGCCCGGGATGGTCACGCCATAAGCGCCGATGTGCTGCGTAATCAAGCCGACTTCGCGCGCAGCCACATTGGTTTTCCGGATCGCATCCAAAAGCGAGGTCTTGCCGTGATCCACGTGCCCCATCATCGTGACAACGGGGGGGCGGAGTTTTAATTTGGAGGGGTCGTCTTCCTTTTCCACGACTTGCTTCGCCAGTTTTTCGACGTCGCTGGTTTCACGGCGGACCGGAATTTCGAGCTGTTTAGCAACGGTGAAAACAATTTCTTCATTGAGCAGCTGATTCACATTGGCAAAAACGCCCATGGTCATGAGCGCTTTAATCATTTCCGGGATGGTCTTCCCCAGCACCTTAGCCAGATCGCCGACGGTAATCGGAAAGCTAATCGGAATACCGGCCGGCGGCTCAGGCTTATTAAGATCCTGCAATTCTTTTTCGAGTTTTTGAAGCTCTTCGGTTTCAGTCTCTGCGGCTACTTCTTCAATCTCTTCATCTTCGACCGCAGCTTTTGCATTCTGCGTGTGGACCAAACCGTCGGCTTTGACTTTACCTTCCGATTTTTTCGCGCCGGACTTCCCGCACACCTTGCGCATCAGCTGGACAATCTCGTCATCCACGACCGACATATGATTCTTGGCGTCAAACCCCAGCTTGCGGATCTGGGGCACCAAATCCTTACTGTTGACGCCGAGCTCTTTGGCCAGTTCGTGAACGCGCATGGGGTTTAATCATCCTTTTCTAAAAGCGCACGTTGGGCCGAGGTGATGATTTTTTCAGCCAGTTTCGGACCGATCCCGGGAATTTTCTCCAAATCCTCGGGAGCGCTTTTCAAAATGTCTTTCAAAGAGTTGATACCGGCTTCACGCAGGGCCGCTTCCGTCTTCTCGCCCACGCCTTCGAGGCTTGAAATCGGAACTTTCTGGCTGAGACTGCGCACATCGAGTTTCCAGCTCAGCAGTTTAGAAGCCAGACGGATATTCTGGCCCTTTTTTCCGATGGCAAGCGAAAGCTGGTCATCCTGAACCAGGATTTGCGCCGAACGTTCGCTTTTATTTAATTTGATCTCGGCAACTTCGGCAGGCGCCAAAGCATTCTTGAGGTACGTTTCGAAATCTTCGCTGTAGCGGACGATATCGATCTTCTCGCCGCCCAGCTCCCGGACGATATTTTTGACGCGCTGGCCGCGCACGCCGACGCAGGAACCGACGCAATCGATTTTGTCATCCTGGGAATAGACCGCGATTTTAGTACGCGCCCCGGCTTCGCGCGCCGCGCCTTTAATTTGAACGATGCCTTCGTGGATTTCCGGCACTTCCAGCTCAAAGAGCCGCCGCACAAGGCCTTCATGCGCGCGTGAAAGAATGATCTCGGGCCCGCGCGGCGTTCTTTTGATTTCCAAAACATAGGCGCGGATTAAATTCCCCTGGCGGTAATCATCGAGCGGTGATTGTTCACGCGCAGGCAAAATGCCTTCGGTCTTGCCCAGATCAATAATCAGGGCTTTGCGGTCAATGCGATGCACCGTACCGGAAATGATCTCACTCTGCCGCTTGGTATAGTCATTAAAAATCGTGTCCCGTTCGGCTTCCCGGATTTTCTGGATAATGACTTGTTTGGCGGTTTGGGCCGCAATGCGCCCAAAATCCGCGTCATCCACGCGCAGGCCGTCATGCAGTAAGGAGATACGGCAGCTTTGGGGATCAATCTTGATTTCGACATCTTTCCATTCCGGATAGGTCTTGCGGCAAGCGGATACAAGGGCTTGGCGCAAAGCCTCGAGAAGGACTTCTTTGCTGATGCCTTTTTCTTTTTCAATTGATTCAAGCGAAGCGATCAGTTCCTGGCTCACGTCACAAACCTCTTTTTGCGATATTTATTGAAGATTGAACCGTTTTTCGCAGCCATGCAGGTTCTATCGATGGCCTAGAAAAAAAAAAGTGGGCGCAACCAAGGCCCACTTTCTATGCGGTCTTACGAAAAGATGAGCCTTATTATAAAGGAAAGGCGGGAATTGTCAACGAACCCCTCTCCCAAAGGGAGAGGGGTGGGTGAGGGCAAAATCGGGGCTTTTGGTCCCCTCATCCCAGCTTTTCCCCTAAGGAAGAGGGGGGGGGAGAGTGTCCCGAATGACTTTACTTTTTCTGCTCAGCAGGCGATTCCACTTTCTCGGTTTTGGCATGTTTCTCCAGCTTTTCAGGCTGATAGGGTGTCTCGCAAACTTTCTTCAACTCCGCCAATTTATCGGAAAGCGCATCGGAGACGCGGCCGCTTAGAAGTTTTTCAATCCGGCCGGCAATATCCAATTGTTTATTACGTTCCCATTCCATACGCCGGATCAATTTGTTGATTTCACCCGCCGTTTCGCCAAAGAAATCGCCTTCGCGCAATTTAACCGGCCGCGGGACATCGCCGCGATTAATGGTCTGAAACGTGAGACGGAAACGGTAGACCGGGCCCGCCACGCGGTGCAGAAACAGCATGCCGAACATGGCGATCACGATCAAAGTCACAAAGAGCACGCATGAAACGCGGATGATCAGCTGATAGCTGACATCCGAAAGAATTTCATACGGGCTGACCTTGCCGAACCGGTACCCGCCGCCTCCAAAAACGGCGCTGTGGATCGTCTGATGGATAATAAATCCGATCGCCAAGGTCGAAATCATCAGCAGCGCGATCAATACCAGCGAAAACTCACGCTGCATCGGCTTGTGGATGACGATATTTTTGACACTGCGTTTGTAGGCGCGTCCCGGGATCGCCTTACTGGGCTCTTGAATGACAACGTTATCAACCATTGGGATTCCTCCTGTTAAGAATCGTTAACCTTGCTTAGAAATTTTTGGAAATAAGTTCAGTTTTTTGAATTGGCTCACGAGCCAGGCCAATGCCTGGGCTCCCTTGTGCATATTTTCTCCGAGTTCTTCCGTGATATAAATCAAGTCCGGCATAATAAACAAGGTCAACAGCGTCGAACTGCACGTCCCGCCAATCACGGTGACCGCCAAGGGCACCCACAAATCACTGGATTGCCCCACGCTGAGCGCCATGGGCATAAAGCCGAAAACCGATGAAAGCGATGTCATGAGAATCGGCCGGAAACGGTCAACCCCGCAGCGTATCAGCACTTCGGAACGTGTCAACCCGCCCTCGCGCTTCAAAGCATTCATCTGATCGATCATAATAATAGCGGGACTCACGACATACCCCACCAGCAGAATCATCCCGATAAAAACCTGGTTGCTGAGCGGCTGGCCGGCTATTTTGAGGCCCGCCCAAATGCCGACCGAAGACAGCGGCACGGAAATCATAATCAGAAGCGGCTGGACATAATCCTGGAACATGCAGGCCAAAACCATATAAACAAGAAAAACGGTGAGCACAAGCGCATAGCTTAACTCGCTTTTACCCTGAATAAGCTCTTCATAAGCCCCGCCGAAACGCCAATAATAATCGTCCGGCAGCGGAATCTTATTGAGGACTTCCCGGATTTCCTTCCCCAAAGTCTCGAGGGCTTTTTTGGCATCCCCCTTCACGAAAACATACCGGTATTTATCTTTGCGGTCGATGGTCTGCGGGCCGGTGGTCGGATAAAAATTGGCGAGCTCGCCGACCGGGATCATGACGCCGTCGCGATTCTGGATGAAGACGTATTTCAGATCTTCGATTTTCTGGCGATAAATCGCCTGCAGGCGCGTGATGACTTCGATTTCTTCGCCCTTGGAAATTTCGCGGTATTTGGTCGGCCGCATCCCGCGCACCTGCGCGTGAATCGAGTCCGCGATGGCCTGCACACTCAGGCCGTAATAAGCCGCGCGGCCTTTGTCGACAACCAGCGCATACTCAGGCCGTTTACGCAGATCCGTCATCACGATATTCTGGAGCCCCGGCACTTTGGACATGGCATTGGAATATTCCTGCGCAATTTTGGCCAGCTCGTCATTTTCATGGCCAAAAATATTGACGACCAGTTTCTTCCCTTCCGAGGAGGAGGACCCTTCGTCTACGATCAGGCTGTAATCGTCATGCACCTCCTTGATCATTTCATTTCCTTTTTCGTCCAGGAGCGCCATGATCTCGTCTTTGGAGTATTCCCGGTGCTTTTTGTCTTTCAGCCGCACAAAAATTTTCACATCTTCCTTGCGGACCGTGGAAGAAAACATCTCGATGTCGGGGATCTTGCTTAAAAGCTCCTCGATTTTCAAGACCCCCTCATCGTTGGCTTCCAGCCGCGCACCCGCCAGCGGGAAAACCACCAAGGCAAATTCGTTTTCTTCAAGCGTTGACGGCGTATCGATATCCATTTTGGCCAATTTCATACCGGCAAAAAGAAAAATGACGGTCGTCAAAGCGATCATGAGGTACCGGTGTTTGAGGTTCTGATGCATGAGTTTCTCATAACCGTGTTCCATTTTTCTCAGGAAGGCCTCCACGGGATCTTTTTCCGTCATTTTCGATGCCATGCGGCCGCGCGCCAATTTGATCAACAGCATCGGTACGAGCATTTGCGCCACGAAAAAAGAGGCGGTCAAAGAAATCACCACCGTAAAAGCAAGCCCGGAATAGGTCATTTGAATCTTCTTATCAATGAAGAGGATAGGCACAAACACCACCACCGTCGTAATCAACGTCGCCAGCAGCGGGCCCCACAACTCTTCGGCGCCTGCCTGGATAGCCTTGAAATCGTTCAGGCCCTGTTTCTTTTTAATCGTCACGTTTTCCAGAATCACCACGGAACTATCCACGAGGTTACCCATAGCCAAAGCCAGACCGCTCAACGTCATCACATTGATGCTGATCCCGAAGGACGACATGAAAATGAACGTGATAATAATGGAAGCCGGCAGCGAAATAAGCACAATACCGGCCAAAAGCAGATTCCTCAGGAAAACCCAAATCAGGAGGATGGTCAGGACCATGCCTTCCATCAAAGAGCTCACGACGGCATCGATCGCTTTTTGAATGGTCTTAGCCTTGTCGGATACAATAATGACATCGAGCAGGCCTTCCTTGCTTTCCTCGTAGGCATCCAAAACCGTGACGGAATTTTTGACCACGGGGATAGTGTTGGCTAGACTTGTTTTTTTAACATACACCGTCACATTCTGCTCCAGATTCAAACGCGCCGAATCATTCGGCTCCATATAAGAATCTTTCACGGTCGCCACTTCGCTAAGCGGAATAATGGTGCCGTGCCGCGTCGCGTGAATACCGAGGCTCCCGATTTCGTCCACGCTCATGAATGCGCCCATCGTGCGAA
>Ga0209726_10009584_pt1 | contig 10051 bp, 4 predicted proteins | sample Subgrocontami54m_FD_187453 | JGI IMG/M metagenome (GOLD analysis project Ga0209726, IMG submission 187453) | Subsurface groundwater microbial communities from S. Glens Falls, New York, USA - GMW46 contaminated, 5.4 m (SPAdes) (version 3) | ecosystem: Environmental > Aquatic > Deep subsurface >... | reverse complement strand
GCACCTCCGCGCCCGCCTTGATCAACTCGACGGCGCTGAGGCGCTTGGTCAGGTCGTCCGTGACGCCGACCAGGAGGCTCGCCTTGCCGTCCTCACCCACGCCGGCAATCACGACGACGCCGGAGCCCAGCTGCTTCTTGCCATCGTCGACGAGGCCGCGCAGGTCCTTGACGTTGAGCCCCTGAACCAAGCGTGCCAGCAGCTTGACGTCGCCGACCGTGCGCACCGCTGGCTCCGGCCTCGCCGCCGCGCTGTTGCCGGATGCTGCGCCCGAGAGCGCCAGCTGCCGCTTGGCGTTGGCAAGCTCGCGCTCGAGGCTCCTTCTTTCCTCGAGCAGCGCTTTCACCCGCTCGACCACGTCGTCCGGCTTGGTGCGCAGCACGCCCGCCAGCTCGCGCATGCGCTGATCCTGCTGCGCCAGGTAGGCGCGCGCGCCCTCGGCGGTCATTGCCTCGATGCGCCGCACGCCGGCGGCGCTGGCCGCCTCCGCCGTGATCCGGATGAGGCCGATGTCGCCGGTGCGTGCAACGTGCGTGCCGCCGCACAGCTCGACCGACCAGGCCTTGTTGGCCTTGGATACGGACTCACCCACGCCCATCGACACGACGCGCACCTCCTCGCCGTACTTCTCGCCGAAGAGGGCCATGGCGCCGGACTCGAGTGCATCCTCCCGCGCCATCAGCCGCGTCTCGACGGCCGCGTTCTGCAGCACATAGGCGTTGGCCATCGCCTCGACCGCGGCGACCTCCTCCGGCGACATCGGCTTGGGATGCGAGAAGTCGAAGCGCAGCCGTGCCGGCTCCACCAGCGAGCCCTTCTGCGCGACGTGCGTGCCCAGCACCTGGCGCAGCGCCTCGTGCAGCAGGTGGGTGGCCGAGTGGTTGGCGCGCGTCGCCGAGCGGCGGCCGTGATCGACGATGAGCTCGACCGCGTCGCCCGGCTTGAAGGCGCCCTTCTCGACTCGGCCGATGTGCACGAAGATATCGGAGAGCTTCTTGTGCGTATCGGTGACGCGGAACAGCGCGCCCTTCGCCCCCTTGATCAGGCCCTCGTCACCCACCTGGCCGCCGGACTCGCCGTAGAACGGCGTCTGGTTCAGCACGAGGGCGGCCTCGTCGCCGGCCTCGAGCCTCTCGACCTCCTTGCCGCCCTTGAGAATCGCGCGGATCTCGCCCTCGGCCTTCTCCGTTTCATAGCCGAGGAAGTCGGTGGCGCCGACCCGCTCCTTCACCTCGAACCAGATGCCTTCCGTCGCCGCCTCGCCCGAGCCCTTCCAGGCCTTGCGCGCCTCCTCCTTCTGCTTCGCCATCGCCGCATCGAACGCCTCGGTGTCGACGGTGATGCCGCGCGACTTCAGTGCATCCTGGGTGAGGTCGAGCGGGAAGCCGTAGGTGTCGTAGAGCTTGAAGGCCACGTCGCCCGGAAAGAGACCGAAGGTGCCGGTTTCCGCTGGCATCGAGAGATTGCGAGTTCCGCCCGCGGTTGACACATGAAACCTCCCGGTCTCGGCCTCCAAGAGAAGGAGCCCGCGCTCCAGCGTCTTGCGGAAGCGCGTCTCCTCGAGCTTCAGCGTCTCGGTGATGAGCGGCTGGCCGCGCACCAGCTCGGGGTAGGTCTCGCCCATCTGCTGCACCAGGGCCGGCACCAGCCGGTACATCAGGGGGTCCTTGGCGCCGAGCAGGTGCGCATGGCGCATGGCGCGACGCATGATGCGGCGCAGCACGTAGCCGCGGCCGACGTTGGAGGGCAACACGCCCTCGGCGATGAGGAAGCTTGCCGCGCGCAGATGATCGGCGATCACCCGATGCGAGGGCAGGTGCTCGCCCTTGGCCGGTACGCCCGTCGCCGCCTCCGATGCCGCGATCAGCGCCTTGAACAGGTCGATCTCGTAAACCGAGAGCACGCCCTGCAGCACGGCCGTGATGCGCTCGAGGCCCATGCCGGTGTCGATCGAGGGTTTGGGAAGATTGACGCGATCGCCCGGCCCCCGCTGCTCGTACTGCATGAACACCAGGTTCCAGATCTCGACGAAGCGATCGCCGTCGGCGTCGGCCGAGCCGGGCGGGCCGCCGGGAACCTTGGGGCCGTGGTCGAAGAAGATCTCCGAGCAGGGGCCGCACGGGCCCGTGTCGCCCATGGCCCAGAAATTGTCGCTGGTGGCGATGCGGATGATCTTGTCGTCGCCGAACCCCGTGACCTTCTTCCAGAAGCGGTAGGCGTCCTCGTCGTCGTGGTAGATGGTGACGGTGAGCCGCTTGGGGTCGAGGCCGAAGTCCTTGGTGACGAGCTCCCAGGCCAGCGGGATCGCCAGCTCCTTGAAGTAGTCGCCGAAGGAGAAGTTGCCCAGCATCTCGAAGAAGGTGTGGTGCCGGTTGGTATAGCCGACGTTGTCGAGATCGTTGTGCTTGCCGCCGGCGCGCACGCACTTCTGCGATGTCGTGGCACGCTTGTAGGGGCGCGTCTCCTGGCCGGTGAACACGTTCTTGAACGGCACCATGCCGGCGGAGGTGAACATCAAGGTCGGGTCGTTGCGCGGCACCAGCGGCGCCGACGCCACCACCTCGTGGCCGTTCCTGCGGAAGAACTCCAGGAACGCGGTGCGGACCTCGCTGACGCTGCTCATTGTGTTTCACTCTTGCGCCCCGCTGCAGGCGCGACAGGGGATTTGGCTCGCCGCATCTTCTACCGGCGGCCACTAGCCCTGTCCACAAACGGCGGTGCGTGTCAGACCCTCCGGGTCCGACACCGTGGCGCAACCGTCTTTAGCGTGTGTGGTGCAATGGTATCAGACCCGGAGGGTCTGACACCTCCATTACCGCTTGCCGCGGGCGCCCTTGCGGCCGGCGGCATCCGCTTCCGGCTCATCCTCCTCCGGCACGAAGCCCTCCGGCCCCTCCTCCTCGGCGTCCGCCGCCGCCTCGCCTTCCGGGGCGGCCTGCAGCATCTTGTCGACGATCAGCCCCGCGTTCTGGCGCACGGCCTTCTCGATCTGGTCGGCGACCTTGGGGTGCTCCTTCAGGAACGCCTTGGTGTTCTCGCGGCCCTGGCCGATGCGCTCGCCGCCGAAGGAGAACCAGGCGCCCGACTTCTCCATGATGCCGGCCTTGACGCCGAGGTCGACCAGCTCGCCGGTCTTGGAGATGCCTTCGCCGTACATGATGTCGAACTCGACCTGCTTGAAGGGCGGCGCCACCTTGTTCTTGACCACCTTGACGCGGGTCTGGTTGCCCACCACCTCCTCGCGCTCCTTGATCTGGCCGATGCGGCGGATGTCGAGGCGCACGGAGGCATAGAACTTCAGCGCGTTGCCGCCGGAGGTGGTCTCGGGGTTGCCGAACATGATGCCGATCTTCATGCGAATCTGGTTGATGAAGATCACCATGCACTTGGACTTGGAGATCGATGCCGTGAGCTTGCGCAGGGCCTTGCTCATCAGGCGCGCTTGCATGCCGGGCTGCATGTCGCCCATCTCGCCTTCCAGCTCCGCCTTGGGCGTGAGTGCGGCCACCGAATCCACCACCAGCACGTCGATGGCGCCGGAGCGAACCAGCGTGTCGGCGATCTCGAGCGCCTGCTCGCCGGTGTCCGGCTGCGAGATCAGCAGGTCCTCGACCTTGACCCCGAGCTTTCTCGCATAGACGGGATCGAGCGCGTGCTCGGCATCGATGAAGGCGCAGATGCCGCCCTTCTTCTGGGCTTCCGCCACCACCGACAGCGCCAGCGTCGTCTTGCCGGAGGACTCGGGTCCATAGATCTCGACCACACGGCCCCGCGGCAGCCCGCCGATGCCGAGCGCGATGTCGAGCCCCAGCGACCCGGTCGAGATCGCCTCCACGTCCATGTTGTGGTCGTTGGCCCCGAGCCGCATGATCGAGCCCTTACCGAAGTTCTTGTCGATCTGGGCAAGGGCGGCCTCGAGCGCCTTTTGCTTGTCCATATTTCCCCCTTCGACAACGCGGAGCGGCGGCTTTTGCATGTGCGGACCCCTTATTCCATGAGTTGCAGATAGTGGCAAAACGCGACTCGGCCTGGGAGGCAATGTACACGTTTTGTTCTCGATGCGCAATGGGCAACAGCAGGCTCGATGCGGGCTCGAAGTCTTTGACCAGTGATTGTGGAAAACTCAGTGCTGTGTCAGCCTGACAATGTATGGTTGTGGGGTTCACCATGTTGGAGACACTCTTTCAGCGCGTTTCGGGCGGACCACTGGGGGCGATCGTCCAGCCGGATTTGGCCTCGCGCCCGGTTCAACTAATCGATGACGGCGTTGCTCGGTTTGTCCCGCAAGACGTGCTGCCGCACTTGCTTGAGGTGATCGACGGCGACGGTGTGAAAAAGGACGGTATTTCCTGCCGGCTCAAGGGCTACGATGCACCGGAGATTTTTCGTCCCCGCTCAAAGACCGATCCGCGCCTTGAGATGGTTAGAGGGTATCGCGCCCTGCATCGGCTGCGTAGCCTTATCAGAGACGCGACGAGCCTTCAGATCGTGATGGTGAAGCCCAGAGGCGGCGGCTTCGGTCGCGACCTCGTCAGTCTGATCGTGAACGGCAAGGATGTCTCGGTGACGGCCTGCGATGAGGGGTGGGGCCGCGTGTGGAGGAAAGGCCAAAAGATCGATTGGGGCGAGGAGATGCCCCTCGGCCTGCCCTTCCCAGATGACTTTCCGGTAGAGGACTCCGTTGCATCCAATTTGGGGCTCAACGAAGAAGACAAGATGAGCCCGTCGGCTGCCTAACCCTCCAGCTGCTCCTTCACCTTGGCGGCGAGCTGGGGGAGGGTGAAGGGCTTGGGCAGGAAGGAGTAGGCCTCGTTCTCATCGAGGCTCTTCTTGAAGGCGTCGTCGGGATAGCCCGAGACGAAGATGAACTTGAGGCCCGGGATGGTCTTGCGCAGCTCCTTCAGCAGCGTCGGTCCGTCCATCTCCGGCATGATCACGTCGCTGACGACGATGTCGATCTTGCCCTTCTCGCGCGCCACCACCTCGAGCGCCTCCACGCCGGTGCCGGCCTCCAGCACCTCGTAGCCCTGGCGGGAGAGAGCGCGGGCGGCGAAGTTGCGCACCACGTCCTCGTCCTCGACCAGCAGCACGCGGCCCGAGCCGGTGAGGTCGCGCGTCGCCTCCTTCTTCTTCTCGCGCGGCTGGGCGATCTCGTCCTCGTTCTCGACGATGTGGCGCGGCAGGTAGACGCGGAAGGTGGTGCCCTTGCCGACCTCGCTGTCGGCGAAGACGTAGCCCCCCGTCTGCTTGACGATGCCGTAGACGGTGGAGAGGCCGAGCCCCGTGCCCTTGCCCACATCCTTGGTCGTGAAGAAGGGCTCGAAGATCTTGACGATCACTTCCTCGGTCATGCCGACGCCGGTGTCCTCCACCTCGATCAGCACGTATTCGCCCGCCGCCATCCCTTGGCCGGCGTGCTTGAGGCTCTCGCGTTCGGAGACGTTGCGCGTGCGGATCGCCAAGCAGCCCCCGTCCGGCATGGCGTCCTTGGCGTTGACGGCCAGGTTGATGATCACCTGGGTGAGCTGGGTCTTGTCCGCCTTGATGTACCAGAGGTCGCGGCCGGGCATGATCTTGAGCTCGATGGTCTCGCCCAGCGAGCGGTTGATGAGCGGGGCCAGGTCGGTCAGCGCCTCGCCCAGCTCCAGCACCTCCGGCAGCAGCGTCTGCCGGCGCGAGAAGGCGAGCAGCTGCCGCACCAGGCCGGCGGCGCGGTTGGCGCTGCTCTTGATGTTCATGATGTCGCGGTAGGAGGGGTCGGTCTGCCGGTGTGTCTGCAGCAGCAGGTCGGAGAAGCCGATGATGGCGGTCAGCACGTTGTTGAAGTCGTGCGCCACGCCGCCGGCGAGCTTGCCCACCGCCTCCATCTTGTGGCTCTGGGCGAATTTGAGCTCCAGCGCCTTCTGCTCGGTGGCGTCCAGCGCATAGAGGACGGCGCCGGCGCGGCCGCGCGGGCCGGCCGGCAGCGCGCTCACGTAGATGCGCCGCGCCAGCTCCTGCTGCGCGCCGAAGAAGACCTCGATGGGTGCAACCCCCGCCCGGCCGGCCACCGCGCGGTCCAGGGCCTTGGCGAGCTCGCGGCTCGTCTCCTCCTCGCCGGCGGGCACGATCCCGGCAACGGTGCTCGGCACGCCGCGGCCCTCGACCGCGAACATGCGCATGAAGGCGGCATTCGCGGTGGCGATGCGGCCGTCGGCATCGGCGGTGGCGATGCCGAACGGCGCCGACTGGAAGATGCGCGTCAGGCGCATCTCGGTGTGGGCGTGCGCTGTCGCGCGCGTCAGCTCCTCGCTGCGGTCGAGCACCAGCACGGAGATGATGCCCGTCGGCCCATGCCCGCGGCAGACGAGCTGGGCGGGGAAGGCGCGGCCGTCCTCGCGCAAGAGGTCGAGCTCGAGCCGTGTCGTGCGGCCGGGGCCGGTGCGTGCCGCGGCCCGGATCAGGGCCGCGCCGTCGGCCGGCACGATGTCGAGCAGCGTCGGCGCGCGGCCCGACTCGGGCCGCAGGCGCAGCCATTGCGACAAGGTGGCGTTGACATGGGCGATGCGCCCGTCCGGAGCGACCGCGAACAGGCCTTGCGGCAGGCTGTCGTAGAAGGCGAGCGTGGCCTCCAGCCCGCTCACCGTCTCGATCTCGCGGCTCTTCTCGCGCGTCACGTCGGCGACGTGCCAGAGCGTGAGCCGCCCTTCGGCGCCCCGGTGCGCAGGCGCAAGGAAGGGCCGCACGCCGACGCGCAGCCAACGCCCGCCAGGCCCGCCGCCCAGGGCTGAGCGCACGTAGAACTCCTCATCGCGGGCGTCGCATCGCTCGGCCGCCCGGTTGAGCCGGAAGAAGGCCTGCGCCGAATCCGGCTCGCCCGCGAACAGCTCCTCCAGCGTCGCCTGCCGGCCCGCGCGTCTGCCGGTGAGGCGCTGCAGCGACCGGTTGCGGTAGAGCACCGTTCCCTGCTGGTTGACGATCTGCAGCCCGCTGTCGAGGCCGTCGGCGATGGTCTTGACCACCTCCGCCTCGGCCATGCGATCGCCCAGGCGCAGATAGCCGGACAGCAGACCGAAGACGAGAAAGGCGCCGGCCACCGCCAGCAGCGCCAGCACGCCCAGTATGGCAAGCTCGCCGGCGCCGCTCGCCAGCAGCGCCACGGCGCCGAGCCCGCCGGCCGCAGCAAGGCCGACAAGCGCGAGAGCGCCCGTTGCCCCATGCCCGCGCGCAGCCGGCCAGGGCGCAACCGGCGCCGCCTCGGGGCGTGCCTTCGTGTCTGCCATAACGCCGGGTTCTAGCTGATTCTGCCCGAGCAAAGACCGCAGCGCTTGCAGGTTGAGGGCGATCGGGGCCCTCAACGCCTGGATAAGACCGGCATCTGGACGCATGTACTAACCAGAGCTTCCTTCGACCCCTGCGCCAGGCTGGCCGCCACTTCTCGGGCGGCCCGCCGCGCGCCTTCAAGAAAGCAATCATTCAGGTTAAGATGCCATGAAGGCCCCGCCATCGCGGCGCCGCGTGGCCTGCGCATCGCAAGGCCGCGGCGCAGGCGCCCGAGGAGGCACAACTGATGCCCGCCTGCCTCGCCCGGTCGTTTGCTGGGCATCGCTCGAGCGGAGGCATGCACCGGCCTTGGCGGGCCGACGAAAACGGCGCAATCTCGGCGGAACGATTCGATAGGGACTAGGGACATGTCTTGGCTCTTCTGGACGTTCTTCCTGATCCTCCTCGCGGCAGCCGGCGTTGCGGGCTACTGGGCCTATCGCACCTACGTGCTGGGCGACACCCCCAGCGTCAATCTCGGCAACTGGCTGTTCCGGCCGCGGCCCGAGCCGCGGCTCGGCGTGGTCGAGCAAGCCACCGTCGACAGCCGCCGCCGGCTGGTGCTGGTGCGGCGCGACGACGTTGAGCATCTGATCATGACCGGCGGGCCCGTCGATGTGGTGATCGAAAACAACATCCGCAGCCACGATGCCGGCGCCGAGCAGAGCGACAGGGCCGAGCGGGCCGCCCCCGTGTTCACGCGCCAGCCGCGCAGCTTTGGTCAAGCCGTCAACGAATGAGCCAACGGTTCTTACGCCGTCAGCTTTGCCAGCTCCTCACCGCGCTCCTGCTGGCGATTGCAGCCGTTGCGCCCGCCTTGGCGCAGGCGCCGCAGCCGGCACCCAGCCAACCCGCGCCGGCCCCGCCCGCCGAAGCTTCGCAGCCGCCGCCGGCAGCGGCCAAGCCGGCGCTGCCCGCCGACGTCACCAAGGCCATCGACAAGCTCAGCAGTGCCATCGAATCGGCCGAGAAGAACATCCAGCACCTGACCGAGCTCGAAGAGGAGCTGGGCCGGCTGCGCGTCGACGTGGAGTCGATCCTGACCGAGTCGACCGACACCGCCGAGGCGCTGCGGCCGCAGCTCGCGGCCGTCAGATCGCAGATCGAGAAGCTGGGGCCTGCGCCGGCCAAGGACGGCCCGGCGGAGTCGGCGGCAATCGCCGCCGAGCGGGCCCGTCTGACCGGGCTTGCCTCGGGCCTGGATGGCGCCATCAAGTCGACCGAGCTCACCTGGGTGCGCGCCCGCCAGCTGATCGAGAAGATCACGGTGCTGCGGCATTCCCTCTTCACCAAGAACCTGATGGAGCGGCTGCCGAGCCCCCTGCTGCCGGGACTGTGGCGCGACCTGCTGTACGAGTCCCCCGCCGTCGGCCACCGCCTCACCTACCTCGGCGAGGATTGGCTGCACTGGGCCGAGAACAAGGAGCTCCAGATCGGGCTGCTGGTCGCGGGCGCCCTCCTGCTGTTCGGCCTGCTCAAGTACGCCGCAGCCAGGCTCACCGACCGGCGCCGGGTGCGGACCGCGCCACCGCTGCCGTCGTTCTTCGAGCGGGCCATGTCGGTGGCCTGGGTGGCGCCGCTCCGCGCGCTGCCGGCCGTAGCTGCGGCCGTGCTGCTCTATGGCGGGCTCGACGCGCTCGACCTGCTGTTTCCGCCCTGGGCACGCGCCGCGGCGGCCGTCGTCAAGGCCATCATCGTCTATTCGGCGGTGTCGTCCCTGATCTTCGCCGTGCTCGCCCCGCGCTCGCCGCAATGGCGCCTCGTCGCCCTGGCCGATGCGCCGACCCGCCGCGTCGGCTGGCTGCTGTGCGCCATCACCGCCATTTATGCCATCGATGCCGCGCTCACGGAAATCTCCCGCGCCTTCTTCGTGCCGCTCGCCATCAGCGTCGTGCAGTCGTTCGCGGCCAGCACCGGCTTTGCCGCCCTGCTGATCGGCTTGCTGCTCACGCCGTTCACCCCGCGCCTCGCCCTGGCGCCGCCCGCGGCCGAGGCCGCCGCCCCCGGCCCCGAGGCCACGCCGCCCCTCTCCCGGCACGCGCCGCGCTGGCTGAAGCTGCCGCTGTGGCTGATCGCGCTCGGCATCCTGGCGTTTGCGCTGCTCGGCTATGTGGCGATGGCGCGCTTCATCGCCCAGCAGCTGGTGATGACCGGCATCGTGGTGGTCGTCGGCTGGCTGCTCTATCTCGCCATCCGCGCCATCACGCGCGAGCCGCAGCATCGCGGCTATCCGGTGGGCGAGATGCTGGAGGCCCGCTTCGGCCTCGACGCCCCGCGGCGCAACCAGCTGGCGCGGCTCACCGAGATCGCCCTGACCTTCGCCCTCATCATCTGCGCCATTCCGGTGCTGATGCTGCAGTGGGGCTTTGCCGGCGCCGACATCCGCGACTGGTTCAAGTCGCTGTTCTTCGGCATCGAGATCGGGCAGTTCCGCATCTCGCTCGCCCGCATCCTGCTCGGCATCGTGCTGTTCATCGCGCTCCTGTTCGCCACCCGCCTCTTGCAGCGCTGGCTGCGCGAGAAGGCGCTGCAGCAGACGCGCATGGACCCCGGCATCGTCAATTCCATCGACACGGTGGTGGGCTACGTCGGCACCGCGCTGGCCGCGCTGCTCGCCGTCTCCTATGCGGGCCTCGACATCACCAACCTCGCCATCGTCGCCGGCGCGCTGTCGGTGGGCATCGGCTTCGGGCTGCAGTCGATCGTCAACAACTTCGTCTCCGGCCTGATCCTGCTGGTCGAGCGGCCG
>Ga0209726_10009583_pt1 | contig 10052 bp, 7 predicted proteins | sample Subgrocontami54m_FD_187453 | JGI IMG/M metagenome (GOLD analysis project Ga0209726, IMG submission 187453) | Subsurface groundwater microbial communities from S. Glens Falls, New York, USA - GMW46 contaminated, 5.4 m (SPAdes) (version 3) | ecosystem: Environmental > Aquatic > Deep subsurface >... | reverse complement strand
CTTTGGAATACGCCTAGGTAGCGCGTTATGCCAGCCTCGGCTGGCGCCTCGAGCACCACATCAGCCTGGCTCAAACCAGTTTGTGGGCGGGAGGCCGGCAGGTTGCTTACCACTACTGCCCACGGCCGCCGGGCAGCCACCTCAGGCGGAAGCGGCAACCCCGTGAGCGGCGCCGCTATAGTTTCGACCCTCAGCGTAGTTCCTACCGGTTTAGTTTCAGACCCGTTTGAACTGGTTGAGGCGTTCATAACTACCACCACGGTGCTTACGACTAGCACCAAGATACTGCCCCCGCCCAAGGCACCTAACCACCACCAGTAGGGCGTAGAGCCCCGGCGGGTAGAACGTGGTGTGTGCGCTTGCAGCCTAGGTTCCAGCACCATAGCTAGCGGTGGCACCGCCGTCTGGCGTCTGGCCGTTCGGGGGCGGGCAGTGGCTGTCGGTTTGGTGGGGTGTTTGGCTTTTGGTTTGGTTGGCATAGGTTTAGGTTTTAGTACGCTCTTAAGAGCGTACGTAGTATACCAGCTCTGGAAATTTTTTTGAACTAGAGCCTGCCTCGTGCCTCTGCCCCCCGAGAGGAATCGAACCTCTATAATCGGCTTAGAAGTCCGGTGTTCTATTTTACCCCGCTCCATATGCCCCCGAGAGGAATCGAACCTCTATCAGTGGCTTAGAAGTCCACGGTTCTATCCATTGAACTACAGGGGCATATGGAGCGGGGCCATTGTCCCGCTACGCGGGATCCGCCGTAACTTAATTATAGCGGAGGCGGAAACTACCGGGGCGTGGAGTATAAAGGTGGGCGGGCAAGTTGCCATCCGAAGGGAGAAACTACAGGGGTCAAAGGCCTGGGGCCGGCGCGCGTAAGCTACAGGCTAGGTGGTTTTTTACTCCAGGTCAACCAGGGCGGGGCGCTTATGGTTGTAGGTGTTGGTAGTGGTAGAGCTTGAGCGTACTGGCGTGGGCATGGCCCAGGAGCCCACTTACGATTTGGTGGTCCGTCCCCTCCTCCAAGAGCCGCGCCGCAAAGGTGTGGCGGAGGCTGCCGGGGGTCAGGCGCTTCGTGATCTTGGCCACGGTGCGGTAGTGCTCCAGCACCCGTTGTAGGCTCCGCGGGGTGAGGGCGCCCGTGGCTCTCCGACCAGCTCGGTCATGGCGCACAAAGAGCGCCTCATCAGTATCATTACGCTCGGTCAAGTAGCGTTCCAGGTGGTGCCGCGCTTGGTGGGAGAGGGTAACTACGCGCGGTTGGTGTTTTGGTTTGACTAAGGTGAGGCTTCCGCCGCCGTCTCTGAGGTTGCTCCGTCGCAAGCCGGCCGCCTCGGCGGTTTTGAGGCCGGTTGAAATGAGTAGCTCCAGCAGCGCCCGGTCGCGGAGCTGTACCAGCGGATGTTCTGTAGTTAGGAGTGGTGCCTTGAGTAGGCGGGACATCTCTGCGCTCGAGAGCACGGCAACCTCCGGGCGCGGCGCCTTGACCAGGGTCAGGTGTAGGGCCGAGAGCGTTGTTTCGCCCTTGCCCTTGAGGTAGGCGAGGAAGGAGCGCAGAGCGCTCAAGTGGTAGTTCTGCGCCGCGGCCGAGAGCACGGCCCCGCTCGGTTGTTGCCAAGCTTTGAGCCAGCGGCCAAAACTCACCAGCCGCTCGGCCGTCAGGTGCTCTGGCGTTACCTCGCGCGTGGCCGCCGCTTTCTGTAACCAGCTAACAAAGCGCCCCAGCGCGCGCCCGTAGCCGGCTACCGTTCCGCCCCGCCGGGGCGAGTCTTGTTTTAGGGAATTGAGAAAGGCGAGCTGGAGCTCTGCTAGGGTGGGCATCCCCGTATATCAACTTCGCTCGACCACCCCAGCGCGAGGGTGGCGATGCGGCTGATTAGAATGTGGGTCAATGGCAGGTAACATAGGTTGTGGTACTACGGTGGTCGAACCGAGCGCTAGCGAAGTTGTATTACGGGGCATAGGGTTGTGGGGTGCTTCGCTATTTTACGACACCTATGGCACTTAGGCCAGCAGCTCGTTTTGAACCCCAGGTGGTTTAGGGCCCTGCCGGTAGGTAGGCTTGCCAAGGCGCACGCCGCGTGGTAAAGTGAGGGCGCTTATTATTTTGGCGTAGACTTTGGTTCGGGGATCTAGCGACCCCCTACTCGACCTATCGCTGTAGAGAAAGGGAACCACCCATGCTAGACAAAGAGAGTAAGGATAAGATAATCAAGAAGTTCAAGACGCACGAGGCCGACACCGGCTCGTCCGAGGTGCAGATTGCCATTTTGACCGAGGAGATCAAGCGACTGACCCTCCACCTGCAAGGTCATAAGAAAGATTTTTCCTCTCGCCGCGGCCTCATCCGCAAGGTTGGCCAGCGCCGGCGGCTTTTGAAGTTTCTGCAGCGTGAGAACTTGGAGGCTTTTGATGGCCTCACCAAGAAACTCAAGCTCAAGGTGAAAATTTCAGCTGTACCGCAAACCCTGCCAGAGATTCTGGAGGAAGCAGTAGGTGAAGAGCACCCCGCTGAAGCGGCTGCCTAACGCTTGCCACCCCGCCCTATGCTCAAACACCAGGACCAGCGCATCGGCGTGTTCGTCGACGTGCAGAACATGTACTACTCGGCTCGTAACCTCTACGGCGCGCGGGCTAATTTTGGTAAAATCCTGGAGCAAGCCGTGGGCGACCGCAAATTAATTCGCGCCGTAGCCTACGTTATCAAAGCTGAGGCGCCGGAAGAAGCCAAGTTCTTTGAGGCCTTAGACAAGCAGGGTTTTGAGCTCAAGATGAAAGACCTCCAGGTGTTCGTCGGCGGTGCCAAGAAAGGCGACTGGGATGTGGGCCTGGCTATCGACGCCATTTCCATGGCCCCCAAGCTCGACGTGGTAGTACTCGCCACCGGCGATGGTGACTTTGTGCCGCTAGTGCAGTTTTTGCAGCTCCAAGGGGTGCGGGTGGAGGTAATAGCCTTTGCGCCTACCGCCTCCCAGAAGCTTAGGGAGCAGGCGGATGATTTTTGCGACCTGTCGGCCGAGCAGGCCAAGTTCTTAATTCGTTCCAAGGTTCTGTCGGGCCACGGCTCGCGCCGGCCCGAACGGTAATTTATTTTTTAAGGTAGGCGCCTCAGGTGCAGCGCGCGTTATTTGAAGCGAGGTCGTGGTCCCGCCCGAGGCGGGGCCCAGAGCTCCGTTCAAATAACCACAGTGTCAGCACCGTACGCTTGCCCACAAGGGTTAGTGCTTATGTCAGAGGTTAAGGTGTTTGAGACTGAAGTAGCGGGTAAGAAGTTCCGCGTAGAGGTGGGTAAACTAGCGGGTCAGGCGCACGGCGCCTGCACCGTGCAGTACGGCGATACCGTGGTGTTGGCCACGGCCGTGCAAGCGGACAGTCCGCGTGAGGGGATAGACTACTTTCCCCTGATGGTGGACTACGAAGAGCGGCTCTACGCCGCCGGCAAGATCAAGGGCTCGCGCTTCATTAAGCGCGAGGGCCGCCCCACTGATGAGGCGATTCTTAAAGCCCGCTTACTCGACCGCTCGCTCAGGCCGCTGTTTAACAACACCGAACGCCGGGACGTGCAGGTGATAGTCACCGTGCTATCGGTTGACCAAGAGAACGACCCCGATGTGCCAGCGCTCTTAGGTGCTTCGCTGGCGCTCGCCATGTCCCCCATAGCCTGGAGTGGTCCGGTGGCCGCCGTGCGCGTAGGGCGAGTGAACGGCGAGTGGGTGCTCAACCCTAGTTACGAAGCTCGCGGAAAGTCCGACCTGGAGGTGTACGTCAGCGGCACCCTGAGCCAGGTGGTAATGCTAGAGGCCGCGGCTAATCAGATTCCAGAAGAGGTGATGGCCGAGGCCATAGCGTTTGGCCATAAGCACGTGGCCAAACTGTTTCCCTTTATCCAGGAGGTGCTCAAAGCTTGTAGTCGACCTAAGCAGGCCGTGCCTACGCTTGACGCCGAGGCCCAGGCGGCTGATGCCAAATTGCGCACCAAGGTGCGGGGGTACCTGGAGGGTAAGTTTGCCAGCGTATTTGGCGCCCAGGGCAAGGTAGCTCGCCACCAGGCTATTACCAAGGTGGCGTTGGAGCTGGATGAAGCCCTGAAAGCAGATAACGATGTGTCTAAAGAAGCGCGCGCCCAAGGTCTCGCCCTGATGGATGAGTTCCTCGACCACGCCGCCCGCCAGTTGGTGCTGCAGAAGGGAGTCCGGATTGATGGCCGTAAGGTAGACGAGGTGCGTCCGCTCGCCTGTGAGGTTGGTCTGCTACCCAGGACCCACGGCACCGGACTGTTCCAGCGTGGTGAAACGCAGGTGCTCTCCATAGTTACCTTGGGCAGCCCGGGCATGGAGCAGACCCTAGATGGTATGGAGAAGGACGGCAAAAAGCGTTTTATGCACCACTACAATTTCCCCGGGTTTTCGGTGGGTGAGGCCAAGCCGGTTCGCTCGCCCGGCCGTCGCGAAATCGGCCACGGTGCGCTGGCGGAAAAAGCGCTCGAGCCCGTTATCCCGCAGGACCGAGAAAAGTTCCCCTACACCATTCGAGTAGTGTCCGAGGTGTTTGGGTCTAACGGCTCTTCCTCGCAAGCCTCTACCTGTGGCTCCTCCTTAGCCTTGATGGATGCCGGCGTACCCATACTGGCTTCAGTTGCCGGCGTGGCCATGGGCATCGTGGTGGACCCAGCCGACAAATCAAAGTACGTCATCATCACCGACGTGCAAGACATAGAGGACCACGCTGACAGTATGGACTTTAAGGTGGCCGGCACGCGTACCGGCGTGACCGCTATTCAGCTGGACATTAAACTGCCGGGTATTTCGCAAGAGGTGGTAGCTAAAACTTTACAGCAAGCACGCACTGCACGACTACAAATCTTAGACAAGATGGACGCGGTGATCTCTGCCCCTCGGCCAGAACTTTCTAAGTACGCCCCGCGCATAGTTTCCTTCAAGATTCCTATTGACCGCATCCGCGACGTCATTGGTCCTGGTGGCAAAATGATTAACGAGATCATCGCCGCTACCGGCGTCACCATAGATATTGAGGACGATGGTCTAGTGATGGTCACCTCGGTTTCGGCTGAGGCCTCAGCTCGCGCGATAGATTGGATAAAGAACCTCACCCGTGAGGTGGCGGTGGGAGAAACGTTCCAGGGCAAAGTCGCTCGGCTCATGAATTTTGGCGCTTTTGTGGAGATCCTACCCAAGCAGGAAGGCTTGGTCCACGTTTCCGAGCTGGCCTGGAGCCGGGTAGAGAATGTGGCTGACGTGGTAAAGGTAGGAGATATAATGAATGTTAAGGTGATAGAGATAGACGAGATGGGCCGCATCAACCTGTCGCACAAGCAGACCTTGCCCCGGCCAGACGGCTACGTGGAGCGTCCGCCTATGCCCCGCAGTGGTAATGGGGGCGGCCACAGCAATGGCGGCCCCCGCCCCGGCGGTTTCCGCCGCTAAGCCTTACTTTTAGGTCAGTAAAGCACCTTTGTGTACTCAGGGGTGCTTTTTTGTGGATAACTTGTTAATGCTGTGGATAATGAGTACTTATAGTGCTCAGGGTATTACGGCTATTTTTAGCTTACCTTAGCAAATTAAGGCCTGTTGACCAAAGTAAAAAAGTGTGATATAGTGTACTTGTTGATTAGTTCTTTAAGGCGTACAGTAAGGTCAGGACGGTCGAGAGGACCTGTTCCCCAAGGGTTTGGGGGTATAGCTCTTCTCTACTGTCCGTAGCTTGCTCGCCACTGACGGCGGGCCACCAAAATAATTTTTGAAATAAATACAAAACTGGCCAGGTACCCTTTCGGGGGTGCTTCGGACCATGAGGATGGTAGAGAATAATGGCGTAACTTTACAAACCGTCAGCAGTTACGCGCCTAAGGTGCTTGTTGATACATTCCTTTGATGTACTGTCCGCAACGTCGGGCAGGACTCCTCGGTAGTACAAGCGCCGTACGAGGCGCCGTTTACGCCATTTATTCAATTTTCCTAATTGGAAAGGGCGCCTAAACGGCGCCTTTTTCAATTCTAGCGATTTTGTAAATAAAAAGGGCTACAGAGAAATGTTATTTCTTTGTAGCCCCAAGATTGACTTTCACCTCCTTGGTTTTGATGACTTTATCTATTAATTATTCGCCACTTGAGTTTCAGCAGCGTTAAGCTCATCAGTCGTCTTATCAACCAGCGTGTAGCAACCGTCGGCGTAAGTAAAACGTGAATGGTCACACAGGTTCATTCGTACTGTTGCTCGTTTCACTAATCGCCGCGCAAGCACTTGGTCAATAATTTCCTCAGCCGGCATAGGTTCACCCCATTCCTTAAGAACCTCGGTAATCACCTCAGCTACCGTGCCAGGAGCGTAACCCCACTCTTTGAGAGCATAAATCCCTAACCCAACTACTACATAACGTTTGTCATCGATCATTACGTTAAGTACTGACTTCGGATTAGCTACTTTGCTATCAAATTGTGCCTGGTTAATGAGCTGAGCAATTTTTTGAAAGTGCAACGGTTTACCATGCTTTTTGAGAACTACATAGACCTTATCGTTTAAGGTTTTTGGGGTTACCGTTGGCCAGTGTGTCAACCCCCATCCACCCAAAACGTCAGGCCTGATGACCCGTGACACAACCAGCAACTTGGATGCTAGTTTGCTACCCGTCAGGAGCATGCCCCGAGGTGCACTGGAGCACGCCATCGTTAAAGCAGATACAAGCTCATCCTCCGGTACAGCGGAATTATGCGAGCTTATAAAAGCTTCAGCGTACGTTAGGAGCCTACGTAATGAACGCAACGAGACCTTCCGTAAGGCCCAGCTGGCCTCAAAGGCTTCATCCTGATGAACTTCCATTACTACATTCTTTAGCATCTCAGATAGGATGAAGTAAATCGTCCCCGGATTTAGCCCAGCCGTAGGTTCCAAGAGCAACTGCTCAAGGTAAGTTTGGAGTATGACTCCTCCCTCGTCCTCAATCATCTCAACCACATCCTGTCGAAGTTGCTGCAACACAGCTCGCGCTTCCTGGCTTTTGGCAATCTTATTCACTGTCCGGGTCTTTATCTGTTGAATCCGCTGACGCGTTACCTTGAACTCCTTGCCGATTGTTTCTAATGTTTCTGGCACAGAGCCATCAAGGCCAAAGTAGCGAACGAGTATACGACGTTCTTTTTCTTTTAGGCACGCCAGCAGATCTTCCCCAATCGACCGCTTGACCGAAGGGTAAGCCGCCGCTGAATCGACCGAAGCTACTGGATTAGTCAACAGGCTAGGCGAATCATCCAGTCTGCCGCTGTCCTGCAACTTGAGAATACAGTCATAACCCTCCTCACTTAGAGTAGGCTCGGTTAAAGCCCGCTTTAAGCCGGTAGATTCAAGGTACGTCCAGGTCCTTTCTACAACCTGTCTGATCCTTTCCCTTGTCAGAGCAAAACGTTCACCTACTTGCTCTAGGGTTTTGGTATCGAAAGAACCATCTAAACCGTAACGCATGCGGAATATAGCCTTAGCTTTACTACCCTCAATTTTGAGGCCATCAAGCCGGGCAACACAGAGTCGGATTCGATCGTAAACTACCTGCCATTGCTCTAGCTTCTCAAGCTCCTCGTCGGGGCGGGGGCTAAAACTATCAGCGAACACATTGAGTAACGTTCCAGCTTCGTCATCTGAATCCTGACCCACTGGAGCATCAAGAGAAACCGCTTGTGTTATTCGCATTTGCTTCAGCGCTGATTCTACCTGCTCCACCGGTACCCATAATCGCTCGGCTATTTCCCAAGGCTCCGGTACTCGCCCTAAGTTATGTGCAAGTCGTTCTGAGGTAGCCAAGACCTTATTCCAAAAATCCCATGTATGTACCGGCGCTCGAACTGTGGTAGACAAATCAGCTTTCGCGCGCGTTATGCTTTGTCGTATCCAGTACATGGCATAGGTAGCGAAGGTGTTACCCCTAGCATGCTCAAAACATTGAGCAGCTGTCATGAGACCTATATTGCCTTCTTGAATAAGATCGAGGTCCTCGAGCATATTAGGGTTGTAGGAATCAGCGATCCACATCACCAGCCGTAGGTTATGCACCGTAAGTTTGTCCCGCGCGTCAATATCACCCTTGTGTCGGGCGTTATGTGACAGCTCGGCCACATCCTCGCGGACTAACCGTTCGTACTTATGGATGTCTTGTTCATACAGTTTACGCAAGAAACCAGGCTGTGAGCTCGACGGGCTGGGTTGAGGACGTTCTCGTTTTTCTTCCCTAGCCATGGCTTTGGTAACCCTTTCTTTCATCTCAGGGCTGACAACTATTACACCCACAGATTGAAAAAATCCAACCAACCAAGCTGCTGTTTTTTCCAGCGTTTCCTGGTGCTTGGTGGCCCAAGCAGGAAGCATACGCAGAATTTGCTGAGGCGAGATAGTTCCGCTCTTTATGGCTTCGGCCATTATCTTTGGCGCGCTGCCATTAAGCGGTATGACAGGTACAGCCACCGGTACGGGGATACCTACGACCGGCACGTTTGAATTTCCTGCCATCTACCTACCCTCCCTTCTCGATGTTGATGAGGCACAGCCGTATCTCCTTCTGAAGCTTTTCGAGCGCTTCTCGAAGTGCGTACTTATCATTTGCCCGAGATACATCAATTGATGTAGGAATAGTTGCCTTGAGCCACTTGGCGAAACCGCCAACCCGTAGGCTGACTTTTTGCCAACTCATGGCCGGCGACTGTCTCCGCTGTTCGCTCTGCTGGTGCAGTTGATCCTGTATTAGCGTTACCATCTCCTTGTCATCTAGCTTGTGATGCGTGGCAATGCGAGCGAAACTCACCTGTGCTTCAGGTGTATCGAGATTCGCCAGAGCACTGACGTGAGCCAGGCTGAGCTGCTTATCGCTTACCATTTCTTGGACTTCTTGTGGAAGACTCAGGAGCTGGAGCCTACGTGTTATGAACGACCCATCGCGACCGATTCGCTTCGCAACCTGCTTGAGGTTCATCTTGTAGTCATTAATGAGCTTGAGAATTGCCCACGCCTCTTCGAAAGGTGTGAGATCTTCTCGGTGCAGGTTTTCCGCCAGCATCAGCTCAAGTTGACTTCGACCATCAAGGTTAGAAATGATGATGGCTGGAATCTTTTCCAGTTTGAGTTTCTTCGCTGCCCGGAGACGACGCGAACCAATGATGAGCCCATACTCACCATCGGGCAGGGATTTAACCACGAGTGGATAGATGGTACCGATCTCAGATATGGATTGACCGAGCCCATCGATACCTTCCTCGCTGTAGTACTTCCGTATGGCGAGGTTGCCCTCCTTGATCTTACTCACCTTGATATCGATGGTGCTGCTGTGATTTATCTTTTTCATCTCTTAACCCTTTCTTTTCTTGTGAATTTCGTAACTCGTTGCTTTATGCCCTTGAGCTTTTGTGGTGTTAAGCTCCTGAGCCATGATTTATACGTCCAACGGCTGCAGTGCTTACGGTAATCAAAGCCTGCCGCCACTACTGCTTGGCCCCAAGAACCGAATCGGAAAATGGCTGCCTGGAATAAACCATAGAGGTGCCGCTTGTGGGTAACTTCCTTTTGGCTCAAGCGAACACCCCTTCGTTCAAGGCGTCTGATTTCCGCCAGAACTTTCCGCTTTGACCACTGCTTTGTAGCCCGTATCTTCTCATAATTCAATCCAGCTGCCTCAATAGCCTTACCCCAGCTGCCGAACAGGCGGTCTCCGGCCGAGTACAGCTTTTCGAAGCCGTTCCTGAACAGCCAGTAACCGTAGAGTGGGGTGCGAGCACGGCGAAGCCTCTGAATTTCTCTCTTGACCCATCGCATTGTCTGCTTCCGCTGTTGCGCTTTCGTATTAACCTGTTTAGGGTCGAAGCCAGCGAGACGTAATGCTTTTGACCAACCGCCCCTGCCTAAATATCGCGTTGCAGCTAGGTAGAGACCTCGGTCTTGGGAGTATACAGCGTTGCCACTAATCAATAGCCTTTTCCTGTGGCGGGACTGAATCGTCTTTATAATATTTGTCTTACTCCACAATCGAAACGGCCGCATAACGCGGATGAAAGCATAATCATAACCAG
>Ga0209726_10009582_pt1 | contig 10053 bp, 13 predicted proteins | sample Subgrocontami54m_FD_187453 | JGI IMG/M metagenome (GOLD analysis project Ga0209726, IMG submission 187453) | Subsurface groundwater microbial communities from S. Glens Falls, New York, USA - GMW46 contaminated, 5.4 m (SPAdes) (version 3) | ecosystem: Environmental > Aquatic > Deep subsurface >... | reverse complement strand
CAAAAAGGAGCTGGAATCGGAGTACAATCGGAGGTCGTATGGTCGATGTTTTGAAACCCCATTCCCAAAAATGGTTCGACGCCTTAGAAGTAGCTAATCCAGCGCAGGCGGCGCAGACAAAACGACTTATCTCTCTCGCGGGAAAGAATGACGTTTGTTCAGTCTGCGGAGATGAGCCAGCTCAAGATTTTTACCTGCCGGGCCGGGAGATTGCACCCCAAATCATTGCGACTTTGAAATTATGCGACGATTGCCGATCGATCCGAGCAAACGGTGGTGAAAACTTTGTCCCCATCGAGGGGTGATTGTTTTCAGGCCGCGTTGAAGTTTGTCCAGCAGCCGGGGATTCGGGATTATCCCGAAGATTACCGAGTTGTTCATGGAAATGTCGTTACACTGCGACAAGATGAGACAGTAAATCACGCTTGGGTCGAGGAGAAAGACATTGTGCATGAAGTGAGCAATGGGCAAGATCAGATTTTTTCTAAGAGCGAATACTACAAACATTTCGGAATAACAAACGTCCGCAGATACACCATCGATGAAGCCTCGACCCTGGTTGTTCAGCGCGGGCATTGGGGTCCATGGGACTGAGCCACGGCGTGCCAGAGCGCAATGAAAAGAGCGTCACTCGCGTCAGAAAGAGGGGTGACCACTTTCCAGTGGCGGCACGCGGAAACGAGCGAATCCACTGCGCGATTCCAATCATCTTCGCTCGGTTTTGGGTACACGAACGCGAGCGCCCATTTATTTTTGCTTTCAAGTTGGTCAAGTTTTCGGAAATCCTTAACGAGACCTAGTTGATCGTCCTTGCAGTAGAACTGCAAATTTCGCGGAGTGCCACCAGCTTGGCTGATACACAGGGCTTTGAGTTCACAAAGATGTGTATCCCCGTCGAGTCCGATTCGAAAATCAACCTGGGTGCGTTTCCTCGTTGCTGAAATAGGAACGTTCGCCTCGCGTTCGAAGCTACTGAGTTGATGTTCGCGGAGCAACCGCCCAAAAAGAACCAGAAGCTCGCCTTTAAACCAACCTTCAACGCGACTGTCCATGCACGCAAAAGTCTGTAGGTGTTCCGTCTTTGGCTCAAACCAATTGCGAATTTCTGGTAGAAGACGCTCCACGCTTGGACCATTCCTGACCGGCGCATTCGATTATAACACAGCCCAGCTCGAAGGGGTCAACGCATACACATGCCGTCCCAGTTTATGGTTGGTCCATTTGATGTCCGACGCCGCTGAAGAGCATTACGTTCGGTTGTGCGGAGCGACGTTTGACTAGCGTCGTTCAGTTATGCCGGTTGCTGCTGCATGAGTGTGCTAGTCGGCGGCTGTTCGGATAGGACTGGCAGACTTGGATCGAGAACCATGCGAAGATCGCCGGTTGGAAATAATATTGGTAGCGGTGGAGACGAACTCGCGCGCCGAACTGCTTGAACCGCCGAGTCATCAAAACTCTGGTTGCCTGAAGAGTTGTCCACGCGCACAGATGACACCGAGCCGTTAACGGCCAGCGTGTACCGCAGAGTCACCTTTAACCCGTCGCTCTTCGGCGGCAGCTTCCATGCGGCCATGATGCGCTTTTCCACTCGGTCAAGATAAGCAGCGGCTTCGTCATCGGCAGTCGCACCGAGTGCGGTGTAAATGGAACCGATCGAACCCAAAAATGCTAATAAGATTAAGAAACGAATCCGTTCGTGGTCTGAGAACCGTTTCACCTTATAGTCGCCGTCGTTACGTGCTGCGTTTGGGTAGCGGCGCGCCGACCTGCTCCGGTCTGAAGCGAAGCGAGCACCGCAGTGTAGCGTTGCAAATTATCTGATGCGACTCCAACGAAGGGTTCGTTTATTGGGGAAACCAGTAGGACACTTCTTTGCCACCTGGGAAGAACGGACCGGATTCTGCCAATACGAGATTGCGCCAGCCTTGATGGCCGATGACAGCAGCCCACGCAGCAAAGGCTGCGAGCGCAGCGTCTCGCGCATGTTCTTCATGATCTGACGATACATGCGCAGCTACGAAGCGCTTTGCCTCAGCATGAAGACGCAAGAGCGCTTTCGGATGAGCCTCGGTGACGATGGCTGTTGGCCACGAAGTGGCGACAAGGCGGGCCGTGAGGACGCCTTGAACCAGACAAGCGCCTCTGAGTGAGTTCACGCCGCTAACTGTGCCGGACTGGCCACCGGCTGCGACTACGCGCTTTCGTATATGGGAGTCGGCACGTCGATCACCCTGTTGCACCCAAAAGAGCGGGGCGTCAATACCGACACCGGCTGGTGCTGTGGGCGCGCTCTGCCCGGCTTCGCGGACAGCCTCCGGGGCAGTAGAGACGACTCCAGTCTTGAGACTGACAAGCATGCCGGCATCGCCAATGTGAAGCGTAGCCCAGCCAAAACTCTTGACGCCACCGGGATCAAAACCTAGGAGGAGCACGATAGTTCCTGACGAACCTAACTCAAATTGTGATTCACCTACTCAATAATCTTCGGGTGTTTCGTCTCATCGTAGAGTTCGTACTGCCCGTCTGGCCGCAGGAACAGAAATGGCTTCGTAGTCGCCCAATGATGCCGAGCAGGAGGCAGGTTAACGACCAAGGACATCAAGTGTTGCCAAATCGTTTCAGATTTCCAGGGGCCGCATTTGCGTACTTGCTCAAGCAACTCGGAAAATCGCAAAACCTGGGTAGAGCTGAATATCGCTCGGATAGCCTCAGCACACGACTCACCATTGTAGCCCTTTGCCATTTCAAGCCCTTGTCTGGTGAAGCCTAATTAGTATTGAAATATACAGACCGGCGTTTGTCGATATTAATACCCGCAAGTGCCGCATGGCAAGAAGAAAGCCATTGCTACACGAAGTTGTGAAGTCCGTCTGTGGTCCAAGAATCCACTCAACCTATCGTCTCCGTCGTAGTGGACGGCGTCTCGCTAGCGCTGTCTCGGCCTCTTTCATTCTCAAGGGGTTAGGCCGGTTTTCTCGGCGTTCAATTTCACGGTGCACCTGAGCGATCACAAACTGAAAAAGCTGTGAAGAGAAGAACATTCGGTCGGCGTATTTTTCTTGCGGGAAGCGGCGCACCCGCTCGGCCAAAAAGTCCTCAGCAGTTGCCAAGGTACGAGTTATGTACGCTTTAGATTTTTCTTCTTGGGAGCAAATTAGTAGCTTGCAGAGCGTTATGGTGTTATTGATGTCGAGCAGCGGTGTTTCATTGAGCGCTGCCACTACACTTGGAACTTGTGCTGGATCGACTAGACCAAGCCGCCCAACTGCGTACTGGAGGTGCTTCTGCTGAAAGAGTTTGGTTTTGTCAAATACCCCGGTCTTAACCTCGCAGATCACCCCGATAAGGCGTCCGAACTTTAGTTCTGAAGCGAGATTCTTGTCCCAATCATCGGGCTGACCTCCTACCGGTTCGAAGACGTATGGCGGCCTAATTGCAAAAACGTCAATGTCCGACGTGTACCGCACCCCGTCGGACCGATGCACGACAAAGTTCGAGAGTAGGAAGAATCCATTGAGTCGCAGATACCAATATGCGAGTTCTTCACCATAATTCATCATGCTTCTCCGAGCGGCTTAGCGCCCATGTTTGGTCAGAAATTCTTCGTAAGTGGAGAAGGCTTTGTAGCCTTTCCCCTTGTTGATTCTGGCTTGACGCGTCTTAGCGATACGAGCCTGAAGGTATTCAAAGACGGCGTTTGCCTTTTCAAGTGGTAATAAGCGCCATTCCGAACCGAAATTGCTTTCTATGTTTTGTGAAACGGCGCCGTAGTTAAATCTTGTCCCTCGTGTTGGGTCAGAACCAGCGAATTTATTGTATCGCTTAATCAGATGCTGTATGTAGCGACTCGCATTTTTTTCGGCGCCGATTGTCCCCGGTGGAGCGTTTACCGATATCTTCTTTTGTGTGGTCTTTACGTTGATCGTTTGTGCTTGCATGGCGCCTGGACTGTTGATGGCGACATTTCCAGACTGGTTGGCAACGGAAATTCTCCGAAAATCATTGAGAAGCACCTTTGCAAAAACCCCGTCTTGTTCTGATTCAGGACGACGGGCAGCGTTTTCGTGGACTAACTTCATCTCCGTTAGAACGTCTTCCGTGTAGAGATCAGGTTCAGAGTCGATCATCTTGTGGTGACGGCGACACAGTAGAATGAGGTTGCCAAGAGCGTGCCGATCTTCTTCAGATTGATCGAGATCGAATCGGCGTCCACCCTCGTGTCTTGCTTTGATGTGACAAATTTCACCAGTGACGGTGCCAGTACGTTCAATTATCGGGAGTCGGCATCCAGGATACGCACAATTGTTTCCGGACAATGCGAAGAGTTGCTTGATTGTCCTCTCGGTGGGTTCAGCCATGACGACTCCGCAGGCGCGCAGTCCATCTGTCCTCTTATATACAGCAATCCATCGTCGCCCAGCAAATTCACGGGGACGTTATGGTTCGGCTACCCCGTTCGTGTGGCCCCGCGTGTGGTCCTGCTGACCGCCCAACCGGCTCTTTGCCCCGTATTTTTGCGTCCGCAAGAGGCCGTAGAATCTTCAACTGCACTTGGCGGTTCAGAGCGGGGGTTCTGTAGCCTGCGTGTAGTCTGCGAAATCCGAAAGAGTTTCCGGTTCCCTCTCAGTGGCAACCGCAGCCATGCGGACTGCAGCCGCCGCAGCCGCCGGCCGACGCAGTTGGCTCTTCGGAGCGACCGCCCCGCGAACTAAAGACCGAGAGCTGCTTTTCCACGGAGCTGCTGTCGCACTTGGGACAACGCACCCGCTCGCGCGTGGAGAGAACGATTTGTTCAAAGCTATGATGACAGCCAAGGCAATTGTATTCGAAGATCGGCATACATCCTCACTTTCGCTCGGAATTTCACATCTCAAATCTCATATCGAATTTGCAATCTGAGATTTGAGATTTGCAATCCCGCGGGGCTAGGCGCTTTTCGCCTTCGCTCTCTTGGGTTTCGCGGCCACGCTCAGAGGACTCTCGCGGGGAATCGGCTCCAGCGCGGTGACCTCCAATCCGTAGCCTCTGAGCCCGACGAGATGCTTCTTGTTGTTCGTCAACAGGCGCATCTTTCTCACGCCCAGGTCGCGCAGGATCTGCGCGCCGATGCCGTACTCTTTGAAATCGGACCGATAGACGAATGACGGATTCACGTTTTTCTGCTGCTTGCCCTCGACCCTGGGATAGGTAACCATCGACGGGCGCAATCCCTTATGCTCCGGTTGGAGATAGAGAATGACGCCCTTGCCCTTTTTCGCGATCATTTCCATGGAACGCTGAATCACCGCCCCGGTATTGAGCAGCTCGAAACCGAAGACATCGCCGGGCACGTACTTGGTATGGACCCGTACCAAGATCTCTTCTTTCGGTGAGATAATCCCTTTGATAAGCGCAAGGTGCTCGCTTTGGTCCACGTGGGTATTGTAGACGACGGCTTCAAACTGTCCGCCGACGCGGGTCGGCAAGGGCGCGGACGCCGCCCGGTAGACAAGCGAGTCGTAGTTGAGCCGGTACTGAATGAGATCGGCAATAGTGACGACTTTCAGCTTATGTTTCTTGGCGAATTTCATGAGATCGGGCTGGCGCGCCATGGTGCCGTCGTCTTTCATGATTTCACAGATGACACCGGCCGGCTTGAGCCCCGCGAGGCGGGCCAAATCGACCGATCCCTCGGTTTGACCGGCTCTGACCAGGACGCCACCGTTGCGCGCGCGTAGAGGAAAGATATGGCCCGGCGTAGCGAGATCCTGCGGTTTAGCGTCATCGGCGATGGCGTCGAGAATCGTCTTGGCCCGGTCCGCCGCGGAGATGCCTGTGGTGATCCCCGCTGCCGCGTCCACCGAGACGGTAAACGCCGTCCCGAATGGAGAGGTATTTTCCGAGACCATCATGGCGATCCCGAGGTGCCGGACCCGTTCCTCGGTTAGCGGCAGACAGATGAGACCACGCCCGTGGGTCGCCATAAAGTTGATCGCTTTTGGCGTGACCTTCTCGGCGGCCATGCAGAGATCGCCCTCGTTCTCGCGGTCTTTGTCATCCATTAGAATGACCATCCGCCCGCGGCGAGTCTCGTCGATCGCTTCTTCGATGGTTGCTAGCGGCATGATTGGTCACTTTACCATCTTGGCCTAGGCGGTCAACCTGCGTCGGAACCATCGTCCGCAGCTCGATTGTATCGGCTTTCAGGGCATATAAGAGGCCGATTCTTATCGGCATTCTTTATAACACGCTCTGGAGCGGCGGCCGAAAGCGATGCCTAGAGGGCTCGGAATAGCCCGGCTGCTGACAAAAACGGAACAAAATCGGCCACAGGTTCGTCTAACTGTTTCGGAGGATTTTTCATGATTCCAAAGAAACGATTCACCTCGCAGGTATCGGCTGATAATCGTCGCTCGCCATTTTGGGTCAAAGACGCGCGCGCCGGCGGTTTCGCCTTTGAAGAGAAGGCTATGGCGGTTTTCCAACCGGACGTACTGGTTTCATCGCAGTACCTCGCCACCTACCAGAGAAAATTCAATCTGGACCCCGAGAAGATGTTGATGCTCGCGGTACTGGAGGACGCGGTGGTTTGCTTTCAAGACAATATCGCGGCGACCTGTAGCCGGAAGCGGGCGCTCTACCGCGATGCGGAACAGTGGATACTCGACGGCGATCGCTCCTATCTGTTTTCTTTTGAGAATGTCTGCGAGACCCTGGGATACGATGCCGGCTATTTGCGGCAGGGTTTGAGGCGCTGGAAAGAGGAGGCGCTGGCGAACCTGTCCGAAAAGGATCGCCGTGAAGGGAAACAGCGCCATAAAAATCGGTCATACCGATTGATACCGCAGAATCGTGCCAATCTAGTTCGAATTGCCGGAGCCGCTTGATCGATCTGTAGTATCCATCGAAGGGCCAGGAGTTAAGTAGGAGAGAAATCGGAACAGCTATGCGTAAAACCAGAAAATTGTCTTCAGCGTTCGCGGTCGGCTTGCTTTGCGCGTTCGCGGGCGCCGGCGGCCTGGCAGAATGGTACTACTCCGGCGTTCGCAACGCTCATGCGGGCGCCGCAGAATCCGGTGTTAAAACCGTCGCGGCGGCGGCGTTGCCGGATTTCGTGAGCTTGGCGAAAAAGCTAGGCCCTATGGTGGTCAATATTTCCACCACGCAGGTTCGCAGGACGTCGGAGCATCCTGCCGTGCCCTTTGGAGAGGGCGATCCGTCAAGCCAATTCTGGGAAAGATTTTTCGGCGGACCGATCCCTCGGGGTCCGCAGCGGCAATCCGGGCTCGGCTCCGGTTTTGTCATCGACCGTGACGGTACGATTCTTACGAACTACCACGTCGTCGACGGCGCGCAGAAAATCATCGTCAAACTCTCGGATGGCCGAAGTTTCGACGCGAAGGTTCTGGGCAAGGATCAAAAGACCGATATCGCGATTATCAAGATCAGCGCCGGGCAGGACCTGCCGGCCGCGACGCTCGGAGATTCGGACCGCCTCGAAGTCGGTGAATGGGTGATGGCCATCGGCAATCCCTTTGGCCTCGATAATACCGTCACCTCGGGAATCGTCAGCGCCAAGGGCCGTCACATCGGCGCCGGGCCCTACGAGGATTTTATTCAGACCGACGCCTCAATCAACCCGGGAAATTCCGGCGGACCACTGATCAACCTGCGCGGCGAAGTCGTCGGGATCAATACGGCGATCTTCAGTCAATCCGGCGGCAACATCGGCATCGGCTTTGCGATTCCGACCAACTTGGTAAAAGAGCTGCTGCCCAATCTAAAAGACAATGGAAAGGTTGTCCGGGGATACCTGGGCGTGACGATTCAAAAAATTACCCCGGACATCGCTGAGTCTCTCGGCATGAAGCAGTCGAGCGGCGCTTTAGTGGCCGATGTGGCAAAGGCCGGACCCGCCGAGCGAGCAGGAATCAAAACCGGCGACGTGATCGTGGAATTCAACGGCAAACAGATAAAAGATTCCGGAGAGCTACCGCTCCAAGCGGCGCGCACAGTGCCGGGTAAGCAAGCGCAGTTAAAAATTCTCCGCAACGGCAAGGAACTCACTCTGCCGTTGACGGTGGGTGAATTAAAGGATCGCGAAGTGGTGGCGGCGACGGAGAACGGAGACTTGGGGCTGGCCGTGCAACCGGTGACTCCGAGCATGGCCGCCGAGCTCGGGTTAGAGCGCGCCGAAGGCTTGGTGATTACCTCGATCAAGCCGGGTAGCCCGGCCGACGAAGCGGGGCTCCAGCGGGGCGACGTCATTGCCGAGATCAATCGCCAACCTGTGCGCAATCGGTCCGATTATGACCGGGCAGTGGAAAAAACCGAAAAGGGCAAATCCATGCTGTTTCTGGTGCGCCGCGGCGAGGGCAGCCTGTTTCTCGCGTTGAAACCCTAATTGCTGCAAACGAGTGTCGGGGCGACCGGCCGGTCGCCCCCCTACATCTTTCTTTACTTCTCCAGGAATTCTCCTCGTTTTCCTTTTGCTCTTAATCTTTTCGTCATGAAAACATGGCTCGGGCTAGTGTAGTGTACCATAAATAACTTGACAATCGACTACGACGAAAGCTATCCTATGCATAATGCATTTGGCCCCACCCATCCTCCTGTCCTCGGAAGAACGCTCCGCTCTGACCGCATGGGCGCGAGCAAAGAGCCTTGCGTTGCGTCTGGTACAACGTGCGCAAATCGTAATCATGGCGGCTGATGGCGTGACAAGTCAGGACATCGCGGGGCAGTTGGATATCTCGAGGCCGACCGTCCAGTTGTGGCGGGAGCGTTTCCTCGCCTTGCGGATAGCCGGACTTGAAAAGGATGCTCCCCGCCCCGGCCGCATCCCCAGTATCCCCGAAAGCAAGGTCCGTGCGGTTGTCGAGGCCACGTTGCATACCAAACCACCCGCAGAAACTCACTGGGGCATACGGGGCATGGCCAAGGCTCAGGGCATCAGTCCTATGAGCGTTCAGCGTATTTGGAAGCAGCACAACCTCAAGCCCCATCTCATCAAGACCTTCAAGATTAGCCGCGATAAACACTTTGTCGAGAAGCTCTACGATGTTGTTGGACTCTATCTCAATCCACCGGACAAATCCCTCGTTCTGTGCGTCGACGAGAAAAGTCAAATCCAAGCCCTCGATCGCACCCAGCCCGGTCTCCCGTTGAAGAAGGGTCGCTGTGGAACGATGACGCACGACTACAAGCGCAATGGCACGACCACTTTGTTTGCGGCCCTCAGCATGCTCGACGGCAAGGTGATCGGCGAATGCATGCCGCGCCACCGGCATCAGGAATTCATCCGCTTCCTCAACAAGATCGATGTCGAAACCCCTTCCGAACTCGATCTGCACCTCATCGCGGACAACTACGCGACCCACAAACATCCGCGTGTAAAATCCTGGCTCCGGCGGCATCCACGCTTCCATCTGCACTTCATTCCGACTTCGAGTTCTTGGGTGAACATGGTGGAGCGGTGGTTCCGTGAGATCACCGACAAGCGCATCCGGCGCGGCGTCTTTAGAAATGTGCCGGAATTGATCGCCGCTATCCAAGAGTATCTGGAAAATCATAATCAGAATCCCCACATCTTCACGTGGACTGCGTCCGTGGAGCAGATTTTGATCAAAGTCGCCAAATGTAAAGAAGCGTTGGGTACACTACACTAGTAGATCCATGGCGATCGAGAATCTCATGAATTCGCAGAAAACTGCATTGCTGCGTCCAAGAGTTTTGCAAGAGGCTCAGTTATTGTGTTAATATTCGATTGACCGCCTGCGCTCTGGGTCCTGACAAGCTTGTATGCTTTAAATGACCCTGCGGCCGTGGTTACCTGTTCCACGCCCACGACGTTAACTTCTGCTGATATCGTACTTGCCCGACGTGCCCCGGGGGCTTTAGTTCGATATTCATAAGTCCACTTTTGCCCTACTGCGAGTGGAAACTTCAAATTCTCTCGCCCCTCGGCTTTCCCGAGTTGTGCTAAGAGTACCTGGCTAGGAGCGTCTGGTAGAACTAGAATCTCACTTTTTTGATTGCCGTCTATGCTAAACGGTTTTACTTGGCCATTGATAA
>Ga0209726_10009579_pt1 | contig 10057 bp, 8 predicted proteins | sample Subgrocontami54m_FD_187453 | JGI IMG/M metagenome (GOLD analysis project Ga0209726, IMG submission 187453) | Subsurface groundwater microbial communities from S. Glens Falls, New York, USA - GMW46 contaminated, 5.4 m (SPAdes) (version 3) | ecosystem: Environmental > Aquatic > Deep subsurface >... | reverse complement strand
GAGATGGTCGGCCGACAGGGCGCCCAGTTCTGCAGCCAGCTCTGCGCCACCGGACGGAGCGAGCTCGTCGGCGTGGAGCCGCGGTCGCATCCCGAACGTCTCCGCCGCCTCCAGGATCCGCCGGCTGTGGTCCGGGCTGAACACGCCGCGCTCGCAGAACACGTCGGCGAACCGGGCCCGGCCCTGGGCGGCCACGCCGGGCAGTTGTTCGTCGAGCAGATGCCGCACGTACGCCTCGGCCGGGTCGCGCCGGTCGCGGAACTCCGGGGGCACGGCGTGGGCTCCGAGCCAGGTCGGCAGGACGTCGATTGGACCCTCCTGGCCGAGCTGGTGGGCAACCTCGAGGAGCCGCAGCTCGGTCCGCAGGTCGAGCCCGTAGCCGGACTTCGCCTCGATCGTGGTCACCCCGTGGAGGAGCATCTCGTCGAGCCAGCGACGACCGTGGACCAGCAGGTCGTCGGCCGATGCCGCCCGGGTCGCCGCGACCGTTGACAGGATCCCGCCGCCGGCGGCCAGGATCTCGAGATAGCCCGCGCCGCGCTGGCGGAGCTGGAGTTCGCCCTCGCGTGAGCCCGCGAAGAGCAGGTGGGTGTGCGGGTCGATGAGCCCGGGCGTGACGATGCCGCCGGCCGCATCGAGACGGGCAAAGCGGGAGAGCGGCAGGCCCGCCGCCTCGAGACCGGCCTCGACCTGGGCCCGCGGCCCGACCCCGGCGATCCGATCGCCCCAGGTCGCGACGACCGGCTCTCCGGCGCCATCCTCGGTCGTGGGGTCGACCTGAAGGGTGGCCGTTTCCGCCTGGCTCGGCCCGCGCCGGAGGCCACCGGCCATCGTGACGACCGCGCTCGCGCCAACGATCAGCAGCCCGGCGGCCGCGCCGTCGGTTCGCCCGCCCTCGATGACCCGGAAGCTCATCGGGGATCGCCCCGCGCCGCCGCAAGCCGAAGCTCGAGGGCCTGGAGCGGCGAGAAGTCGCGCAGCCGGAGGAACCGGGCCGCGGCGGCGAGCCGGACGTCGACCGGAGCGTCCGGCGGCGCGCCGGCGTGATCGGCCACGTCGAGGAAGGCCGCCAGCGGCGCGAGTCCGATGAGTTCCGACTCGGCCGCTTCGACGCGGGCGGCGCGGGCCTCCGCCTCGACCGCCTCCCACACCCGCCAGAGCGGGGTGACCGCGTGATCGAGGAGGTTCATCGAGACCTGCGCGCAGTCGGGTTCGTCGAGCCGGAAGCCGTTGGCCTGGACGCGGGGCAGACCGCCGCCCGACTCGCGGATGGTCCGGGCGATCCGCTTGGCCAGCTCGAGGTCGGTCGAGGCGAGGTTGATGTTGTAGGCGATCAGGAACGGGCGCGCCCCGACGGCCACGGCGCCCGCCGTGGGATGGGTTCGCGCCGGTCCGAAGTCGGGGCGACGGTCGGGATCGGTCCCGATCGCCGCCCGCAGGCCCTCGTACTGGCCGCGTCGGACGTCGGCCAGCTTCTCGCGATCGGGGCGCAGGGCCGCCCGTGCGTACAGGTACACCGGGAGGTCGAACCGCTCGGCGATCCGGGCACCAAACGCCCGTGCCAGGGCGACGGCGTCGTCCATCGTCGTCTCGGCCAGGGGCACGAAGGGGATGACATCCACCGCCCCGATCCGGGGGTGCTCGCCGGTCTGGGTCTCCATGTCGATCGTCTCGATCGCGATGGCGACCGCCGCCTCGAGGGCCTCGGCGACGGCGACGGCATCGCCGGCCAGGGTGAGCACGCTCCGGTTGTGGCTGGCGTCCGAAGTCCGGTCGAGGAGGTGAACGCCCGGCGTCCCCGAGACGGCCCCGGCCAGCCGATCGACCACCTCCGTCCGACGGCCTTCACTGAAGTTCGGGACGGATTCGACCAGCCAGTCCACGCCGGTATCGTGCCACGTCGCCGGGGCGCGAAAACGGCGTCCGGGCGCGCGGTTGGCGGCGGGCGGCGGCCGACAGAGAGGCGCTAGACTCACCTGCCACCCAGCCCCGGAGGCTCAGCGTGACGGCCCCTCGCCAGAATCTCCTTGTCCGGTCGCGCGACTATCTCAAGCTCTGGACGGCCGCCACGGTGTCCCTCTTTGGGACCCAGATCAGCCTCGTGGCGATCCCGGCGATCGCGGTCCTCGTCCTCGACGCGCCGGCCTACCAGGTGGCTCTGCTCGGCACCGTCGAGTTCCTGCCGTTCCTGTTGTTCACCCTGCCGGCCGGGGCGTGGGTCGACCGGTTGCCGCGGCGGCTGATCCTCGTCGTCGGCGACTTCGGTCGAGCGATCTCGCTGGTCTCGATCCCGATCGCCTTCGAGCTCCACGGGTTGACCATCTGGCAGCTCTACCTGGTCGGGTTCATCAACGGCACGCTGACCGTCTTCTTCGACGTCGCCGATCAATCGTTCCTGCCGGCCATCCTCGAGCCGGATGACCTGGTCGAGGGCAACTCGAAGCTCCAGGTCAGCGGCTCGGCGGCCCAGATCGTCGGCCAGCCGCTCGGCGGCGGACTCGTCGGGCTGCTGACGGGACCGATCGCGGTGCTTGTCGATGCCGTCAGCTTCGTCGTGTCTGGCGGGTTGATCTACGCGATCCGCAAGCGGGAGCCGAAGCGCGAGCCTGCGGTCGGGTCCACCACGGGCGTGGGACCGGTTGCTGGGTTGCGAGCCGAGATCGCCGAGGGACTGCGCTACGTCGTCGGCCACCAGTACCTGCGCTACATCGCGGCCAGCACCGGGCTGTCCAACCTGTTCTCGAACGTCGCCTTTGCCACGTTCGCGGTGTACGTCTATCGCGAGCTGCGGCTCGACCCGCCGACGGTTGGCCTGATCGGCGGTCTAGGTGCCATCGGGGTCCTGGTCGGAGCGCTGGTCGCCGGCCGGATCGCCGAGCGGATCGGGGTCGGGCGGACGATCCTGTGGTCGATGATCCTGTCCGGGCCGTCGACCCTGCTCGCGGCGGCGGCCCAGCCGACGACGGCCATCCCCCTCCTGGTGGCATCCTTCTTCGTCGGCAGCTTCACCGGCGTCGTCTACAACATCAACCAGGTCAGCCTGCGCCAGGCGATCACCCCGGAGCGGATCCAGGGCCGGATGAACGCGACGATGCGTTTCCTCGTCTGGGGCACGATCCCGATCGGCCAGATCATCGGTGGGATCCTCGCCTCGACGGGCCTTGGGGCACGCGGGGCGCTGGTGGTCGGCGGCGTGCTTGGCTGCTTCGCCTTCGTGCCGATCCTGTTCTCGTCGGTCCGCTCACTCGAACGGATCCCGACCCAGGAGCCGGTCGCGGCGGACCTCCTCGCGGCCGACGCCCAGATCGCGACCCCCGGGACGACCCTCGACTGATCGTCGCCGAAGCTCGGCCGTCAGCCCTCTCGGTCGAGCATCGGGATACGGACGCCGCGCTCCCGGGCAACCTCGATGGCTCGCGGGTAGCCGGCGTCGGCGTGGCGGATGACGCCCATCCCCGGGTCGCTGGTCAGGACCCGCTCGAGCTTCTCGGCGGCCAGGGCCGTGCCATCGGCCACGACCACCATCCCGGCATGCTGGCTGTAGCCGATCCCAACCCCGCCGCCGTGATGGACGCTGACCCATGACGCCCCGGCCGCGGTGTTGACCAGGGCGTTGAGGATCGGCCAGTCGGCGATCGCGTCGCTGCCATCACGCATCGCCTCGGTCTCGCGGTTCGGGGAGGCCACCGAGCCGCTGTCGAGGTGATCCCGGCCGATGACGATCGGTGCCTTGACCTCGCCATCGGCGACCAGCCGGTTGAAGGCCAACCCGGCCTTCGCTCGCTCGCCGTAGCCGAGCCAGCAGATCCGCGCCGGGAGGCCCTGGAAGGGCACCTTGTCGCGCGCCATCTCGAGCCAGCGATGCAGGGCGGGCTTGTCCGGGAAAAGCTCGACCAGCGCTCGATCGGTCCGGTAAATGTCCTCCGGATCGCCGCTCAGGGCGACCCACCGGAACGGACCATTGCCCTCACAGAAGAGCGGCCGGATAAACGCCGGCACGAAGCCCGGGTAGGCGAACGCGTCCTCGACGCCCGCCTCAAGGGCCATCGCTCGCAGGTTGTTGCCGTAGTCGAACACGACCGCCCCGGTCGCCATGAACGCGAGCATCGCCCGGACGTGGGCGGCCATCGAAACCATCGCCCGCTCGATGTAGACCGTGGGCTGGGCGGCACGCAGGGCAAGCGCGTCGGCCAGGCCGATCTCCGCCGGGACGTAGCCACCGAGGGCGTCGTGGGCACTCGTCTGGTCGGTCACCACGTCGAAGCGAACGCCGGCCTTCGCCCAGGCCGGCTCGATCTCGGCGGCATTTCCGACCAGCGCGATCGATCGGGGGAGGCCATCCGCGGCGGCCGCCCGCGCCCACCCAAGCGCCTCGTCGGGGTCGGCGGTCAGCCAGTCGACGTAGCCGATGTCGAGCCGCCGGCGGGCGCGCGTCTCATCGACCTCGATGCAGATCGCCACGCCGTCGTTCATGGTCACCGCAAGCGGCTGAGCGCCACCCATCCCACCGAGGCCCGCGGTCAGGGTGACCGTGCCCCGGAGGGTGCCTCCGAAGTGCTGGCGGGCCAGCTCCCCGAACGTCTCGTAGGTGCCCTGGAGGATGCCCTGGGTGCCGATGTAGATCCAGGAACCCGCGGTCATCTGGCCGTACATCGTCAGCCCGGCCCGCTCCAGCTCGCGGAAGTTCTCCCAGGTCGCCCAGCGGCCGACGAGGTTCGAGTTGGCGATCAGCACCCGGGGCGCCCACGGATGGGTCCGGAAGACGCCAACCGGTTTGCCACTCTGGACGAGCAACGTCTCGTCATCGGCCAACGCGCGCAGCTCGCGGACGATCGCGTCGAAGGCGTCCCAGCTCCGGGCGGCCCGACCGGTGCCGCCGTAAACGACCAGCGCATCGGGGTTCTCGGCGACCTCCGGATCGAGGTTGTTCATGAGCATCCGGAGGACCGCCTCCTGCTGCCAGCCGCGGCACGACAGCTCGGTCCCGCGGGGTGCGCGGACGGGTCGTGCTCCGGGCAGCGCGCCGGAGTCGGTGACGGTCATGGCGGCGAGTCTACCCCGCTGGGCGAGCGCGTCAGGTACGCTCCCGGGACGATGCAGGTCCTCGCTGTCCGCCGCTGGGCGGACCTTCCGGACGCAGAGCGCGCGCGCCTTCTCGCGCGGTCCACGGCCGCGATCTTCGAGCCGGGTCTGATGGCCTCGATCGCCGCGATCTTCGCCGACGTCCGGGCGCGGGGCGACGGGGCCGTCGTCGACGCCACCGCGCGCTTTGACCACGTGACGCTGGGCGCGGATCGACTGGCCGTGTCGGACGCCGAGATCTCGGCGGCGCACGCGGCGACGCCCGCACCGTTGCTGGCCGGCATCCGCGAGTCGATCGCCAACAGCCGCCGGTTCAACGAGGCCCAAATGGCGGCCACGGCCACGGATTGGCGGGGCGAAGTCCGGCCCGGCTTCCTCCTCGGCGAGCGGTTTGCCCCGATCCCGAGCGTCGGCCTGTTCGTTCCGACCGGCAAGGCCTCGTACCCGTCGGTCCTGTGCCAGATCGGGACGCCGGCGGTCGTGGCCGGGGTGCCCGACATCGTCGTCGTCGTCCCACCGGTGCCCGGTTCAGCGGAGGGGGTCGTGGATGGGGCAACCCTGGCCGTGGCCCGCGAGCTCGGGATCAGGCGAGTCTTTCGGGCCAACGGTCCGGCCGCCATCGCTGCCCTGACCTTTGGGACCGAGACGATCCCGCGGGTGCTCAAGATCGTCGGGCCCGGATCGCCGGCGGTGACCGCGGCCCAGGTTCTCGCCCAGGCCCATGGCACGGCGACCCAGATGCTGTGTGGTCCGTCGGAGAGCCTGATCATCGCCGACGACGCGGCGGATCCGTGGCGGCTGGCGATCGATCTGCTCAACGAAGCGGAGCACGGGACGGACTCCGCGGCCACCCTGGTGACCGACTCGGAAGCGCTCGCCCAGGCGGTCGACGCGGCAGTGGCGGAACAGATCGTGGGGCTGCCCGAGGTCCGCGCGGCCGCGGCCCGCGTCGCCCTGTCGGATCTCGGCGGCGTGGTCCTGGTCGCCTCGATGGACGAGGCCGTGGCCTTCGCCAACGAGTACGCCGCGGAGCACGTCCAGATCGCCACCCGCGATCCCGAGGCCACGCTCCAGGGTCTGCGCTACGCCGGCGAGGCGCTCCTCGGCCAGGACACGCCGATCGGCGCCTCGAGCTACACGATCGGCATCCCGGCCACGCTCCCGACCGGCGGCTACGCCCGCCTCAACGGCGGCGTCACCGCGCGAACGTTCCTGACCTCGATGTCGACCGCCCGTCTGACCCCCGACGCGCTGGCCGAGTTGGCCGAACCGACCCTCGCCCTGGCCGATCACGAGGGCTTCCCCGCCCACGCCAGCGCCTTCCGTCTGCGCGGGCTCGGCGGTGATCGTTGAGGCGAGGCACCCCCTGGGTCGGCCCCTACTCAGCTAGGGTCGTAGCCCGGTCAGCAACTTCTGGCCGAGGTGGCTCGGGCCGAGCGACGAGACGGACACGATGGCGTCCTCCGCGGCGAGCCGGACGTGGTAGGTGAGGACGCCGCCGCTGCATTTGCCGATGTAGGTCATCCGACCGCCGATCGTGGCCTGGGAGTGGCCGGTCACCCCGCCGGCCTGCGAGCAGGCCCCGACGTCAAAGCTGTCCCGCCAAGACGTGAAGAACGCAGCGTCGTACACGCCCGAGCGGAGGACGATGATCGAGGCGTAGGCGAAGTCGCCGGACGCCGGATCGATGACCACCGCCTCGACAAGCCGCTCCACGGTGCTGACCAGGGTCGGGTCGTCGATCCCGCTCGGGTTCGGGACCTCGGTCACGGGTATGCCGGCGACCGTGGACGGGAGCAGGTCGAGCAGACCGGGATCGATCGGGACCGTGGCGGCCGACGGGCCGGGGGTGAAGAACGTCTCCAACGGGGGGCTGGCGGTCGCCGCGATGGAGGGTGACACCACCCCGCTCGGGCTCGGGGTGGCCACGGCGGTCGCGGACGCCGTCGGAACACTCGGGCTCGAACCGCAGGCCCCCACGGCCATGAGCCCGCCCGCCAGGATCAGGGCGACCCGGACCCGACGAGAACGGTGCGCATTCGGCACTACCCCGGGATCCGCTCCGGGTCCGCGTCGGGTCGGACAAAGGCCGACTCGTAGAACTGGAGCGGGTTGCCTTCGGGATCCCAGAAGAAGCAGAACCGACCCCACTTCGTGGCGACGACCTCCTCGTGTCGGACGTCCGAGGCCTCGAGACGCTTGAGGGCCAGGATCAGGTTGTCGACGATGACCTCGGGCACGACGCCGCCCTGCCGGTAGTCCTTTGGTTGGCGGCTGGCCACGCCGCCGGCGATCAGGGCGAGGCTCGTTCCCTGGGTCGCGTCGAAGCGGACGAACGCCGGCGTCCGGTAGAGCAGGCGCATTCCGATGACGTCGCGGTAGAACACCAGCTCCCGATCGATATCCTCTACGAAGATCAGCGCGCCCCGGACCTTGCTGACGCTGCCAAGGGCCTGGATCAGCGACATCGCGGGCTCCCGTCTTTCAGCTGAGCTCCCGGCGGACAACCGGGAAGTGCTCATCATCCACCGCCAGGGTGAACCCCACGTCGAGCCAGAACCGAGGGCTGGCACCGCTCGTCGTGTCCGGCGCCGCGCCGGCCTCAGGGTACGCCTCGACCGCCGCGAAGCCACGTTCGGCGAGGTCGTCACAGACCGCGGTGATCAGGTGGCGGGCATGACCGGCACCGCGGGCCGCCCGGGTCGTGGCCACACAGGTGATCACGGCCGGCAGCGGAGCGTCCGGCAACTGCGGGTAGAGCTCGCGCAGCCGGAGCGCCCGTGGGTAAGCGGACAGCGGTCCGAACTGGGCGTAGACCGCCGGTTCGTCATCGCTGAGCAGGACCTTGGCGTAGCTTCCGAACACCCCCAGACCGCGGGCCAGCAGGGCGAGCTTTCGCGGGGCATCGGCGGCGACTCTCGGTCGTGCCGGCGGTCCGGGTGCGAACGGGTTGTCCCCCAGCGGGTCGTCGGCGCCCAGGGCGAATGGGTTGGGCGTGGGACCGCCCGAGCGGCGCGGGGCGAACGGGTTCTCGACGGGTTCGTCGCCCGGTCTCGCAAACGGGTTGCTGGACCTGGCGAGCGTCGGCGTCTCGGTGGCCGGGCCCGACGCGAACCAGCTCAGCCGGGCGGCCTTCGAGCCCCGCACGGGGTCCTCCCAGTAGTCGCACGACCGATGGTCGAAGCCGGGGTCCGCGCACGGCGGGACGAGGCTGAAGCCGTCGAGGTCGGTCACGTCGACGATTCGGATGGCCACGTCAGGAAGCCGCCGCCGATCCGACGAGGTCGACGAGCGCGCCGCCGTGGACGAGTCCGAGCGCGGCCGCCAGATCGGGACCGGGCTCGCGGTCGCCATCCAGGTGCGGCACGACCGCCCGGATTCGACGATGAGCCTCGGCGACGGCCGTCCCGGGGGCCGCATCGGGAAGCAGCGCCAGCCGGGCGTCGAGCGCCTGGGCGGCCACGATCAGCTCGATCGCCAGGATGCGCTCCACGTTGGCCACGATCGCCCGGGCGTGACGGGCGGAGATCGAGCCCATCGACACGTGGTCCTCTTGGTTGGCACTGGTCGGGATCGAGTCGACCGACGCCGGGTGGGCCAGGACCTTGTCCTCGGAGACGAGGGCCGCCGCCGTGTACTGCAGGATCATCATCCCCGAATCGATCCCGGACGAGGCCGCCAGGAAGGCCGGCAAGCCGCCGTTGAGCCGGGGGTCGACGAGGAGCGCCGTGCGCCGCTCCGAGATCGACCCGAGCTCGGCCACCGCGATCTTGGCGAAGTCGAGGGCGAGCGCGATCGGTTCGCCGTGGAAGTTGCCGCCGCTGATGACCAGCCCGCCGCCGGTGGCCGCGGCATCGGCCGGGGCCACGCCGCCGTCCGGGAAGACGAGCGGGTTGTCGGTCGCGCTGTTGAGCTCGATGTCGAGGACCCGGCGGAGGTGATCGAGCGTGTCGCGGACGGCCCCATGGACCTGCGGGACGCAGCGCAGCGAATAGGGGTCCTGGACCTTGTGCGCGCTGGCATGGTGGTGGGTCTGGAGGGTGGAACCCGCGAGCAGGTGGCGCAGCTCGGCCGCCACGGCGATCTGGCCCGGGTGCGGCCTGGCCAGCTGGTAGGCGGCCGAGAAGGCGACCTCGGTCCCGAGCAGGGCCTCGACGCTCAGCGCGGCGGCCACGCTGGCGGTCCGGGCCAGCCGGTCGGCATCGGCCAGGACGAGGGCCCCGACGGCGCCCATCATCTGGGTCCCGTTGAGCAGCGCGAGGCCCTCCTTGGCCTCGAGGCGGAGCGGCTCGAGACCCGCCTCCGTCAGTGCCAGCCGGGCTGGTATGCGCCGCCCACCAAGCTCCACCTCGCCCCGGCCGATGAGCGGCAGCGCGAGATGGGCCAGTGGGGCCAGGTCGCCCGATGCGCCGAGCGAACCCTGCTCGGGCACGATCGGATGGATGCCCGCGGCGAGAAAGGCCAGGAGTCGGTCGACGACGAGCGGGCGACAGCCGCTGTGGCCAAGGGCGAGGGTATTGGCCCGAAGCAGGAGCATCGCCCGGACGATCTCGGTCGGGAACGGCGAGCCGACCCCGGCGGCATGGCTCATCAGCAGGTTTTCCTGGAGCCGGCCGGTGTCGGCGGCGGCGATCGAGACGCTGGCCAGGTCCCCGAACCCGGTGGTCACCCCGTAGACCACGGCGCCGTCGCGGACCAGCCGCTCGATGACGTCACGAGCCTCCTGCATCCGGTTCCGCGCGTCGTCGTCGAGGACGGCCGTCGCCCCGCCGCGGGCCACGGCCTCCACGTCGGCGATCGTCAGGTCGGCCCCGGTCAGGACCACGGTACCGGTCACGGCGTCGAGGATAGTCGGCTATGCTCCCCGCCGTCCCTCGCCCACGCCGGAGTGGCCCGTGCTCGAATTCATCGACAAGATCGTCATCCCGTTCCTCGACCAGCTCTATAGCGCGGTCGGCTACCTCGGCGTATTCCT
>Ga0209726_10009572_pt1 | contig 10062 bp, 9 predicted proteins | sample Subgrocontami54m_FD_187453 | JGI IMG/M metagenome (GOLD analysis project Ga0209726, IMG submission 187453) | Subsurface groundwater microbial communities from S. Glens Falls, New York, USA - GMW46 contaminated, 5.4 m (SPAdes) (version 3) | ecosystem: Environmental > Aquatic > Deep subsurface >... | reverse complement strand
GGAGGTGATGGCGGTGCTGGAGCGAGTGCATCACAACGGCGGCACCGTGCTGCTCGTGACGCACGATCCGGAGATCGGCTCGCGCGCGCACCGGCGGCTGCGCATGATCGACGGCGCCGTCGTCGCCGACGAGCGGAGCTAGTCGATGCGCGGAGCCGATCTGCTCAACTTCGCGTGGCAGGTGGTGCGCGGCTCCCCGGGGCGCACGTTCCTGATCCTGCTTGCGATGGGGATTGGCGTCGCGGCGGTAGTGGCGGTGACATCGCTGGGCGAAGGCGCACGGCTCTACGTGGTCAACCAGTTCGGCTCGCTCGGCACCAACCTCGTCATCGTGCTGCCGGGACGCAGCGAAACCGCGGGGGCCATGCCCGGCGTGCTGGTCGGCAAGACGCCGCGCGACCTGGTGCTGGAGGATGCGCTCGCGCTCAAGCGCAGCCACGCGGTGCGGCGCATCGCGCCGCTCATCGTCGGCGCGGGCGACGTGCGAGTCGGCGCGCTGCGCCGCGAAACGCCGGTGGTGGGCACGACCGCGGACTTCATCGAGGTCCGCCGCATGGAGATGGCGCAGGGCCGTTTCCTGCCGGAAGGCGACCCGCGGCAAAGCCAGCCGGTGTGCGTGATCGGCACCAAGGTCGCGTCCGAGTTGTTCGGCACGCGGCAGGCGCTCGGCGAATGGCTGCGCATCGGCGACCGGCGCTTTCGCATCGTCGGCGTGCTTGCCAGGCAGGGCGAGTCGCTCGGCTTCAACACCGACGAGATCGTGATCGTGCCGCTTGCCGCGGCGCAGGCGCTGTTCAATACCGAGTCGCTGTTCCGCGTGCTGGTGGAAGCGAAGAGCCGCGAACAGATTGCATACGCAAGGGAAGATGTCGAGGAGATCATCCGGCTGCGCCACGAAGGCGAGCGCGACGTCACGGTGATCACGCAGGACGCGGTGCTCGCCACGTTCGACCGCATCCTGCGCGCGCTCACGCTGGCGGTCGGCGGGATCGCCGCGATCAGTCTCGCGGTCGCCGGTATCCTCATCATGAACGTGATGCTGATCGCCGTGACGCAGCGCCGGCGCGAAATCGGCCTGTTGAAAGCGCTCGGCGCCACCGGCCGCCAGATCCTGCTCGCGTTTCTCACCGAGGCGGTGCTGCTGGCACTCGGCGGCGCGGCATTGGGAGTTGCGGTCGGGCAGCTTGCCCGCAACGTCGCGCTGCAGCTTTATCCGGCGATTCCGTTTCAGGCACCGTGGTGGGCGCTCATCGCCGCGCCGGCGACTGCGGTGATCACCGCGATGCTGTTCACGATCGTGCCGGCCCGGCGCGCGGCGCGGCTCGATCCCGTGCAGGCGCTTTCGCGCCGCTAGGCCGACCGTGCAACTCGCCGATTTTCTCAGCTTCACTTACGGCTCGCTCAGGGCGCACCGGCTGCGCACGGTGCTCACCGCGCTTGGCATCGCGGTCGGCATTGCCTCGGTGATTCTGCTCACGTCAATCGGCGAGGGCCTGCACCGCTTCGTGGTCGCGGAGTTTACCCAGTTCGGCACCAATCTCATCAGCGTCACACCGGGCCGCACCCAGACCCATGGCGCCTCGCTTGGCGCGGTGAACGCCGTGCGCCCGCTTTCCGTCGAGGATGCGCTCGCGCTCAAGCGCGCGCCTTTCGTGCAGGTGAGCGACCCGGTGGTGCAGGGCAATGCGGACGTCAAGTACTTCGGCCGCAGCCGCCGCGTCACGCTCTACGGCGTGGGTCCCGAGTTCGCCGAGGCGCTCAAGATGCGCGTGGCGAGCGGCGAATTCCTGCCGCAGGAGGATCCGCGCAGCGCGCGCGCGTTCGCCGTGCTGGGCTCCAAGGTGGCGCGCGAATTTTTCGGCGGCGAGAACCCGCTCGGCAGCCGCATCCGCGTCGGCGGCGAGCGTTACCGCGTGGTCGGCGTGATGCAATCCAAAGGCCAGGTGCTGGGTTTCGACCTCGACGATACCGTGTTCATTCCGGTGCAGCGCGCACTCGAGATGTTCAACCGCGAGGGCCTGATGGAGATCCACGTCACCTACGAGCCCACCGCGCCGCTTGCCGAAGTGGAGCAGGGCATCAAGCGTATCCTGATTGCGCGCCACGGCGCCGAGGACTTCACCGTCACGCCGCAGCAGAAAATGCTCGAAGTGTTCGGCACGGTGCTCGACGCGATCACTTTTGCGGTGGCGGCGATCGGTGCGATTTCACTGGTGGTGGGCGGCGTTGGCATCCTTACCATTCTCACCATCGCCGTGGCCGAGCGCACCTCGGAAATCGGCCTGCTGCGCGCGGTGGGGGCGACCCAGCGGCGTATACTGCTGCTGTTCCTCGGTGAAGCCGCGCTGCTCGCAGCGATCGGTGGCACGGCCGGACTCCTGCTAGGCTGGGCAGCCGCGCTGCTGCTCGAGTTCGCGCTGCCGGCGTTGCCGGTGCATACGCCGTGGAGCTATGCGTTGCTTGCGGAACTGGTGGCGGTGTCCGTGGGATTGCTGGCAGGCGTGCTGCCGGCGCGGCGCGCGGCGCATCTCGATCCGCTGGAGGCGTTGCGCAGCGAATAGCCGCGTGTTGACGCTGGCTAGTCCAGGGTCCCTACAATCCAAACTCCCTGGCCAGCAGCTTTCGCACCTCCTCGGATGGCACAGCGCAGGATCCCGTCTGGTACCGCTTGATGCCGGCACGCTCAAGATCCACCATCAGCTCAGCCGTCTTTATACCAATGGCAAGAGGATCCATGACAATGGCGCCATCCACTTCCCTGATGCCCTGGTCGATCAACCATTGACTGAGATAGAGACCTGCAGGGTACAGGGAAGCTGCCCCACGGCCTGTGATCTCTTTGGCTACCTTCATGAAGGCTTCGACAAAAGGCTGAGGGTTGTTCCACAGGTTGGCGTAGTCGGTAAATTGAAAGCTGACATAGCCCCCAGGCACCATGCGTTCCTTTACCTTGTAGCGCTCGGCGATTTCCTGAAAGAAATAGTGCAATCGTTCACTGTTCACGAGAAAGGCGAAGTTGGGAGCCAACAGACTGTACCAGGCAAGAGTGGACTGGGTCATGAACACGACTGGAATCCTGACCAACTCCCTTAACTCGTTAAACCCGAGATCGAGACACTGCGTTACGAAGACATCAAAACCTTCCGCTTCGGCGCGCATGGCGCTTTTCATCGTCTCGTGGGTGACAAAGTGCAATTGCGTTCTGCTCCGGGCGGCCCCGGGATAGGCCTTTCCAAGACTTGGAAATTCACAGACAGTGTCGGGCCGGCACACTCTCTTGGCGTGCCTTTTCAAGGACTCGTAATACGGCTGATAAATGTCCGACGCACCGAGAGGTGTGCCGCTCTGAATCCAGATTCGCATATCGCAGTCCCCTGATTTTGTCGAATGATCCTGTTATCTTACGCTGGATCCAGAACGCCCCGCCGCCACTTCGCGCGCCGGCGCGGCGCTTTTGCGCGCGACTCTGGCCAAATCCCCGGCATCGGAGTAGATTTTCGAAATCTTATGAAAGTCTTCCCGCGCTTTGCTTTGGTATTCGCGATTCTCGCGGGCGCGTATGGCGCTCCCGGGCAGGCCCTTGCATCCGCAGCGGCTTATCCATCCAAGCCGGTGCGGCTGATCGTGACATTTCCTCCGGGCGGGGGTGCCGATATGATTGCCCGCGCAGTCGGACAAAAACTGATCGAATCGTGGGGGCAGCAGTTTATCGTCGATAACCGCGGCGGCGCCGGCGGCATTATTGGTACCGAGATCGCGGCCAGGTCGGTGCCCGACGGATACACCCTGCTGGTAGGCGCATCGTCGGGGCTCGTGATCAATCCCTTGCTGCGCACCAACCTGCCGTATGATCCTGTCAGGGATTTCATGCCCGTGAGCCTGCTCATCGTCAACCCGACGTTGCTGGTCGTCAATAGTTCAGTGCCGGCCACCTCGGTGAAGGAACTCATCGCGCTCGCGAAGGCGAAACCGGGGCAGCTGAATTACGCGTCGGTTGGCCAGGGCTCTCCCATCCATCTTGCCATGGAATTGTTCAAATCGATGACGGGCACCAATTTCGTACATGTTCCCTACAAGGGCGCAGGCCCGGCGGTGACCGAATTACTCGCCGGCCAAGTGCAGTTGATGTTCAACAGCATGCCTTCGGTGCTGCCGCATGTAAAAACCGGCAGGCTCAGGGGGCTCGCGGTCGGCAGCGCCCAGCGGTTCCGGGCCGTGCCTGACATTCCGACGGTGGCGGAGGCCGGTGTGCCCGGTTTCGAAGCCACGACGTGGTATGGCATGTTCGCTCCGGCCGGCACGGCAAAGGCCATCATCAACAAGCTCAACACGCAGATCGTGAAAATCCTCGCCAATCCGGAAATGGCGCAGTACCTGGTTACTCAGGGCACCGAGGCGCGCAGCAGCACGCCCGAGGAACTCGCGAAGTACATGCGAGTGGAGTCCGAGCGCGCGAAAAAGGCCATCAAGAGCGCCGCCATCAGGATCGAGTGAGCGCCCGTCGCTATTCCAGGAAGATGCGATCATGGTGAAAGCGCGGGCTTTTCGCGGCTGGAAAAAACCGCGCCGTGCAGCTGGCTGCGCTTTGATACTGGCCGTGGCCGCAGGTGTGGCGCAGGCGCAGGAGTATCCGTCCAAACCCGTGCGCCTCGTCGTCGGATTCCCGCCTGGGGGCGCCAACGACATCATCGCGCGCCAACTGGCGCCCAAGCTGGGCGAATTCCTCAAAACGCAAGTGGTCGTGGAAAATCGCCCCGGCGCGAACGCGATCATCGGCACGGAATACGTCGCCAAGTCCCCGCCCGATGGCTATACGCTGGCGCTCGCGGGCCTGAGCCCGCTCGTTCTCAGTACCTTCACCTATGCGAAGATTCCCTACGACACGCTGACCGACTTTACGCCGATCAATACGGTTGCGATGAGCCCTGAAGTTTTCGCCGTGCACCCGTCGTTGCCGGCGCGCTCGCTGAAGGAACTTGTCGCGCTCGCGAAATCCCGGCCGGGACAACTCGATTTCGCGACCTCGGGCAGCGGGGGGATGACGCGGATGGTCATCGAGCTTTTCAAGATCACGGCCAGGGTCAACGTGCAGTACGTTGCTTACAAAGGCGCCGCCCCCGGCCTGACCGACGTGCTCGGAGGGCATGTGCACGGGATGGCGGTGGATTTTCCGGTGCTTTACCCTCATATCAAGCAAGGCAAGCTCCGCGGCCTCGCGGTCACGAGTAAAAGCCGCAACCCGCTGCTCCCCGATATGCCGACTTCCGCCGAACAGGGTTTGCCGGAATTGTTCGCGGTGAACTGGTATGCCGTGATGGCGCCGGCGAAGACCCCGCGCTCGATCGTCGCGAAACTGCACGGTGCCATGGCAAAAGCCGCAGCCGCGCCCGATCTCAACGAGCGCTTTATTGCGATGGGCGTTGAATCGATGCCCAGCGCTTCACCCGAAGCGGTTGCGGGATTTTTGAAGGCAGAGCTCGCGCGCTGGGGCAAGGTTGCGAAGACAGCGGGCATCAAGGCAGAGTGAACGGTAGGCGTAGCGACCGTGGCGTATGAGCGAAGTTTCTAGGATGCCATCCGCCAGTAACCACATTGCGTCGTTTGCCGCGCGCTTTGGCGGCATTCCGCTGTCGGCCGGGCAGCGCCATCTCGCCTGCCGCGCATTTCTCGACACGTTCGCGGTGGCGATTGCCGGCCGCAATGAAGCGGCGCCATGCATCGCGAGAAGCTATCTGCAGGACACCATCGGCCGCGGCAAAGCTACAGCATGGACCACCGGCGAAGCGCTGCCGCCCGAATCGGCGGCATGGCTCAACGGCATCGCGGCTCACGTCCTGGACTACGATGACGTCATGACGCCCATGCGCGGCCACGTGAGCGCGGCCATGGTGCCGGCGCTCGTCGCGCTGGCGCAGTTCACCGGCGCCGCTGGAAAACTATTCAGTTCCGCTTACGTCGCCGGGTTCGAAGTGATGGCCAGATTCTCGAGGGTCATGGCGATCGAGCATTACAGCAAAGGCTGGCATTCGACTTCCGCATTGGGCGTAATTGGCGCGGTGACCGCCTGCAGCGTCCTGCTCGGGCTCAACGAGCGCCAGACTGCAAATGCGCTGGGTCTTGCCGTCGCGCAGGCCGGCGGCACGCGGGAGAATTTCGGCACGATGGCGAAGTCATTTCAGGCCGGGCAATGCGGAGCCGCCGCCGTGCGGGCAGCGCTGCTCGCGCAGTCCGGGTTCGACGCGTCAGATCGCGCGATCGATGGCAAATATGGTTATCTCGCCTTGTATGCCAACAACGAAGACCTGTCAGCGGCACTCGGCTCGCTGGGCACATCGCCTCTCGAAATTGACGCGACCGGGATCGACGTCAAGAAATACCCGTGCTGCTACGGGGTTCACCGGGCGCTTGATGGCATTCTGCGGCTGCGGACACAGCACGCTTTGTCACTGGAGTCGGTCGGGAGCATAGAAATAACGACGAGTGCGCGCGGTCTGGAGGCCTTGATCCACGCGCGCCCGACAACGGGTCTCGAAGCCAAGTTCAGCATGGAGTATGCAATGGCCGCGGCGTTGCGTGACGGTTGCGTCCAGCTCGCAAGTTTCGAGGATGCGATGGTCGTGCGGCCGGAGATACAGGCTTTTCTGTCCCGGGTAAAAAAAAGCGAGAGCGCCGGAGCGGCGCTGCCGCGCTGGACTGAAATCAAAGTGCGGCTCAGGGACGGAATTACGCTCGATGAGCGCGTTGCCACGGCGCGCGGGGATGCCGGCGATCCGCTGACTGACGAGGAGCTTGTCAAAAAGGTCGAGGACTGTTTTTCCCACGGACGGTGCGGCTGGGCGGCAGGGCGTTTTGCAGCGCGGGTGTTCGGCATGACGGAATCCCGTGTCGACGACCTGTTACGGCCGCTGTACGCAGAGGGTACTTCGCACCCCACACGCACAGGCACATAGGAGTGATCAGCGGATGCGTTTCAACGGAAAAACAGCGATTGTCACTGGGGCGGCCGGCGGGATTGGCAGTGCCGTCGCCGCACAGTTTGCGAGGGAGGGCGCGAATCTTTGCCTTGCCGACAAGCGCGCTGAGATTGCAGTCGCGCAGGAAATCCGCGCGCTCGGGCGCGCGGCGATCGAGCAACCGACCGACGTCACCGACAGCGCCGCCGTGCGGTTGATGGTCGAGCGCACGCTCGCAGCCTTTGGCCGCGTCGATATTCTGGTCAATGTGGCAGGAGTGAGTTCGCACGGTTCCTCCGAGCAGGTAACGGACGCGGAGTGGGACCGCGTGCTGACCAATAATCTGAAGAGCGCTTTTCTGTGCTGCCGGGCGGTCATCCCGCCGATGCGTGCCCAGCGTTACGGCCGCATCGTCAATATCGGCTCTATCCTCGGCAAGAACGGCGGCAACCCGCGGCCCTGGATCGACCGCGCGGAGCAGACGCGGGCGGGCAACGTCGCCTATGGCGCATCGAAGGCGGGGGTTCACATGCTGACCATGTTTCTGGCGAAGGAACTGGCGGCCGACGGCATCACGGTGAACGCCGTCGCGCCCGGGCCGATCGCATCAGCCATGACGGTCAATTTTCCTGAGACACTGCGCGCGCTCATTCCGGTGGGACGCATGGGGCAGGCCGCGGAGGTCGCCGAAGCCGTTTGTTTTCTGGCGAGTGACGCTGCCGGGTTCATAACTGCCGAGATACTCGACGTCAACGGCGGCATGTGGGGGGATTGAATGGCGAGTGAGGAGCGCATGAGCGCAAGAGCAGCAAGCTTCGATGTCGTGGTGGTCGGTTGCGGCATCGCGGGTCTTGCCGCTGCGATGGCGGCGCGGCAACAGGGGGCGAGCGTTGCGATCCTGGAGCGGGCGCCGGTTGAGGAGCGCGGCGGCAATACCCGTCACACCGGCGCGTGGATGCGAATGAAGAACGAGGCCGAGGTGTCCGATGATTTCGAGGAGCATTTCGCCGCGAACTCCGGGGGCTACATCGATCCTTCGCTGCTCAAACGCGCGATCGAGCCCCCGGAAATGCAGCCGTCGATTCTGCGTTCAATGAGCTATCCCGATCCTGACGTCGTCGAGACTTTCGCGCGCGAAGCACCGCCGACGATGGCGTGGCTGAAGACGCTCGGTGTGCGCTTTATCCCACTGGACATTCCGTTTCCGACGTCGGTCCAGCCCCGCATCCAGCCGAGCGGCGGCGGCCTCGCGTTGATCGAGGCGCTTGCGCCATGCTTCGAGAAGAACGGCGGCAGAATATTCTACGAAGTTACCGCGCAGCGCCTCGTCCAGAACGAGCGGGGCGAGGTCATCGGGATCGAGGGCGTCGGCCGTAACAACCGGCCGTTCGAGTTCGGCGCCGGAGCGGTGATCCTCGGCTGCGGCGGATTCGAAGGCAACCCGGAAATGATGACGCATTACATCGGGCAACACGCCACTTATCTGCGCGCCATGTCGACGGGGGGCCATTACAACAAGGGGGAGGGCATCCGCATGGCGCTGGAGATCGGCGCGGCGCCCTGCGGCGACTACGGGCTGTGGCACGCATCGCCGCTGGACCCGCGCTCCAATCGCCACGGCGCTTCGATGTACGTCTACCCGTATGGAATACTGGTCAACAGCGAGGGTTGCCGTTTTACCGACGAGGCGCCGGGATCGACCGACGAAACGTACGAGAGCGTCGCGCGCAGGATCGCCGCGCAGACGAATGGCATTTCCTACGTGATTCTCGACGCCAGGCTGAAGGATGTGCCCAACCTGCAGGTGGCGATCCGTACCGAGCAGCCGGCGATCGAGGCTGACACCCTGCGGACGCTTGCCGGCAAGCTCGGCATTCCGGCCGAGGCGTTTGAGAACACGGTTGCAGCCTATAACCAGGCGTGCCGGCCCGGCGCATTCGATCCCGCGCGGGTCGACAACCTCCGTACACACGGCGTCAGTCCAGCCAAATCGAATTGGGCGCGTCCGGTCGATACGCCGCCGTTCAAGGCCTATCCGATTGCGTGTTCGGTCGTGCTCACCTTTGGCGGGCTCAAAGTCAACAGCAGTGCACAGGTGCTCAACCACGACGGCGATCCGATCCCGAATCTCTATGCAGCCGGGGAGACGATGGGGCTCTATTTTGGCGCTTATACCGGAGCCACCTCGGTAATGAAGGGTGCCGTGTTCGGCCGGCTTGCCGGAATCGATGCAGCAAGGCGGCGTCTGGCACGAGGCTGAGAACCCAAAGCGGGTGACTGAATCAACAATAAAGAGGAGTCAGTCTATGGTGCGTTTATGGCACCAAAGCTTCGCGCTCCTGATCGCAGCGTTGGCCGGGTTCCACGCCGCGTCCGCGCGTGCCCAGGAACCGGACTTCGCGGCGGCGCGGCATGAAATGGTACGGCAGATCGAGCACGTCGCGGCGGCTTTCGGCGCGGTGACCGGGATTCCCGCGATCGACCGTCGCGTGCTCGACGCCTTCGCGAAAGTGCCGCGCCACCGCTTTGTGCCGCCGCCCCTCGTTCGTTACGCGTATATGAATTCGCCGCTGCCGCTCGGCTACGACCAGAACCTGACGCAGCCTTCGCTGCTCGCGCTCATGACGCAGGTGCTGGAGCTGAAGCCGGGCGATCGCGTGTTCGAGACCGGCACCGACACCGGCTATCAGGCGGCGATCCTGGCGGAACTGGGGATGCGGGTATTCAGCGTGGAGATCGTTGAGCCGCTGCTGAATATCGCGAAACGGTTGCTGCCTGCCCTCGGCTACGGCAACGTCGCTCTGCATCTCGCCGACGGCTATAACGGCTGGAAGGAAAACGCCCCTTACGACGCAATGCTCATCAAGGAATCGGTCGTGGAGATTCCAGGCGCACTGTGGCAGCAGCTCAGGTCCGGCGGCCGCATGGTGATTCCGCTGGGGCCCGCCGACGGCCCGCAGATGCTGACTTTGGCGATCAAGCATCCTGACGGGAGTTCGGAACGCATACCGCTCTTCTCCGTGCGCTTCGCGCCTTTCCAGGGCGGATCGAGAACCTAGATTCACCGCATGTCATCGACGATAATGCGCATATTTACCGTCTAAAGGAG
>Ga0209726_10009571_pt1 | contig 10065 bp, 8 predicted proteins | sample Subgrocontami54m_FD_187453 | JGI IMG/M metagenome (GOLD analysis project Ga0209726, IMG submission 187453) | Subsurface groundwater microbial communities from S. Glens Falls, New York, USA - GMW46 contaminated, 5.4 m (SPAdes) (version 3) | ecosystem: Environmental > Aquatic > Deep subsurface >... | reverse complement strand
ATGATCGGCGATCGGAACCTCGACATCCGCCGAGAGGCGAACTCGACACGCTGGCTCGGCGATATCGTCTGGGGATCGGCGGCGAAGCTCGGCTTCAGTACGACGTTCATTCCGGAAGACATCGGCCAGATCGAGGACGATCACCTCCCGTTCCTCGCAGCCGGCGTGCCGTCGGTCGATATCATCGACCTGAACTACCCGCAATGGCACACGGCGCAGGACGATCTCGATCACGTGAGCGCGCGCAGCCTTCAGATCGTCGGCGACGTCGTGCTTGACGCGCTGCCGCAGATCCAGCAGCGCCTCGCGGCGCCCGCGTCAGCTCCGCGCTAACACAACTGAACGGCTCCACGCACCCTTCGGCGCCAAAAACCATCACCATCCGGACGTTCCCTTGCGCCTCACCACACCGAAGCGTGGATTTAGAACCGCTTGAGTGCGCCGTTCGGCAACGGCGCTAGCGCAATCCGCGACCACAGATGCGTGGCAGGAACTGCGCATTGCAATCTCACGGGGACTGCCTGACCCTACCGGGACGTCAGACTTCAGCGTTGACCTACCCTGTCACGACCGTGAACTAGAATCGCCGGAAGTCAGTTAAGGTTGGGCCACCTCGATTCGACCAGTGAGCGTGAAGTCATGAACACGGGCTCCGCCTTCATCGCCCACCATCGGGCATCAGACGGCGCGACACAGCTGCTTTCGGCCCACTTGTTCGCCGTGGCCGCACAGGCGGGCTCGTTCGGCGGAAAGATCGGCTTGGCCCTCCAAGGGGAACTGGTAGGCCTCCTACACGATCTCGGGAAATACAGCGACGAGTTCCAGGGCTATCTGAAGTCGGCGGTCGGCCTTCTCAACCAGGACGACGACGAGGAATTCGTCGACGCGAGGGCTCTCAAAGGTAAAGTCGACCACTCTACGGCCGGGGCACAGCTGGTCTGGCAGGAGTTAGCGAAGGATGGACAGCTAGGCCAGATCGTTGGTCAGGTGCTGGCTCTGTGCATCGCTTCGCACCATTCCGGATTGATAGATTGCCTGACGTCGGACGTGCGCAGCTTGGGAGAGGATGCGTTCGGCAGACGGATGACAAAGGCAGCCGAACGCACTCATCTGCCGGAAGTCATGGTTAAAGCTGACGAGGCCATCCTCTCCAGGGTCCGAGAGCTCTTATCGGATCCGGCGATGTTGACCACATTTAAGGGAGCAATCGCGAACATCTTGCGCGGCGCCCCCGGCAAGAACGACCAGGGATTCGTTGCGCAGCAACAAGTCGGGCTACTGGCCCGCTTTGTGTTCAGCTGCCTGATCGACGCGGACCGAATCGACACTGCTGATTTCGAGAAGCCCGGTGGGGAGCAACTGAGAACCAAAGGCCGGTATGCCGAGTGGGACGTGTTGATTTCCCGTTTGGAAAACCACCTCGAAGGCCTTCGCCCTCAACTCCCGATCGATCATTTGCGACAAGACATCTCCCGCCATTGCCGGGATGGAGCGTCGCGTGGCCGCGGCATCTACTCACTGACCGTCCCCACTGGTGGAGGCAAGACCCTCGCCAGCCTGCGCTTTGCCCTGCACCATGCGAAAGCGCACGGCATGGATCGAGTGATCTACTTCATTCCCTTCACTTCGATCATCGAGCAAAACGCTGAGCATGTGCGGCGCATCCTGGAGCCTCGAGGGACGGATCCGGGCAACGTGGTCCTCGAACACCACTCCAATCTAACCCCAGAGGAAGAGAGCTGGCGCGCGAAGATCCTGACAGAGAACTGGGATGCGCCAGTTATTTTCACGACGAACGTTCAGTTCCTTGAAACACTGTTCGGGGCAGGTACTCGGAGTACGCGACGGATGCACCAGCTGACCAATGCCGTACTCGTCTTCGACGAAATCCAGACGCTCCCTGTCAACTGCGTTCACCTGTTCAACAACGCCATCAACTTTCTCGTAAAGCAGTGCGGTGGCACGGTGGTTCTCTGCACTGCCACGCAGCCTCTCCTCGATCAGGTTAATCCGGTGAAAGGCGCGATCAGGGTTCCCCATGGGCACGAGCTCATGCCTGACGTGCAAGTGCTCTTCGACAAACTCAAGCGAGTCGATGTGATGAACCGTCGCGAGCCCGGAGGGTGGACGAATGAGAGGATTATCGAGCTTGCGCTGGACGAGACCTCTCGGACCGGCAGCTGTCTCGTGGTCGTCAATACCAAGGAAGCTGCGCGAACGCTTTACCGCCTGTGTGAAGGGAGAACCGCAGCCTCAAGCTACCACCTCAGTACCCACATGTGCCCAGACCACCGAAAGAGGGTGCTGGACGAGATCAAGAATCGTCTTGCCCCAGAGGGAGCTGGTGAGGTTCTTTGCTTCAGCACCCAGCTCATCGAAGCCGGAGTCGACGTGGATTTTGGATCGGTCATTCGCTTCGCGGCTGGACTGGACTCTGTCGCGCAGGCTGCCGGCCGCTGCAATCGACACGGCCGCCGGCCGACCGGCCACGTTCATGTGATTAACCCTCGGGACGAGAACCTGGACAGACTCGTGGACATCCGCGCCGGTCGGGACGCCGCCGCGCGCGTCATCGATGATTGCGAGCAGGAACCGGAGAGATTCGGTCAGAACCTCATCGGACCAAAGGCAATGGACTGGTACTACAAGAACTACTTCTTCGCTCGCGCCGGGAATATGGATTATCCGGTGTCCGCCGAGTCGTTGGGGCACGACGACACTCTCCTCAACCTTCTCTCGATCAATTCGATAGCTGTAAATGAACACGGTCGGCGAAGGGGCCAAGAGCCTAACTTGTACCTCCGCCAGTCATTCATGGCCGCGGCAAGGGCATTCAAGGCGATCGACGCACCGACACGAGGCATCGTTGTGCCCTATGGCCATGCCGGGCGTGAGGTCATTGCCGACCTCTGCGCGGCCCACCTGCCCGACAAAGAATTCAAGCTGCTGCGCCGCGCCCAGCAGTTCAGCGTCAATGTCTTCTCACATGTCCTCGAACGACTGGTGAGGGCAGGTGCAGTGCGAGAGATCTTAGAAGGCACGGGAATCCTGATTCTCGCCCCCCAGTACTACAGCCCGAAGTTCGGCCTGAGCGAAACACCGGTGGCAGAGATGGAGCTTCTCAATGTCTGAACGAAACAGCATCGAGTTCAAGGTCTGGGGCCGCTACGCTCTCTTTACTGACCCGCTGACGCGGATCGGCGGCGAGAAGTGCTCGTATCACATTCCTACATACGAGGCGCTCAAGGGCATGGCCAAGTCCATCTACTGGAAACCAACATTCGTCTGGGTGGTTGACGAGGTCCGCGTGATGAAGCGCATCCGGACGCAGACCAAGGGGACAAAGCCTCTGGCATTCAGCGGCGGAAACGACTTGGCCATCTACACGTTCCTCGCAGATGTGGAGTACCAGGTACGAGCCCACTTCGTCTGGAACGAGCACCAGCGCGACCTGAAACAGGATCGGGTCGAGGGCAAGCATTACGCCATCGCGCAGCGCATGGTCGAGCGTGGTGGGCGTCAGGACATCTTCCTCGGCACACGCGATTGCCAAGGGTACGTGGAGCCTTGCGCGTTCGGATCAGAGCAAGGCCACTACGACGGGGCCGGCGAACTGGCTTTTGGTCTGATGTTCCACGGTTTCGACTACCCGGACGAGACTGGTGACGACAAGCTCCAGGCTCGCTTCTGGAGCCCCACGATGATCGACGGCCGCATTCGTTTCGATCGCCCGGAGGCGTGTCTCCACCGCAAGTTCGTTCGGGCGATGGACGCCAAGACGTTCGGGCAGGACAGGAACTTCACCGGGGTCGAGGTCGAAGCGACGGAATGGCTAGGTTGACATGAGCTGGATCCAGAAGCTCTGTGAGACCTATGAGCACTGCGCGGGCGCTTCCCAGTTCGAAAACACGCCTCTCCTGCCCATTGGTCACACCACGCAGCAGGCGCAGATCGAGATCGTCATTGACGGGCGTGGTGCCTTTCGGCGCGCCAGCGTTGTCTCCAGAGAGGACTGCACGACGATCGTGCCGTGCACGGAACAGTCCGGCGGGCGAGCGGGAACGAGGCCGGTAAATCACCCCCTTTGCGACAAGTTGCAGTACGTGGCCGGAGACTTCGTTGATCTCGGTGGAGAAGTGACTTCCGGATTCGCAAAGGACCCTCACGAACCACATCGCGACTACATAAATGAACTGTCCGCTTGGGTCGAATCATCACACGGCCATGCGAAGTTGAACGCGATCCTCGCCTATGTCCGGAAGGGGCAGGCTATTGCTGATCTCATCGCGGCCGGCGTTCTGCCGGTCGACGAACGAGGACGGCTCCTCAAGGGATGGAAAGGCGACAAGAAGACGGCGCCGCCGATCTTCAAAGTAATCGCGGAGCCGGAGAACTCCTTCATTCGTTGGAGAGTGGAGATCTCGGGCGATCCAGCATCGGGGACCTCGGAAGACCACACATTGGTCAAATCGTGGACGACCTACTACGCCAGCTTGCAGACCAAGCGGGGAATGTGCATGGTCACCGGTGAAAGCACGACGTTGGCCGAACAGCATCCCGCCAAACTCAGGGACGCTGGCGACAAGGCCAAACTAATTTCTTCCAACGACTTGAGTGGCTACACGTTTCGCGGGCGATTCGTCGAGGCGGCTCAAGCGTGCGGCGTGGGGTTCGACACCACTCAGAAGGCGCACAACGCTCTGCGCTGGCTTATCAAACGCCATGGATATCGAAGCGACAAACAAGTCGTCGTCACGTGGGCCGTTGCCGGAAAACCAGTTCCCGATCCGTTTCAGAATTCACGATCGCTGTTTCTCTCTGCCGACGAACTGCCACAAACAGACACCGGAAACTCTAAAGACAACCATGGCGCAATCGTCGGCGATGTCGGTCAGTCCTTTGCCAGACGGCTCAACAAGGCCATCGCGGGCTATCGGGCCACGCTGGATCCCACCGAAGACGTCGTCGTGATGGCGGTGGATTCGGCCACGACAGGACGTATGGCCATTACGTTCTACAGAGAATTCAGCGGCTGGCAGCTTCTTGATCGAGTATCCGCTTGGCATGAAGCGTGCGCTTGGCATCAGGACTTCGGGAGAGACCCGACGACCAAGAAGACCTTGCGATTCATCGGCGCGCCTTCCCTTACGGACATCGCCGAGGCTGCATTCGGCCGACGTCTGGATGCCAAGCTGCGCAAGGCAACGGTTGAGCGTCTCCTGCCCTGCATCATCGATGGTCGTTCATTGCCACGAGATCTCGTCGAGTCCGCCGTACGCCGAACATGCAACCGGGCGGGTATTGAGCGCTGGCAGTGGGAGAAGAGTCTCGGCATCGCGTGCGCCATATACAGAGGTTCCTTGAATGAGAGGGGATATGCCATGACGCTCGAAACCGACAGGACATCACGTGACTACCTCTATGGAAGGCTTCTGGCCTTGGCCGAGCACCTCGAGGGCAGCGCGTTATATGTCGCGGGCGAGAAACGCGAGACCACCGCTGCCAGGCTCATGCAACGCTTCGCAGATCGTCCCGCAAGCACGTGGCGTTCAATCGCGCTCGCACTGTCTCCCTACAAGACGCGTCTGCGGGCCAAGCGGCCCGGGCTTCTGCATAAGATGGAGACGCAGGTGGACGAAGTCGTCGCCTCATTTTCAGGTAGCGACTTTCTCGACGATCGAAGGCTCTCTGGCGAATTCCTGCTCGGTTACCACTGTCAACGTCAAGCGCTGCATCCGTCAAAGCAAGAGGACTCTGCCACAGCGGAAGCGCCCACCAACAATTGATCAATCCCGGAGGTCAGAATGAGCGCGCTGCAGAACAAGATTGATTTCGCCGTCATCCTGAGCGTCAAGAACGCCAATCCGAACGGCGACCCTCTGAACGGCAACCGTCCCCGCACGGACTACGCAAACCTGGGCGAAATGACCGACGTCTGCATCAAGCGCAAGATCCGGGACCGTCTTCTGGAAAACGGGCACGCGATTTTCGTGCAGTCCGATGACCGCAAGATCGACGATGCGAAAAGCCTTCGGGCGAGGGCGGAGGCTGCGTTGGGCAACAAGCTAGGGTCCGGCGAAACGGCCAGGCTCGCATGCGAGACGTGGCTGGACGTGCGCGCGTTCGGCCAGTTGTTCGCCCTGAAGGCGGGCAGGAAGGCGAAGAGCAAGCCAGAAGAAGGAAACGATGACGGTGACACGGGGAGTGTCTCCATTGGCATCCGCGGCCCAGTGACCGTGCAATCGGCGTTCAGTGTGGCTCCTGTCGACATCACCAGCGTTCAGATCACCAAGAGCGTGAGCGGCGAGGGTGATGGTACCAAGCGAAGTTCGGACACCATGGGCATGAAACACCGTGTCGATCAAGGCATCTACGTATCCTTTGGAAGCATGAATCCTCAGCTCGCCGAAAGGACCGGGTTTTCCGACTTAGATGTTGACGCTATCAAGCAGGTGCTGCCCAAACTCTTCGAAAACGATGAGTCGTCTGCGCGCCCGGCGGGAAGCATGGAAGTTCTGAAGGTGATCTGGTGGAAGCACAACTGCAAAGCGGGCCAGTACTCGTCTGCGAAGGTTCATCGGACACTTTCCGTCAACCCCGACGGCAGCTTCGAACTGGCGAAGCTCGATGGTCTCAATCCAGAGACCATTGAAGGGTTTTGAGCGAGGCGGTTCCCGAAGCCATGAGCGTTCAGCCAACGACAACATCGGCGTTCGCCGAGGGCCAATTCCTCCCCATCTCCGCCCTGCAACACCTGCTCTTCTGCGAGCGGCAGTGTGCCCTGATTCACCTGGAGGGACTCTGGGTAGACAACCGACTGACGGCCGAGGGCCGCCTGCTTCACAAGAAAGTGCACGACAGGGGCGACGAACTGCGCGGCAGCGCGAGGCTGGTACGCGGCCTTGAGTTGACCTCACAACGTCTCGGTCTGTATGGCATCGCCGACGTCGTGGAGTTCATCGACCGCGCACCGCCAACGCCGATCGAGTACAAGCGCGGGCGCCCAAAAACATACAAAGCCGACACCGTGCAGCTCTGCGCGCAAGCATTCTGCCTCGAAGAGATGCTCGGCCAGAATGTCCCGGAAGGCGCCATCTTCTATGGGAAGACCAGGCGCCGCCTCGCGGTCGCCTTCGACGCGAAGCTGCGTGCCGCGACCGAAGCGGCTGCGGAACGCCTGCATTCGCTGATTCGCGGTGGCGTCACCCCGAAAGCACAGCGCGAACCCAAGTGCGACCGGTGTTCGCTGCTGGGTCTCTGTATGCCAGATCTCCTGCGGCCGCGCGCCACAGCGGGCCGGTATCTCCAAATGACGGTCGCCGAGCTGCTGGGTCAACGAAGCGACGTCCAACCTTGAAGCAACACCTGAACACGCTCTTCGTAACAACGCAGGGCGCCTACCTCCGCAAAGAGGGCGAGGCACTAGCAGTTCAGATCGATGGCAAGACAGCGCTGCGAGTCCCGCTGCATCATCTCGGCGGCATTTGCTGCTTCGGGCGAGTCGGCGTCAGCCCGAAGCTGATGGGCCGGTGCGCTGAGGCCGGTGTATCGATTAGTTTTCTCACTGAGCACGGTCGGATGCTTGCGCGTGTCACCGGCTTCACTCCCGGCAACGTGCTGCTCCGCCGCGAACAGTATCGGCGCGCCGATGCCCTCGACGCGACTGTAACGAACGGCTGCGCTTCCGTCGCACAGCCCATCGTCATCGCCAAGCTGCTCAACAGCCGCAGCGTCCTGATGAGAGCCGTTCGCGATTATCCGGACGCCGCGGGCCGGCCGGACTTGGAGCGGGCAGTGACGCTCCTCGCATCAAGTGTCAGCCAGGCGCGAACGACCGCCGACATCGACAAGCTCCGCGGCGTCGAAGGCGAGGCAGCCAGCACGTACTTCCGTGTGTACGGCCGTCTCGTCACCCGAAGTGAGACCGCCTGGGCGTTCACCGGTCGCAATCGGAGGCCGCCTCGCGACGCACTCAACGCCTTACTGTCGTTTCTCTACACTCTCTTGCTGCACGATGCGCGGTCTGCACTCGAAGCCGCAGGGTTGGACAGCCAAGTGGGGTTCCTCCATCGCGATCGCCCTGGTCGACCGTCACTCGCGCTCGACCTGATGGAAGAGTTTCGGGCGTTTGTGTGCGATCGCTTGGCGTTGTCGCTTGTCAATCGAAGTCAGCTCAATCCCGATGCCTTCGAAGCGACGCCAGTCGGAGGCATCATCATGAGTGATGCAGCGCGCAAAACCGTGCTCGGCGCTTACCAAAAACGGAAACTCGAAGAGATGATGCACCCGTTCATTGGCGAGAAGGTCTCTGTCGGCCTCCTCGTTCATCTGCAAGCGCGGCTACTGGCGCGCTTCCTTCGAGGCGACCTGGACGCATATCCAGCGTTTCTCTGGAAATGAGGCGGTGCGGTGTTTGTCCTCGTGACCTACGACGTCAGCACGAAAACGAAAGCAGGCCGGCGTCGGCTCGCGCACGTCGCCAAGACCTGCGTGGGCTTCGGTCAGCGCGTGCAGCACTCCGTTTTCGAATGCCAGATCGATCCAGCGCAGTTCGTCACGCTCAAATCGCGCCTGCTGCGACTCATAGACCCGGATGAAGACAGCCTCCGTTTCTATTTCCTCGGCAGCAACTGGCGGCGACGCGTCGAGCACGTCGGGGCGAAGGCGGTGATCGATCTTGAGGGGCCGCTGATCGCCTAGCCCGACCGTCCGCGAACCTCAAGCGGTCGTCACCGCCTTCGGATGTTCGCGTCTTGCGGAAGCAGTTTATTGACAAGTGGATAGCCGACGTCTGGTGGGTGCGACAGCCCTACGACTGGGTGACAAGGCAGCGGTTCGCGGAATCAGGTATCGTTCCCTTTATTCGGCTAGTACTTATCGGAGCCGCCGTCGCGCCCACGCGCGGGCGCGTGGATTGAAACGTACCCTACGTGCGAGTCTGCGCCTCACCGCCGGGGTCGCGCCCACGCGCGGGCGCGTGGATTGAAACGTTCTGATCGCTCGCCAGCGTGCAGAGCAGACAGTCGCGCCCACGCGCGGGCGCGTGGATTGAAACACCCGCTCCCAGAGTGCGGGGTCGATCGTGCGGAGGATGTCGCGCCCACGCGCGGGCGCGTGGATTGAAACGCCACCTTTGCGATGGACGCCCTGGAGGCCGGGGTCGCGCCCACGCGCGGGCGCGTGGATTGAAACTTTGTCGCGAGTGCCGGCTTCCTGCCCATTCCCAGTCGCGCCCACGCGCGGGCGCGTGGATTGAAACACCTCCCACCACGGCTTGCGCTGGGTGTCATCAGTCGCGCCCACGCGCGGGCGCGTGGATTGAAACCCGATCACGCCCAAAATATGGGTGACGCTCGGATAGCGTCGCGCCCACGCGCGGGCGCGTGGATTGAAACGTCGTCGGTCGCGGGGCGTCCCAGAAACTTCAGGTCGCGCCCACGCGCGGGCGCGTGGATTGAAACCATTGCCCGGCGGTGCCGCCGTTGAAGGCGCCGGTCGTCGCGCCCACGCGCGGGCGCGTGGATTGAAACCTTGATAGTTGACGACCACCAAGCGTTGCAGCCGTCGCGCCCACGCGCGGGCGCGTGGATTGAAACGTCGAGATCGCCCAGAATGCCGCGGCGGGCGGAGTCGCGCCCACGCGCGGGCGCGTGGATTGAAACACGTTGGTTGCCGGATCGTTGCATCGGGAGTTCGGTCGCGCCCACGCGCGGGCGCGTGGATTGAAACTGCGTCTGCTTGCTCAACGCCCCGGACGTCGTGAGTCGCGCCCACGCGCGGGCGCGTGGATTGAAACACTACTACGGCGGCGACGACGACGACGGGGACGGGTCGCGCCCACGCGCGGGCGCGTGGATTGAAACATCGGCCAACGCGACATCAATCGGCACCAGGTGGAGTCGCGCCCACGCGCGGGCGCGTGGATTGAAACATGATCCCGGCCGCAGAGGCGGAGAAACAGCCGTAGTCGCGCCCACGCGCGGGCGCGTGGATTGAAACGTCGAGATCGCCCAGAATGCCGCGGCGGGCGGAGTCGCGCCCACGCGCGGGCGCGTGGATTGAAAC